>Ga0180431_10001612_pt1 | contig 31231 bp, 26 predicted proteins | sample SS_ome_11_FD_132459 | JGI IMG/M metagenome (GOLD analysis project Ga0180431, IMG submission 132459) | Hypersaline lake sediment archaeal communities from the Salton Sea, California, USA - SS_1_MS_1 metaG | ecosystem: Environmental > Aquatic > Non-marine Saline and Alkaline > Hypersaline >... | reverse complement strand
CTCCCCTTCCAAGGAATCAGCTGTAGGATGTACTATCCGGACACATCATTAAGGGCTCATACCGGTCTGGCAACCGTTCTGTGCCCGGGCTATTTTTCTGGCCGGGCCTGAGCTGGTATCTATACGTCACCATTTTGGATTAAGTGCCGAAAGGAGGTGAGGAAAAATTTTGGTCTGTCTGTTGGTCCATTAACAGCCAAGTACAAGGAGGGGCGCTATGGATTTGACGAGAAGAGATTTATTTAAGTTGGGGGGTAGTGCGGCAGCTGCCTTGGGTCTTTCGCACCTAAGGGTATTGAACACCTATGCGATGAAACCCGAGACGTGTGTTGATGTGTATGCGTTTCAATGCGGCATATTGAAGACGCAGACCCAATACATCCTGAAGGATACTCGGATAGGGGTGCCTTTTAATGTCCCAGTACCGTTTTTTGCTATTCGGCACGGTTCAAAGTGGATTGCCTTTGACAGCGGCAACAACGCGGCCGTTGCAGTCAAACCCCTCGAATACTGGGGGAAAAATGTCTGTGCTGCCTATATGCCGGTTATGCAACCCCATGAAGAGTTCAAGGTGCAAATCAAGAAAGTGGGTCTCCAACCCAAGGATTTGCATGCCGTTATTATGAGCCATGGACATCTGGATCATTGCGGCGCATTAGAGGATTTGGCGGGGACGGATGTTCCGGTTTATCTCCAGAGGCTGGAACTGGAACACGTCAAAAAACAGGTCGCTTCGGGGAAGAGAACCGCCTATATCCCTGCGGATTTTGACAAGATGGACCAATGTAATATCCAGACCATTGATGGAATCTTCGATGTGTTTGGAGATCAGAGCGTGATTGTCATCCCCACTCCCGGCCACACCCCGGGGCACCAGTCCATGCTGGTTAAAACGAACGATGGTCAAACGCTCATTTTGGCGCAGGATGCATGCTATACCCTTGAGAACATGTTTGCCAACATTCCCCCTGGCCTGGCGTCGAACATCCCAGATGCTATGGTAAGTATTCACCATTTTAAGGCAATGACGGTTTTGGGGGCACAACTGGTCCCTCCCCATGACCCTGACTGGTGGCAAGGAAAGCCTTTTGCTCCACAAAGGTTGAAGTTTTAAATCTCATATGCATCACCATAATCTGTAATAATGAGCGGGCGGGTGCGCCTTACCCGCCCGCATGGGTTAAATAGCAGGCGCTTGGAAGTGAACCCCGTTGTTGTATAAGAGGCGCTTAGGAATTCTGCATTTTGCTTTCTATGGCTTTAAATGCCACTTTTAGCGCTCAAAATTTGGAATTCACAAATAGTGATATCCAAACCTCGGATATAAAATGGCATAAGTTCCTGTTCTTACGGCAGTTACATGTCTAGGAGCTCACTGGGTTTGCAACAACGGGGTGAACACAACTATTGCGGGTTTGAGATTCTTCAGAGAAGCGCTCCTCTGACACAGAGCTGTTTGAGATTTGAAAGTTTTGTGAGGCCTTTGGAATGACAAAATAACACAGAGCTCGGATTCAAATGAGGATGAATTTTGGAAAACCCTGAATTTCCATTTGCACGAAAGGGCGCTGTTGATTTCTGGCCCAAGTTTTTTTACGCTCTGGGGGCTGTTGAATTGGTATATGCCCCTCGATTTTTAGCAACTCTTCTTATGCATCTATTCTCTTCCCTTGTAAAAGGGCAAAAAGCAAACAAACCGCAGAAGGGGGTGGTACCGAGGAAATCGCTATGAGGGTTTGTCGGACAATGTCGGACGTGTGCATTTGGCGATAACAATCTTGCCCTAAAGGATAAGGGGGTAGTTATGACGGAAAAAAAGATTGGAAGAAGGGAATTCATTAAATCCGCAGGGGCTGCAGGCGTGGGGCTGGGTGCAGCAGGCCTTTTGGCCTCTACGGTCAAGGTGAGAAAGGCCACTGCCGCTCAAACACGGTCAATTCCCAAGACACCCATCAAGGTGGCGGCCATAAGCTTCCTGACAGGAGCCGCGGCCGCACCCTTCGGCATCCCCGGGGATAATTCATACAAGCTCTGTGCCGATGAAATCAACAAGACAGGCGGCATCATGGGGAGGGAGATTGAGCTTAAGAGCTATGACGAAGCAGGTGGTGCGGATGCACAGGTCAAGTTGGCTCGAAAGCTCATCATGGAAGACAAAGTGGATGTAATCCTCGGCTATATTTCATCAGGAAACTGCAAGGCCATACTTCCCTTGAGTGATGAACTGGGGGGCCTGATCATCGCCTACGACTGCGGTACCCATGTGTTGATGGAGAAACGGAGGAGCCCTTACAAGGTCCCGAAATATGGGCTTGGATTCCGCAGTTCGGCCCATTTGGGAATCGACAATATCGGCCTGGCCCTGTATATCAAGGAGTACTTCCCGGGTATCAAGAAGGTGGCGGGAATTAACCCCGATTACGCCTGGGGGAGAGACAGCTGGTTGATTTTTGAAACGGCCATCAAGAAACTGATGCCTGGTGTGGAGGTGGTTAAGAAACTCTGGCCCAAACTGTTTACCACGGACTACACCGCCCATATCAGCGCCCTCATCGGTTCTGGAGCCGAGGTCATTCACTCCGCCCTGTGGGGGGGCGATGCCGTCACTTTCACCAAACAGGCCATCGGGATGGGACTTTTTAAGAAGGCCCGTATGGCTTACTCCCGAGGGGAACCTTACCCCCAGGAAGTGGGGATGAGCTACCCCGAGGGACAGATCATTTGTTGCGCCGGAACCCATTATTTCCTCTATCCGCCGGCGGACAAGTGGCCCTTGAACAAATGGTTTGTAGAGGCCTATCACAAACGTTACAATAAATATCCCACCTATCCCTGCTATCATGCGTATCAGGCCATTTATACCTACAAAGCGGCCGTGGAAAAGGCCGGGGCCCTTACCGGAGGCTGGCCTTCCAAGGAAGAAATCAGCCAGGCCGCGGCCGGGCTGTCCATCCAGACACCATCGGGCATCCTCACCATCGGCGATGACCATAACGGCAGGGAAGATGTGCTGGTGGGAATCTCCAAAAAGGAGAAGGGCTATCCATTCCCGATTCTGGATCCCGATCGGCTGGGGGTTTTTCCTGCCCTCATGGTCAATGCGCCTCCGGGCATCAGGACGGAAGACTGGATAGAGAGCTGGAAAGAAGGAGCCTGGATCACTTAAGAACCTAAACGGCTGGCATCCTGAAGGCTTGGGCCCCTCGCATGGGGGCCCACTGCCAGTCGAGATGCCCTCAACTCTTTTTCTGCGATCATGAAAGGAACCCCCTAAACGCTTCTGATAAAGGTCTGATTCATGGAACACTGGGTTGTATATCTGCTCAATGGGTTGTATTTTGCCTCCTTTCTATTTCTTACTTCCCTTGGATTGAGCATCATCCTGGGTGTCATGGGAATACTTAATCTCGCCCATGGTTCGCTCTTTGCCATTGGGGCCTTTGTGGCGGCGTGGCTTGTAGGCGGCTACGGTTCAAATGCTCCGATTACCATCTTTGTGGTGGGGCTCTTGGCGGCCCTGGGCGTGGCAGGGGTTGCCGGCCTGGCACTGGAGACAACCCTCATCAGGCCCATGTATAGGCGGGCCCTGGAGTATCAACTCCTGATAACCTTTGGGGCATTACTCCTCATAGAGGATGTTATCAAGATGATCTGGGGCGGCACCGCCTATTACGCCTCCAAGCCGTTTACCGTCATGGGCAGCTTGGATATTGGAGCGAACCAGTATCCCTACTATTTCCTGTTTGCCATGCTTGTCAGTGTGGCCGCGGGTCTCGGCCTGTGGCTGATCATGTCCAAGACCCGGGTGGGAATCATGTTGAGGGCCATATCCATGGACAGGGAGATGGCACAGGCCATGGGAATCCGAATCAGGAGCCTTAATACTCTGGCCTTTGGCATGGGTGCGGCCTTGGCGGGTCTGGCGGGAGCGCTGATTGTCCCCACGACGCCGGCACTCCTCGGTATTGGCATGGAACCCCTCATCCTGGCCTTTATCGTGGTTGTCCTGGGTGGACTGGGAAGCCTTAAAGGGGCCCTCATCGGTTCCCTCATTGTGGGTGAGACGCGGTCTATTGGAATCGTGTTCTTTCCGGAGATTGAACTGCCTCTCCTCTTCTTGATCGCGGTTGTTATTCTGGTATTCAAACCTGAAGGGCTTTTTGGGAGATAAATAAAATGGGCTTTAGGGATGTCATATTAAAACCCAAATTTTTCGTATACCTCGGTTGTTTTATTGTATTGCTGTTTTTGCCCAAGATTCTTCCCATTTATCACCTGATCCTTTTTGAATCCGGCATAACCTTCGCCATTATGGCCCTGGGGTTTAATCTCTTGCTCAGGTATACCGGTCTCCTCTCTTTCGGTCACGGCGCCTTGTTCGCCACGGGGGCCTATGCCGTGGGCATGATGGGGGAGTACTTCCCTGACCTTTACCGCATAGAAATCCTTATCCCGGTGGCCCTGGCAGGCTCCTTTGTAGTCTCAACTATATTTGGCTTTATATGCGTTCGCCATACCCGTGTATTTTTTTCCATACTTGCGCTGGCCCTTTCAATGGTCTTGTTTGCCTTATTGGTCAAGCTCTATAACATTACCGGGGGGTCCGACGGGATCCATATTGATTTGCCCATCATCTTCGGGAAATCCTTTGAAGGCATGAAGCGCTTCGAGTTTCTTTCCGGGGTTTACTATTACTTGCTTATATGCGTTTTTGCCGCCGCCACCATTATCATGTTGGCCATTGTCAACTCTCCCTTTGGGAAGGCCCTTCAGTGTATCCGGGATAACGAGGTCAGGGCGGAGATGATCGGTATCCGGGTTCGCAGGTATCGCCTTTATTCCTTCATCCTCTCCGGGCTGTTTACCGGATTGGGAGGGGCCATGTGGAGCTTTGTCAACGGTCACGTAACCCCGGAGATCGCGGAGTGGGTCTTTTCCGGAGAAATTGTCTATATGACCCTTTTGGGCGGTTTTATGGTCTTTGAAGGACCCATCATCGGGGCCATCCTCTTTACTTATCTAAGATTATACGCGGTCAGTATCACCCAATACTGGATGTTCCTCATCGGGGCCACGCTCATTATCCTGGTGCTGCTTCTCCCGGAGGGCATCACCGGGGGATTTGTTAAACTGTTCTCGAAGATGAAACGTGCTCCCTCCACTGGAGTTGCCTAATGTTAGAGGTCAAGGAACTTGTTAAGGACTTCGGAAGGGTCAGGATTATTAACTCGGCTGATTTTAAGGTAGAGGCCGATGAAATAGTGTCCCTAGTGGGCCCGAACGGGGCCGGTAAAACCACCTTGGTCAACCTGATCAGCGGGCATATCCTCCCAACCTCGGGAACCATTACATTCCTGGCGCGAAACATAACATTCGCCTCGCCCTATAAACGGATCAAAATGGGGGTGGCCCGCAATTTTCAGATCACCAACCTCTTCCCTGACACCTCGGTCTTGGACAACGTGAGGACCTGTCTCTTTTCTGTTTATGGGAAGATTAAGCGGGGCGTTTTGCCTGCAAGCCATTATCGTTCCATCACAGAGGAGGCCGTAGGCATACTGGATCTTTTCGGCATTTCAGGAAAAAAGGACCTTATGCCTCCCAGTCTTTCCGAGGGGGATAAGAAGATATTGGACACGGCCATGGCCTTTGCCTTGAAATCCAAATTCCTATTGTTGGACGAGCCGACCAGCGGTGTGGCAACGGGAGACAAGTTCAAGGTCATGGACACCATCGTCACCGCCATCCGGCGTGAGAAGATGGCCTGCATGATCATCGAACACGATATGGACATTGTATCCGATTATTCGGACCGGGTTCTCGTCTTGAGCGACGGGCGCATTATTGCCGCCGGGAGCCCAAAGGAGATCATGGAACAGGACGATGTTAAGGAAATCCTTTTTGGAGTAAAGGTTTAGTATGTTCCTAAAAATTGAGAATCTCCACTGCCGCATTGCCGCCACCCATATCCTGAGAGAATGTTCCCTCGAGGTGGGGCAAAGAGAAATTGTCTGCCTTGTTGGTCGAAATGGGGCGGGAAAAAGCTCTATTTTGAAAAACGTCATAGGCCTGTACCCGGCCCAAACGGGAAGGATTATTTTTGACAACCGGGATGTCACGGGCCTCACTTCCCATGAGCGGGTAAAGGCGGGCATCGCTTATGCCCCTGAAGACTCCAGACTCTTTGGAGAGCTCACTGTGGAAGAGAATATCCAGTTGGGGACCTGGATCACCAGCAAGACAGACCGGGCGGGATCTTTTGACCTGGAAAAGACGTTTCATATTTTTCCCGCTATCAAGAAACTGATAAAGAGACGGGCAGACACTTTAAGTGGCGGCGAAAAGAAGATGGTTTCTATTTCCCGGGCCTTGGCCTTGAGCCCCTCACTTGTCCTCTTGGACGAATCCTTTGAGGGCCTTTCCCCCCTGGTGGTCAAGGCCTTTGGGGATGCCATGGTGAGCATTAAAAAGGATTTGGGAGCCGCCATCCTTTTGGCTGAATCCAATGTGCACAACGCGGGTTACGTGGCCGAGAGGTCTTATATCATTGAGAGAGGCGAAATCATTTTCGAGGGACAGCCTTCGGAAATCCTGGAAAATGAACAGCTCTTGAAACTGGTGGGCAAATAATATCACATCGCTGAAGGAGAAAAGCGAAAGGAGCGTGAAATGAACAGAGTAACCATTTTCAGAACAACGCCCAGAGTCGTCATGGGTCCGGGTGCCCTGAACCAGCTCGGAGAAGAAGTGCAACTCCTCAAGGGCAAAAAGGTCTTACTGGTTAGTGACAAGGGTATCAAGAAAACGGGTTTGCTCAAACAAGCTCAAGATGTTCTGGAAAAATCAAACCTTGATCATGCGGCCTTTTGCGATGTAGAACCGGATCCAAGGTATGAGATTGTGGAAGCGTGCGTGGACATGATTAACAAGGAAGAGGCCGATCTGCTCATAGGACTTGGCGGTGGGAGTCCCATTGACATTGCAAAATCGGCCGCGGTCATGGCCGGGAACGATGGTTCCATTGCCGATTATTTCGGTATTGATCTGGTTCCAAACCCCGGCCTGCCTACCATCATGGTGCCCACCACGGCAGGAACCGGGAGTGAAGTAACCCCCATCGTGATCCTTTCCGATGAAAAGGAAAAGCTCAAAAAGGGGATTGTGAGCGCCTATCTTTTCCCCTCTGTAGCGCTACTGGACCCCAACGTCACCCTGGGGCTTCCTCCGGATATTACGGCCGCAACCGGCATGGACGCTCTTATTCATGCAATCGAGGCCTTTACCTCGGTGAACGCCACGGGCATGACGGACAACTTGGCCTTCCGGGCTATGAATCTGCTCTATCACAATATACGCACGGCCTATGCCAATGGAAACAACCTGGAGGCCCGTTGCGCCATGATGGAGGGAAGTCTTTTGGCAGGCATGGCCTTCGCCAATGCCGGGGTTACGGCCGTCCACGCCTTTGCCTATCCCATCGGTGCTGAATTCCATATCCCCCACGGCGTGGCCAACACCTTGATGCTTCCCCACGTGATGCGTTTTAATCTTATGGGGAATTTGAGCAAGTTTGCGGAGATATCCGATGCCTTTGACCTCCCTGCGGAGGGTATGGATGATCTGGCTGCGGCAGAGCTGGCCGTTGGTGCCATTGAGCGCCTTTCAAAGGACCTGCGGGTCCCTGAGCGCTTATCGGAGTTCAACATCTCTGAAAAGGATATACCCGCTTTGGCCGAAGGTGTTATGAAGGTCACCCGGCTTCTGGCCAACAATCCTCGCATCATGACGGTAAAGGACGCGGAGGCGATCTATATGGCCGCCCTGTGATGCCGGTTTTTTCGCTCAAAAGTGTAAATATCTCAACCGAGGAGAAAGCAATGAAAGGGTTTTACAACCAAATCCTTGAGATCGACCTGTCGGATCAAGAGTTCTATAGCGAGCCTCTTTCGGATGAACTCCTTCTAAGGTATTTAGGGGGAAAAGGCCTCGCCACCCACCTCCTGTTGGAGCACAACCCCCCGGGAGTGGACCCCTTGAGCCCTGAAAACCATCTCATCCTGGCGACGGGACCGGTATGCGGGACTCCCATCTGGGGTTCCTGCCGGTACGGCATCTATACCAAGTCCCCCCAAACCGGGTTTTATTCGGAATCCTATTCAGGGGGCACGGTGGCCGATTACATGGCCAGAACCGGTTTCGATGCGGTCATGGTCCACGGTGCTTCGGAGAACCCTTGTTGGATCGAGGTCTCCGATGAGGGTGTTTTTTTTCACGATGCCCGTGATCTGTGGGGGCTTGATACCTTTGAGACCGAAGATCGGCTCAGATCATGGGTCAAAGAAAACCGCTCCCATGCGGGGAAATGCGGCATTGTCAGCATTGGCCCGGCCGGTGAAAACGGGGTGAGCTTTGCGGTCATTGAAAACGATTACTGGCGAAGCGCGGGTCGAACCGGTGTAGGGGCGGTGATTGGCTCTAAAATGATTAAGGCCATGGTCTTCTGGGGGAACACAAAAAAGGAATTGGCCCATCCAGACCTGGCCAAAGGGTTTGTCAAGGACCTGGCGAAACAGGGCAAGGATGACCCGGGCGTTGACGCTTACCACACCAAAGGTACACCCATGATGGTGGATGTCATGAGCAGTGTGGGAAGCTTCCCCACCCATTATTGGCATAAGGGGGAGGCCGCACACAGGGAAAGCATCAACGCGGATGCCTTGCATGAACGCCTGGATGTGACCCCCAATGCCTGTCTCAAATGTTTTATCGCCTGCGGGAGGCTCTCCGTTGTCAAGGAGGGACGTCATAAGGGCCTTAAGATCGAGGGGCCCGAGTATGAGACCATCTTCGCCTTCGGGGGTCTCTGCGAGGTGAACAGCATCGAGGAGATCGCTTATCTGAACGATATCTGTGATCGTTTAGGCATAGACACCATCAGCGCCGGTAATCTGGCCGCCTTTACCATTGAGGCCGTGCGCCGGGGCAAGGTCGACTACGATATAGACTATGGCGAAGTGGAAAAGATAGCCGGACTCCTGAGAAATATGGCCTACAGGCAGGGCATCGGCAAGACCCTTTCCCGGGGTATCAAAGCGGCGGCCAGGGAGTGGGATATGGAGGATGAGGCCATCCATGTGAAGGGGCTGGAGCCGGCGGGTTATGACCCCCGTGTGTTAAAAGGTATGGGCCTGGCCTACGGAACATCCCCGAGAGGGGCGTGCCACATGAGGTCCACTTTTTACAAACCGGAGCTGAGCAAGATGATTGAGCCGGACCAGATAGAGGGAAAAGCGGAGATGTTTGCCGAATGGGAAGACAGGCTGATTATCTTCGATACCCTCATCCTCTGCCGTTTCTACCGGGACCTTTATCAATGGGAGCAACTCTCCACCATGATCAAGGCGGTAACAGGCCTTGAGTTCGACAAGGAGCGCATGAGGACGATCGCCGGTAACATCAGCAGCGCCACCCGGCGGTTCAATGTCCGGGAAGGACTCACCCCGGAGGGGGACAAGCTCCCCATACGCTTTTACAAAGAGGCGTTGCCTGAAACCCAGAAGGTTATCACCGAAGAAGAGATGGATCAGCTCCTCAAGGACTACTACAAGGTCCGGGGATGGGATGCCCAGGGGGTGCCCCCATCTTGATGCTCTGAATTCATGGGCCTCTTCCCTCTCGTTCTCTGGGTAGCCCCTCACCCGGGGAGGAGAGCCCATAATGCATCCCGGCGGATCAACGGGGCCGGTATTTTTCCAGCCTCACCGCACATACCTTGTAGTCCGGTGTCTTGCAGTCAGGGTCAAGAGAACTCCCGAGCAGCCAGTTGGGATTGGCCTCCCCAAAATGAAAATCCATGAAAATGGCTCCTTCAGGGACAATGTCGCCGGCACGGACAGGTGTTACGATTTCCCCCCTTCGAGAAATGACCTTTAATAAATTCTCATCCCCCAGTTCAAGTCTTTCGGCATCACGGGTATGGATCTGGGCCATGGGACCGGGGAATTCCTTTTGAAGGGATTCGCACCTGCCCGTCATGGTGCGGGTGTGATAATGGGCGTACCGCCTTCCCGTGGTCAAGATAAAGGGGAAGTCCTTGTCCGGCAGTTCTTCAGAAGGCCTGTAGTCGATGGCGTGGAAGAGACCCAGGCCCCGCGTGAATTTCCCTTTGTGGAGGTATGGGGTGCCGGGATGATCCGGAGACGGGCACGGCCACTGGATGTCTACGGGTCCGATGCGATCGTAGGTTATTCCGGAAAAGCTGGGGGTGAGACGGGCCATCTCCTGGAATATTTCTTCGGCAGAGCCATATTCCATGGGAAAACCCAGCCGGCTGGCGATCTGGGACAGGATAATCCAGTTGGGCGTGGCCTGGCCGGGGGGCTCCACGGCCTTGCGAACCCGTACAACTTTACGCTCTGTGTTGGTGAAGGTCCCCTCCACCTCTGCCCAGCACGCCCCTGGTAGCACCACATGGGCCAGTTTGGCGGTCTCGGTGAGAAAGATATCCTGGACCACCAGGAATTGGGCAGACTCGAGGGCATGACGCACATGCTGGGTGTTGGGGTCACTTTCAACCGAATTCTCCCCGAATATGTACATCCCTTTGATGGAACCCTCAATGAGTCCATCCATCATTTCCGGGATGGTTATTCCCATCTCCGGTGAGAGTTCCACCCCCCATGCCTCCTGAAATTTGACCCGGACGGTTTCATCGGTGACGGGCTGATAGCCCGGGTAGACGTTGGGTAAGGCGCCCATGTCACAGGCTCCCTGGACATTGTTTTGGCCCCGCAAGGGGTTTACCCCGCTGGAGGGCTTGCCAATGTGGCCGGTGAGCATGGCCAGGTTGGCAAGGGACTTGACATTGTCCACGCCGTGGGAGTGCTCCGTGATCCCGAGGGTATAGAGGATGGTGGAAGTCTTAGATGTGGCATACAGCCGAGCCACTTCCTTTATGACATCCTGGGGCACCCCACAGATGGCGGAAGCCTTTTCCAGCGGATAATTTTGGACGGTTTTTTCAAAATGATCAAAGCCTTCCGTCCTTTCCGCTATGAATTCACGGTCTTCCCAGTGGTTATCCACAATTTCATTCATCATTCCGTTTAGGAGGGCCACATCGGTTCCGAAGTTGGGCCTCACGTGGATGTGGGCGAAGCGGGAAATATGGGTTTTCCGGGGATCTACCACAATAAGATGCGCCCCCTTTTCTATGGCCCGAAACAAACGACGGGCGATAAGAGGATGGGCCTCTGACGTATTGGAACCAATAACGAAAATGCAACCGGCATCCTCGATCTCAGGGATGGAATTGGTCATGGCGCCGCTTCCGAATGCTGAGGCAAGACCTGCCACCGTAGGGGCGTGTCAGAGCCGGGCGCAGTGGTCCACATTATTGGTTTGAAAGGCCCCCCGGCAGAGCTTTTGAAGGAGGTAGTTCTCCTCATTGGTGGCCCGGGCCGAACTGAGGAATGCCAGGCTGTTTCCACCGTGTTGCTCGCGGATGTCCGAAAGGCCGGAGACGACGGTTTCATAGGCCTCTTCCCAGGATACCGCCTCCAGTTGACCGTGCTTCCGGACCAGGGGCTGGGTGAGCCGCTCCGGGCTGTGGACAAATTCATGGGCACTCCAGCCCTTGATACAGAGCTTGCCCTGATTCATTGGAGCATCCCGGAAGGGGAGGGTGCCCACGAGCTTGCCGTCGAGCACCTCGAGCAACATTTGACAACCGCAGCCGCAAAAGGGACAGGTGGTTTTCACAAATCTGTAGTCCATGGTATTTCTCCGGCTCACTATGTGGTAAAAACAGGGGATTCATCATCCAGCCTGCAATTACCATATCAAATTCCTTATGTCAATTTTGATATAACATGCCGTTTTTTGATCGAAGCCATGCTTCCAGACCCTAGAGGACGGGGAATAGCAGGTAAAATGAGGATTGAATATCCCTGCCTTTGGCGGTAGAATTTTTCTCAAACCACAAATCCTTATGAGGAGATTGAAAAATGAAGACCGTCAAGATCCTTTTCCTGAGCCTTGCCGCGTCATTTTTTATTGCAGGCATAGGCGGCTGGGACCAAAGTACCGGGGCCGAACCGGGAGCCCACACAAAGCCCCGGATTTTCATTGTCACGCCCATGAGTCATTCCTCACTGGATCAATCCATGAAGGGGTTTTTACGGGGATTAAGAGAGAAGGGATATGGGAGGGATAAGGTTGAGATTGAAATGATGAATGCCGGCGGTGATTATTCCAGGATTCCGGTCCTTGTGAAGCAGGCCGTGTCCAAAAAGCCCGCGTTGGTGTTTGCGGTCACCACGCCGGCGGCCTCCCAAGCCGTCGAGGTCACCGATAAGGCCAGGATTCCATTGGTTTATGCGGCGGTGACCGACCCGGTTGCCGCCGGTATTGTCACGGGCATGGAAGCTTCAGAGACCCTGGCGACCGGGGTGAGTGACCGCTACCCCGTAAGGGAACAAGTGAAGGTATTTGTGTCCCTATTTCCCAAAATGGCCAGGGCCGCTCTCTTGTACAATCCCTCCGAAGAGAACAGCCGGCGGCTGGTGGGCCAGACCATTGAACACCTTCGAGACCGGGGTGTGAGAGGGGAAAGATACGCGGTTCAGCTCGCCTCCGAGATAAAGGGCCAGGCCCAAAAGGCCCTCAAAGAATGTGACTGCCTCATTGTGAATGGAGATAACCTGGTTACCGAGCACCTGAAAACAGTCGTCACCTTGTGCAGGGACCACAAGAAACCCCTCTTTGTGGGGGATCCTGAAAGTGTCAAAGAGGGGGCCATTGCCGCTGTGGGCCCCAGCTACCATGATATGGGCCGCAGAGCAGGGCACAAGGCGGCCCAGGTCCTTGGGGGTAGGCCTGTTCAAGAGATCCCCTCCGAGTATCCGACTTCCTTTCACTATGTGGTGAACCCCCGTGCGGCGGAGGGGATGGGGGTAAAAATTCCCCAAGCATTCTGGATGATTCGTGACCTATGGGAAAGCACGACTCCCCAGGCGGCCCGGTCATGTCCTTGACCTCAGGAAACAACACGACCCATGAATCTGACTCAAGATCTGATGAAACCTTTTATTATGCCTGATTTAACATGCATATTCTGTGGTGGGCGGGCTGAACTGCACGGCCGGTGAGCGAATGCCCGGGTGACCTGCACGTCGTGCGGGATGGAAACCAGTCCGGATGAGTATCGCGATCAAATCGAGAACTGGATGGAGACGGTCTGCGACAGGATCTTTGGTGAGCCTGATTCCGAATGATGGCCCAGGATGTTTTGAGATGGACATTGCTCAGATCCAAGGACCGCTATGGGATCGAGACCGTCATAGGGACCGTGCAAAAAGGGCTTGCACTTCCTCCCCTTTTTTCATAGACCCTGTTGCCCGAAGGTGACAGGGCTTGTTTTATGATGGTGACTTGTAATGCAGTATGTGTGCGTCGCGTCTTTGCGGCCGGGTCAGAGCCATGTTTGACTGGTACGGGGTCCGAGTAGGGGTATAAGATGACCTGGAATCCCCGATACCGGCCCCTGCCGCCCGTCGCTTATGGCGTATCTGCTCTTCTCGTGGTCCTCGCCGCTATGGTAATCCTGAGTTGCGGCAGTGCTCCGAAAAGAGATGTCGCATCTCCAGTGGCCCTGCCGGAGTCATTTTCGGCCAGCGGAGAGGTGGACCTTCCCTCGGACTGGTGGGGTTCCTTTAACGACCCCGGCCTGAATCAGGCCCTTGCTGCGGCCTTTGAGGGGAATTTTTCCCTGGCCATTGCCTGGGACAGGTTGGCCCAGGCAGAGGCCATCTACCGGCGGGAAGGCGCACCACGCCTGCCCTCTGTCAATATCGATGCTTCCGTGTCCCGTTACCGGCAGGAGGTTGGTAACAGAAAGGATTCCACCAACAGCTTCGTGGCGGGGCTCAGCGCCAATTACGAGCTTGACCTCTGGGGACGGATCCGGTCTGCTTACGAAGCGGCACGCTATGATGTTCAGGCCAGTATTGAGGATGTGCAGACCGCAGCCATTTCATTGGCTGCAACCGTTGCCACCACCTGGTACCAATGGGGTGAAGCCCTGGCCGAGGTGCGCGTGCTGGAGGGCCAGATTTATGCCAACAAACAGGTCCTTGAGCTTGTGACCGAACGTTTTCGCCAGGGCCAGGTCCAGGCTGCGGACGTCCTGTCCCAGCGCCAACTGGTCCAGTCCACCGAAGGGCTCCGTGTCCTTTCCCTGAGGCGCGCGGCCATTTTAAAACAACAATTGGCCGTGCTTATCGGCCGGGCACCCACTGACCCGCTCCATATGCCCGAGCCCCAATTGCCCTATATCGGTGAACTGCCCAAGACGGGTCTTCCCGCCCGGCTTATTCAGCGTCGGCCCGATGTGCGAAGCGCTTATTTGGCGGTGCTGGCCCAGGATCAACGGCTGGCCTCGGCTATTGTGGCCCGGTACCCCAGGATCAGCCTCTCGGCCGGTCTCCGGAGCGACACCTCCAAGGTGCGTGATCTCTTTGATGACTGGCTGGCCAGTCTGGCTGCCAACCTCCTCCATCCCCTTTTTGACGGAGGGGAGCTCCAGGCGGAGGTTGACCGCAACCGGGCGGTTTTATCCCAGGCCTTTCATGAGTACGGCCAGACCATCCTCATCGCCCTCCAGGAGGTGGAAGACGCCCTGGTCAATGAGGCCCACCAAAGGGAATACCTCCAGAGCCTGGAACAACAATTGGCCACGGCAGAGGCGGTGATTGAAAGGACCCGTTCCAGCTATCTCAACGGCCAGCTGGACTATATCCGGGTATTGGAGGCACTGACCTCGCGTCAATCCCTTCAACGTGAATATTTGAGGGCCCAGCGCGAGCTGATCGAATTCCGCATCGCCCTGCAGCGGGCCCTGGCCGGTGAGTTGCCCCTGGTCCGTCCGGAACTAAAAGGCCTGGATTCGGGGCAAACTTAAATCAGGATGAACAGTGACCATGTCAAGTAAAGGCCAAAGCGAGCCCAAGAGAACCCGATCCCGTCTGGGAAAGGTCCTCTCCCTGCTCTTCAAGATTATGGCGCCCATTGTCGTGTTAATTATTGCAGGACTTGGGACCAGGCAGATGCTGGAAACCGCACCCAAGGCCCCCAGGCAACCGCGCCCGCGGATGGCCAGGCTGGTGGAGGTGACCAGAGTCGAGTCAGGGACCCACAGGGTGACCCTGGAGGCGATGGGTGAGGTCATCCCCGCACGGCGGGTGGAATTAAAACCCGAGGTGACGGGTCGCGTCATATGGATCGCCCCCACCCTGGAGCCGGGGGCCCGGTTCCGGGCCGGCGAGCCGCTTTTGAAAATCGAAGACCGTGATTTCAAGCTTGCCGTAACACAGCGGAAAAGCGAACTGGATCAGGCCAAGGCCGCCGTCGTAGAAGGACGCTACAGCCTGACCAAGGCCCGAACGGCATTAAAACTGGAGATGGGTAATCAGGCAGTGGCCCTGAAGGAGTATAAGGTCCTAAACGAACACATTGATGAGGAGAGTTCTGAACTGGTCTTGCGGAAACCCCAACTCCGGGCGGCGCGCGGTGCAGTAGAGGCGGCACAAGCGGCCATAAAATCTGCTGAAGCGGCCCTTGAGGCCGCGCGAGCCCGGCTGGCCCAGGCCCGGCTCGATCTGGAACGGACCACCGTGTTTGCCCCCTTTAACATGATCGTGAAAGAGAAGTGGGTGGATGTGGGGGACATGGTGGCAACCAACACCCCGTTAATGGAGATCATAGGGAGCGACACCTTTTGGGTAAAGCTTGCGGTTCCTCAAACCGATCTTGGCTGGGTGAAGATCCCGGAAAAAGGAGGCTCGGGGGGATCGCCGGTACGTGTGTTTGTCGCCACCACAGGCGATAAGACCCCCTTCCAAAAGGGCCGGGTCATTCGACGCCTGCCGGCGGTGGAAGAACAGGGCCGCATGGCACAATTGCTCGTGGCCGTGGACGACCCTCTCGGGCTGAACAATTCGCGAAAAAAGGTCCCACCCCTTTTGCTTGGGACTTATGTGCGCGGGGAAATAAGGGGTGAAAGCGTTGAGTCCGCCGTGGCCGTGCCTCGTGATCTGGTGCGGAACGGCAATCAGGTCTGGGTCATGACGGATGCAGGGACCCTGGATATGCGTACGGTGGAAGTTATCCATCGCGGCCGGGATGTGATCCTGGTGCGTGACGAACTCGGATCCCAGGAGCAGTTGATCGTGACCGATCTGGCGGCGCCGGTGCAGGGTATGCCTCTTCGTGTGGAAGAACCTGAGATCGAGGGCGGATCAGGACAAAAGAGGAAAGGACCATAATCGCCGTGTCCGATGAAACGAAGAAGGGCCGTGGTCCCATCGCCTGGATGGTTCATAACCGGGTGACGCCGAACATCCTCATGCTCGTGCTGCTCATCGGCGGGCTGGTGGTGGCCTCTCGTATCAAGCAGGAGGTTTTCCCCGAGTTCGAACTGGATACGGTAACCGTCCATGTGCCCTATCCAGGGGCAAGCCCTGAGGAGGTTGAACAGGGGATTATCCTTGCCATTGAGGAGGCCGTGAGGGGTCTGGTAGGGGTGAAAGAAGTCATGTCTGTGGCATCCGAGGGCTCGGGCACGGTCGTTGTGGAACTGCTGGAGGGGGCTGATCGACCCAAGGCCTACCAGGATATCCAGCAGGCCGTGGATCGGATCGATACCTTCCCCGACAATGCAGAAGACCCGGAGACCACCCTGGACGTCCACAAGCGTGATGTCCTGGAAGTTCATCTTTATGGCAATGTAAGCGAGACAGTGCTCCGGGAAACGGTGGAGCATGTGCGTGATCGCCTGTTACAGCGAGAGGAGGTGACGCAGATTGAACTGGAGGGGGCCCGTGATTATGAAATCGTGGTCGAGGTCCCCCAGGAGGCCCTGCGCCGATATGGACGGACCATTGATGATGTGGCCACCAAGCTGAGGCAAACCGCGGTGGAAATCCCCGGGGGCAAGCTTGAAACGGTGGGCGGTGAAATCCTGATCCGCTTTACCGACCGCCTCGATTGGGCGAGGGAATTCGGACAAATCGCCATTGTCTCTGATTCCGCCGGGGCCCTGGTTCGCCTGGAAGACATTGCCAGGGTCAGGGAGGGCTTTGAAGACACAAACAACGAGGCCACCTTCAGCGGCATGCGGGATATAGGCATCGAAATCTTTCGCATTGGGGATGAGACGCCCATCGGGGTATCCGACGCCGTTCACAAGGCCATGGCGGAAATCGGCCCCGAGATACCACCGGGCATTAATTGGGTCATTCACAGTGACCGCTCAGATATTTACCGCCAACGTCTCGAACTGTTGCTGAAGAATGCCTTTATGGGACTGGTCCTCGTGCTTTTTTTACTGGGGCTGTTCCTGGAGTTCAAGCTCGCCTTCTGGGTCACCATGGGCATCCCCACGTCTTTTCTGGGAGGGCTCCTGTTCCTTCCCTTATGGGACGTGTCCATCAATATGATCTCCATGTTCGCCTTCATTATTGCACTGGGTATCGTGGTCGACGATGCCATTGTGGCCGGTGAAAACATTTACGAATTCCGGCAACAGGGCATGGGGTTGATGCAGGCCGCCATCAAGGGAGCCCAGGATGTGACCATGCCCATTACCTTTTCCATCCTCTCCAACATCATCGCCTTTGTTCCTCTCTACTTTGTGCCGGGCATCATCGGCAAGATATGGAAGGTGATTCCCCTGGTGGTGTGCACGGTGTTCTTGATCTCTCTGGTGGAAGCGGTGTGGATTCTTCCCTCCCACCTCGCTCACACGGCGAGTGGAGGCAAGATACGCCTTACCCGTGCCCTGCATCGCTGGCAACAGGCCTTCAGCTTGGGGCTTCGCCGGTTTATCAAGACCGTATTCGGTCCTTTCCTTGATTTGTGTCTGCGCTTTCGCCCTCTCACACTCTCCATCGGAGTGGCCGTCTTGATGCTGACCGTGGGATATATCGCGTCGGGCCGGATCGGATTCATCCTCATGCCCAAGGTCGAATCTGACCGGGCCATTGTGACCGTCACCTTGCCCTACGGCAGCCCTATCGAGCGGGGCCGGCAGGTACAAGCCAGGCTTATTGCGGCGGCGGATGAGATTATTAGAAAAGAAGGGGGCGATCTCCTTTCCGAGGGGGTGGCCAGCCGCATCAACGAAAATGTGGTACGGGTGGACGTTTATCTCACTGAACCGGGTATTCGCCCGTTATCCACCACCGAATTCACCCGTCGGTGGCGCAAACAGGTGGGGACCCTGCCCGGGACCGAATCCGTGGTCTTTGAATCGGACCGGGGCGGCCCCGGCAGGGGGCCGACCCTGGCAATAGAGTTGAGCCACCGCAATATCGATACCCTGGACCGGGCCGGCCAGGCCCTTGCGGAGCGGCTTGAGGAATTTGCGGTGACCAAGGATATTGACGACGGCTACACCCCTGGCAAAGAGCAGCTCAATTTCAGGATCACTCCGGCCGGTGAGAGCCTTGGTTTAACGGCACGGGAAGTGGCCAACCAGGTGCGCTATGCCTTCCAGGGATACGAAGCCATCAAGCAGCAGCGGGGTCGCAATGAGGTCACCGTGCGGGTGCGCCGCCCGGAAAGGGAGCGTATCAACGAACACGATGTGGAACGGATGATGATTCGGACCCCCAAGGGCAAAGAGGTCCCCCTTTTGGAGGTGGCCTCAGTGGAGCGGGGCCGGGCTTATACCTCCATTAATCGACGCGAGGGACGGCGTACAGTCACTGTCACGGCCAATGTGGAACCCATAGGGGAAACCAGCCGGGTGAAGGCCGTCCTCAACAAGGAGATATTGCCGGAACTGGCCCGCGACTTTCCCGGCCTCACTTACCGGTACGAAGGACGGCAGGCGGACCTGGCGGAATCCTTTGACGCTCTCTTAAAAGGCTTTGGTGTGGCCCTCCTGTGCATTTATGTGCTCCTGGCGATACCCTTTCGCAGTTATGTCCAACCTCTGGTGGTCATGCTGGCGATTCCTTTCGGCATCGTAGGCGCCACCCTGGGACATGTCTTGATGGGGTACAGCCTCTCTATTATGAGCTGCATGGGCATTGTGGCCCTGGCCGGCGTGGTGGTGAACGACTCCCTCATCCTGATCAATTACACCAACAGGCTGGTTCGAGAAAAGGGTGTCGCCCGTCACGAGGCGATTCACCAGGCGGCGATCCGGCGCTTCCGGCCGATCCTGCTGACGACCTTGACCACCTTCGGCGGCCTGGCGCCCATGATTTTCGAGACATCACGGCAGGCCAGGTTCATGATTCCCATGGCGATCAGCCTCGGCTATGGTATCCTGTTCGCCACGGCCATAACCCTGGTGATCATCCCGTGTTTATACATGTTCCTGGCGGATTTGAAGGGACTGGCTCGGGCACTGGTGGCCAAGACCGGAAGGGAACAGCCGACCCCCGGAACAGGGAGGGTTCACGGGTAAATCAATAAAACGCTCATGACTCCAAGGCCTTCTTCAGGATCTCCAGGGCCGTATCGGCGATTTGCCGGGTGTGCTCCCTGGTCAAAAGCGGGTCCATTCCCACGAAGTTCCAGGTGGACCGGCGTTTGATGGTGGCGGCAAAGGAGCCCAGGCGGCTGAGGAATGACAGTGACGCGGCAAAGCCCAGGTCTTGGATGATAAAAGGACCCTGAACCCCCTCGATATCGACCTTTCCAATGTTACTGAAGACCAAGCCGCCGAAGGACCACCATGACCCTACCCGCGACGATGCCCACCGACCCAGAGGACCCAGCCCGAGGATTCCGGTGATTCGGGAGAGGTCCAGATGCTGGACCACGTAAACGAAGGGCTCCCCCCGCTCCACCGAATACCATACGCCATCCCGCACCGCCTTTGCCAAAGGCCAGAACAGGGTCCGGGGTCCGGCCATATTCACGGAGGCCGCTATGGTGACAAAGAATCCCACATCTTCTCCCACAGGCGGGTGGAGGCGTTTTCGCAGGTTGACTGGAGAGCCCACAAAGTAGGGACGCTCCTTGGATTCTTGCCGGTCCTGGGCTATGGCCAGGATCTGTGCGGCCAGCATCGCACCGTGGAGGGTGGTGCCTGCTTTACGGGCCCGTTCATGGAGGCGATCCACCATGTCTGGATCCAGTTGATGGGCCACGATTCGGGCCTGTCGGGCCTTGGGGCGGGCCTTTTCATCCAGGCGGGGGAGCGTGGGCCTGCCGTAGCGCAATGCAGCGGCGTACATACGGCCCCCGAATTTCAGGCTGCGCCAACGCCCGCTCTTGCCCACGGCCCAGTCCGGAAAATAGGCGTTCATCTCTTGTTTGGGCTTCAAGGGGGGCAACTCGCAGGCTTTACCCGCGGAGGCGAGGGCCGCGGCCTGGAACAGGTCCCGCATAAGGAAAGACCCACTCATGGCATCGCCGATGGAATGGTGAAAGGCCAGGAGGACCGTGGCCTCATCGCCGGCGTGGCGTACGAGGGTGCAGCGGGCCAGAGGCCCTTTGTCCACGGGAAATGCTTGGTGAAGCTCGTTTTCGGCGGCGTCCACCCACCCCTTTAGGGGGGCGTTTACCACGCGAAGGGGAATAGGGGGCACCTCGGAGGTCCTGAACAAAAGGGTATTCCACCCCTCCCTCTGAATGCGCACCCGGAGCAAAGGATGACGCCGTTGGACCGCCGAAAGGCTTTGCTGAAGGAGGTCCTCAGTGATGGCCCCGGTGACCCCGGCGTGTACCACAAAATTGCTGCTGCAACGCTGGTCTGCGATCCAGAAGATCTTCTCTGAGGGACTAAGCGGCCGCTCCACGGGGACGCTTTGCTTTGCCATGACGGCGCCTCCTCTTGGGCGTGCTCCTGGACCGCGTCGCACCAACAGGTCGGGGGCCTGTATTTGAGATTTTCCGGCTGGGTAAAGATTTGATAAAATTAATTCTTTATGGATAAAATATAGGAAGAATGCCCTTTGTAAGTCAAGGGAAAAGGCCTCTTAAGGGCACAAGCCTCTTGACGGTCAGGCCCCCTATTAGGTATACCTCGTCATATCCAAACAAGCGCCACAAGCGCTTGACCACGGAAGAAATGTCCATACCCGGCGTTGGCCACTCCTATTGATGATCACCGTGGTTTCAAGCCGAGTTCTCTATGGCTCAGCCTTCAGGATTTCTGATGTCCCCTGGGGCGGAAGATTGTATACGTGAATCTCTGGTCCGGATATGTCCATCCCATATATGGGGGCGTTTTTTTCGACTCGGTCCTTTCTCGCAAGGCTCAATCCTTTGTTTTTAAAAAAAACGGGATCGGCCCATTTTCTCCCGCTTTCATGCGGGCACAACAGGGACATGTAAGGGTATTGGGGAAGGAGGATGTTTTCTATGAAAAGGTACGGGGATTTTATTGCCGAAGAGGCTGACCTGCGCCTCTTGGAGACCATCAGAAAGTATGTTGAAAAAGAGGTCATGCCTGTGCGGCTTGAGCTTGACAAGGATTACAAGGTATTTGAACAGGTCTATTCAGGGCTGGTCAAGTTGGGGGTTCAGAAGCGCGGTTTTTCACCGAGGTACGGCGGCCTTGGTATCCGTAACGCCGCCACGGTCTGTGCCATGACAGAAGAGATGTCCCGCGGAGACAGCGGCCTTTCCCTGCATGCCTTGATCATCCCTTGGTGTATGGCCGCGGCTATGGGCGCCCGTAATACGGTGGTCATGGACAAGTTTATCCCCATGTTCTGCGAGGATATCCCCTGCTGCGGGTGTCTGGCCATTACCGAGCCTGCAGGGGGGTGCAACATAGAGGACGGGGCCGAGCACGGTATGACCATCCGGACCAGGGCCACCCTTGAAGGGGATGAATGGGTCATTAACGGGGAGAAGATGTGGCCAAGCGGGGCCAGCGTGGCAGATCTCTACTGTGTGATCTGCACCACGGACCCGCAACAAAAGGAGGAAGGGCTGGCACTCATTTATGTGCCCAAGGATACGCCCGGTCTTTCCTTCGGCAAACCGGAAGACAAAATGGGCATGAGGGTGACGGATGTCAATGCCGCCATCTATTTCGATGATGTCCGGGTCCCAAAGGAGTATCGGGCCGGGGGGCCGGGTGTGGACTGGCAGCTTTTCAGAAACAACGTGGCCTGGGGCCGTCTCACCAGCGCTCCCATGACCTTGGGAAACGCCCAGGCCGTACTCGAGATCGTCATTGATTACACGGCCAACCGTTTTTACGGCGGTAAAGCCGTGCGAAACCATTCCTTGCAAGCGGCCATGATTGCGGACATGGCTATCGGCATTGAGGCGTCCCGCCATTTTTACCTCTCGGTAGCCGCCATGTTCAACAACCGCAAGAAATACGGAATGCCGGGGGACGACTATCTCATCGCCCGGTCCAGTGCCGTCAAGGTGCATGCCTGCGATGTGACCGAGACGGTCTGTAACCGGGCCATGGAACTCATGGGCTCGTACGGTTTTGTGCGGGACTATCATGTGGAAAAATACCTGAGGGACAGCAAGATCATCCAGATCTGGTTGGGGGGAGGACAACTTGCCCGCCTGGATGTGGCGCAGGGCTATTACCCCTATGTATGATAAAGAGCCTTTGAGGTCCAGGGTCCTGCGGGATTTCAGAGGGTCAAGACGGGGCGGTCCGGATGAAGAAAGTGACAGTAAACTTTTTACGGCGGATGAAGACGGAGCGTTATTTGGACGAAAAGGGCAATGTGGTATTCACAGAACGCTTTTTGGCCCATTGCGGGGCTTGCTGTGGATATGGTTGCCGGCACTGCCCTTACAGCCCCAAGCACCAGGCCGGGAACAGGCGGTTGTCCAAGAAGGTGAAAGAACACTTATATCCATAGAGGGAGGCAAAAATGTGGGATCCATCCAAGTGTGATCTGTGCGGTGATTGTCTGGTGAAGTGCCGTTATGTGGACTATGACAAGGACAGGGCCGTGGCTGAGATAAAGCGGCTTATGGAGGGCAAAGAGGCGGATATCCTTGATCAGTGCATCACCTGTATTGCCTGCAATGACTACTGCCCCACAGGGGCCGATCCCGCCAATCTCATCTTCAAGATGCAGGAGAAGACAGGGACTTCACCCATTATCGCTGTTGGAAAACCGATGCTTGATGCCATGGCCAAGGGGCTGGAGGCCGGGGGAGAAACCGCCGACCTGATCCAGGGAGATCCTGATAAGCCCGTTTTGTCGTTGGATTCCTTTGAGTTCAGGCAGTTTCCCGAGGGCACCTTGGAGAGCTCCTTGTTTAGGGGTATGACCGTGGTGAGGGGAGGTGGGTACATGTCCCTGGTCGGGTGTGTGCATATGGGCGGGGAGAGTTTTGCCGGGAAATACGGTCGCCAGGTCATTGAGAGTCTGGCCGCCCTGGGCAAAGAGATCGTCTACATGCACAACGAAGGCTTTGTGCTGGCCCATATCAAGGCCAAGGAGTTAGGCATCCCGGTACCCTTCAGATACATGCACCTCTTTGAGTACCTGCGCAACTATCTAAGGGACCACCAGGGGGATATCACCAAGCTGGGCAAGAAGGTGGCCTACCAGCCCAACTGCGCCACCCGCTGGCTGCCGGATCAGGATGGCCTGCTGGAAGAGGTGCTGGAACTCATCGGGGTTGAGAGACCCCCCAGGGAGTATGAAGGGGTAAACGCGGTTTGCTGCACCGCCCCGATCATCAGAGCCAACAAAGAGCTGGCCATCGATATTCAGGAGAAAAACATCCGGGATGCCCTTGGATGCGGAGCCGATGCCCTTATAACCATCTGTCCCATATGTGACGCCGTGCTGCGGAGACCGACATCACAGTTGGGACTTCCCAAGATCTTCATTACCGACCTGTGTCGCATGGCCTTGGGTGAAATACCCTGGCCCCAAAGCTGAGCCGGAAAAAGACAAGGTTGAACCAGGCCGGGCTCAGGGCCTCAAGCGTTCTATCGGTCCGGGCTTTCTCCTTGAGAGCTTTTTTGGGTCTGCTCTTCCATGTGGCGTCTTAAGTGTTCCCGGACCCGTTTAAGCCTCTCTTGGGGGGTATCGGGGCTCGCTTGGTCTGAGAGGTTCTCGTCATCGGTCTGTGGCGTGATCTGCCCCCCAGAACCCGCATCGCCAGGGGTATCACTCTCGCCTCCCGGCCGGGTGTCATTGGTTGTATCTTGGGTCGCTTCTCCTCCTGGCCGGTGATGTTTCCATTTATGAGGTCCTTTACGCCTCCCATCATCACCTCTTCTGGCATCACCGTCGGTCTGCACTTCATCGTCATCCGACTGATCCTCTCCAATGTTTTTGTCCCGCCCCTTTTTATCCCTTTCAAGCCCGGGCGGGCGGTCTCCGGTCCAGCCCCTTTTTTCGCCTCGATCCCATCCAGGAGGGCGGTCACCGGGACCGTGCCCCTTGCCCTTTGCGAGGACGGTGGAACTGGAGGCCAGGAAAAGTATACCAGTCAATACCAGGCAGAACTGCCATAAATATCTCATAATAAAACCGCCTTTCATAAAGCTGGAGAAAAATCGCTTATGTCTCATCATAACATCCTTTTATGTGAGCTACAACGGGGTTTCTGAAATGTCATTGGGCCGGTTTTTTCAAACCTCTTTTGCCATCTTTTCAAGAAGTTGGCGGTAAAACCGGTAATGGTCAAAGGGGATATTGGTCCGCGGCCTGTCGTCCAGGCAGGGGAGGTAGCGGCCCTTTTCAAGGAGGGGCGGCACGGTGGCCTCCACGGTGCGGCGAACGTCCTCCTCGCCCCGGCTCAATGCTGCGGCGTCGATACCGCCGATGAGAGAGACCTGAGTGCCATATTCGCGACGAAGCCTGTTATATTCCATGCCTGCACTCATGATATTGCTTATCCAGAAACAGTTGATGCCTGCATCCACCAGGGAGGGTAAAAGGGGTGCAAGGTTTCCCCCGGTGGTGCACAGGATGCGGAGTGGGACCTGGAATTTTTGGAGTAGGGCCATGACCTTTTTATATCCGGGGATGGCGAAATGCTCAAACAAGGCCGGGGAAATGACGGGCCCCGTGTTGGAGGCGATGGGTTCATAAAAGGAGGCATAGTCCACCGAGACCTGTGAGAGGACCCGCTCCAGACAGACACAGTAAAAATCCGTGGTCCGCTCAACAAGATCTTCCACCACATGAGGCTCTTTCATGAGGGCCTTGCAGGCGGCCACAAAAGACTGCCAGTCTCCCACACCGAGCATCTGCAAGAGGCCGCCCCCCGAGGCATCCATATAAACAATCCGGCCTTCTTGTTCAAGGCGTCTGGTTCGTTCCACAAATTCCGGATCGTAGCGGGCGGGGTCATCCGGATCGTAATGGCGGTCAAAAGCATCAGGGTCCAGGAGCAGATCGGGTGCCATTTGGAAAAAGGGAAAGCTCCGGAGCATGAGACCCACGGAATGGTGGGTCTCCAGATGGAAATACTCTTTAAATGACACATCCTTGGGCAGGCCTTGCCCGTACCAGCGCTGCAGCGTGTCTTCATCCGGTTCAAGGTCAAAGAAGGGAAACCGGTCAGCCCCTTCTCCAGTAAGGGTTTGAAGAAACCGTTTCTTTTCCGTGACCATGGCCATACCCGCCTCCCTTCTTATTTTACCGAATACCTTTCCTCTTTCATGCGGCCCTGCCTGGCATGGAGGGGAAGATCCCCCATGCCCCAATCTAGGGAAGAAGCCTGAGCCTTGATTTTATGTGATGTATGCCCTATTGTCATCTTTGAAAAGGGCATGGGAGTGTATTTGAAAAGGGTTTTTCACTCGCCCGAAAAAGGTCCTATGGCTGAGAGGCCGGTGGTCGTATAAAACCAAATATTAGGGGTGGGTATAAAAGCGGGTGGTAGGAAAGGAGATGTCTATGGGTGAGCATCTGGATGGCGCCATTTTGCAGCGGGACAAGGAGACCTATGCCATTGTCCCCCGGACCCCTGTGGGGATGGTGACCCCACAGGTCTTGGAGACCATCGCCCGGGTGGTAAAAAAGTATGAGATTCCCGTTATAAAGATTACCTCGGGCCAGCGCATGGCCCTGGTGGGGCTCAAAGAGGGGGATGTGGCACCGGCCTGGAAGGACCTTGGACTGGATATAGGACGAGCCACGGAGCTTTGTGTCCATTACGTGCAGGCGTGTCCGGGAACGGCTGTGTGTCGTTTCGGGGTACAGGATTCCCTGGGTCTGGGCTTGGAAGTGGAAAAGCTTTTTGCCGGGTTGGAACTGCCTGCAAAGGTCAAGTTCGGCATTTCAGGGTGTCCCATGTGCTGCGGTGAGAGCTATGTTCGGGACGTGGGCGTGCTGGGTAAAAAGAAGGGGTGGACCGTCATATTCGGGGGCAACGGCGGGGGCCGGCCACGCATCGGGGATGTCCTGGCTGAAGATCTGGGCATGGAGGAGGTCATAGATCTAAGCAAGCGATGCCTCGAATATTACGCGGCCAACGGCAAGAAAAAGGAGCGTACATCCCGGTTCATAGAACGGATCGGTATTGATGCCTTTAAGGCGGCCGTCCTCTAATACCGCACCGGAATGGGATGGGGGCCCCTTGAAAGAAGATCAGGCCTCGGCCAGGACCTCCTGGATGCGTTTTTTCATGGCCTCTACATGGGTTCCTTCCCAGTAGATCCTATGACAGGGCCTGCAGATGGAGAAGGCATGGCAACGGGCCCTGACTTTTGGTGGGATTCTGTCTAAAATGTCCGCTTTACTCACCGGTTCCAGGGAATTGTTGCACACAAGGCATCTGGAAAAGGGTTTGACCCGGGATTTGATATGCAGTGATTCCAGGATCCGTCTCACCTCCTTCTCGGCCTCCCCGGGCCTTATCAGGATCCCGTGGGTCACCTCCTTGCGTTTGAGCAGTTTGCGGCTCATGGTAAGGATGATCCTCTTTTCTCTCTTGCTGATCTCCACAATTCTTCCGGGGTGGAGATCCGGGTTGAACTCTACATCAAAGCCCAGGGCCCTCATCAACTTGACCACTTGACCCAGGTTGTTATCCGCTATAAAGCGGGTCCGGCGGAGGGGGAGGTTTCTCAACCGGGTAACCTCTGCGATATCGAGGCGTTCAAACACGGGGTACACGCTCACCCTGTCCCCGGGGCAAAGGAGATATCGGAAATCCACGGATTCACCGTTTACCAGGATCAGGTCGACCTCGGTGTGGGGTACACCCAGGGACTCGATCATGTCTTTTATAGACCTCTTTCCCTGAAAGGTGACCTCAAAATCCTTCTTTTGCCTGTCTCTCGGCAAGAGGTCGTTTAATTCTTCATAAAACCTGAATATGGCTGTGCTCATGGGTGTTGCCACCCCCCAGGAAAAGCATAGCAATCTCCCTGTATATCTGACAACCCCTCGAAAAGGCCGACTCCGGGCCTTTCCATCAAAATGCGCTCTCTTCAACCCCCGCTCTTCAGACAAAGCCGCCCTTGCACCGGAGAAGAGCGATCCCTTGACCAACCCCTCCACAAGAGGTAAAAAGGAAGACAAGGTTTATTAGGGCTGATATGTCGGGCAGCAAGGAAATTCTCAAGCACCTCAGGGCCGAGGAGCTGGATCCCGATGGAGGGCCGCTCATAGGCTGGACCTGTACCTATCTGCCCCTGGAAATCCTGGAAGCAGGAGGGCTTCATCCCTGCCGCATCCTTCCCGAGCCCTCCTCGGACGGGGCCGATGCATACCTGGACCCCAATTTTTGCCCCCTGGTGAAAACCGCCCTGGGGGCGGCCCTTGAAGGTGCCTATGCCTCCCTTGAAGGGCTGGTCATCCTCAACACCTGTGATGGCATGCGCCGGCTCTATGACGCCTGGAAGCATTATTGCCCTCCTTCCTTTACTTTTTTTCTGGACCTGCCCCGGAATATAACCCCCCGGTCTCTAAGCTATTTCAGGGATACGCTGGAGAACTTCAAGAAAACCGTTGAAGGGCATTTCCATATCAGGATTACCCGAAGCGACCTGGTTCAAGCCCTTGAGGAGAGTAACGAAATCAGGGCCCTTTTCAGGCGACTCCTCATCTTGAAGGGCCGGGGGGATCCTCCTCTGTCCCAGGGGGATATCTTGGATGTCTTTTTTCAGGGATGGCGCCTGCCCAAAAGGCGTTTTAGGGAGGCTCTCAGAGAAATGGTGGACCAGCTGGAAAAAGAACCTCCAAGGCCTTCGCAGGGACCCAAGGTCGTTGTCACGGGATCCTTTCTGGAGGGACGGGCCGTTATAGACCTTGTGGAAGAACTGGGCGGAGACGTGGCCGGATCGGACCTGTGTACGGGGGGCCGTCTCATCCAGGAGGTCTCCCCCTCCTCAGACCCGCTTGCCGCCTTGAGTGAGGCCTATCTCACGAGACCGCCCTGTGCCAGGATGCAGGATATGGAAAGGCGTATCTCTTTTATTATGGGGGAGGTCCAGGAAAAGGGCGCCCGGGGCGTGATTTTCCATGCCCTTAAATTCTGTGACCCCTATCTCTATGAGGCCCCGGCCCTGGGCGAGGCCCTCCGGCAAATAGGGATCCCTTTCCTTTTTATTGAAGGGGATTACCGGGGCCGGGTCTCCGGGGGGGCCAGGACCCGGGTTCAGGCCTTTTTAGAGATGTTGGAGGGATATGAACCTTAAGAACGGAAACAGGGGCTTCATAAGGGGGCTGGTACACCGGCCCCTCACCTATAGGGTGCTGAGGCCTCTTCTGGATCTTTTGACCCTAAGGGAGGAGAACCAGGCCTTTAGGATATGGATTCACTTTATCCTGGAGGTGACAAGAAAGGCCTATGGACGGAAGGGACCTGTGGTGTGGATGAATGCCTTTACCCCCACGGAAATGGTCTACGGCCTGGGAGCGGTCCCCTTTATGCCGGAAATCATCGCCTCTCTTGTGGCATACATGGGCCAGAGCCGCCGGCCCATTGCCCTGGCCGATTCCCGGGTGTCCACGGATGTGTGCTCTTTCTACCGGTGCGCCCTGGGACTTGTCCTGGAAGGGTATCTGCCCAAGCCGGATCTGATCCTTTCCACCTCCTATCTCTGCGACGGGGCCAATAAGTTCTTTCACGACCTGAGCCGGATTTATGGATGCCCCCATCTCATGTTGGACCCTCCTTACAATGACGATCCTCAGGGCCGGCGCTACATGGTCGGTCAGATCCGGGATGCGGCCGAAGAGATGACCCGAATCCTGGGGCTTTCCTGGAATCACGAGGCCCTGGCCCGGGCCTTGGTCCTCTCAAACCAGGCCAGGAGGTACATGGTCGGCATAAACAAGTTGCGCCGGGCCGCTCCCAGTCCCTTTCCCGGGAGTGAGGGCCTCAGTTATCTGGCGGGCATGAATTTTTATTCCCTGGGTTCGAGCATGGGGTTGACCTTTTATGGGTACCTTCACCAGGAACTCAAGAGGCGGGTGGCCCGAAACCGGGGATATCTCCCGCAGGAGGTATACAGGATCCTTTGGCTCCACCATATTCGCCCCTATTACAGAAACGACATCTTTGATTTCCTGGGCCGGCAAAAGGCGGCGGTGTCTTTTGAGGAGCCCAACTATCTCTACTGGCCCTATCTGGATCCCCACAAGCCGTGGGAGGCCCTGGCCGAAAAGATTCTTTCAAATATATGGGCGGGGCCCCTTGAAAGGCGGATAAGGGCCATCGAGCAAATAGTGGAGGATTATGGGATTGACGGCGTCATACACTTCTCCCACTGGGGATGCAGGCAATCGTGCGGGGGGGCGGGGGTTATCGGCGACCGGCTCAAGGATAAGGGCATTCCTTATATTATTCTCCCCGGGGACGGCGCAGACCCGGATAACTACTCGCCGGGACAGACCAGGACCAGGGTACAGGCCCTGGTGGAGATGTTGGGATAGACGATGGCTGGATCCGTATTTGCAGGTGTAGACATAGGGTCGCTCTCGGCCGAAGCCCTCCTCCTTGGAGAAGACGGGGTCCTGGCCTACGCCATAACAGCCACCGGGGCTTATCCGGAGCAGGCCGCCCGAAGGTGCCTCGGAGAGGCCCTGGACCGGGGCGGAGTCAGGGAAGAAGCGCTCTCGCGGGTGGTGGCCACCGGGTACGGCCGGATCAGGGTTCCCTTTGCGGGGAGAGAAGTGACGGAGATTACCTGTCACGGCCGGGGGGCTCACTATCTTTTCCCCGGGACCCACACGGTGATTGATATCGGCGGTCAGGACAGCAAGGTCATCACCCTGGATGATCAGGGGAGGGTTACCGATTTCATGATGAACGACAAATGCGCTGCAGGGACAGGGCGCTTTTTGGAAGTCATGGCCGCCGCCCTGGAAACCGATCTGGAGGATATGGGGCGACGGTCCCTGGAGGCCAAAAAGGGCGTATCCATCAGCAGCATGTGCACGGTCTTTGCCGAGTCGGAGGTGGTTTCCCTCATTGCGGAGGGACACCGGGGAGAAGAGATTATCAGGGGCATTCACGAGGCCATATCCCGGAGGATCTTCAGAATGACCAAGCGCCTTCGGGTGAGGGGAGAGATCACCTTTAGCGGCGGCGTGGCCAAAAACCGGGGGATCGCAAAGGCCCTGAGAAACCTATTCGGAATGGAACTGAACATTCCTCAAGAACCTCAAGTGGTAGGGGCCCTGGGCGCAGCTCTCTGCGCCAGGGACATGGGCCCAAAGGGGGGAGACGGGTCTTTTAGACCAAGACCTCTTTAAAAGGCCGGAAAGGCTTGAAAAGGGGTTGAAAGAGGACGTTATTTCCAATAGGGGGTGATTCATATGGTCGTCAGTCAAGAAATGAGAACCAATGCATGGAGCAAGGTGGTGGATATGGTTGTCCGCATTGCAGACAAGAGGCCTGTGATGAGATTTCTGGTGAAAAAGGCCGAAAACAAGCTCTGGTCGGGCATCGTGGAGGAGGAAGCAGACAGTATCAGGGCCGCCCAAGAGCTCAAGTTCGCCTTTGTGAGAAACCTCCTCAGGACCACGGAGAACCACCTCAACAGGGGCATCATGAGCAAATCGGTGTTTCACAAGATGGTGAAGGTCTTTGTGAGGAACGTCTTTGTAGAGGATATTTCAGAGAGGGATATGTTGAGGGAGGACAGAAAAGAGGTCGTCCATCCCAGTTTTCTCGTGGTGAGTCCCACCCAGCTCTGTAACCTCCACTGTACGGGCTGCTACGCAAGCAGTGCAAATACCACCCGGTCCTCGCTCCCCTACGGCGTTGTGGAGCGGATTGTTCAAGAAAAGGTAAGGCTGTGGCATTCCCG
>Ga0180431_10001611_pt1 | contig 31234 bp, 17 predicted proteins | sample SS_ome_11_FD_132459 | JGI IMG/M metagenome (GOLD analysis project Ga0180431, IMG submission 132459) | Hypersaline lake sediment archaeal communities from the Salton Sea, California, USA - SS_1_MS_1 metaG | ecosystem: Environmental > Aquatic > Non-marine Saline and Alkaline > Hypersaline >... | reverse complement strand
TTCTTGTGCGAAACTCCCATCGGGCAGCCTCCTTGCTAGTATGGATGTGGCTTACAACCATACTTTGCGCGGATTGCTGCCTTTTGTCAACTCAAGCTATGCACAATTCCAGAGACACACCCTATCTGTATCGCCTCGATCCCGACAATCAGGACACGCTCGCCTTGCGCTTCGCCCCTCTCCTTGCCATTCCCATCCCGCAGGAACCGATCACGACGCTGGAGAGACTGCGTCAGCACTTGCTTGACCTCGCAAGGGATCCCGCACCCTATACTGTCGTAAGAGAGACAAACGCCCACGGATTGGAGATTGATATCCCACCGTGCCCGGCCGGCGTCTCGTCGCTGGCACACCGGGCACGGACATTAGCCTGGGCCTATCTGGAGGGCGCCCCCGGTGAGCCGGTGTTCCCATTCTGCCTGGAGCCTGGAGTAAAGACTTGACCGCATCACCTGAACCCATCTACACCAGCCGGATCATCAAGGCCAGCGCCCTGATCGCCGATACCAGGGTCCTGCTGGCTGCTTGGGATTTAGAGCTATCCGTGACGGAGAACCTCGACCGCGCCCGGCGGGAGAACATCTTTGGCAAGGCCTCCCGCAGGCGGGTGGAGGACGTCCTCAAGATTTTCCGCCAGCGCTACTTTGACGACGCCGACGTCGGCACGGCGCTGGTGACGCTGGCCCAGGATGGTGCACCAGCCCAGTGGATCGATCCCCTGCTCTACTTTTTCTCGGCCCAGAACGACCGCACGCTGCGGGACATCGTCGTCGAGGTGCTCTACCCACGACACCTGGCGGGCTATACCGACCTGCCGGTCGAGGTCGTGCTGCGCGCCGTCCGCCACTGGATCGCCGAGGGCAAGACCACAACGCCCTGGAGCGACAATACGATTCTGCGGGTGGCGCGGAACTCGATGGCCGCCCTGCGCGACTTTGGTGTGCTCCAGGGAGCTGCCAACAAGCGCCTGACGCCCATCTATCTGCCGACGCCATCCTTCGCCCTGATCGCTTTCTGGCTCCAGCAGCGCGAGCGCTCCGGTCACCTCGTCCTTCAGAGTGACGACTGGCGGCTCTTTTTCCTGCCCGTAGAAGGTGTGGAGCGCTTCTTTATCGAAGCCCATCAAGAGCACCTGTTGACTTACCACGCGGCCGGCTCGGTGATCCGCATCGAGTTCCCGGCCGCCAGCCTGACGGAGTATGCCCATGCCCTCCTCGAAAGCGAAAATGAAAGAGCGCGTTAGAACCCTGGAGGCGGATCTAAAGGCCTCCCCGATGCGGCATTACATCTACCACGATCTGCCCTTTGCCATCTTTTGCTATCCGCCGCAGCAGGAGTGGGACATGCGCCGCGAGATCGACCTGCTCAAGACCCGGCTGGAGAACGACACCGACCGCCGGGTCTCTTCCATCTCCCTGGCCGAACTCCTGTGGCAGGCGATCGACGAGAGCGAGGGGATCGAGGCCGCGGTAGAACTGGAGCGGCGGGCCGGGTTCGAAGCGGCGCAGTTGCAGATTCAGGACTATCTCTCCGACCCCGACTGGCGCCCGCTGCCCGACCTCCTGGCCGGGCGGCTGACCGAACTGGACCCCGACCGTCACATTGCATTCGTCGTCCGCGCCGGCGCGCTGGCCCCTAACATCTACCGCGTCTCCAAGCTGCTGGACGAGATGAAAGGGCGCACGCGGGTGCCATGCGTGCTTTTTATGCCCGCCACCACCGAGGGGCGCAGCAGCCTGCGCTTTATGGGCATTGCGGAGAACGAGGGGCGGGGGAGTTATCACACAAAAGTCTACGTTTAGCCACAGAGACACAGAGAGCGCAGAGCTTGGGCTGGGAGGGGATCCAGTGGAAGATCGGCAGTTGAATCATCTCACCAAGCGCATTATTGGATGCGCCATCGAGGTACATCGCCATCTGGGACCTGGTCTACTGAAATCCATCTACGAGTCCGCGCTGTGTATTGAGCTAAAGCTGGCAGGACTGGCCTACGAGCGGCAGAAACCTGTCCCGGTGACGTACAAAGGCCACGCGCTTGGTGATCATCGACTGGATGTCCTTGTTGATGACACAGTGATTCTCGAATTGAAGAGCGTGGAGCGGTTTGATCCGGTTTTCGAAGCGCAGATCCTGAGCTATCTGAGAATGACGGGCAAGCCCATTGGTTTACTGATCAACTTTAACACGCGGCTGCTCAAAGATGGCATCAAGCGATATCGGATGTAGCCACAGAGGCAAGAAGTTCACAGAGAAAAAAAAGCTCTGTGCTCTCCGTGACTCTGTGGCAAGAGGAAGCATATGCCCAGTTCTTTGACTGACGACCAACGAAGATCCATCCACGACCTGGCCCTCGCTGCCCGCGACCTGCTCACCCGCGAGGCGCGCGAACTGCTGGAGGGGACCTACGGCCTCTACGCCGACGGGCGGCTCGACCCACCCGAAAAGCTGCCCCAGGTGCGAGACGATCCCGAGACCGGCGAGACCTACCACCGCCTGGCCCGGTTCCTGGCGGACGAGGAGGATGCCGGCCTGTCCGGCCCCGAGGCGGCGGACAAGCTGGTCAAGGAGGTGGCCTTCACCCACCTCAACCGGCTGGTGGCCTTCAAGATGATGGAGGCCCGTGCCTTGATTCGGGGAACGGTAGACAAGGGCACCGAGTCCAACGGCTTCAAGTTCTACCTGGCCGACCCCGCCCACGCCACCGACCTGGCCCGCTACGAGCGAGGGGATGCCGACGCTGCGTACCGCCACTTCCTGCTCTGGCAGTCGGCCCAGATCGCGCAGGAGGTGCAGGTGCTTTTCGACCCCGACACCCTCCCCAGCCGGCTCTTCCCTCGACCCAGGGCGCTGCATTCACTCTTGGAGATGCTCAACCGCGCCCAGTTGGCCGACGCCTGGCAGGCTGACGAGACGATCGGGTGGATCTACCAGTTCTTCAACGAACGGGAAAAGGCCGAAGTCTTTGAGCGGCTCTACAGGCAGAAGCAAAAACTGCGCGCCCAGGATATCCCGGCGGCCACTCAGCTCTTTACCCCGCACTGGATCGTGCGCTTCCTGGTGCAGAACACCCTCGGCCGATTGTGGGTGGAGCTGCACCCTGACACCCGGCTCCTGGGAACCGAGTGGCTGGATTACCTGGTGGACGCGCAACGTGATGATAGCGATCACGCATCACGCATCACGGATCACGAACCCCGCCCCGTCAAGACGATTACTCTCCTCGACCCAGCCTGTGGCGGGATGCACTTTGGCCTGGTGGCCTTCGACCTCTTCGCCGCCATGTACCAGGAGGAGTTGGAGCGCGCTGGGGAACCCGGCTGGCCCGAGATGCCGTCGGTGAATGACCTGGCAGAGATCCCCTCTGCCATCCTGGCCAACAACCTGTTCGGCATCGACATTGACCTCCGTGCCGTCCAACTGTCTGCATTGGCCCTGTACTTGAAGGCCCAAAGCTGGCAACCGGCAGGGGGACAACGGAATACGCAGCACGCGATACGTGTCAACCTGGCCTGCGCCGACGTGCGCCCCCTGGACGGCGCACGGCTGGGCGCGTTCCTCCGCGAGGCGCGCTTCACCCGGCCGATCTACGAGCGGTTGATCCGCGCGCTATGGGAACGGCTGCAAGACGTGCACCAACTGGGCTCGCTGCTGCGCCTGGAACGGGAACTGGGCGATCTGATCGCCCAGGAGCGCGCCCAATACGAGAAAGCTCCTCTCTTTGCCGGACTGCCGGGCGAGTTCGAGCGCGAGGCGGCCGAGGAAGAGTTCTGGGATATCGTCTCGGCGCAGATTATACAGGGGCTGGACGAGTTCGCTCGCCAGCAGGCCCAGGCTGGTGTGGATCAGACCTTCTTCACGGGTGAGGCTGTCAAAGGGTTGCGGTTGCTGGACATGATGTTGCGCGACTATGACATAGTCGTCACCAATCCCCCGTATTCGGGCAAGCGCAACCTCAACGATACCGTGGCTGATTACCTGAAACACGAGTACCCGGACGCCAAGGGGGATCTCTACGCGGCATTTATCCAGCGCTGCAGCGAATGGGTGAAGGAAAGCGGCCGTCTTGGGATGATCACCCAACAATCGTTCATGTTCCTGTCATCCTACGAGAACCTGCGTGCGAATCTGCGCAGCCTGTTTGCCATTGAAACGATGGCACACACCGGCCCTCGCGCCTTTGACGAAATCAGCGGTGAGAAGGTCAACACCACAGTCTTTGTGCTGCGAAAGGAGCCGGACGCCGAGGCGCGGGCGGACAGCGTGGGCACCTACTTCCGCCTGGTACACGAGCCGAATTCCGAGGCCAAACGCCGGGCTCTCGAGCAGGCGCTGCAGGACGGCAGCCACACCTACCGCGTAGCCCAGCACCGCTTCGACGCTATTCCTGGCAGTCCTTGGGTGTACTGGCTAAGCTCCAAAATTCGGAGTCTTTTTGAAGGAAACCAAAGATTTGGAGATATAGCGGACGTGGGTCAAGGGATGACTACGGCTGACAACACTAGGTTCTTGAGATACTGGTGGGAATTACCGTTTGAAGGGATTGGTATCGGGTACGAAAGTGCTAGTGTAGCCAGGCAAAGTGGGTTACGATGGTTCCCCTATATGAAAGGGGGAGGGGGGCGGAAATGGTACGGTCTTCTAGATTTCCTAATCAATTGGTGGAATGACGGCCTGGAAATCAAGTCAACTGGAAGGGCCACGATTCGGAACAGTCATCGTTACTTCCAACCCGGGATCACGTGGAGTAGCTTATCTTCCACTAGGTTCAGCGCTAGATTGATGCCAAGAGGATTCCTCTTTGATGACAAAGGCTCATCATGTGCAATAGATAGCTCGTTAGAAGCTTACGGTTTAGCTCTGCTTAACTCTTCCTTTGCTTCTTATGCCCTAAGTTTGTTGAATCCTTCGGTATCGGTCCAATCAGGTGATATTAAACGGTTACCCGCATTCAGAAACCTCTCTACTGCTGCGCAGTCGCTCGATCCACTAGTTCTTAGTTCTATCCGCCTGGCTTTTGAAAGATCAAGTTTTGACGAAATTACCTTCGACTTCATCGCTTCCCCACGCTGGAACACCGGCCTTTCCGATCTCGCCATCGCCCAGGCCCGCCTGGCCGCGCTGGAAGCCCAGATCGACGATGAGGTCTACCGCCTCTACGAGATCAGCGACGAGGACCGCGCCGCCATCGAGGCCGAGTTGGTTGGAGAGCCTCTCATCAGCGAGGACGACGACACGAAACACGCAACACGCACCACGTCCGACGACGTCGAACCTCCAATGACACAAGAAGAACTCGCCGTCCGTTGGATCTCCTACGCCGTGGGCGTCGTCCTGGGACGTTTCCGACCAGGCGTGGCTGACGAATTGGGTTCCGCTGTCTACCGGCGAGAGGATTTCGACGTCGGCTCCCTGCCTGCTCCCGACGAGACCGAATTCGACCAACTGGTCGGCCCAGCCAAGCGCTTCGCCTACGTGGACGCCGACGGCGGACGCCACCTCTTCCCCGCCGAGATCGAGGCCGCCCTGCGCGTCCTGGCCGTCCCCGACGGCATCACCGTCCTGGACGAAGGGCACGAGCGCGATCTGCCCACGTTGGTCGAGCGGGCCCTCCAACTGATGCTCGACTGGGACACGGAACACGCAGCACGCAACACCCGCCAGGTCATCGAGACCGGTGCCGGCGGCGATTTGCGCCGTTTCCTCGAGCGCAGCTTTTTCACCCAGTACCACTTCCGCTGGTACCGCAAGCGCCCCGTCTACTGGCCGCTCCAATCGGCCAAGCGGAGCTACGGCTTTGTCCTCTTCCACGAGAGGATCGACAAGTCCACCCTGTACGTCCTCCAGCGCGACTACCTCGACCACAAGCTGAACGGCCTGCGGCTCCAGATCGGCGACCTGCAAGGTCGGTTGGAGGGTCTCAGCGGCACAGCCCGCAAGCGGGTGGAGCGAGACATCGACCGGGCCACCCAGCTCCTGGAGGAAGTGACGGCGTTCATCCAGACGATGGAGCGGATCGTCCGCGAGGGCTACGAGCCGGAGCCGGACTGGATCGACGACGGCGTCATCCTGCGCCTGGCTCCGCTGTGGGAGCTGATCCCCATCTGGAAGAGTGAGCCGAAAAAGTACTGGGGGCGGCTGGAGCGGGGTGACTATGACTGGAGCCACATAGCCATGCGCTACTGGCCCGAGCGGGTGCGGGAGGCGTGCAAGGCGAACAAGTCCTTCGCCATCGCCCACGGGCACTCTGAATGGTATGAGGGTAACAGATGAATGCGAAAGAACTGCTTGATTTGGTCGCAGCAGGCGAGACACTGACGGTAGAATTCAAGAGCGATCGAGGGCCATTGTCCGATTCTGACCTGCTGGAGACGGTTGTGTGCCTGGCAAACGGGCAAGGGGGGACGCTGCTGATCGGCGTTGAGGACGACGGGACGGTGACTGGCCTGCACCCCCGGCATCGAACTCACCCGGGGGCGTTGGCTGCCTTTGTGGCGAGCCGGACCGTGCCCCCACTGACCGTAGAGACCGTTTTCGTGGACCTGCCGGATGGCTCGGTAGCCGTGCTCCGCGTGCCCGCTGCTCGCCAGCCCACGTCCACCAGCGATGGCCGGTTGCTCATCCGCTACCTAGATACACAAAACCATCCCGGCTGCCGTCCGCTGTACGCCTACGAACTGACCAATTGGCTGGCCGAGCGAGGTCAGGCTGACCCCACCGCGCTCATCGTCCCCGATGCGTCCTGGGACGACCTGGACCTGCTCGAGTTCGCGCGCCTGCGCCGCATGGTGGAAGAAAATCCCGGCGACGCGACGTTGCTCAAGCTGTCCGACCGCGAGATCGCAGGTGCCCTGGGGTTGGTTCGCTCTGAGGGGGATCGTTTGCGGCCTACTCTGGCCGGGTTGCTGCTGGTGGGCAAGGAGTCTGCCCTCAAGGAATACGTGCCCGCCCACGAAGTCGCGTTCCAGGTCTTGCGCGGTACGGACGTGGTGGTCAACGAATTCCGCCGTTGGCCACTACTGCGCGTCCACGAGTGGCTGATGGAGGCAGTGGGCGTGCGCAATGAGGAGCAGGAGTTGATGCTGGGCGGCGTCCGCATAGGCGTGCCGCGCTACGACCGGACCGGGGTACGGGAGGCCATCAGCAACGCCCTGATCCACCGCGACTATACCCGCCTGGGCGCGGTCCACGTGCAACTGCGCGACGAGCGCGTGCGCGTGAGCAACCCTGGGGGCTTTGTGGAGGGGGTCGGGCCGGACAACCTGCTGGTCACCGAGCCGCGGCCGCGCAACCCGCGCCTGGCCGATGCCTTCAAGCGAGCCGGTCTGGTCGAGCGCACCGGCCGCGGCGTGGAGACCATCTATCGGGGGCAGGTGCGCAACGGCCGCCGGCCGCCGGACTATACGTTGAGTACGGCAGCCAGCGTCAGTGTGATCCTCGACAGTGGTCCCGCCGACCTGGACTTTGTGCTGCTGGCCGTCCGGGCGGGCCGGCAAGTGGGCCGGGCGCTGGAGGTGGACGAGTTGCTGGCCCTGTGGCAGGCCCGGCGCGAAGGTCAGACGACGGCACAGGTACTGGCGCCCGCGTTGCAACGCGACCTGGCCCACGCCTCCGATTTGCTGACCGGATTGGCCCAAGCCAGGCTGCTGCAAGTCAGTCAGGGCATCTATCGCCTGACGCCAACGCTGTATCCGGAGGGCCCAGCTGAGCAACCGGCTATCTCTCCCGAAAAAGCAATCCTTGCCTATGTCCAAGCACACAGACGCATCACCCGCCGCGAGGTGATGGCGCTGTGTAGCGTCAATGAACGCCAGGCTACCTATTTGTTGCAGAAACTCACAGGCCGGGGAACGCTGAGCCGTCAAGGAAGCGGGCGCGGGACTGTGTACACTATGCCAGAGGCAAACGAAACGGACACGTAAACGGACATTGTCCGATTCTTGTCTGTTTTTGGAAGGGAGAAACGATGCAAACCATCCGTGACCTACTATCCCGCGACCTCTCGCAGCCCATCGAGGAGGTCATCAAGCTCGACCAGCACGACGAACGGACCGTCTACAACGAGATCACCGAATACGTCGCCACCGACCGCATCAAGCGCCAGTACATGGACATCCTCCAGGCCATCGCCGATGCCCCCGGCGACCCGACCGAGGGGGTGGGCGTCTGGATCTCTGGTTTTTTCGGCTCCGGCAAGTCATCCTTCGCCAAGAACCTAGGCTATGTCATCTCTAACCGCCAGGTGCTGGACCACCCCGCAGCGCGACTCTTTATCCAGCAATTGGAGGAGCAATCGCCGGGCGATCCATTGGTGCGGCGTATCGCCGACACGGTGGGCTTTATCAACACCCGCTTCGACGCCCACGTCATCATGTTCGACGTGCAGGTCGACCGCGCCGTCCGCCGCTCCACCGAGCCCATCGCCGAGATCATGTATACGGTGCTTCTCCGCGAGCTGGACTATGCTCAAGACTATGATATTGCCGAGCTCGAGATCGAACTGGAGGGAGAGAACCGCCTCGGGGACTTTGTCCAAACCTGCGCCGCAGCATTTGGCGATCAGGTCAAAGGCATGCCGGCGGAATCAGTTCCCGTCACTCTTCCGGACGTGCCCGCGGACGACTACGCCGTCTGGCGCCAGGTGCGCAAAGGGGCGCAGCGCATCCAGCGGGCCAGCGCGGTGCTCCACGAGGTAGACCCGGATACCTACCCCACCCCCGATTCCTGGGCCGCCTCGCTCCAGACGAAAGAGACCGACGTCACCATCCGCACCCTGGTGGATCGCACCTTTGAGCTGACGGCCCGGCGTCGCCCCAACCACAGCGTGATGTTTATCATTGACGAGGTGGGCCAGTACGTGGCCCGCAGCGCGGAGAAAATCGAGAACTTACGCGCCGTGGTGGAGCACTTTGGCCAGGAGGGCAAGAACCGGATCCTGGCCGGCAAGGCCGTCGCGCCTGTGTGGGTTATCGTCACCTCCCAGGAAAAGCTGGACGAGGTCGTGGCGGCCATCGACGACAAGCGGGTGGAGCTGGCCAGGCTGCAGGACCGTTTCAAAACCCGCATCGACATGGCCCCGGCCGACATCCGCGAGGTGGCCACCCGGCGCGTGCTGGCCAAGAAACCCGAGGCCGAGCCTGTCTTGATGGAGCAGTTCGAGAAGGCAAAGGCCATGCTCCAGACCCACACCCGGCTGGAACGCACCGCCCGCCGGAGCGACGTCACCGCCGACGAGTTCGTCCAGTTCTACCCCTACCTCCCCCACTTTGTGGATCTTTCCATCGACATCGTCTCGGGCATCCGCCTGCAGCCCGGCGCCCCCAGGCACATTGGCGGCTCCAACCGCACCATCATCAAGCAGGCCTACGAGATGCTGGTCAGCGACCGTACCGCGCTGGCCGCCGCCCCTGTCGGTACGCTCGTCACGATGGACCGCATCTATGACTTGATCGAGGGCAACCTCTCCAGCGAGAAGCAAAAGGACATCACCGACATCGCCCGGCGTTGGCCGGACAATCCCTGGCCCGCCCGCACCGCCAAGGCCATCGCCCTGCTGGAGTACGTGCGCGATCTACCGCGCAGCGAGGCCAACCTGGCCGCGCTGCTGTATCGCGAACTTGGCAGCGATTCCCCCCTTGTTCAAGTGCAGGAAGCCCTTGAACAGTTGCACAAGGCCCAGTTCATCCGCCAGACCGAGAATGGCTGGAAGTTGCAGACCGCCCAGGAGAAATCCTGGACCGCCGAGCGGAACGGTCACAGCCCCAATCCCCGGGAGCGGAATGACATCCTGGAAGACCGTCTGCGGGTGATCTTTGCCGAGCCGGGCCTGACGCGCTATCGCTATGGTAAGCGCGGACAAGCGACGTCCGTGCGCAACTTTCGCGTCGGCGTGGCGTGGGACGGGCGCACCGTCACCTCCGGCGAGGCCCAGGTGCCGCTGGTGCTGCGCGTGGCCGACGGGCCGGACACCTTCCAGGAGGTCTGCGATCAGACGCGCGACGACAGCCGGGCCGACTCGCACCACAACGAGGTGTTCTGGGTCATGAGCCTGACCACCGGGATCGACGAGGTCGTGGCTGAACTGTACCGCTCCCGGCAGATGGTGGGCAAGTACGAGCAGCTCCGCGCCCAGGGCAAGATCAACAAAGAGGAGGTGTCAAGCCTTTCGGCGGAAAAGACCGAGGTCCTGCGGCTGGAGCAGCGGCTCAGGGAGCGGCTGGAAAAGGGCATGGCCGGCGGACGGGGCTTTTTCCGCGGCGTCTCCAAGGATGGCGCGGCCCTGGGCAAGATGCTGGGCGAGATCCTGAAGGCGCTCTTTGACTATGCCGTGCCCGATCTCTACCCCAAGCTGGAGATGGGCGCTCGACCGCTCAAGGGAACTGAAGCGGAAGAGATCCTCAAGGCAGCCAATCTCAACGGGCTGCCCAGGGTCTTTTACACCCCTCCCGATGGCCTGAACCTGGTGGTCAAGGAGGGAACAAAGTACGTGGTCAACCCGAACGCCCCCATCGTCAAGGAGATGGCCGATTATCTGGCCAGCGAACACTCTTACGGCAACAAGGTCACGGGCCGCACGCTGGAGAACCACTTTGGTTCCATCGGCTACGGTTGGGAGCGGGAGATGCTGTGGTTGGTGCTGGCGACGCTGCTGCGAGGCGGGGCCATCGAGGTCACCTACCAGGGCCGGCGCTACCGCAACCACCTGGATCCACAGGTGCGCGCGCCCTTTAGCGCCACCAACGCCTTCCGGGCGGCCTCCTTCGCGCCGCGCAAGGCCCCCGACCTGCGGACGCTGGTGGCCGCCGCGCGCCGGTACGAAGCCCTCACCGGCGAAGAGGTGGACGTGGAGGAGAGCACCATCGCCCAGGCTTTTCAACGCTTGGCCCGTGCCGAGCTGGAGGCCCTCCTGCCGGTCGAGGCCACCGTCCGCGCCCATCACATCCCGCTGACCCCGGTGCTGGGCGAGTACCGCTCCACGTTGGAGACGGTCATCAACAGCGCGTCGGACGATTGCGTCAACGTGCTGGCCGGCGAGGGGGCCAGCTTCCAGCAGTTGCGGGACCAGGTCGCCACCATCCGCCAGGCGACCGGCGAGGAGGGGCTGGCCCGACTGGGACGGATGCGCGCCGCCGTGGAACAGATCTGGCCGCTGCTGCAGGCCGAAGGGCCTGCCCTGAGCGGAGCCGAAGGGCACGATAGCGAGTTGGGCGACCGCGCCGGGTTCCTGCGCGAGCGGCTGGACGATGGCACCTTCTACCAGGTATCGGCGGAACTGGATGGGGCGCTGGTATCCCTCGAGACGACCTACCGGGACCTGTACCTGGGCCGCCACAGCGAGCGCGCGACGGCTTTCGCCACGGCGGTGGACAGCGTCAAGGCCCTGCCCGACTGGGCGCTGGTGCCGCAGGAGATGCAGGAGACGCTGTTGAAACCACTCCTGGACCGGGTCCACGACCTGGACCTGCCGGAGGGTGAGCTGGCCTGCACGGTCTGCCGGGCCAGCCCGGCCGAGATGGCATCCGACCTTGCCGCGGTGGACGGTTTGCGCTCGCACGTGCTGCTGCGCGTGCAGGAACTGACCGCGCCGGACGAACAAGTGGAGCGCGTGCGCATCTCGGACGTAGCCGGGGTTGGGCAAACCCTCAGCACCCCCGAGGACGTGGAGGAATTGCTGGAGCAACTGCGCGATCACCTGCTCAAGCTCATCGCCTCCGGCGTCAAGATAGCCTTGGAGTAAGACGATGGCGACGACGATTCTCTTCTCGATGCTCAGCCCCAGGCAGACGTTTGAAGACAACATGCGCCCGGCCGAGTTGCTCCTGCGCGTCTATCGTCTCCTCGATTCCAACGACGAGATCCAGACCGAGGGCGAGCTGCTCAACTCGCTGCGCGATATCGTCCACGCCTCGACGAACGAAGACCTGATACTCATCTACAACGAGCTCTTCCTGGGCCTGGTGCGCGAGCGGGCTCAGTTGCCGCGTTCCACGCTGCGCCAGGCGACGCTCTGCCACCTGCTGCGCCAGGCGGTCGTCGCCTCGTGTACGGCGCTGGAGACGTACCTGCCGGTCTTGCTGCGCACGAATCTGCCGGTGATGATCCGCACCCGCGGTCGCGATTTCGTGCCGCGCGGTGACAAGACTGTAACGAACTATTTCAAGGACTTGAGGTTTAGCCTTGATCAGACATTGCGCCTCCTGGACGACGAGAACGCCCCGGAATATATCTCGAACAAGATCGTGGGCTTTCTCAACTTTAAATACCTCAGCCAGGACAAGGGTGTCCACGTCGTGGGTGCCATGCTGGGGCTGGCTGACCCCTGGGGTGAGATTGCCGTGCAACTCAGCCGCGATGAGAGCGAGTTGAAAAGAACGCTGAACGACACGATCAAGCGTCGCAATGACATCGTCCATCGCGCAGACCGTTCTCAGTCCCATCCCGGTGGCGATGCCCAGGACATCACCTTTGCCTGGACCCGACATGCCGTGGACACGGTTAACCACGTCTGCCTGGCACTGGACGAACTGGTGGCGGCGCGGGTGGCGGAGTTGGAAGCGATGATGTCCGAGTAAATACGTGGAGCAGACACGGTACCGAATATGACGGACAAGTTCATCAATCCTATCACATTGAGCTTTGAACTGCTGGCGAGTCACAAGGGGCTGCTGCGCGATACGCTCAGCGAGCAGGGGCTACGGCCCGACGACCTTGACGAGATTCTGGAGAGTATGGAAGTTGACCGTGGGCTCTTTCTCTCCATCAACCCGAGGCACGCCGTGGGGAAGGCATCCTTCCGTCAGTTCTGCACCGATCACGGTCTGGCCTACGAATTGCCCGATGCCCTGGGCTGGTTGCCCAATGCACGCCTCTACGTCCATCAGGAAGAAGCCATCCGCCACATCCTGGCGGGTGAGACGACCGTCCTGGCGACGGGGACAGGCTCGGGCAAAACCGAGGCGTTTCTCATCCCAATCCTCGACCATTGCCTGAAGCACCCTGGACCGGGCGTCAAGGCTCTGATCATCTACCCGATGAACGCGCTGGCCAACGACCAGGTACGACGCATCCAGGAAATTGTAGGGATACTTACCTCTGAGCAGCCAATCACTTTTGGTCTCTTTGTGGGCTCGGTTGAGGAGGCCAAGCGAAATGCTATCCGGCAGAATCCACCTGATATCTTGATCACCAACTATGTCATGTTGGACTGGATGCTGACGAGGTCGAAGGACCAACCGATCTTTGCCGATTCCAGTGATTCGCTCAGGTACATCGTCCTGGACGAGATCCACACCTACCGGGGCAACAAGGCCACCCATCTCAAGTATCTCCTGACACGCCTGAAAACGCGGCTGACCGGCCCCGTCGTCCAGATCGGCACCAGCGCCACCCTCCAGACCGACCCTAGCAGGGGCTACCTGCACAGTGACGACGATCGGCTCAGTAGCTTCATCAAGCCGCTCCTAGATGTGGAGGCGTACAGCTTCGTCACGGCCAAATTTGAAGCGGAATCAGGTGCACCACCTGACGGTGCACCACTACCTGCTCCCAGTGACGCGGATGGGCTGGGTTGGGCGTTGGAAGCCGACACGACGACCGGTTTGGAGAACCTGGGCCGGCTGACCGGCCAGACCTACGCAAGCTGGGACCTCAAGCGCCAGAAGACGCACGGCGAGCCGCCGCAGTCCAAGGTCTTTCGGGATATGCAGCAGAACCGCTTCGTGGTCGACCTGAAGCGCAGCCTCAGCGAGCACGGTGCCCAGAGCTTTGTGGAGATTGTTCAGTTGTTGACGTCTCTCCTACCACCCTCGCACCCATTGCACGACGTGGAGCAAGTTGCCAAGGCTTATCTGAGCGCCATCGCCTTTGTCAATAATCTGCAGTCCCAATACCGGGATGGTCAACCCCTCCTTGACTTTCGCGTGCACCTCTTCCTCCGCAACATCGGCGGCTATCTCAAACGCTGCATAAAATGTCACAGGTACCACAGTGGCAAGCAGGAATTCTGCCAGGACTGCGGTTTTCCGCTTTTCTGCGTCTACCGCTACGACGCTCAGCAGTGCGTTGGCAAGGTCTCGGGCAACCGGCTCAAGTGGGAACTCTACCCCGAGTCGACCGACAGGAAGAATACCTACTATGTCCTGATTTCATCGGCCGAGGAGGCACAAGGCGACGGCGCGGGCGACGGGGACAACAGGGCTCTTGGCTTCCGGGGTGTCCCCCAGTTGGACCGGGACGAGATTGTCCTGGACTATGACGCGTATGGGCAGTTCCGCCTGAGTCCGCTTCCGTTGCTGCGCAGGGACAGGATATCTGAGCAGGTCATCCCCCTGGTGGACGGCACGCAGGATCACCAATACCTGCACAACCTGGTGCGGGCGGTTCTCGATTTCCAGCCCCACGAGCGAAAAAAGCTCCTGGGGTTCATCGACAATCGCGAGAAAGCCTCGCGCTATGCAAGTATCCTCCAGGATGAATTCGCCAGCCAGTTCTTCGAGGCATATCTCAAGCTCTGCCGTCGCTGTTACTTGCCAGGTGATAAGGCCGACCTGGTGACAGTTCTGACGATCCTCCACCGGCACGTACCTGATCGAGAGGATCTCTTGCCAGTTGAGCAAGAACTCTTCGACGAACTTGACCTCTGGTACCGGCGCTATGTCTGCAAGCCTCCGCGGCTGTTCAGGAGCAAAAAGAAACTGCTCCAACTAAAGGACCCCGACAGATTCACTGATTTCGAGCGCGAGCTCCTGGGTGCGTTCATCACCGAGCGCGCCATCGCCAAATCGCACCAGGGCGACAGACCCGAGGGCCGCTACATCCGATTTATGACCCACCTGGCTACGGATCACAAGGGTATGTACTATGAAGCGTCACAGAGTTCCGAGGATCGTGCCTACCCCAGCATCTCCCTGGGCGAACAGGCCAGAGAGTATGGCGACCTGGTGGGTCTGCACAGCCCCGAGGAGATCGCTGGGACCGTCGAGGCCCTGGTGCAGAGGGGTATACTATGTGCTGGAGAGACAAGCGACGGCAAGACCCACTACTATATTGACCCCCACCAGGTTCTTTTGGCCGTGCCACCATCGGACGACGATGAGTACAGAAAGTACGACGAATACGACGACCTCCGCGAGCAACTCCTTCTGACGACAGCCGTGCACAGTTCCGAGGTCAGACCTGATAAACGCGCAGAAATCGAAGCAGCATTTCACGAAAACGCCCTTAACGTGGTGATGGCGACGCCCACGCTCGAGATGGGCATTGATATCGGCCAGCTCGACAACGTCCTGATGATCGGCGTGCCGCCACTGCCCTCCAACTACGCCCAGCGCGCCGGTCGCGCCGGTCGCGGCCGCAAAAACAGCTTTGCCCTGATCGTCACCTTTTGTTCAGAACACGATGAACACGACAGCTACTATTTCCACCGCCCCAGACAGATGATCAACGGCGTCGTCTCGCCGCCAGCCTTCAATCCGCACAACCACGACATCATCTCCAAACACGTCAACGCCTTTATGCTGGCCGGCCAGCTCGATAGCCGCCAGACGCTGGCAAACTTCCTCGCCCATGCCGACGATGAGATCAGTCAGCGCGCGTCCAAGGTCAAGAACATCTTTGGTGCCGACGCTGAGATGCATCTGCGGGGCGCGTTCAAGCCAGCGTTGACCCGTGCACTCTCCGGATTGAACAGCGGCAGCGCACAGCAGCATTTTTACAACACCGGCTTCTTCCCCGACTACTCTTTCCGCCGGGACCAGATCTACGTCGTGGATGCCAAAGACACCGCCCTGTTCGACTCCGGCAAGCTGCAAGAAAGTCGGCTCGCCGACCGGGCTCTTTCGGAACGGGAACCCGAGCTGGCCTACTATAAGTTTTCCCCTGGGGAGACGGTGTTCATGGCCGGCGATGTCTACCAGATCACGCCTGCGGGCCGTTCTGAGCCGCTTGAGGTTGACGACGAAACTTTGGCTCGCAGCTACCAGTACTTTGAAGCGTCGCGTCAAGTGCGCCACGCGACAAAGCGCAAAGTGTACCGACGATATAGCCGGGACGAGAGCTTTGTGAACGACGATGGTGCGTTCGTGGGCAAGCGCAAGGTCCTGGAGGTCGCATTCTTCCCCGAGTGTCGTCTCTTCTTCGTCAATCGCGGCTGCCTCGACTTTGACGACGCCGCCGCTGCCTTCTCCGACGCGGACGGGCAGCGCTTCAACGTAGGCTATGAGGTAGATCGCCAGGCCATCGTGCTGCGCTTCGATGCCAACGTCTGCGCCGACGAAAAGGTCTACCTCAGCCTGATCTCTACGCTCGACCGCACGATCAAGGACGAGTACGGCCTGGACGAATCCGAAATCCGCTTGCTCGTGGACGTCAGGCCCCAGCCGGCGGACATACCGGGTGTCGAGTGGATCTATGTCGTGCTGTACGAAACCGACGGCAACGGCAACGTACCGCTCAAAGAGGTATTCCACAACTTTGACGGTGTCGTTCAAGCCGCCCATCGCCAGATGCAAGACTGCGCCGGAACCCCGGATCAGCCTTGCGATACGGGCTGTTACCTGTGCACCAGGAGCTATGCCACTCGCCGCTTCGCCGGCAGCGTGGACAAGCAGATCGCCCTCATGTTCACCGGCTATCTCCTGGGCCAGGCCAAGTTCCGACCTGCCATCGCAGAGCCTCCACCGACTGTGTCCCAGTTCGACCTGACGCTGCGGCTTGAGCGGCACGGAGACGCATTCAGCGTGCGGGCTCCGGGCGCGACCTACTCAGCCCCACTGGATGACGACCAGAACACCGTGATCTTTGACCTGCTGTCACGTGCCATCCGGTCCGAGTTCTCGGAAGGCATGCGAGCGCTCAGGATCATCGCTCGGGAAGACCACGTTGTGAAGGCCATTAACGGCGACCACGGTATCAAGACAAACGCGGATGCCTTCGCGCGCTTCCAGTTCGAGCTGCTGCGCTTCAGGCAAGTAAGGGCGGAGAAAGGCTGATCCCATTGAAGTGCCAGTTGATCCAGACCGACAGGATTGGCGACGAAAATCATGCCGAGCGGGCGATGCTCGCGTTTCTCAGTAATTTGCCGGCCGGGTACTTTGTCTACCGGGAGCTGCAGGTGACAGATACCTACCGCAACCGAATGAGGGGGTACGAGAAGAAGCAACCGGATTTTGTCGTCGTCTCTCCACAGACAGGGCTGATCTCCATTGAGGTCAAGGATTGGAATCTCGCCCGCAACGTCTACACGTGGCGAGATCAGTATACGATAGAGAAGCAACCCATAGGCCGTGCATCCGTGACGATTCGCAACCCAATGGCACAGGTCAATGCATACCTCCATGCGTTCGTTGAATTGGTGTCGGGTACAGACGTATTCGTCACCTCCATCCTGGCCTTCCCCCGTGTTTCCCGCGCCGATTTCCTGAGCAAGCTGGAGAATCTGGGCGTGCTCCGCAACCCGCAGAGCAAGTTCTACCTCGACCTCGATAGAACTCTCTTCCAGGAAGATCTGGACCAGTACGTGGCCCGTCCTCACAAGCTGCTCTTGTCCATCGCTCAGAAGCATCCGAAATCCCACCCTTGCACCGAGGGCCAGGCCCAGGCTGTCAATGAGCGCCTTATGCCCAGTGTTTTCCGCATCGGCGATTTCACCCGGCGGCAGGGGCACCAGAAACAGCTCAAGATCATCACGGAGCAACAGCAGCGCTGGATCTTTGGCCTTCACCGGCGCGAGAACTATTTGTTGGACGTGGCGGGCAGCGGCAAGACCAACGTCCTGATCTCGAAAGCAATTCACATCGTGGACAAAGCGGGCGATGGCGCCCTCCCGCGCATCCTGCTCACCACCTACAGCCAGAACCTGGAGACAAACATCCGTCGTATATTCGAACACAAGATCGCCGATTCGCCCAAGCGCCAGCGCTATCAGCGTGCCCTCACCATCAAGTGTGTCCCTGCTCTATTGGAGGCCATCGTCACTCACGTCCTGGGCACCGATTCCATAGACAGCTACCGAACGCCCGGCGAATCCCCGGCAGCCTACGAGAAACGACTGAGACAGGACGTAGAGCAAACCCTGCGGGATGACCCAGACCGCTTCCGCCAGTTCGACTATGTCCTCATCGACGAGATCCAGGACTTTGACGACGATTTCTTAATCGTCGTCAGCCACCTGTGCCGGACAGACAACTTTTTCTTCGTCGGCGATATCGGGCAAAAGATCTATGACAGGACATACAACCTCAACATCCTGGGGCTTGTCACCGAGCGGGTAGAGCTGAAGAAATCCTACAAGATGTTCCGCACACCACGGTACATCGCCGAGCTGGCGACGCGCTTTATCCTGGGCGATCCCCTGTCCCGGCGGGAGTTCGAGGAGCATGGATACACGGAGAGCTTCAAGTCCCCCAACAAGCTGCCGAATTTGCCAGAGATCCTCCATTCCACCCACCCGCAGCAAGAGATCAGCGAGCGCATACGGGCACTGCTCGATACAACCTACGCCGAGAATGACATCATGGTCATCACCTCTGCAGATCGGCTGCCCCAAGTCGAAGCAGCTCTGAACGCAGCGGGCATTGTCACTGTCGTAGGCGAGGCCAAGCGTGACGTGTCCGCCGTCACCCTGGTGGACTTTACGAACGTCAAGGGACTGGAAAAGGAGGTTGTGTTCGTAGCTGGCATCGAGGACCTGTACGAGCGCTCCAAGCCGCAGGATCTCTTCGGCGACGAAGGGGAAAAGCGCCGTAATGAACTCTTCTCCCGCCGCAAGATATATGTAGCCCTGACCCGCCCCCTGGAGCACCTGATCGTCTACTACCTGGACCCGGCCAATTGCTTCGTCTCGGAACTGTTGGCCATCAACACAGACCTAATTGCCAAACGACAAGGGGGCACCTATGCAGCATAGGCACGAAGGCGATCTCCGCCAGCGCGCCGAGCGCTTTGTCGAGGCCTTGGCCCAAGTCGGAATTGAGGCCGCCATCATACCCGGCTCTTTCCGCGAGTACAGCGTCAAGCTGGCGATCAGCCGTCGGGAACACTCCTTCGGACCAGCGACCATCTACTACCGCCCGAAAAAGGACAGTTTCACGATGAGGACACACGAGCTAAAAGATGTGTCCATCGCCCCGGAACTGCAAGCCTGCTGGGACCGCCCGACCGCCTCCATGTCAGCTCCGGCCGGATACCAGATCTATGTGGATGGCTCATGCCTGGACGAAGACGTCGGGTACGGACTCATCGTGCTCAAGGATGGGGAGGTTGTTGACGAGCTGTGTGGCCCGGTGGAGAAAGATGCCGTGCAAGGTATGCGGCAGGTGGCGGGCGAACTGCGGGCTGTGCAGGAGGCGATCGCCTGGTGCAGGGAGCACAGTGTGGCGGAAGTGTCCCTGTTCTACGACTACGAGGGCATCGAAAAGTGGGCCACAGGCGAGTGGCGTGCGCGCAAACCGGCCACCCGGGCCTACGCGCGGATGGCCGGGGAGTGGCCGGTGGTCGTACACTGGCACAAGGTGGAGAGCCATACCGGAGACCGCTGGAACGACCACGCCGATCAACTGGCAAAGCGCGGGGCGATGCAGCAGCGGGCCGTCCAACGTGAACAGGAGGGACGGGAGGAACGGGATCCGCTTGGCGAGGCTCGCGAGAAAGCCAGCGAATTCGTCAAACTCCTGGTGCAACGGGGTATTGCCGCGTCATTTCAAGGTATCGTCAACGATCAATTTGCCCGCGTTGTCATCGGGTCGAAACAAGGGATTCTCGACGTGTACAACACTCGCAAAAGACCTGTCTCCGATCCCGACCTGCGCGGTTTCCGAGACCCGTCTCTCAAAGACGAGGTCGAAAGCTTGTGGCAGGAATTCTTCTTTGGCAGCGGAGAAAAGTCGCCAAGAGACGATTTCCTGAGCAATGCGTCCTACTACTATGAAATACTAGAGCCATATCGCGACTGCGAGTTCGATTTCATAGACCTGGCCAGAGCATTGCATGGCGCGTGTGAACAAGCAGGATATCCAAGTATTGATACCGAAGCGGTCCGACTTGATTTTGGAGAATTAGAGGCTATCTACTTTTGTCTAAAGGGAGGCAGAAAATCGTGAACAACGTTGCAGACATAAAGCAGCAGGCCTCGGCACTGCGAAAACAGCAGAAATACGAGGAGGCGGTGGCCTTGTACCGCGTCCTGTGGCAGGAGCATCGCGAGGAATGCGATGAATGGGACGGCTGGGGATACGCGCAGAGCCTGCGCAAGCTCGGTCGTTCCCAGGAGGCCCTCGATATCTGTCGAGAGACCTATCCACTGAAACCGGATTTTGATTATCTGAGGAACCTATACGCCTGGTGCATCTACGATCTGGAGATCAAGCGTGATGATTCAGAGATAGAAAGGGATGAGGGCAGGTTTTTCAAGGCCGCAGATGCCATATTAAAGCTGGTGGAACCCGGACAGTATTCACCCTATGCACGCACCGTCCTCCACGTGATTGACTACTTCAAGTCGCGGGCGTCCTATCCGGCTGAGGGCATTCTCGGGTGGTGTGACAGGATTCAGCCAGAGCAATTGTCCAATGTGCCAGGACGTGGCCCCGACCGCAAAGGAAAGACGGTAGAATATGCCTCAGACAGGGAGAAATGGTATGCGAACCGCTGCAAAGCGCTTCACGAGGCTGGCCGTTTTGAGGACTGCATTCGCTGTGGGCAGGAAGCGCTCTCCGAATTCCAAAGGCTACACCACGACAACGACGTATGGTTCAAGTGGCGGATCGCGCTCTCGAGAGCCGATCTGGGCGATAAGGATACAGCCATCGCCGAGCTCCAGACCCTTTTATCCAGGAAGAAGGACTGGTTCATCTACCACAGGCTTGCCCAGTATCTCTTTGATCTGGGGCAGGTAGACAAAGCCCTCGACTGTGCGCTCGATGCTGCGCTTGCCCCTGGGGATTTGGAGTACAAGTGGGAGCTGTTTCTGCTGATGGGTAGCCTTCTCAAGGCACCATCAGACCTGGAGGTTGCCAAGAAGCATGTTCTCCTGGCAGCCAAGATCCGCCAGGAACTGGACTGGAAGATGCCGGCCAAACTATCGGAGGCTGTGCAGAGGCTTGGCATTGACGTGAGCAGTGAAATACCTGCAAAGAGCCTGCACAGAGACTTGAGACGGCATTGGCAGTCCCTCAAGGTCGCCGACATGCCGGAAGGACAGGGGGAAATCAAGAACCTGCTGCCCCGCGGCAAGGCCGGCTTTATCCGTGGAGATGATGGGGAGGACTATTACTTCAGGACCAGTTCTTTCCAGGGACCCCGCCGCTTGCTGGAGCTGGGGCAACGGATCAGCTTCCATATTGAAAAGAATCCCGACCCGGAAAAACGGGATATCGCCGTGTTCGTCAAGCCTGAGGGATCGACATAGATTCTAACAGATGCCGCCACCTGCTGGAGCGTGGCTTGGCCCGGCAACTGAAAGGCACGTACGGTTTCCACACCGACGGTACGTTCGAGCCACTGGAAAGTCTGACCCACCTGGACGCCGCGGGCCGTGCCGACCGCGAGGCCATCGAGGCCGCCATCTGCCACGAGGAGCTTACCCTGAGTAACGTCCTGAGCTTGCCGGAGGGCAACGTCGATGGGGAACTGATCGCCGGGGAATATCCCCGGTCCACGATGGCCCAGCAGATACAGGCACAGAGGCTGGTGAAGAATGACAAAGGATGAGCGGAGGATCGCATGGGATTTGTGACAGATACACTGATCGACCTGCTGCGCAGCCAGGTGGAAGCGCACGGCACCGTCGTCTGGTACGATCCAGAGAAGGCATACTCAGAGGTGGCACAGTCACTCTCGCCCGAGGAATTCGCCGGCGCTGCCATCCAACGCTACGACCCCGAGCACGGCTTTGTCTGGCTGCGCCGCCAACTGGAGCCGCTGTGGGCCACGCGCACCGATCCACCGCGCCTGCTCATCTACGTGCCACTGGCGCAGGCCGAAACGCACCACGCGTTGATCGAGTTTGAGGTCGCCGGTGCCGTGATGCGGCCCGGCCAGCAGCCGCCGGAGCGCAACACCGCTCTCGCCGCCGTCGCCCACCGCGCGCTGCAGGCCGTCTTCCCGCCGGCGGCCCTGGAGGATATCGTAGCCCAGGTCGAGGCCGGGCAGTTATCCCTGGCGGACCTGGATCAGTTGGCCGAAAAGGGCGCCGAGGCCCAGACCGGCGCGGTGGCCATCATCTTTGGCAGCGGCAACGTCTCCGAGGTGGCGATCCAGTTCCTGGCCAAGACCGAGTTCGACCGCGAGATCGAGGAACGGCAGGCGCTCGGCGGCCTGGCGGGGATGCTATCGGATGCGCTGGGCGTTCATCTGCCGGCGGACGAGGGAGTGGCGGCGCTGCGAGCGCAACTGGCCCGCCAGGTGCTGGTCACGGACCTGATCGAAGCGCTGGCGGACGACTTGCCCCAATCGCTGCGCACCTTTCCCGTCGCCGAGCGGCCCGTGGCCCGCCAGACGGCCGTGGAACTGACCCGGGCCTGGCGCAATCGCCGCGACCTGGCCAGGAGCTATGTTGATTGGGCGAAGCGGGTGCAGGGCGAGATCGGCGTGAGTTCCCTGGACCTGAGTTTGGATGCTTGGGCGCGCGCCGAGACCTTTGCCGCCAACGAGATCTGCTTGCAGCAGCAAGTGGAGACGGCGCTGGCCAGGCGGGCATCCTTGCCCCGGGTCGAGCTAGCCGAGGCGCGACTGGGCGGCTTTTGGGCGGCGCAGCAGCCAGAGATCAAGGCCCGCTGGGATGTCGTCGCCGACGCCGGCCGGGTGTTGGTCGAGGCGGCGCGGGTGGAGAGCGCTCTCAAGGGCAATAAGTGGTCGGCCGGTGCGCTCTTCTCGGGCTACGCCCTCGGCGACCAGCCCTGGTGCGAGTTGGATACCGCCCAGCGCCACCTGGAGCGGGATTTCCACCGCTTCGAGCTCGACGTTCAGCAACACGAGTCGCTGATCCAGTTGGTGGCCCAGGCCCGCCGGCGCTACGCGGCCGTGTCTGGCTACCTGGCCGACCTGTTTACGCACGCCCTCGCCGCCGACCGGTTCGAACTCCCCGGCGTTCTGCTCCAGGCCGATGTCTATCGGGAGGTCGTGGCCCCGGCCGCGAAGAGCGGTCCTGTGGCCTACATCCTGGTGGATGCGCTGCGCTTTGAGATGGCCCGCGAACTCGGCTCTATCCTGGCACGGGAACGCCTCCCTCCCTCGCGCGGGGGGAGGGCCGGGGAGGGGGTATGGAAGCCCGACCTGACCCCGGCACTGGCCACACCGCCCACCGTCACCGAGATCGGCATGGCGGCGCTTCTACCCGGCGCGGAAGGAGGGCTGACGGTGATCCCCGCTGAGGGGAACCGGCTGGCCGCCGTTGTCGCCAGCGGGACGCTCAAAACGCGCCAGGACAGGCTGGCCCATTTCGACGCGGCCGTGGAGGGAGACGTGGTAACGGCCAGGTTGGACCAGTTGGCGCCGCTTTCGGACGCCAACTTGAGCCAGGCCATCAAGTCAGCCGACGTAGTCGTGGTCACGGCAACGGAAGAGATAGATGGCCTGTGCGAAAACAACCCGGCGCTTGCCCGTCGCATGTTGGACGATGTCCTCAACCAGCTTCGCCGGGCGATCAAGACGCTCTTTGCGCTGGGAATCGAGACGGTGGTCATCAGCGCCGATCATGGCTATCTCTTTGGCGAAAAGCTGAGCGCCGGCGAGGGCATAGACGCACCGGGAGGCCAGACGGCAACCCTCAAGCGGCGGGTGTGGGTTGGCCAGGGTGGCGCAGAGTCGCCCGCTTTTCTGCGCGCACCGCTTTCTGCCTTTGGCATCGGCGGCGAACTCGAGATCGCCACGCCGTGGAACCTGTCTTGCTTCAAGGTGAAAGGCGGCGCCATGGAGTATTTCCACGGCGGCCTGTCATTGCCAGAGCTGGTGGTGCCGGTGCTGACCGTCCGCCCGGCGGTCGCTCGGGCGCCAGCCGCGGCCGCTCGCGTGCAATGGACGCTGACGCTTGGCAGCCAGACCATATCCACGCGCTTTGTCTCCGTCACGGTCGAGGGTCGCTCGGAAGAGCTGTTGCCCATCGAGCCACCGGCGATCCGGGTCGAGGTGCAAGTTGGTGACCAATCTATCTCCGTGCCGGTGTCTGCGTCTTATGGCTTCCAGGAGTCGACCAGGGACGTCCAACTGGCGCTGGATGACGAGGAGCCCCGGGAACTCGCCAAAAACACCATCACACTCATGATCACTGAGATGCCATCCGTAGACGAGGCAACAGTTCACTTGTTAGATGGGACCACTGGCATCAGCCTGGCCCGCCTGGACCACGTCCCCTTCTCCATTACGTTGTGAGGAAAGCCTGGCTGCAACACAAGCAGATCTCGCCGCCCTCACGCATCACGCATCACGCATCACGCATTACGCATTACGTATCACGTATTTCTGCCGAGGTGACAACATGCCAGAACTCGACCGCAAGGTAACCAAGATCTTTGCCGGCAAGGTCGTCCGCAAGGACCTGGTGCGCCAGGTCAAGGTGGGGGCCAACGTGCCAACCTACGTGCTAGAGTACCTGCTGGGCAAGTACTGCGCCACGGACGACCCGGTCGCGGTCGAGGCCGGCCTGCGCATGGTGCACAATACCCTGGCCGACCACATCATCCGGCCCGACGAGGCGATGAAGGCCCAGTCGCGCGTCAAGGAGCGGGGCCAGCAGCGATACATTGACAAGGTGTTGGTGCGCCTGGACGGCACCAAGTACTGGGCGGAGGTGGTGAATTTCGGGAACCGCTTCGTCCACATCCCCGATACCTTCGTGCGGCGCTACGAGCGGCTGCTGGAGGGTGGGGTCTGGACCCAGGCGGACATCGAGTTTCGTCCCGATGAGGAGGTCGGTGGCAAGACGCGGCCCTTTTTCATCACGGATCTGAAGCCGATCCAGGTGGCCGCGTTCGACCTGGACGGCTACTGCGCCGCGCGGGCCGAACTGACGACCGATGAGTGGCTCGACCTGCTGATCCGCTCGATCGGGTTTGAGCCGTCCGCCTTCAAGCGACGGGTCAAACTACTCATGCTGATGCGCCTGGTACCCATGATCCAGCGCAACTACAACCTGATCGAACTGGGCCCACGGGGCACCGGCAAGTCGTACGTCTACCGCGATCTCTCACCCTACGCCATCCTGATCTCCGGCGGCAAGACGACCGTGGCCAACCTCTTCTACAACATGAACACGCGCCGGGTGGGGTTGGTGGGGATGTGGGACGTGGTCGCCTTCGACGAGGTGGCCGGTATCAGCTTCCGTGACAGGACGGCCGTTCAGATCCTCAAGGACTATATGGAGAGTGGCAGCTTTAGCCGGGGGCGGGAGGAACTGGTCGCGGAAGCCTCGATGGTGTTCAACGGCAACATCAACCAGCCGGTCGACGTGCTGGTCCGCGTTGGCACGCTGTTTCAGCCCCTCCCGGAGGATATGCAGGACATGGCGCTGATCGATCGCCTGCATTTCTACCTGCCCGGCTGGGAGATGCCCAAGATGCGGAACGAGCTCTTTACCGACCACTATGGCTTTGTGATCGACTACCTGGCCGAAGCGCTGCGCGAGCTGCGCCGGCAGGATCATACGGATGCATTTGACCGCCATTTCAGCCTGGGCAGCGATCTGAACACGCGCGATGCCAGAGCCGTGCGCCGCACCGTGTCCGGCCTGGCCAAGCTCCTGCATCCTGGCGGTGACCCCGGCCGGGAGGAACTGGAGGAATACCTTGAACTGGCCCTGGAAGGGCGTCGTCGCGTCAAAGAGCAGTTGAAAAAGATGGGCGCGTTCGAATACTACCAGACGTCCTTCTCCTACATAGATACCCAGGCGATGCAGGAGCACTTTGTCGGCGTGCCGGAGGAAGGAGGCCAACGGCTGATCAGCCAGGACCCGATGCCGCCGGGCAGCGTGCACACGGCCGCGCTGACCGATAGCGACAAGGTGGCGCTGCACCGCATCGAGGTCGGCCGTATGAGCGGTTCGGGCAGGCTGCGCGTCACCGGCAGCCCCGACCGGGCGATGAAAGAGTCGATCGTCACCGCCTTCGACTACATCAAGGCCAACAAGACGCGTCTGGGCATCGAGCGCGACGTGGATAGCTACGACTTTCACGTCCAGATCGTGGACCTGATGCAAAGCAAAGAGGGCTCGCAGGGCGGGGTGGCATTCTTTGTGGCCCTCTACTCTCTGCTGCGCGACAAGCCGGTACAGGCCGGGCTGGTCGTGCTGGGGGAGATGACCATCCAGGGCAACATCCTGCCGGTGCGTTCGCTGGTGGAACCGCTGCAGGTCATCATGGACAATGGAGCCAGGCGGGTGCTGGTCCCGATTGGCAATCAGCGGCAGTTCATGCAAGTACCGCCCGATATCCTGGAGCGGGTAGATCCGATCTTTTACTCAGAGCCGCTGGCGGCAGCGCTGAAGGCGTTGGGGATGGGGTAAGCTGAAGGACTATCCAGACCTGCTGGCGGGCGACCAGATGGACGAGCAGAACCCCGCCGCTGGCTGCTCGTCTCTCGCGAGGTGGGCGTCCCGATTGAGGAAGGCGGCGGCGACTGGGTACGGAGCCGCGTGACGGCGGCCCGCGGGCGCTTTGCCTGGGGGCGGCAGTGGCCCGATAGAGCCCGTGGCGTAAAACCCCACGTTGATATATAATCCTGACAGGAGCACGATGATGAGAGGGACCGCTCAAGCCAGACGAGACCTGGACCGGTTGTTGGGCAAGTTGATCGCCGGGTATGCCCCGCGGCGGGTGTTCCTGTTCGGGTCCCACGCCTACGGCGAGCCGGATCGGCACAGCGACCTCGACCTGCTGATCGTGAAAGACACGGACGAGACCCCCTTCCAGCGCCGGGTAAAAGTAGGGCGCATCGTGCAGGATAGACACCGCAAAACCCCCATCCAGCCGTTAGTGATCACCCCGCAGGAACTCGACGAGCGAATTCGAACCGGCGATCCTTTCCTGACCGAGATCTTGGAGAAAGGGGAGATTCTATACGATGCGGACAGAGTCCAGGCTGCCTGACGATTGGTTCGACAAAGCCGCCAGGGATTTGCGCCGGGTGGGAGTACTGCTGATCTCGAGGTGCTCTTGAACGAGGCCATGACCTACGATGGCCGATTCCAGAACTATCTCGATGCCTGCATCATGGTCCGAGAGTTCTACGTGGAGGAACGCTATCCCTTCCTCGGGTCACCACCTCCGGCGCGGAATGAATTGGAGAAAGCGCTGGACTCCGTACGTGACATGATCGCTCTGATTCTTGAGCAGAGTGATCAGTGACAACCTACTGCCACTCATAGCTGGCGCGCGCGCCCCGCGCACCCCAAGCCGGGCAGGGCATCGACGAGCAGACTGACAACGCACCGTTCCTGGCCGTGTGCGGCCGGCGGTTCCACCACAGTGGCGTGCCGCTCGTGCCCATCGTGCACGTCAAGCAGTGGCCGCTAAACCCCAGGATGGTTCGGTACACCGAGCCAATGCAGCGAGCGCAGCAAGAGATCCGCCGTCTATATGATCGACACACCCATGTGACCTTGGGAAAACGTGGAGGCTGACAATGACCGGAAGATTCTACCTCCGCTGGTAGAGGTCAAGCGCAGCAGCGATACCCGCCTGCGCCGCGGTCCACGTGCGCGCGAGCAACCCCGGTGGCTTCGTGGAAGGGGTCGGGCCGGTATCGGGGGCAGTTGCGCAACGAGGAGAATAGACAATGGATAGCGTCTGCACAGGCCCAACCAGGGCAACCGTCTCCGTGCGCGTGGCAGTCGTGACGCTGGTATTGCTGGCATTATGGTGTGGCGTGCCACAGGGGATGGAGACAAGCGCACGTGCGAGAGACGGCAGAGATGCCGGCACGCCCCCTGGGGTCCACACCGGCGCACTCAGCGACAATGCGACACTGCCCCCAGCCCTCTCCGCCGATGACTGGACCGCCATTCTGAACCACCTGCGCCATGCCGGGTCCAGCGCCTCTTCTTTCGTGTCCCAAGTAGCCAGACTCATCGCCGACGATAGGGCGGACGGTGATACATTTGGGTACTCTGTTGCCGTCAGTCGAGACGTCGTTGTGATAGGGGCATATCGTGACGACGATGCGTGCCCCACAGACCCAGATTGTGATTCGGGCTCGGCCTACGTCTTTGAGCGCAACCGCGGCGGGACGGCGGACAACTGGGGACAGGTTCGAAAACTGGCCGCCAGCGATGCCGCAGCAGATGATCGCTTTGGCTGGTCCGTTGCGATTAGCGGGGACACCGTCGTGATCGGAGCACCCTACGACGACAACCACGCCGGCTCGGCCTATGTTTTTGAGCGGAACCAGGGCGGGGCGGACCGATGGGGCCAGGTAAAGAAGGTGAGCGCCAGTGATGCTGCCGCGTCAAACTGGTTCGGCCACAGCGTAGCCATCAGCGGAGACATCGTGGCGATCGGAGCACCGTACGACGATAACCACGCCGGCTCGGCCTATGTTTTTGAGCGGAACCGGAACGGGGCAGACCAATGGGGCCAGGTAAAAAAGGTGAGCGCCGGCAATGCGGAGGGGGACGATAACTTTGGCTGGTCCGTGGCCATCAGCAGAGACACCATCGTCGTAGGAGCGCCGAATGGCGATAGCCTGGTCGGTGACTCGGGGGCGGCCTACGTGTTTGAGCGCAACCGGGGCGGGATGGCGGATAACTGGGGACAGGTTCAACGGATCGCCGCCGACGATGCCGGGTCAGACGACCGTTTCGGCTATGCCGTGGCCATCAGCGGAGACACTGTCGTGGCCGGAGCGCCTCACAACGATGATGTGTGCCCCTCGAACCCGGAGTGCAATTCAGGCTCGGCCTATGTCTTTGCGCGCAACGAGACCGGAGTCGACAAGTGGGGACAAGTGTCCAAGCTGACTTCCGCCGATGCCGCAAGTGAGGACTACTTTGGCTGGTCTGTGGGGATCAGCGCAGATACCGCAGTGGTCGGAGCGTTTGGAGACGATAGCGGGGCCAGCAGTTGGGGCGGCTCGGCCTACGTCTTCAAGCGGAATTGGGGCGGGAAAGACAACTGGGGAGAGATCAGCAAGGTCACCACCGCTGCCACCGTAGGTGAGCTTGGGCGGTCCGTGGCTGTCAGCGGGGATACCATCGTGGCCGGTGCGGGTACAGAGGATATCATCAGCGGCGCGGCCTATGTGTTCGTGCAACGAGGGGCGACGTGGACAGAGCAACAAAAGCCCATAGGCACCGATATCGAGGCGGGGGACCGTTTCGGCTACGCCGTGGCCGCCGGTGGCGATACCGCCGTCGTCGGTGCGCCCTACGAGAACAACTGGGGAGACTATGCAGGCGCGGCCTACGTCTTTGAGCGCAACCAGGGCGGGGCCGACCAGTGGGGGCAGGTCACCAGGTTGCTCGTCGCCCCTGCTGCGCATGCCAAGTTCGGCACCTCCGTGGACATTGACGGGGATACGCTCGTGGTCGGCGCGCCGGGTGCGGCCAGGGCCTACATCTTTGAGCGGAACGACAACGGCGCGGACAAGTGGGGGCTGGTCTCAACGCGCACAGGCACCGCGGGCTCCGGGTTCGGCCAGGCCGTGGCCATCAGTGACGATACGGTCGTGGTCGGCGCGCCAGATGAGGATGACGGAGGCACCAACGCCGGGACTGCCTACATCTTTACGCGTAACATGGGGGGAGCGGACATGTGGGGCACGACCGCTACGCTGGCCGCTGACGACGCTGGGGCAGGGGATCGCTTCGGCCACTCGGTGGACATCAGCGGGGATACCGTCGTCGTGGGAGCATATCTCGACGATCACGGGGGCAAGACGGACGCGGGCTCGGCCTACATCTTTGCGCGCAATGAGAGCGGCGCTGACCAGTGGGGCCAGGTCACGAAATTGACGCCCAGCGATGCCGGGGCTGGTGACTGGTTCGGGCACAGTGTAGACATCAGCGGGGACACCATCGTGGTTGGCGCGCCGGTGGACGATTCAGGCTCCGGCTCGGCCTATGTCTTTGAGCGCAACGGAGCAGGGGGTCCCGATATATGGGGACAGATTCAAAAGCTCACCGCCGCCGACGCCGCAGGCTCCGACTATCTCGGCTGGTCGGTGAGCCTCAGTGTGGACACCGTCGTCGCCGGAGCCTATTCCGAAGATGAAGGCGGCTCTAACGCTGGCTCAGCCTACGTCTTTGAGCGCAACCAGGGGGGCGCCGACACCTGGGGGCAGGTCCAGAAGCTGATCGCCAACGACGCCGAGGATGGGGACTATTTTGGCTATGGCGTCGGCATCAGCGGGGATGTCCTCGTGATCGGGGCATATCGGGATGATGACAAGGGCGGCACTTCCGGTTCGGCATACGTGTACCGCTGGGGCCCAGCCCACATCCACCTGCCGCTGGTTCTGAGAAACAACTGAGCACCTCAGCACAGAAAACGTCCGCCCAGGAACTGAAAGACGAACGACGTGATCCCCAAGAGTGCTGCAGACCGCCCAGGAGAAATCCTGGAGCGCTCCCGCTCCCAGCGGGTCGCGACCCGCGCGCCACTCAAATCCCCGCTCCCAGCGGGTCCGCGACCCGCGCCCCCACGGCAGCACATCACCACAGATTGCCCGGTCACGGACCGGCCTGGAGCGAGAGCTTCCCTATTCCGCTCCCAGCGGGTCCGCGACCCGCGCCCCCACGGCAGCACATCACCACAGATTGCCCGGTCGCGGACCGGCCTGGAGCAAGAGCTTCCCTATTCCGCTCCCAGCGGGTCCGCGACCCGCGCCCCCACGGCAGCCCATCACCACGGATTGGCCGGTCACGGACCGGCTTGGAGCAAGAGCTTCCCTATTCCGCTCCCAGCGGGTCCGCGACCCGCGCTCCCACGGCAGCACATCACCACAGATTGCCCGGTCACGGGCCGGCCTGGAGCGAGAGCTTCCCTATTCCGCTCCCAGCGGGTCCGCGACCCGCGCCCCCACGGCAGCGCATCACCACGGATTGGCCGGTCACGGACCGGCTTGGAGCAAGAGCTTCCCTATTCCGCTCTCAGCGGGTCCGCGACCCGCGCCCCCACGGCAGCACATCACCACAGATTGCCCGGTCGCGGGCCGGCCTGGAGCAAGAGCTTCCCTATTCCGCTCCCAGCGGGTCCGCGACCCGCGCCCCCACGGCAGCGCATCACCACAGATTGGCCGGTCGCGGGCCGGCCTG
>Ga0180431_10001604_pt1 | contig 31322 bp, 23 predicted proteins | sample SS_ome_11_FD_132459 | JGI IMG/M metagenome (GOLD analysis project Ga0180431, IMG submission 132459) | Hypersaline lake sediment archaeal communities from the Salton Sea, California, USA - SS_1_MS_1 metaG | ecosystem: Environmental > Aquatic > Non-marine Saline and Alkaline > Hypersaline >... | reverse complement strand
TGTAAAGGGCGCGAGGCAGGTTAAATTCTCCCCGGGGCCAATCGCTACAATCAGATAAAGATCGGATATACTGTAAAATCTTCTCGATCTGTTCGGCGGTCAGCGCGTCGCCGAAAGCCGGCATGATCTCCGAAAACGCCCTAATCGTCCCCCCTTCCATTACGACGAGAACCCAGTCGGCCTGGGCTTCACGGGTGGAAAAATTGCAATCGGTAAAATCCGGGAGGGGCGTATCGAATCCCACGATCCCCGCCGAAGCGCCCCGGCCGTCCGGACCATGACAGGCCGCACAGGAAACGCGATACAGCGCGCGCCCGGATTCGGGCAATCCGTCGCCGAGTTTCCCTTCAGCGAATGCGGCTAAACAAAAGGAATACCCCGCAATGAATAGGACAAGAAGAATACGCCTGTGTAAATGACAACACCCCATTAGATATCATCCCCATTGATATTCACACGTCAATATGCACAGTTATCCATAACTCGACGCTAAGACTACATGATAACACACCATAAGTCAAAAAATTTGCCATCGGATTTTCACGACTAAAAAAATCCGAAATAGCCGGACTTATTTCAATTGATAAAGTGCGAACTGCTCCATGCCGTTCAACGTGAATGAGGCATCCCTGAGAATATTCCAGCTTTCCGGTTCGTAATGAACACCCAGAGCGCCCCATTTACCAGCGCCCCACATCTGCGGATTGACGTTGATCAGTTGGATATCCGAGCAGTTATCGAGTCGAAAGATCGCCCGGCCGGGGCTCGGAGAGGCGTTGCCTCCATAGCCGAACAGGCGAACGGCCCGGCAACGATTCAGCCATACGATTGTGACATCGCCCTCGGCCTTCATCGAATACACGTCGATGTTCCGGGCATTGCGGAACTCGATCATAGCCTCGCTTCGGGCGTGCTGAGGTTGGAGGTGGTAGAAGCGAAGCGGTCGGCTTGTGCCCTCGACGAGCAAATGTCGATAATCCGGCCCCTGCGACCACCAACCGAGCAGCGTCTGGGTGTACCAGCGACCGCCGCCGGAGCCGGAGATGCGCACCATTGGGTGACTCATGGCGATGGCGTGGGGATGCCAGATGGGACGAATCGGATAGATGTTGCGAACGAAAGCCTCGTCGCCGACCTTCCAATGCAAGGCATATACACAGGGATTGGTGACCGGAACGTCCAACGTCATCATTTGCAGACTCGTCGTCGCTTCGGGGCAGTCAAGCGTCTCGATCAGCGGGCGGGGATGCTCCACATCGGAGAAGGCCGGCGCACCGTCAATGCTCGTAATTTGCGTGAGTATATTGGTCAGACCGAACAGTGCGGTATCAGCCCTGAGTCTCAGAGGCTTCGAAATGCAATACCGGCCCTTGGGCAGAAAGATATACCGATGCCGGTCGATAGCGGATTGGATGGCGTTGGTATCGTCGGTCTTTCCGTCGCCTTTAGCGTTGAAAAGCGGAGTCTTAACATTCACAACATCGGGATTGGCCCAGTCGGGCAGGTTTGGCAACTTATGTCGGGAGAGCAATTCTTGAGGCGGAGGTTCTTGAGAAGATTCCATAACTACAATAGGATCTTTTATCTGCCTACGGTCCACCCAGATCGGATCTTTGTCCGTTTGTGCGCGGAGATCTTCGGGATAGTTTTGAATCCCTCCGGCGACGTATCGGCGAACATGGGTCCAACCTTGCGCATCACCCATGAGCGGCGGATTATCGCCAACAACCGCGATCCGCTCGCAACGGTGTAACCATACGTTGTCCATCACGACGGACCGCCTGGCGTCGATCACGGGTTCCCTTCCGCGCAGGCGAATGATACTGTCAATGAGACTGATAGCCCCGCTCCAGGCGGCGTTGGCAAGTTGTCCCTGAATACCGGCACCGCCGATTTCGGCGCCCACGATGGTTAACGGCCCGCGGGTTCGGCAGAGAATCGAGGCTTCCGTCTGGCCGATTAGTTTAACATCGCTGACCAGCGGAGAAGGTTGACTTCCTGATAGATATAGGCCGTATCGACCGCCCGTGACTTCGATGCCGTGCATCGCTCCTCCGGAACCGGGAGCATTCCGCAAGCCGGCGAAGGCGCCGTTCGCAGTGATTCGAATGTCCTCGATAGTTGCCCCCTCGGCGCCGCGATGATCGATACCGATAGCGCCGGGATTGCCCCGACCCAGGTCGATGTCGAGGCTCATGATCTTTTGATTGAAGTTAATGTTGCCCTGGGGCGTATTGGGATCGCGCGGTCCGAAGGATTGCATCGAACGGGCCCAGAAATAGATGACGGGCTTCGGATGAGACGGATCATCGAAGCCGGGGGCTTTGTCACGCAATACAATTCGCGTCCGAGCGTCGCCGCTGGAACCGGCGAGCACACAGGGATAGTGAAAAGACGCCTCGGCCACCCACGGATCGGAGTAGCCGGCGTAAGGCCAGTCATCCCATTCGATGACCCCAATAATTCCCTCAAGCGTATCCGATACCTTGTAACGTCCGGCGGGCAAATAACAGACAAGCTGCGCATCTCGGGCATCAATGATAGCTTGCTGCAGGGGGGCGGTGACGTCTCGTACGCCGGTGTTATCGACCGAATACGGAGGTTTCGTCACGTCGAGAATCCCATACGAGATGATTTGAGGCTCTGAGTACCGCTCAATCACCCGGCGGGCGCGGGTTTTAACCTCGGAGACCTTGCGGATAGCCGGCGTAATTGTATCCTTCGAAAAACATAACGCCGCCGTGCACAAAAGGATCAATAAAGATAATCTGTTCATCATCATAATAGGTTTCTGAAATTCCGGAACCTTATTTTTAACAAGAGTTTTAACACACTCGAGTCTATTTTTCATGAAGTTTTTCCGTTTAAGACCAGATAACCCACACGAAATAGAGAAAAGGAATTCTTACTTTTCATACCCGATATTCAATTCAAAAGGATTTGCACTCGCCGGCCAATGTATTAAAATACAGACATGCAAAATCATAAGAGGCGATGGCTGACGTGGGTGATTTTTTTTGTGGGGCTGCTGGCGTACCGGTCGGGCCTGGGCGCCGAGACCGGCGATATTTCTGTAGCGGTCTATGAATCGGGTTCCCTGGTGCCGCGGCCCTGTCGGGCTTGGGTAAGCGTCGGAGAAGAACGGTTTTTCAATCCGGCTACGAAATCCTGCACGCCGTATGCGAAAGATCGCAGCTTCTCCTGCAACGGCTACTTCCTCATCACGGTCCCCGCCAGCACGGCCACGATTCATATCGAGCGGGGTAAAGAGTACCGGCCCGTGGACAACGAGGTCACCGTCGAAACAAACCAAACGACCTACGTGGAAATCACTCTTAAGCGATGGATCAATATGTCCCGGGAGGGCTGGTATTCTGCGGATACGCATTGCCACTTCGGCCTGGATCACCCGACGGTCCTTAAACAGCTTGCAATAGCCGACGATATCAACCTGGAGCCGATCCTGACGCTTTGGAATCACCAGCAGACTGATACGACAGACGATGCCTGGCCGAACTGGGAGACCGGCTCCAGTTTTCGCGCCGGCGGACAACATATCGTCACATTGCGAAACCAGGAGATCGAACGCATCGGCGGGGACGCATTCGAGTCCGTCGGGGCGCTCCTGATGTTCGGATTAACCCGGCCCGTCAAGATGCCGGCGGGCAACAGCCTCTATCCCTGCGACGCCGTGCTGGCCCGAATGGCCAAAGAAGCATCGCCGGATTGCGTCATCGACGCCGACAAGCCGATCTGGGGCGAGAACGTGGTCGGCGTCGCCCTGGGATTGTTCGATTCCGTTCAGGTCTGCCATAATCACTTTCATCGCGAAGCCACGCTGCGCATGGGATGGGGCATGGCCGGGGCTATCGCCGGAGACGAACCGGAGGACTGGGGCGAAGATGAGCTTTTTCACAGAACGAACCAGACGTACTATCGCTTCTTGAACTGCGGCTTCAAGCTGGCCGTCACGGGCGGCTCGGCGATGGGCGTGATGCCGGTACCGCTTGGTTACAACCGAACGTACGCCAAGCTGGACGGCTCTTTGACCGAGGCCACCTATCTCAAGGCGATCCGAGCCGGCCGGACATTCGCCACAAGCGGCCCGATCCTTATCCTCACCGCTAACGACCTGGACTGCGGAGAACGGATACAGTACCGAACCGGCCGCAGCAACCCGATTCAAATCAAAGCCGAACTGCGAAGCATCCAGCCGATGGACTCGCTTGAATTGATTGCCGATGCGAATGTGATCGAGAAGATCGATCTGAAAAACCGAGAGGCTTCACCGGTCCTTGAAGAATTGCTCACGCTGGCCTATCAACCCAAGCGCAGCGGCTGGATCGCCGCCCGAGCGATCTTTAGAAGCCCGGACGACCGGTTGCGCCAGGCCCATACCAGCCCGGTGTATATCACAGTGGACGGTAAACCGACGGTGTCTAAAGCCGATGCGGAATATATGATTCGCTGGATCGACCGGTTGCTCGACGTCTCGGAAAAATCCGGCCGATACTCGTCCGACGCGGAACGGGTGGAAGTTCAAGCCATCTACAAAGAAGCCAGACAGAAATACACCGCCATCGCCCGGACGGCCGAGCAAATCTGGCCAGATGAATAAAACGCGGTTTTTCGTTCGTAACGTCACATTAACCGTCCGAAAATGTTAGCTCGAATATGGGTTTTTCTCTTGACTGGGTGGGTATAACAGTTTATCCTTAAGATAGGTGTCGTATGGCTGTTTTTTAAGAACAGATTATGTGGGAGCAACATCATGGAAAAACGAAAAGCCTTCACTTTAATCGAATTGTTGGTTGTTATCGCCATCATTGCTATCCTGCTGGCCATCCTCATGCCGGCCCTGCAGCGCGTGAAAAAGCAGGCCAGGGATCTTCTGTGCAGACATAATCTGAAAAACTACGGTATGGCGGGAAGGCTGTACCTGGACGACAACGACTATAGCTTCCCCTATTCATTCAGTTGGCTCTACAAGGACGGCGGGACAGGATGCCGCTACCACGATGCCGACATGAGTCTGAATGAGAGGCCGGACCTCGCCGGTCCCATGTGGCCCTATCTGAAGGATAAAGATATTCATCTGTGCCCCGAATTCAACATTGTGGCGAAAATGGTGGGCTGCCCTCGCTGTAACGGTTCCATTCCCATGGAACCGCAATATAGTTATTGCATGAACTCTTACCTCAACGGGGACGCCTGGAATGCCGTGCCGCAACAGTTTCGCACGAACATGGAAAACGTCCGCAAGGAAGGCCAGGTCGTGAACCCGTCGCGTGTGTTCTTTTTCTCTGAGGAAAATACACGGCCCATTCCGGGCCTCAGCAACGCCGGTATCAATGACAATAACCTGCGTTCGACGCCGCCGTGCAATACCGACTGTTTTGCAACATATCACAATCCTCCGGGCGGAGACGTGGAAATGGGTACGGCCAATGCCGTGTTTGTGGACTCGCACGTCGAGGAGGTTGATGCCCGGCCCGCCGGCAACACGTTTGTTCTGAGCTGGCCGAGCGGCCCGCCCATACCCGACTGGTAGGATCTCTGAGGAACATAATGATGCAAAGAAAAAACGCGTTTACTCTTATCGAGCTGTTGGTTGTCATCGCCATCATTGCGATCTTGTTAGGCATCCTGTTACCGGCACTGCAAACGGTGAAAAAGCAGGCCCGAGAACTTTTGTGCCGGAACAATTTGAAAAACTACGGCCTGGCGGGGCGGTTGTACCTGGACGACAATGACAGTGTCTTCCCTTACTCATTCAGTTGGCTCTATAAGAGTAATTACAGCGGGTGCCGATGGCACAACGCCAGCCTGAGTCTGACGGAGAGACCGCAGGATGCCGGGTGCTTCTGGCCTTATCTGAAGGACAAAGATATTAACTTGTGCCCCGAATTCAACGTGGTGGCGAAAATGATGGGCTGTAATAATTGCGACGGTGTAAGCATTCCCATCGAGCCCCAGTACAGCTACTGCATGAATTCCTATCTGAACGGGGACGCGTGGAATTATGTGCCCGCCCAATATAAGAAGGAGATCGCCAACATCAAGAAGGAAGGGATGGTCGTGAATCCGTCGCGCGTCTTCTTCTTCTCAGAGGAAAATTCGTGGCGTGTCCCGGAATTGAGCAATGCCATCATCAACGACAACAACCTTCGTCCCACCCCCGGCACCGGCCAGGACCACTTCGCGACGTTTCACAGCGCCCCCGGCGGAGACATCAACAAAGGCAAGGCCAACGCCGTCTTTATCGATGCCCACGTCGAGGAAGTCACCGCCTTCCCGGCCGGCCATACGTTCGAGTTAGGCTGGCCCTGCGGACCGCCCATACCGCAAAGCTTCTAACGGGCTTTCGCAACACGAGCGGAGAAACATTGCTCGAAGATATCGATTATGACGTTAAATGGCAAATCCCTGCAAAAAGGCTCTTTTATGCTTTCCCTCAGGCGTTCCTTTTCATTCTCCTGCGTCCTCATATTGCTTTCGGGTTGTATTGCTCCCGGCGCAGAGAAATTCAAGATTGCCGTACTACCTGACACCCAGGAATTGACCCTGCTCAAGAATCAGCACATGGGTTATTCGGCCATGGGCCCGGGAATGAACTGCTTCTATGCACAAACGGCCTGGTTACGCAGCGAAGCGGCCCGCGAAAACATCGTTTTCACCACACATCTGGGGGACATCTGGCAGTCGCACGGCAGCGACGAAGCGAGCAACTTCCAGGCGTTGGCAGCATCGGGCGCCCTCTATGTACTGCACGGCGTATTGCCTTATAGTACGATCCCCGGCAATCACGATTACGACAGCAACGTGAAAGCACCAGGATTTAATCAAACGCCCGGCAAACCGCATTGGCGGCCCAGAGTGATCGACGGCCTGAAGCTGTATGGCGCCTACTTCGGTCCGGAGTCTATCCACTTTAAGAACCAACCGTGGTATCTGGATAGCTTTCGCACCGGTAATTCCGTCACGACGTTCACGGCGGGGGGATACGAATTCATCCATATCGGTCTCGAGATGGAACCCGATAACAACGTGCTGGACTGGGCTCAATCCGTCATAGATCGCCACCCCCGCAAACCAACCATCGTCGCCACCCATGCTTATATGGCCGGCTGGAATAATGATTTCATCCGGGAGGAGCCGAACGGCTATATGGCCACACACTTTCCGGAGCACCTTGTCCGGCGCAAGGGCAAACTCTACAGCTACGGTCGCCTGAATGAATACTATCGTTATTCGTTCCCAAACAATACACCCGAGCAGGTGTGGCAGAAGTTCATCTGCAAAAACGACCAGATCTTCATGGTCCTGTCCGGCCACAATTTTGATTGGGCATCCGACACGGGGGAAACACTCCGCGTCGATCTTAATGAATCAGGTCACCCGGTTTATCAGTTCTGCATCGATTACCAATATCGCAACAGTCTGCATTCTGAGTCAAGATCAAATGGCGGCGGTGATGGTTGGATGCGTTTGATGGAATTCGACATCGACCGGGGCTTGATCCGGCAGGTCACCTATTCCCCTGCACTAAAACAGTATGAGACCGATCAGAACTCATCGTATGCAATCCCGGTCGATTTCCAGGGCCGATTCATTCCAGCAAACGCTATCTCTCCCCCGCCGACCGAACGTCCGTGAAATCCAAGCTCTTTCTGCTCAATATGTTTAAATTAGGCCGGTCGTACGAAACACCCATACTGGAACGTTTCTAATCGGCTCTCACAACACGAGCGGAGGAACGTTGCTCGATAATATAACGCGAGACGTTTTCAACGGTGTCGAGCCAAATGCCGTTGGCGGGGTCTTGAGCATATTCGCAGAGGGCTCGGAGCGTTGACGACGACGTTGTTTGACGTCGCCCACTGTCGCCGATTTCGTGGCCGGCAAAGACCAACCAGCCGCCGTCTTTAAGGACACGGTCCATCACCTGTTTGACCTGCTCGAAGCTCTTGCCGTCCAGCTCGACGCCCATCAGGTTCGCCAGATCGCAGAAGGCCGGATCGTTCGCCCACTCGTTCATCCACCCTCGCCCGCTCAAAAATTCCTCTGCGATCAGCGGCACATAGCTTCTGAAGTTCCGCCCGCGTCCTACGTATTTCTGACCACAGGGATAGGCATAGGATACCGGCCTGACACCCAGCATATCCTCAATCATGTCACTCGCCTGTTGAAGCTCGGACTGCATCTGATCGTACGTATAATCTTCCAGGGCTCTATCGCGTGAGAACGGAAAATTGCCCGAGCAGGGATGGACGAGCGAATGGTTGCCGATTTCATGGCCGTTCGCCACAGCGGCTTCCCAGCCCTCCAGGCGCTTCTCCAAAGAACCCATCGAGACGTAGAAGGTCGCCTTCACGCCGTACTCATCCAGGACCGGAATACCCCGGTCCACCTGGCTCAAACGCGCATCGTCAAAGGTCAGACTGATCGCAACACGCTTCCCTTCCGGCCAGCGAAAATTATCCATCCTCGTAAAGGCCACCGGCTCCTTTTCCTGCGCACTGAATCGCGAGCATCCCACACATCCGATGGAAGCAAAAAAGCATAGTATTGTTAAGCAAATAGAAACAATTCTCATTCGTCTTCTCCTTTTGTCTATAGAATCCATCCGTTGTGATATTCCGGGTGAATGTATTGATCGGCTTCGGGAGCGTTAATCGCTTTCATGTTCGCTCCGTCCCAGGATAGTTTCTTGCCGGTGCGCAGGGCGACATTGCCCAACAAAATCACTTCGGTCATCGAGCCGGCGTAGTCGAAGTTCGAGCTGGCCGGCCTGCCGCCTTTGCAGGCCTCGATCCAGTCTCTATGGTGGCCTTTGGACCGAGGGATCGTCTTGGCCGGTAGAGTATAGGCTCGCATCTTGGTTTCGGGTATGATCCGGGGATTGCCGCCCCAGCCGGGACACATGATCTTGCCCTTGTCCCCGACAAATAATATGCCGTTACCGCCGCCGGCTAACTCCCGGCCCGGCTCCAACTCCTCCGGGCGAGGCGGCATCAGCCCGCCTCCGTACCAGGTTACCGTCACAGGCGGCATGTTTCGGCGCGCCGGGAACTGATAACGGACAATCGAGCCGAAAGGCGTCGTCTCGGGATTGATGCCGGTCGAGCTGGCCTCCACGCTCACCGGGTGATCCAGGCCCAACGCCCAGAACGCCGGGTCCATATTATGACAAGCCATATCGCCGATCGCCCCGGTTCCAAAATCCCACCAGCCGCGCCAGTTATACGGCGCGTAAGCTATGTGATAGGGCCTGTGCCGTGCCGGGCCGAGCCACAAATCCCAGTTCAGTCCGGGCGGAACCGGAGGCGTTTCTTTGGGCCTGGCAACGCGATATCCGGCCCAATCGCCCCCCGTGTGACTCCAGGAATGCACCTCGCGAACGTCGCCGATAGCCCCGTCCCGTATCCACTCCACGGTCAGCCGAATGCCCTCCCCGCTATGGCCCTGGTTGCCCATCTGCGTGGCTACCCGGGCCCGCCGGGCCGCTTCGGTGACCTTGCGCACCTCGTGAATCGAATGCGCCAGAGGTTTTTCACAATAGACGTGCTTGCCGTGCCTGATCGCGGCCATCGCCGCTACGGCATGGATATGGTCCGGCGTCGCCACGAGCACCGCGTCGATGGCTTTCTCTTTCTCCAGCATCTTCCTGAAATCAACATAACTTGCACACCCTTTGGCCCGACCGCCCGATGACTGCGCGGCATAGTGCTTTTCGATCAGTGCCTGAGCCGGCGCCCTCCCGGCGGTGCCCCGGTAATAGAACCGGCTGTAATCGGATTCCTCGTTGACATCGCTAATCGCCATGACCCGAACATCGGAGTGCCTGAGCAGCGCCTTGATATTCTGCGTGCCCTGGCCGCCGGTGCCGATCACAGCGACATGAACAGTTTCACTGGGTGCTGCCGAACCGCCGCGCCCCAGCACGTTCCGCGGCACAGCGGTAAAAGCCGCCGTCGTCGCGACCGCACCTCGAATAAAATACCGGCGAGACATCTCTCCCTTTCGTGAATTTGCTCTACGTTGACCCATGTTCGTTCCCCAAATTCTGTTGTATCAAGTTCTATCCGTCGCCATTATAACGAGACCTCCTTAGAATCGCAAAAGTTTCGTCTTTCATTGTTATGACTGAAAAGGGATCGCTTGAATTATCCCCCCTTACGCTCTATGATCATGTCGATTTGGAGTCCGCTGATTTTGTTTGAAGGTTTGCCCAGATTAATGAGACTGCCTTTAATCATACAATTTAGAAGAGACCTCTGTCGTCGACGACAACACACGCTCTTCGATCGCCACCCGGGTTATATCTTATTAACTGCTTTCGCCGGGCCCTTGTTGGCTATCGCAGGTTTTGGCGTCTATCGGGGCGTGCAACAATACACGGCCAAAGGTTCGCCTGTCATCCCCTTATTGCTTTCGGGTATTGCCGTGTGGATCGGGTTCGGGCTGGGCAGACAGTTGCGACTAAACCGGGATCGACAATGGAATAGCTTCATACAGACCATGCCGATCAGGCCCATTGATTTGTTAGTTTTGCGTATTTACACCGGTATTCCCGTCGGTCTCATTGGAATCGTATTGTTCATCTGCGGCCTCCGCGGAGCAGGCGTCGATCTTTGGACCGTGAGTGCTTCGTTCAAATGGTCGCTCATCATGATCGCTTTCGCGTGGGCGATTTTCATTCCACTATTCATAGGCATACTTGCCTCGCGTTTTGCCTGGGGAAGCATCCCCGCACACCCGAAAGATCTGTTTATTACTGCTCCTATGCGCAAGCTGATCTCTCGCATTTTTCCAAATGCGTGTGGCGGACAGATGGCTATTGAACTGCTCCGTATGATCAGAGGGCCGCGAACGCGATTGCTCTTCTACGCCATCGTCAGCGTGACAGCCGGATTGGGGCTTCAGATCGCTCATCCTGAAAGCAGCCATTATCTTCTCATGCCGGTTGCCTTCGCCCTGTTTGCAGTCAACGAACGAGCCGATCTTTTACAGATTAGGCAAGCGGACTTTCTTTACTATCTGTACGGAGTAGAAACCAGGGATTACCTGCGCGGACTGATCGTTTCCGTCGGATGCCTCGTATCTCTGCTCAGCCTCGTGCAAATCCCAATATTAGGAGACTCGGACACTCGAACGATGTGTGTATGTATCGCCATTGCTTTTTCCTCGATGGGCATGAATGTCGCCTTCGATCATTATTCCCGTCATACGACGTTTTTCAAATATCTCATTGCCTTCCTGCTATTTGCCGGGATTATATCCGAAGCGTGGGGTATGATTCCGCTCGTCATTCTTTTGTGTTTCAACGTGCTTCGTGTCCCCTGTTTGATATATTGTTTGATCCTCTTGTCCCTTTCCTTCGGCGTAAACGGACTGATTCCCCTGCTGATTGCGGCAATGTTTGTGGCGTCCGAAATCTACCGGACTCGCCCTGACATCGTCAAAAAATGGTACTGGAAACTCTCAGAATGATCCAATTAGACAACATAACAAAACATTACGGCGATTGCGTCGCTCTCGACCAAATCAATCTCCACCTGGAATATGGGAACGTCTATGGATTGTGGGGAAGAAACGGCGCAGGGAAAACAACGCTGATCCGGATTGTTTTAGGTGTGTTGTCCCCGGATCACGGGGAGGTAAAGGTTTTCGGCGCCGATCCGAAAAAGGATTGGTCCGTCAGAAGAGAATTGGGCATTACGACCGATGAAGATGTGTATTTTCCGGAACTGACCGTTGAAGAATTTCTCTGGTGGGTGGGCAAACTCCGATCCGTTAAGGAAAATATCTATCAGGAACAGGTTGAAAGATACACGCGGGCCTTTTATATTGATGAACATCGAAATCATTTCATCGGCTCCTTATCGCACGGCACGCGACGAAAGGTGTCCGTCATCAGCGCTTTCATCGGAGCGCCTAAACTGATCGTAATGGACGAACCTCTTAACGGACTGGACGTCGACTCAATCGAAGCGCTGTATCACTCGTTAAAAAAACACCACCAAAATGGCGGGGCCGTCCTGATTGCGTGCCACGATGCCGCGTTTATAAAAGAAGTGTGTACGGAGATTACTGAAATCGATAAAGGAAAAATCATACGGCAAGACCACGCTGAGAAAATGGATATCGGATTTTCCATCAAAAAGGTAAATAAAACGGACAATGAATAACAAAATAAGGACAACGATATGATAAGCAAACTCCCTTACATTCTTTTAATGCTCATCGCTTTAAGCGGCGCGATCTCGCCGGCCCGGGAAACGAATCTATCCCGCCGGATCGGGATCGAGCCTCTCGATCACGGCCTGGCGCTCGTCAATCCTCAGATGGGCTGGACGATGCACTTCTACTCGAACATCATCACCAACTACGGCTCGAAGCTGGCGCCGCACGATACACTGGATGATTTTCCCGGGCTTTCCTGTGCGTATCTGCGGGTCCCGTGGTCGTTCCTGGAGCCGGAGGAAGGCCGCTTCAACTGGTCGTTGCTGGACACGCCCGCCCAGCGCTGGATCGACAAGGGCAAGCAGATCGCCCTTCGCATCAGCAGCACGGAATCCTGGATGCGCTGGGCGACGCCGGAGTGGGTGCACACCGCCGGTGCGAAAGGTTATAATTTCACCGTCGGCAAGGGCGTGGATGAAAACGGGCCGTTCTGGGAGCCGGACTACAAAGATCCCGTCTTCCTCGAAAAGCTCGATCACTTTCTCGCCGCGATGGCGAAGCGATACGATGGGAATCCCAACGTGGCTTTCATCGACATCGGCTCGTTCGGCGTCTGGGGCGAAGGGCATACCTGGGCCAGCTCGAAGCTGCCTTTTGATGATGAGGCTCGCAAGATCCATGTGGATTTGTACTGCAAGCACTTCAAGACGACCCTGCTGGCGATCAGCGACGATTTCGCCGGACCGGAGGAGCCGGGACGACACTTGCCGATTACCGACTATGCTCTGTCCAAGGGCGTGACGCTACGGGACGACAGCATTTGCGTACAGCCCCCACCGCGCTCGTGGTTTCATGCCGAGATGGCCCAGGAATTCTGGCCGAAATTGCCCGTGATCCTGGAGCACGAGCATTACGGACCGAGCAAGAAAAAGAACGCCTGGGGCGGTGGCTCGCTTCTGCTCCGGGCCGTCGAAGAATACCATGCCAGCTACATGTCGATCCACTGGTGGCCGCGGATTCTGCTCGAAGAAAACCGGACGCTCATCGAGAGGATCAACCAGCGGATGGGATACCGGATTCAACTCAAGAAAATTAACTTTCCCACGCAGATTCGCCTGGGCAAGACCTTCGCCATCACCAGCACGTGGGCCAACGCGGGCGTCGCACCGTGTTACCCCGGAGGATTCATTGCCTTTACCCTTAAAAACGAGCAAGGCGGCATCGTCGCGGTTCTCTGCGACGAATCATTCGACGTTCGCGATTTGCCCGTCGGGCCGCCCGACGAAGCGCCGACGAAGACGATGATCTCCACGCTTGCCGTGGCCTTGAAGACATACGGCTATGCGCCCCATACCCTGCCCGGCACCTACGCACTGTACGTTTCAGTCGGGAAGCGGGACGGCACGCCTGTCATCGCCCTTCCACACGTGAACGAAGACGGCCACCGTCGATACAAACTGGGAACCATCGAGCTATTGCCGGTAAATAAGTAAAGACAAGGAGACCAAATCATGAACCAACAAATTACTAACACAACTGATGAATGCGAGGACAAACGTATGGAACGCCGTGATTTCCTCAAGAGAGCGGCTCATCTGACAGGTCGTACGACGGTTGCTTATGCCTTTCTGGCTCAACTGGAGGATCATTCCGTGGTAGCCGAAGTCGTCCCGAGGGACGATCCTCGACTGCATACGGAATACATCACCTATCCCGGCCAGACAGGCAACGTTCGTGCAAGCCTGGCCAGACCGAAAGGCGACAAGAAACTACCCGGCGTGATCGTGATTCACGAGAATAGAGGTCTTCAACCGCACATCGAAGACGTGGCCCGGCGTGTAGCGTTGAAGGGTTTCATAGCGATTGCTCCGGATGCCCTCTCCCCGCTCGGCGGGACGCCGAAAGACGTCAATGAAGCCCGGTCCAAGATAAGAAAGCTCGATCGTGAAGCCACGGTGAAGAATTTCGTCGCGGCCGTAAAGTATCTCAAAACGCATCCCCAATCGACGGGGAAAGTCGGATGCATGGGCTTCTGCTGGGGAGGTGGAATGACCAACCAAGTGACGGTCCATAGCCCGGACTTAAACGCGGCCGTCCCCTTCTACGGCAGCCAGCCCGGGTCCGAGGATGTCCCCAAGATCAAGGCCGCCATGCTCATCCACTATGCCGGTATGGATAAACGGATCAACGCAGGCATTGAAGCTTTCGAGGCGGCTCTGAAGAAAGCATCTATAGATTACAAAATCTATATGTATGAGGGGGCCGGCCACGCATTCTTCAACGACTCGAACGAGTCACGGTATCATAAGGAAGCCGCCGAACTCGCCTGGAAGCGGACCATTGAATTCTTTAACGCAAAGCTCAAGACCTGACGGGAACTCGAGAATTGACTATTGTCTATTGACGATTGACTAATGAAAGATATGTTCGATACCATAGTCAACGCCCGAGCCTCAAATGGTCAATAGTCAATGTTTTTTCAGGCAACACTTTTTGTACTTCAAACCGCTGCCGCATGGGCATGGATCGTTCCGCTCTGGCCTACGAGTCGTTTGAGTGGCGACCGCTTGAGGGATCGGCGTCTGCTCTTGAAGGCGTTGCCGACGCCATTGCGCGGCGACCTCTGAAACGAACGGTTCACAGTGGGTAAAAAACTGTTTGTAGCCCGCACATAGATAGTTCAGTCCCGTTTCACCGTCCGGGGTTCTGCAGAAACGATTTTTCGGGCATTCACCGTTGCACATATCGCGGACGTCACATACCCGACAATATTGGGGTAGAGTCTCTAATTTAGCCTGTCCGAAAGCCCTTTGTGCCGGGCTTTCCAGCAGCTCGACCAGCGGTGTCCGGCGGATATTCCCAAGGCGATGTTCCGGATTCACGAAGTGATCGCATGAGAAGAAGTCCCCATCGTGTTCGACGACGGGAATGTCGCCGCAGACCGGCCGGAAAATACATAGCGAATGCTCCTGCCCAAACGCCGTTCGGGCAGCCTCCTCGAAAATCTGTACCTTGATCCTTCCAATATCCTCACTGACCCATTCATCGAAGATAGTACAAAGAAAATCACCCCAGGCCTCAGCCGGAACGGTAAGAGGATTAACGGCGTTTCCGGCATTGGGTTGTGGTTCCACCAAAGGTAAAAAGCTCACGTATGGCGCCTCGATCTGTTTGAAGAACCGGTACACTTCGGTCGGATACCGAACATTGTCCGAATTAATCACACACAAAACGTCGGTATAAACACCGTGCTCTCGCAGAAGCTTATAGCCATTCATGGTTAACTCGTGAGTGGGCCTGCCATTCCTGGTGACACGATATTGGTCGTGCAGTTCTCGCGGCCCGTCCAGACTCAGCCCGACCGCAAAGCCTTCCTCCGCCAGGAATCGGCACCACGCCTCATCGAGAAGAGTCCCATTCGTCTGCATTCCGTTAGCGATCCGCTGATTAGAAGGTTGATATTCGCGTTGCAGTGTTACAATCTTACGAAAGTAATCCAATCCCAAGACCGTCGGCTCCCCACCATGCCAGGAAAAGCGGATCACCTCATCGGGACAGGCTTCGACGTGCTGGGCAATGTACCGTTCCAGAATATCATCCGCCATACGAAAGGACTCGCCCGACGGATAAAGATGTTCCTTGTCCAGATAGTAACAGTACCGGCATCCCAGGTTACAGATCGAGCCAATCGGCTTGGCAAAGACTTGGAATCCACGGGATGCTTTGGCCATGATCGCTTATCTCAATTCCGAACTCCGGCGGCTCGATTCTTCAACGAGATAGAACGTCCCTGCACGAGGCACATCGACGGTGATCTTTCCAAAGTCGGGTACAGTAATCATCACATCTCGCCGGTCCTCCAGCGGTGAGTGGACGTACACAAGCCACCGCCGCGTCCCCTTTTCGCCTCGCACCAAAGCCAAACTGAAAACCGGAATGTTCGTCTTCTGCGTCCAGGGTCGCGGTGAATCCAGACGGGTATCCAGTAGAAACCAGCGATCCACGTCACGATATTGCTCAGGCACGTCCTCCTGATACGGATGTCGGTGCGCCCGATTGGGCACCAGCCTGCCATAACGCCAGAATTCCCGGAGAGTCTCATTAGCATAGATTCGATCGACGGCGAATAAAAGCCGCTCGAAGAATGGTCGCCACGGCTCCAGCGGCGTCGTGCTGCCGCGAAATTCCCGCACAACGCGCGGTCGCAAAAGCCACATCCCGAATTGCACCCAGCCTAAGTACCGATCCGGCGTGTAGGTTTGGCCGTCCTGCATGTACTGGCACGCCTTGGACTTCTTGACCGCCTCCGGCGTACGCTCCATCTCCGGCGTCCAGTGGGACGCATTACCGTCCCAGAGCGAGATTTCCCACCAGAAATCGGGATTGACCCGCCAGGCCTCATCAAGCTGGAAGATCCAGTTCATGGATTGCACCTGGGTGGACCAAACCCAATGATCGCGATTGTCACACCAGTTATGCGTGTAGTATGACGGACTGCCGCCGTCCCAGATATGCCAGTTGGGGCTGGTCCATTTGTCGGTAATGAGCGAGTAGTCCTTCCATCCCGACCATCGCCCGAAATGGGAGGGCCCAAACGCACCGTAGCCCACAAACCGCACATTCTTCTTCCACGTGTCGCTGATAAGCGCCTGCCGCATCGCCTCGAACATCACCGGATAGCGTTCCATCCAGCCTTTCGACACGATCTTCCTCTTAAACGTGTCCGTCCGCCCTTGGCCGTACCGGTCCAGATAACGCCTCGAAAGCTCCGCCTGATGCCACCGCAGATCGGGCGCCTCGTTGTTGGAGACAAACAACACCAGCGGCGGATCGGGATACATTCGCTGGAGCGCTTTCATCGCCGGGGTGCCCACATACTCACCGGCCGGATCGCGCCAGGGCTCGACGGGGCCGAATGGACTGAGCTTGCGAATCACTTTGCCGTCCGTGCGAATCACAGCGGGACATTTCTCAGCCGGCCGCTCGCGATACGCCTTGCCAACCAGCATCGCTTCCCACTGCGTTCCTCGAAAACAGATGGGTAAGCGAAGATCGCGACAGTAGGCGATAAGAGCATCGTAATAATCATGGAACCTCTTCGCGTTCTCTTCGGAAAATTCGCTGCCGCCCCGCGGCCAACTCATCCACGGCAGAATATGATGACCGGCCCGAAGCAGCTCAACCTGATATTGCGGCGTCCACCCCCGGCCCTGACTGCCCATGTTCCAGTGGCTCACCAGCGGCAACGGTCGGCCGGCCCGACCGTTGGGCGGCAATAAGGCTTCGCTGCGAATCTCACCGGCGGCTTTCCTCATGTGTGGACTCGGGCCGGCCAAACAGGAAAGTGTCACAGCCATTAGAACGCAGAAACTCCCAGTACATCCTGCTCTCATCGCGGTATGATTCCTCAACATATCATCAGAATGGTTAATGACTCGGCTGATACCCCAGTCTCCCGAAGGTTGCTTTCTGTAACCGATACAGGTCCTGGAAGCCTTCAGCGGTTTCGGGTGTGTAGTTGCCGGGGTGACTGCGGTCCCGGTTCCGGCCCATCTTCACCGTATCGATACCCTTCCACTTCCAGTACTCGCTGTGGCCGTCGGCGTAGGCATAGGTCGTTCCGTCACCGTGCCGAACCGCGGGATCATCCCACCACGTCTCCTGAACGTAATGGACGGCGTAACTGTACGAGGTCGCCCAGCCTTCGTCGACGAAAACGACTCTCTCGGCCGGCGCCGGAGTGTAAATCTGCGACCGGTTCTTGACCCACAGCCACACACCGCCTTCTCGTTTCGGCAGCCGCCGGCCTCCGACTTCCCGGTACGTCCCGTCCGGCGGATTGCCGTTCATCGAATGGACGATGGCGTACGAAAGCATCTCCCCGCGATATCCGGTCGGGCAACTGTAGAGTTTCAGATTCTTGCAATACGGCCACAACGCCCCGGACATAACCTGTTGGATTTGCTCGGCTTCCGGGAGTTGGCCTCCGGTGCTGTAGTCGGACGCCCAGCACGCGCCGACCCAGGGCCGTTCGTTCGGATGCCTGGCATCCGTCGGGCCGCCGTTATGCCCCGCTGCGCCGTTGACAAGCTTGCCGTCGTTATCATCCGCGTACAAAATCCACGTCAGCCCAAGCTGCTTGAGGTTGCTCAGACAAACCGCCCGCTTGCCCTGCTCTCTGACCCGGTGCAAAGCCGGCATGAGGATCGCCAGTAAAATCGCGATAATGGCAATAACGACCAGGAGCTCGATCAGCGTGAATCCTCTACGTTCACCCATAATGCACCCTTTCTTCATAGACATCATCAGCGACTGTCATCAAAAGGTTACACTTTTTAAGGCCCAAAATCAAGAGAAAGCTCTGTGTGTCATTTTTCTGGAAAGACAATATAGCTTGACAATCTTCATGATTTTGCAGAGTATATAATACGATGGCTGAAGACGATAACATTAATCGAAGCAGATATTCCGTGTTTACTACGAAGACGTTTTTACTTATTTGGATCGGCGTCGCGGTCGTCATCACGACGATATGCTTTATTGTCGTTGCTTTTCTGCCCCGCCCGGAAGGATCATTTCTCGAAGCTCCACTCAGAGGATTTTTAATCGGACTTGGCCTGCTCGGTATCGCTTGTCCCCCTTATGTCGTCGGTTTTGTGCTGAAGAAGCGCGCCGCCGCGTCCCCCTATTTCGAGCTGGGTTTCATCCGAACGGGATTCAACCTGGTCGCACTGGTCTGTTTCAGCGTGGGCCTGACCTGCATCGGTCTGAGTGCCTACGCCCTCATTGAAAGGATGTTAAGTCCCGGTTAACTGAACGACGAAGGATTGCCGTACTCAATCAAAATACACAGGCCAATCCGGATTGCGGTAGTACTCGAACATCCGAGCGATCTGGTCCGGCAAGACGCGTGAGATGGACAGTTCGGGAAGGTGATCTTCGGGGAAGAAATCCACCGCGGTTGTTTCATGGCTGACTTTGGGGCTGCCCCCCGTGATTTCACATAGAAAGAACATTTTATAAATATGGAACGGGAGGGGCGGCTTGTGCGGATGTTTACTGCGGTCGTACACGGCTAAGAGCCTTCGGGCTTCGCTCTCGTAGCCGGACTCTTCACGGATCTCGCGGACGACGCCTTCCGAGGGCGACTGGCACGGGTCCGCCCAGCCACCCGGGAGCGTCCAGCCGCCGTCGATCTTCTCCTTAACAAGCAAAATCCTGTTCTCGCGAAAGACCACACCGCGAACATCCACCTTGGGCGTGGCATATCCCTCTTCCCTCTCAAAAAGCGCCATGAGCGCGTCCGCATCCAGGTTCGACTGGGCCGACATCATCGCGGCGGCGATGCGGCGAACCGCTTGATATCGCTCGATGTCGTAGGCATTGTCAGAGAAAGTCAAACCATTCTGGGAAATAGCGGCAAGCTCTTTGGCCCACTTAAGCCACACTGGGTCCATATCTCCCGTCCTCGTTGTTTAGGTTACTATAATGTGATGCCGCTATTGTCGTTCCAAAGCTTTTTCGCCGGCCTCGCCGATAGACGTAATATCCTTGCCGATACCCTGAACCGTCTGACAGCCCACGAGTGAGAATATCAACATCGCCAAAGCAATGGCCAGAAATATCCTTTTTATCATCTTTCAGACCCCTCTTAGAAACATTGAGAGCCGTCATACGCCACTATTTCTATATCGGCAAACGCTTTAGATTCACTCCAGCCCCAATCCTCTCAAAACCCATCACGGCATAGGGACTTTTGCCTCCGGATAGGCCCGTTCATCGAACCGGCGGCGAATTTCCTTGTTGAAGAAGGACACGTCGGCGAAATCGAGCAGAGCCTCCCAATCCTCTTCATTCTGCGCGTGCCCGCCCTCTCGCCAGTGGATGCCCTGGCGGTCACCGGCGTCTAACCAGCTAAACACCCTCTGAGCGGCCCGATAGGTTAATTCCGTACCATATGGATTGGCCCAATAGTCCTGGCGGGCATGGCAATTGATCAGGCCGCGGGGTGCGATCAAAACCTTCATGAAGTGCGAATCAAAAGGAAGCCTATCAGGCTCCTCGGAGAATTCGGCCAACCTGGAGATAAACCAATGGGGATGTGACCTGGCAAGATAGGATACGGTCTGCGGACGCTGGCCCGGCTCGAAGTAGCGCAGGCTGCCCGTGCCCCCGGTCCCCGAAGAATTCGGCGCCGTAATGGCGATGCGTTCATCATAGATCCCGGCACACAGCGCCGTCTTGCCCCCGCGAGAATGGCCGGTCGCGACGATTCTTTCCATATCCGCATAACCCAACCGGTCCAGTGCATCGACGACGATCTGGTGGGCCCACGCCCACGCCGCGATCGTTCCCCAGTCATATTCCGGGTAGAGAGCGAACACCCCTTCGGAACGATTGTCCTTCTCGTCGGGTGCAACGTCGGTTCGGATGAACTTGCACAGAATATAACCGCGTTCGACAGCCATGCGCGCCGCGTTTCTGTCCCTCAGGGCCGTTGATCGCCCTTTATGTCCTTCCTCAAGAGCATTGGGATCGAAAAATACATAGCAATTCTTGACGATAACCGGCCGGCGTGCCTTTTCCACGGGGCGCACCAATGCCATCCGAAACGATAAGCTCTTGCCGCTCCGGGTAAGCGTCAATGTGTAATGCTCTTCAACCGCCCCGCCTCCGAAGAGTTTGGTGGTCGAGACTTTTTCGATCTGAATCCGTTTAGGACGGGGCGGCATGTGTCCATAAAGATAGTGGGCCAGCATCTGCTTGAGATAATCGCGTTGTTAATTCCAGTCTTTCCGTGTTGTGACGCGCGATCCATCATGCATTACAAAAGGATCCGGAAGACCCTCTTGCACGGGCAGTTCCGCCACATCTGGAAACACGTAGCGATGAGCTTGGGAACGACCCGGCTGGAATTGCATGGAATACAGGTCCGCGTCTTTCATCACGAAATGGAGACGGATGGGCCGGCCGGCCAAAGCGCTCACATCGGTCCCTTGTTTCCACGAGGCGGGATGCTCGATGTAATTGCCGATCAATTCTTGTGCTTCTTCGCCCGAATAGCCAGGGATTGGATTACCAGCGGCGTCCTGGACTTCGACACGAATCGAGCCGGCGGCGGACGTCGAGAAATTGAGCAGAAGTTTCTCGCCTGAAAAGGTAAACGGTTTGGTTGTCATGCTGCCCCCCTTATAAGGAGCACTCACCGACACAAAGCCGTCGAGGCGCAGCGAATAGCGACGCAGATGAGCGGTCGGCTGGGCGTAGTCGTGCTGGACGTAAAGCGACATTTCCTCCGGACCGGTTTGCACGACGTTGAGGGCGGGGTAATTCGAGCGGGAAACCCAGTTTTGCAATCCGATGCCGGGCCGATTGAAGCCTTCCATAAACGTCCTGTCGTAAACGTTCCCGCCGCGGGAGGTCATCAGGACGGCGTCCGAGCAATCCTTGAAATAATTCGCATTCACATTCAATTGCTTTGCCTGTTCTTCCGTAAGGACTTGCCTGCCCGGCATAAATCGAGCGGCGATAGCAATATAAATATGGGGCGCCCGGAAGTAAGGATGCGTCTGGTTCGTATAGATATGCTCGCGGGGTGTCTCGCCGAAGCTCATTTCCACCGGCTCGCCCCAGTGGACAAAATCTTTGGACATGGCCCGGCTGACGCTGCGAAAACCTTTATAGCCCGTTTCCGACCAGGTGCGGAAATAGCATAGGTAGCATTGCTCGCTCTCGGACCAAAAGGCAACGTTCTGAGAATCGAAAATCCCTTTCGTGAAGACAGGCTCTTCCTGAAGCTTCTCCCATCTCAAACCATCTTCGGAAACGTAGGCGATCAACCCGCTCTTTTTCGTACCCCCCAGGGCCTTGAAACGTTCGTTGGCCGGGACGCCCGGCCGGGTGTCGAGAAAAGGACTGAAATTATGATTCACCGGCGCCGCGTCGGCCAGGACAATGTTATTCATTATCGTCCCTTGGACGGTAAAAAAATTGAGTTTCGGCTTGGTGACATGAATACCGTCCGACGATTCAGCACAGCACGTAACTTCCCGGCTGCTCCCATCTCGTCCGGCCTTTGGCAAACCACGATAATAAAAAAGATATTTATCCCCATCTTTAATCGCCGTGACATAGCCGCAGAACGCCCCTTCCCAGGGCGCATCGAATTTCAGCACCGCCCCCTCATCCCGCGGGTGATGCAATCTCAGCCGCATTCCGTCGAGACGGTCAATCAGATAACGATCCACAAACAATTCCCGCCTTGAGCCGATGTCGATAAATCCCTTGGCCGAAGACAATCCATCGAAAATGAAGTAAAAACACAACCAGGTCACAAAAATCGCTAATAAGGAATATCGCTTGCCGTTCACATCATATCCTTCCAAAAAAATATCGTATTCACCTCATATCACCTTGATAATATTACTGTTAGCTAACGCAGACACAAGCCGAATTATCCATCTGATTGCTATGGCGAATTATTTCTATTAACTCACACAGATAAATGTATATAATATAATTATGCAAACAGTTTATGTTGAGACCACCGTCATCAGTTACTACGCAGCGCGGAGAACCAGGGATTTAATTGCAGCAGCTCATCAGGAGATTACTCTCGAATGGTGGGAAAAAGCACTCCCACTATTTGAACCCTATGTATCACAAATCGTCTTTGATGAAATCTCCCGCGGCGATACGCAAGCCGTCCAAAGACGAATTGCAGCAGTTGAGGGATTCGGCGTACTTGAAATGATATCGGATGTGGCAACCCTCGCAGATACGTACTTCACGGCGCTGGAAATACCCAATAAAGCCAGAAACGACTCATATCATCTGGCCCTCGCGGTTTATCATGGTATGGATTATTTGGTTAGTTGGAATTGCACACATATTACTGCCGGCCGGGTAAGAGCCATAGTGGAAACCATCAATGACGAAAAGGGTTTCGATACTCCGATCATTTGTACGCCTGAAGAATTAATGGAGGTCTGAAATGAAAGATATCATCGTAGAAGAAACCCGAAAAATCAGACAGCAAATAGAACAAGAATTCAATCACGATACTCAAAAATATCTTCAGCATGTTTACGATTCCCAGAAACAACACGGTGACAAACTGGTTCGCCGACAACCTAAACCCTCGAAGAAACGGAGAGTCGTATAGTCGCCGACACAACCTTGTTGTCATTTCGGGACGATTTTGAAGGCGATGTCGTTGCCGATGTGTTGGGCGTGGCCGCGAGTGGTTTTGAGTTCGGGGATGGTGCAGGTGAGTTTGCCATCGCGACACTCGACCGTTTGACTGTCCATGTATCGCCCGCGCCAGGTTCGGTATAATCGCACGTCGTATGGTCCGTCACGCAATGCGGAGATCGTGAAGGATTCGTTCGCGACGCTGGTCCGCGGGTTGACGACCCAGCCGATCACAAACTCGCCGGACCGCATCGCCCAGGCGTCACAATCACCGGCGGTGATCTCGGCCGGCTCGAAATTCTCGTTCGCAAAGTCAATTTTCGAGACGAATTGCGAGAAGTAGAGCATCTGGTTCGTGACGACACTGTCGTTCAGCCAGTCCGAGTAGGACCACCAGAACGGCGTCGCACACAAACCGTTCATCAAACTCACCCACAGGGCGTTGTGATACATGGCGAGGTAGCCCGGCATGCCCGGCTCGTAATAGGTATGGTCCCAGCCGCACTCGCCGATCATCGCGGGCTTGTGCCAGCCTTTCCAGAGGTTCTGCGTCTGCGTCGCGTAGTTGCGGTAGCTGAGCTGGATCGGACTTTCATCGTTCGGGCCGAGCTTGCCGCTCTTGGGCATGGGATGGCCCTGGGCCTCGTAAATCTCCCTCGAAGCGATATCGAAGATTTCATACCCCTCGGGCCACCATTGCCCGATGCCGCCGCTCTGCGTTCCCGTCGTAGGCCGCCCGTACGGATCATGCTCGTTGAAGTATTTATCCATCTTGCGAGACCACTGATTGGCGATGGCCTCGCCGCCCTGGGTCCATCCCTCGGTACCATTGATTTCATCGACCGTGAACCAGAGGAACAACGCCCGGCTGTAGCCCCAGCGGGCGATCATGTAGCGGTAGAGCTTCTCCTGGTATTTCCACGCCTCGTCGCTGCCGAAGAAATCCTTGGCGCTCGTGATGAGCACATAGGGATTATTTCGATACCGGGCATTGCCGCCGCCCCAAACGGCCATCGAAATATACGAATGGAACCAGATATTCCAGCTAATATGGATGTCGCGCTGCTCGCACCACTCGAAGAGCTGGTCCATCCGGCCGCACCGGTTCTGGTCGTAGCGCCCCAGGCCGGTCCCCATCGTTTCCAAAGGCGTCGGGAAGAAGCTAATGAAATTCGCTCCGCGCTTTTTTAAGTTATCGAGTCCTTCTTCGGTAATCCGGCCCTCGTTGAATTGCTCGTAACTGTCGTTATACCATAAGCCGACGCCATAATAGGACGTGCCGTCGTCGTAGCGGAGAAAGCGCCGATTCGGAGCGATGGTGATAAAACCGTGATGGAGAGAATCGACAGCGGTGAACCGGCCGGGGCGACTCTTGGCGGTCCCTTCCGAATCGGTGATCGTAACCACGTAGCGCCAGGCGCCTTCTTCCGTCGGCGAAAAACGCACCATCCACAGAGACGTCCAACTGGACGGATTGTAGAACCCCCAAATAGTCCATTTCTTACCGGAAGGTGCGGTGAATTCTGCACTCAGGTCGATCTGCTCCGGATCGAAAGGATTCGAGTAGGTCGCCTCAAGATCGATTCGCAGTTCAAACTTCTCGTAAAGGCCAACCTGAGAAGAATCCGCCCGAACCGACAGGATTGAAGGCGGCTTGGCGACTACAAGCGTCACCATACTGAGATAAACTATGATCAGGGCCGGAAACAACAAAACGTTACGCTTTTTAGACATGACTGTTCGGGATTCCATCGGTCACAACTCCTTTGTCAGTAATCATTCTAATGTTATACGGGTCCAAGCGATTGTATCGAACAAGGGCCGCCGGGTCAAAACCTATCGTCGTGCAGCAAGTAATATAGTGGCATCTCCGGCCTGAATTTGATATGCTAATCAATACATTGGACTTAACGACTGAAGGTTTTTAATATCAGAGGTGTACGATGATCAAGTCCATTTCTCACTTTGTTCTATGTTTGGCAATTCTTGTCGGGGCCGAATGGGTTAGAGCCGAGGATTGGCCCACGTACATGCATGACAGGCAACGAAGCGGCGTCACGGCTGAGAAGCTGGCATTACCGCTGAACGCGTGCTGGGGATATCAAGCCATGCACGCTCCGCAGCCGGCATGGCCCGGGCCGGCCAGGCAGGATTTCTGGCACCGCGCGTTCAACCTTAGAGCCACGGTTACGTACGACCGGGCCTTTCACGTCGTGGGCGCCGGCGATACGATCTTCTTCGGATCATCGGCCGACGACAAAGTCTATGCCCTCGACGCACGGACCGGCGACGAACGCTGGTCGTTCTTTACGGAAGGGCCCGTCCGGCTGGCGCCTTCCGTCGCGAACGGCAAAGTGTACGTCGGCTCCGATGACGGGTGTGCGTATTGCCTGTCGGCCGACGACGGATCGCTCCTCTGGAAGCTCAGAGCAACCGATATGGAACGCATCATCCCCGGCAACGAACGAATGATCTCCATGTGGCCGATACGCACCGGCTTACTCGTCGATGAAGATCATTTGTATTTCACCGCCGGGCTGTTTCCGATCCAGGGATCGTATTTATTTGCCCTTCGCCCCAAAGACGGATCCGTTCAATGGAAGAGTCGAGTCGATATCTCCCCCCAGGGATATCTGCTCGCTTCGGACGAGCGGCTGTACGTCCCGACCGGTCGAACCAATCCGTTCATCTTCGCCCGCGCGGACGGCCGGGTGCTCGGCGAGCTACCCAGCGCCGGAGGCACGTTCGCCCTGCTGACGGAAAACGTTCTTGTCACCGGACCCGGCCGGCGCGAAAAAGAATTGGACGCGGCGGATGTGAACACACGAAATAAAGTCGCCATGTTCGGCGGTCTGCGGATGCTCGTCAACGGCTCGATGGCGTATATGCAATCGGAGAAACAACTTTCGGGCTTCGACCGCAGCCGGTATCTACAGCTTTCCAGAGAACGGACACAACTCGCCCAGCAGCAAAATAAGATTCGAGATCGTCTCAGGAAGATCGGCAGGAATGCAGCCGAAGCACAGCCATTGCAAAAACAAGCGAGCACCCTTGGAACGCAGATGAGCGAGTTGTCGAAGCAGATGAAGGCCTGCTACCGATGGACCGTTTCGTGCCAATATCCTTATACGATGATTATGGCGGGTGACACCCTCTTCCTCGGCGGTGAAGACGCAATCGCGGCGATCGACGCGAGCAACGGCAAAACGATCTGGACCGCTCCCGTGGACGGCAAGGCGTACGGCTTGAGCGTCGTCAACGGCGGACTCTTAGCGAGTACGGATAAGGGGCGAATATACTGTTTTAGAAGCGGCTCGAATAATGGTGCCAGACTTGCGGAAGCCAAAGTCCAGGCCAATCCCTATCCCCGCGATGCTTTGACGAAACGATACGCCGAAGCGGCAGAATCAATCATCAAGCAAACCGGGATCACGAAAGGCTACTCCCTCGTGCTGGATTGCGGCACGGGACGGCTGGCGTACGAACTGGCCCGAAGGAGCGACTTGAAGATCGTCGGAATCGAAGCCGATGCCGGCAAGGTCGCCGCCGCGCGCCGGGCCATCGATTACGCGGGCCTGGCCGGCAGAGTGACGATTCGTCATGGAGATTCAACCACACTGCCCTTTACTCAGTACGTTGCGAATCTCATTGTCTCAAATGAAACGCTTCATACGGGCAACCTTCCCGCCTCAGCGAGCGATCTCTTCAGGATACTCAGACCTTACGGCGGCGTGGTTGCATTCGTGGGACCCAAAGAGAAGATCAACCGGCAGAAATTAAAGACATGGGGACACCCCTCGCTGGTCGACTGGACTATACAACGCTCAGGTGACATAGCCCTGGCGTGGACCGAACGCCCGGCGCTGGAGGGGGCCGGTGAATGGACGCACACCTACGCCGAGCCGGGCAACTCGGCGTGCAGCGGTGATACCCTTATCAAAGGCCAGATGGCGCCGCAGTGGTACGGCAAGCCCGGACCGAGGGACATGATCGACCGCCACCATCGCAACCCGCCGCCCCTTTTTAAGGACGGGCGGCTCTTCGTGCCGGGTGATTGCGTGGTCTATGCCGTCGACGCCTATAACGGCACGCTCGAATGGAAGATCGAGGTGCCCAATTCCCGCCGGGTCGGCGTATTTCTCGATACCAGCAACCTGGCCGTGGATGAGAGACTGTTGTACTTAGCCGCCGAAGATAAATGTTTCGGCTTTGACGTTGAGACGGGCCGGCGAACCGTCGCGTATGACATGCCCCAACTGATCGAATCCGAGCCGCGGGAGTGGAGCTATCTCGCCTATGTGGGCGACACCTTATTCGGCAGCGGCCGAAGGAAAGGCGCCTCTTATACCGAGACCAGTTACGAAGCGGACGATATCCTCTGGAACCAGGATATGCAATTGGTGACGAGCGATTATCTATTCACGGTCGATAAAGAAGACGGCAAATTACTGTGGACATACCGAGATGGACTGATTATTAACACGACGATCAGTATCGGCAACGGGCGCATCTACTTCGTTGAGACGCACAGCCCGAAGGCCCTGAGTGACAAACTCGGACGCATGCCCGTCAAGACGCTCTTCGACGGAGGCGACCAATACCTGGTGGCACTCGATACCGGGACCGGCAAAGTCCTCTTCAAGGAAAAACTCGACGTCTCCGTTTTTGGGGAGCCCGTGTATCTCAACTACGCAAAAGAGGTTCTCCTGTTCAGCGGATCGCGCCTGGCCGAAGGGATCGTGCATTATTACTATCGCGCTTACGACGCCCGGTCCGGCCGGTTCCTCTGGAAAACGGACCACGGCACCACCCTGAACACCGACGGCGAGCACGGCGAGTATAACCGCCACCCGACGATTATCGAGGATCGTATTTACGCCTGGCCGTACTTATATCATTTAAAGACCGGCGACAGAATCGAAGGCTGGGAATTCGACCGGCGCGGGCACGGCTGCGGCGGCGTCTCCGCCTCGGCCCAGTGCCTGTTCTGGCGGGGCGCCAATCCCTGGATGTACGACCTGGGGCCGAACGGCGGACCGATCCGGCTCAACAAAGTCAACCGGCCGGGCTGCTGGATCAACATGATCCCCGCCGGCGGGCTCGTCCTGATCCCCGAATCCAGTTCCGGCTGCACGTGCGGCTACGCCCTGCAAACGTCAATCGCCTTTGTGCCGAAATGAACATCCGGGCAGAAAAATGAATTCCAAAGAACGAATAGCCGCGGCGATGAACCACGAGACGCCGGACCGCGTCCCGGTGATGTGCCAGCTCGCTCTCGGGCACTACTTCCTCAACTGCCATGAAGCGCCCTCGGACATCTGGTTCGATAGTGATACCTTTGCCAAGGTGCTGGTCGAGTTACAACGTGAATACCAGTTCGACGGAATCCTCGTGAACCTCCCCGGCCGACCGCCCGACTGGAAGGACTACCTCGCATCGCATAAGAAAATCGGCGACAACAAGCACCTGACCTGGACATCGGGGCTGGAAACCATTTTCCCGCCGGACGATAACCCGCAAACCTATCGGCCGGGACAACAACCGTTGGAACGGGCGGACTACAAATCAGTGGACGTTAACGACCCGGCCACATACCGGCTGAGCGGGTATGTCTGGAACATATGGCACGCACCCGAACTCTGGGGCATTGATCCCCAGGCCGATCTTGCCGATCCCGCGTCCTATCCCGCCTGGTTCACAAGCACGCTTCGGAGAGTACAACAACTCGCTCCGGAGGTCTCGGCACACGCCGAAGTCTTCTCGCCTTTCACTCACCTGATGGAGCTGTTCGGCTACGAACACGCCCTTATGGCCCTGGTCGATGAGCCTCGAAAATGTCACGACATTCTCGCCGTTCTAACGCAACACGCACTGGCCCAGGTGGACCTCTACGCCGCCTGCCGGCCCGATGCGATCCTGGTCAGCTCGGCCTTTGCCGGCGCGGGCTTTATCAGCCGGGCCATGTACGAAGAATTCGTCGTCCCGTACGAGGACCCGATTTACCGGGCGATCCGCCGGCACGGCTTAAAACCCTACGTACACACATGCGGCGCCATCGGCGACCGCCTGGACCTGATGAGCCAAACCGCCGTGGACGGCATCGACACGTTAGACCCCCCGCCGCTCGGTACGGTACACCTGGAGGACGCCAAGAACCAGTTCGGTGAGCGGTTCTTCTTCAAAGGCAACCTGGACGCCGTCAACGAGATGCTCAACGCCGACGATCCAACCTTCGAGAAGGCGGTTGCCGAACGAATAAAGATAGGCAAGCCCGGCAGCGGATACATCCTCTCGACCGCCTGCAGCGTCGCCCCTCACGTCAAGCCCGAAAGACTCAAAAAACTGGCGGAATTCGCCATCCAGCTCGGTCAATATGATGTTTAATCGCATTATCAAAGTCAGGTCATCATCAATCCCTCCCAAAAATTGGGTTCGTTCTACAAATTCGCCACAAGGGCACAAAGGAGAAAATGCCATTGCGAGGCCCGTAGGGCCGCGGCAATCTCTGATTTTTCGATCATAAAGGCCAATGACGCTCAACATTGGGTTTGTTTTGATAAATCACCTCGCATAAACATGAACTCAACCCAAAGGAGTCGATTGGGTTTGTTTTTTCAACCGCGGAGTTCGCGGAGAACGCCGAGATAATATGTCTTCGATTTTTCATGAACTATCATTTTTTCTCTGTGGTCTCGGCGGTCTCGGCGGTGAAATTTGGGTTTGAATTGGGTTTGTTTCGAGACAATCAACCGTGAAAGAACGCCAATAAATGCCTTTTTTCATTTCTTTTTAGACGAAAACAGATGTGATTTTGTGTTGTTTTGTAAATTTTTGTAAATTTTTGTAAATTTTTAACCACTGATTTCACAGGTTAACACAGATACATTAACGACAGAGAAATAATCAATTGGGTTTGTTTTTTTAAAAGGTCTGACGGGATTACAGAGCTTGTCTTGAGCAAGGTCGAAAGAATGGACTGGATTCTTCTCCTTCGAGATTCGATGCTTGCCCGGAGCGGAGTCGAAGGATTCTCTATTTAACCTGATACCCTGATACTCCGATAGCCTGATCTCCTCCTTTCCACGCTACCCGCTATACGCTATATGCTATCCGCTAAACTACATACGACATACTCATCAATTTTGTTTTATACATATCATACATACAATCCTTATTTCTGTCAAGTGAAATTTGCATTTTTGATCCTGGATTCTCGATCCTGGATGCTGGATGCTGGAGACTCGATTCTCGCCCAATGCACTAACGCCCTGTCACAACAAAAAACTGTGAGAATGTCATTGCGAGCGAAAATAGCCGTCAGCCCTGAGCGAAGCCGAAGGGAAAGCAATCTCAAACCTTTGCGTTACCCAAGAGTTGAGATTGCTTCGTCGCTTCGCTCCTCGCAATGACGGAAAGTGCACTTCTGTGTCATTGCGAGCGATTCGGAGAATCGCGCGGCAATCTCAATTGCCACGATAAGACTATTTCAACAGGCCCCTTCGCGGGAATGACAAATCGTGTTTCCGCAACAGGAACGAATCCCCCCCCCCGGATTGCCCTCATTCGGCCATCGGCCCAGACGATTCTTCTCGCAACCCAATCCCAGAATCCCGATCTGTTCGGCGTACCCATCCATGAACCGGATGAAGCGAATTCACTCATCCACAAATTCTCTAATTCTCTCACTCTTTGCTCCGAGTGCCCATTTTTGCACCTTTCCTGCATTTTTCTGCATTTTTTCGCAAAAACTCACAAAAATCTTCGCCCGGAGTGCCATAAGGTTGTCATTCCACTCCGGAAATTTTCTGAATTCTTCTTATCGGGCTTACTGTAAATGCCGTTAATAATTAGGGAAATGTGCGAATGGTTCTTTTGAGAGGCACATATAATCATGAATGTTTTCGAAGCCTTGGGAATATCAGTAACTGCAGGTATCCTTGTAT
>Ga0180431_10001603_pt1 | contig 31338 bp, 32 predicted proteins | sample SS_ome_11_FD_132459 | JGI IMG/M metagenome (GOLD analysis project Ga0180431, IMG submission 132459) | Hypersaline lake sediment archaeal communities from the Salton Sea, California, USA - SS_1_MS_1 metaG | ecosystem: Environmental > Aquatic > Non-marine Saline and Alkaline > Hypersaline >... | reverse complement strand
GCGATTCTGCTCGCGGCGGTGGGCGGAGGTCTGGTGACTGCCGGAGTCAGTGCCGCCCGGATGTTCCAGTTGCGGCGCGCCGCGAAGAAGAACCTGCATCTCGCGCTGAAGAAATAGCCGCCGTAGGACGTTCACCCGACAGGCGCTGATAACCGGGTCGGCAGCGCCGCTCAGCGCAGTCGGTTCGGCAGCAGATCCCAGACGTGTTCGGTGCAGTTGACTGCGGCAACGGAAAACCTGCCGGTACGCGAGTAGCGCAGCTGGGTCACCGATGCGTAGTCGATCGGGAAGGACAACGGATTCGGGGTCGTGAGAATCTCGTGCAGAATCACGTTGATCACCCCACCATGGCTGAAAACCGCGACGGTGTCACCCGATCCGGCGAGGGCCACGATATCGGCCAGCCCAGCCCGGACCCGGCCGCGGAAGGCCTCGACGTCCACCGCGTCCGGCAGCATGCCCCGGACCATTCGGTCCCATTCCTCGGGGCGTTCGCCGCGGACCTGCTCGAGGGGAACGTAGTGCGACGTCCCGCGGTCGTACTCGGCCAGTCGTTCGTCGGTATCGACGGTGAGTCCGCGGTCGGCCGCCACCGGCCCCGCCGTCTGGATCGCCCGCCGTTGTGGGCTGCTAACCAGCCGGCTGATCGAGAAACGGGCCAGCGCATCCGGGAGCCGACGGGCCTGCTCGAGGCCCTCGGCAGTGAGCTCCGGATCAGACCCCTCACCGGCTTCGGTGCGCCGCGGCAGCGCGTGCCGGATCAGCAGCAACAGCATGGCACGCACCCTAACCCTGGCCTGCAGGGATGTTCGTCCTACGGTGACCAGCCGGCCGAGATCGGAGGCGCGGCATCGTTTCTGATGTCCGATGCGCTAAGTGTGCGCCCACGGCGAAACTGCGGCCGATTTGTCGCAGGGAGTGCACGGTCGGCGCCGACGATTCAAGGGGTGATGATATTGAAGTCGGGGTCCGGGCGGTCGAGGACACTGAGGAACATCTCCACGGCGCCGGAATCACCGGTGACGTCCAGACCCGGTGAGCTGAAATCGCCTAGCGCGGCGGCCATCAGCCGCATTTTAGCGGCCAGGGTGACCGTCGCGGCGGCGGTTGCCTGCTCAGCGGGTCGCTTGCGGTAGATCAGAACCCCGTTGCGCAACGTCAGCCGGTAGTTGACGGCGAGGTCGGCGAAGGTCACATCCATGGCCAGGTCCAGATCCCAGGCGCGGGGACCGTTGACCGAGATCGCCAACACATCGAACATCTGCTCCGGGGTGAGTTGGCTGAGCATGGTTGGGGCTGAGGTACTGACCGGGGTGCCGAAGTTGCCGGTCCGCAGTTCGGCGGATCCGGACAGGAAGAAATTTCGCCAGGTAGCGCACTCCGCCCCGTAACCCAGCTGCTCGAGGGTGTCGGCGTACAAGGCCCGCGCAGCCGTGTGACTCTCGCCAGTGAAGATGACATGGTCCAACAATGTTGCCGCCCAGCGGAAGTCACCGGAATCGAAGGCCGCTCGGGCGGTCTCCACCACCCGGTCGGCCCCGCCCATCGCCGCGACATATCGCGGGGCCAGCGCCTCCGGCGGATGCTGCCACAACCGGGCCGGATTACCGTCGAACCAGCCCATGTAGCGCTGGTAGACGGCCTTGACGTTGTGGTTCACCGAGCCGTAGTAACCATGGGTGTGCCAGGCCTTCTCCAGCGCGGGCGGCATGGCGAAGTCCTCGGCGATCTCGATTCCGGTGCGGCCCCTGTTCAACTGCCGCAGCGTCTGATCATGCAGGTAGGCGTACAGGTCCCGTTGTAGCGAAAGGTATTCGACGATACGTTCGCGGCCCCAGGTCGGCCAGTGGTGCGAGGCGAACACCACATCGGCGCGATCGGCGAAGGTGTCGATCGCCTCAGTCAGGTAGCCCGACCAGGCGCGTGGGTCACGAACCAGAGCACCGCGCAGGGTCAGCAGATTGTGCAGGTTATGTGTGGCGTTCTCGGCCATACACAGCGCCCGGAAGCGCGGGAAGTAGAAGTGCATCTCAGCCGGAGCCTCGGTACCGGGTGCCATCTGAAACTCGATCTCGACCCCGTCGACGGTGTGTGTCTCACCGGTCGTGGTGATATCGAGGGTCGGCACGATGATGCCCACCTCGCCGGTGGACGGCGCCTGTCCCAGCCCACAGCCAACCTGACCCTGTGACCCGCGGTCCAGAGCGGAGCCGTACATGTAGGCGGCCCGGCGCGTCATCGCGGTTCCGGCATAGACGTTTTCCTGCACCACGTGCCCGATGAAGCCCTCCGGGGCCAGCACCGGGACCTTGCCCGCGTCGACCTCGGCCTGGGTGGTGACTCCCAACACCCCGCCGAAGTGGTCGACATGGCTGTGGGTGTAGATCACGGCACTCACCGCTCGATCTCCCCGTTGTGTCCGGTAAAGGGCCAGGGCCGCCGCAGCCGTCTCGGTGCACACCAACGGATCGATCACGATGACACCGGAGTCGCCCTCGATGAACGTGATGTTCGACAGATCCAAACCGCGAACCTGATAAATCCCTTCGACCACCTCGTAGAGGCCTTGTTTCGCGGCCAGTTCGGACTGCCGCCACAGGCTCGGGTGCACCGACGGGGGCGCCTCACCGTGTAAGAACCCGTAGGCGTCGTTGTCCCACACCACCCTGCCGTCGGCGGCGGTGATGACGCAGGGCTGTAGCGAACCGAGGAAGCCGCGGTCGGCGTCGGCGAAATCACGGGTGTCGTCAAACGGGAGCGAACTGCGGTGACCTGCGTTGGCTGCTGCGACGGCCGGTGTCGGCGATTTCTGGTCCATTCCGCGGATTCTTCCGCGCAGCACCCGATGACGCCACAGCGACCCGCGGAGTTGTCGACCGACCGAGTCAGCGCGCGGCCGACTCGACCTCATATGGCAGGCGGACGATGAACTCCGTGCGGCCCGGCGTACTGCGGAGATCGATCGTTCCATGGTGCGCGCGCACCACCGCGGCGACGATCGCCAGGCCCAGACCGGTGGAGCCATCCTTGTGTGAGCGCGAGGTATCGGCGCGAGCGAACCGCTCGAACACCTCGGACTGCAGATCGACGGGAATGCCGGGCCCGTCGTCCAGCACGCGCAGCACCGCCCCGCCGGACGCGCCGCTGAGCGCCAGCGTCACCGACGTGCCGGCCGGGGTGTGGACCCGGGCGTTGGACAACAGGTTGGCCACCACCTGATGCAGCCGGTCATCGTCGCCGATGACGACCACCGGTTCACCCGGCAGATCAAGATTCCAGCGGTGGTCAGGTCCGGCGGCCTGGGCATCGCTGATCACGTCGGCGCACAGCCTCGACAGATCGACCGGTTGGCGGTCAAGGGGACGGCCGGAGTCCAGCCGGGCCAGCAACAGCAGATCCGCCACCAGATGGGTCATCCGCGCGGCTTCGGACTCGACCCGGCTCATCGCGTGGGCTACGTCGGCGGGAACCTCGGCCCGCCGGCGCTGCGCCAGCTCGGTGTAGCCCCGAATGGCGGCAAGCGGTGTCCGGAGCTCGTGGCTGGCGTCGGCCACGAACTGACGCACCCTGCTCTCACTGGCCTGCCGGGTCGACAGCGCGGCAGTGATGTGGTCCAGCATCCGGTTGACCGCGAGGCCCAATCGGCCGACCTCGGTCCCGGGGTTGGTGTCGGCCTCGGCCACCCGGACCGGAAGCCCCACCTCCCCGCGATCGAGCGGGAGTTCGGCCACCTCCCCGGCCGCCGTGGCCACCCGCGTCAGCGGAGCCAGAGCGCGGCGCACCACGTAGCTGCCGACGACGACGGCCGCGGTCAGCGCCAGCGTGATGGAGGCCGCGAAGATCATCGCCACCCGCGCCAGGGTCTGCTCGACCTCGCGGGTGCTCAGTCCGATCACCAGGGAGGTGCCGGGCCGCCTGCCCGGAACCGTGACCATCCGGTAGCGGCCCTGACCGTCGAGGGTGCGGCTGACCGGACGCGGCTGGGCGCCAAGGTTCTGCAACTCACGAATCGCCAGGGGCGAGAGGGCGTCGCGGTCTCCCCGGCGGTTCAGGCTCCCGGCCTTGACCACCGACCCGCCGGTCACCACCGCGGCGATCATCCCGACCGGCTGACCGGGGGCATCGAGGAACTCCGGACCCGGCCGCCCGTGCCGCAGGTGAGTATCGGCAACAGGTGGCCACGGCTTCAGCCCGCGATCGAGAAACGACGAGCGCTGGGCGATCTGGAGGAGCTGGCTATCGAGTTCTCCGACCAGATACCGGTAGAGCGCAAATTCGGTGACCACGGCGATTCCTGCACATAACGTGGCCAGCAGGGCGACTTGCCCGGCCACCAGCCGGGCACGCAGCGACCATCGGCTAGGCCGCAGGTTTGAGGACATATCCGGCGCCGCGCAGCGTGTGAATCATCGGCGCCCTCCCGCTGTCGATCTTCTTGCGGAGATAGGAGATGTAGAGCTCGACGATATTGGAGCGCCCGCCGAAGTCGTAGCTCCAGACGCGGTCGAGGATCTGCGACTTGGACAGGACCCGCTTGGGGTTGCGCATCAGGAAACGCAGCAGTTCGAACTCGGTGGACGTCAGAGTGATCGGCTCGCCGGCCCGGGTCACCTCGTGGCTGTCCTCGTCAAGCACCAGGTCGCCGACCACGATCTCAGCACTATTGTCCTGCGCAGCGATCCCGCTGCGCCGCAACAGTGCCCGCAACCGCAGCACCACCTCCTCGATGGAGAACGGCTTGGTGACGTAGTCGTCGCCGCCGGCGGTCAACCCGGCGATGCGGTCCTCGAGGGCATCCTTGGCGGTCAGCAGCAGAACCGGCAGCGCTGGGGCATGCTCCCGAAGCTTGCCCAACACCTCGAGCCCGCTCATATCGGGCAGCATCACATCGAGCACAACTGCGTCAGGTCGCAGCTCACGTGCAGTCGCCACCGCCGAGGACCCGTCCGCCGCGGTGCCGATGGTCCAGCCCTCATAACGCAACGCCATGGACACCATCTCGGCCAACACAGCCTCGTCGTCGACGACCAGAATCCTGATCGGGCTGCCGTCCGCGCGCCGCATCACGACGCGCTCAGCCGCGAACGGGGCCACCGGTGAGGTCATAGCTTCCAGTATGGAAGCTGCGATGGGCCGATGCTATGCGATCGCTATGCGTCGGCTGTGCAGCTCGCCATGCTTTCCGGCGATACTTCCGCTCCGAGTTGGGCGTTCCCACACCTCCGCGCCCGCGGGCCAGGCCGAACCCAGCGGAGATGCCCCGCCGCCGTGCCTGGCAGAGGGCACCTGCGCGGTGCTGACCCCCGCGACGCCGCAGTATCTGCCGCTCACGCCCGCAACCAGCGCTCGGTACCAGGCAAACTGGGTCGGCGGTCCTCGCTTCCGGCTCGGAGCCGTGATGCCCGCTCGGTGTGATCCCTCACCCGCGCGGGCACCACAGACCCGGTGCCGCGGCTATCTGTAGCGCGCGAAATTGCGCACCTAGACTCCTCCCGGTGAGTTTCTTCGAAGTCATCGAGACAGTGGGGAAGGGAATCGACGCGGTCGGCGTCGCCGTGATCGCCATCGGCGCGTCGATCTCGGCCCTGGGCGCGATAACGCGGCTGCGCCGCAAGACCGGCGACGTCTACCGGGTTTTCCGCCAGCAACTCGGCCGCTCCATCCTGCTGGGCCTGGAGTTCCTGGTGGCCGCGGACATCATCCGGACGGTGGCCGTCACACCGAATGCGAGCAGTGTGGCGGTGCTCGGTGGGATCGTGTTGATTCGTACTTTCCTGAGCTTCTCGCTGGAGTTGGAGGTCACCGGCTACTGGCCCTGGCAGAAGAACCGTCAGCGCCAACAGCCCGCGACCACAACCGGAGAAGCGGAGTGAGCAAAGCAAGCCGGGCCCAGCGCCGGAGCCGGGTCATCGAAGCGCTGCGCAAGACCCCGGCGACGCCACTGGCTCCACCGGACTCCTACGACCCCGACGATGTCGCCGCGATGCTTCGCGAGATCGGTATCGCCCTGGTCGAGGTCGCCCAGCCGACGTCGATCGTGAAGGACCGGCTGACACTGATCGCTGACCGTTACACCACCGAGCGGGTGCGCGCGGTGGTGTTGCCGACGATCCTTTTGATTCAGATCGGCCGGGACGCCTACGAGATCGACGGGTCGACCCGCTCATCGCTGCAACTCGACGCCGCCGGGAGGATCGACGAGATCGCCAGCCTCGCCGAGGCCGGCGCGATTACCCCCACCGACGCGGTCGCTGCGGTGGCCGCCGCCCGCAGTAGGCCGCCCAGGTTCGGCAAGGCGGCCACCATCACCGCGTCCGCCGTCACCTCGGTGGGGTTCGGGATGATGATCAACCCGACCTGGGCGGCGCTGCCCGGCTACTTCTTCCTCGGCCTGGTGGCCGGTGCCATCCTGATGCTCAGCGAGCCGCTGCCTTCCCTGACGCCGATCCTGCCGACCGTGGCGGCGTTCATCGTGACGCTGCTGGCGACCTGGTTCGTCGCCGAGACCGCCAACGACGGGCTGTTGCGGGTCGTCAGCCCGGCCCTGGTGGCTGCCATACCGGGAATGGCCCTGGCCATCGGCGCCACCGAACTCGCTGCCTCCCAGATCATCTCCGGAGCCAGCCGGTTGGTCTACGGCATTTCGCAGCTGGCGCTGCTGGTGTTCGGCGTGATCATGGGCATGCACCTCGCGGGTCCGGTGGCTCCGCAGACCCCGTCGCACCAGATGGGTTCGTGGTCGCTGTACCTGGCGATCATCGTCGTCGGCGTGAGCCTGTCGGTTTACCTCTCCGCGCCACGCGGCTCGTTGTTCTGGTTGACTGCCTCGATCGCCGTCGCGCTGATCACCCAGCAAATCGCCAGCATCTTCTTCGCCCCCATTCACGCCGGTTTCCTCGGTGCCGTCGCGGCGGTTCTGTTCGCTAACCTGGCAACCCGCATCAAGACCGCGCCGCCGGCAGTAGTCCTGATCGTGGCGTCGTTCTGGTCGCTGGTTCCCTCGACAACGAGCTTCATGTCCGTCAGCCAGGCCGCCACCGGCGGCAACGCCGACATGTCCACCCTGGGCCAGGTCGGTTCGGCGATCCTGTCGATCGCGCTGGGCACCCTGGTCGGCTGGAGCATCTTCCGGACCATCGACGGCTGGCTGCCATGGTCGAAAGCCGAAGCCGTCAACGGGTGAGGTAACTTCGCCAACGTGGACCTGAACCGCACCATGACGGCGGTGGCGGCCTGGATGTCGCAGCAGGGTCTGGGCGAGGGCGAGATCGACTCCGTTGCCGAGGTCACCGGCGGCACCCAAAACGTCATGCTGAGATTCACCCGCGCGGGACGCGAATACGTATTCCGTCGCGGCCCGCGGAACCTGCGGCCGGTCAGCAACAGGGTGATCCTGCGCGAGACCCGGGTGCTGCGGGCGCTGGCCGGAACCGACGTGCCGCACCCGAACCTGATCGCGGTGTGCGAGGACACCTCGGTGCTCGGCGACGCGGTCTTCTACCTGATGGAGCCAATCGACGGTTTCAACGCCGGGGCCGAACTGCCGGCGCTGCACGCAGGGGATGCCGCGATCAGGCACGGGATGGGGCTGTCGATGGCCGACGCCGCCGCCGAACTCGGCGCGATCGACTACCGGGCGGTTGGACTCGAATACTTCGGTAAGCCCGCCGGATTCCTGGAAAGGCAAGTGCCGCGCTGGCTTTCGGAGCTGGAGTCCTACGCCAAGTTCGACAACTACGCCGGTCCTGATATCGGCGATGTGGACGCGATCGCGTCCTGGCTGCGCGACCACCAACCGCCGGACTTCCAACCGGGCATCATGCACGGCGACTATCACGCCGCCAACGTGATGTTCTCCCCCTCCGGACCCGATGTGGTCGCCGTGGTGGATTGGGAGATGTGCACGATCGGCGATCCGTTGCAGGACCTGGGCTGGATGTTGGCGACCTGGTACCGGCCCGGCCACGAACCGGTGCTGCCAAATGAACTGATGACCGCCGGCGGGCTGGCCACCCCGGCCGAACTGGTGCAGCGCTACGCGGCCAACACCGATCGGGATCTGTCCCGGATCGACTGGTACACCGTGCTGGCCTGCTTCAAGCTGGGCATCATTCTGGAGGGTTCGCACGCCCGCGCGGTCGCGGGACTGGCTCCCCGGGAAATCGGCGACATCCTGCACACCGCGACGGTGCGCCTGTTCGAGCGGGCGACGGCGATTATGAACGGAGACTTCAATGATCGACTTTGAGATACCCGCCGAGCTCGCGGCCCGCCGCGACGAGATCCGCGCCTTCGTCACCGAGCAGATCGTTCCCTTCGAGCGCGACCCCCGCCTCACCCGGCACGGCCCCAACGACGAACTGCGCAACGAGATGGTGGAGTTGGCCCGGACGGCGGGGCTGTTGAGCGTTCAGGTGCCGCGACGTTTCGGCGGCTGGGAACCCACGCATGGCGAGCAGGCGGTGCTGTTCGAAGCGGCCGGCTGGTCCACCCTGGGACCGGTTGCGATGAACTGCGCCGCTCCCGATGAGGGCAATATGTTCATCCTCGGCAAGATCGCCGATCGGGACCAGACCGAGGAGTTCCTGGTTCCGGTCATCGACGGCCGCCAGCGGTCGGTGTTCGCGATGACCGAGCCCGATGGTGCGGGCTCGGATCCCGGCCAGCTCAGGACCGAGGCCGTCTTCGACGGCAACGAGTACGTCATCAATGGCCGTAAATGGCTCATTACCGGTGCCGACGGGGCCAAGACCTGGATCATCATGGCCCGGGTGGCGCCGAATGCGCACGGCGGCGACGGGCCGACACTGTTCCTGTGCCGCGGCGACACCCCGGGGATTGAACTCGAGCGCGTCATGAACACCATGGACCGCAACTACGTGCAGGGCCACGGGGTGGTCCGGTTCAACGATCTGCGCCTGCCCGCCTCGGCGGTGCTCGGCGAGGTGGGGCAGGCGTTGCGCTACGCCCAGATGCGGCTGGCTCCGGCCCGGTTGACGCACTGCATGCGGTGGCTGGGCGCGGCATCGCGGGCTCAGTCGATCGCGGTCGAGCACGCCCGCACCCGCACCGCGTTCGGTAAGCCGCTGGGAGAACACCAGGGCGTGTCGTTCATGTTGGCCGACAACGAGATTGCGCTGCAGCAGTGTCGGCTGGCGATCTGGTGGGCATGCTGGACCCTGGACACCGGCGCCAAGGGCCGCCACGAGAGTTCGATGGTCAAGGCGGCGGTCTCCGAGGAGCTGTTCAAGGTTGCCGACCGGTGCGTGCAGGTACTCGGCGGCATGGGTATCTCCGATGAGACGCCGGTCGGGATGATCTTCTCCGACATGCGGGCGTTCCGGCTCTACGACGGCCCGACCGAGGTACACAAGTACGCCATCGCCCGGCAGATTCTGCGGGATCCGCGATGAGTGTGCTCGATTCGTTCCGCGTCGACGACAAGGTGGTCATCGTGACCGGTGCGTCGTCGGGTCTGGGGGTGTCCTTCGCCCAGGCATTCGCCGAAGCAGGCGCCGATCTGGTGCTCGGTGCCCGCCGGGTGGAGAAGATGGCGCACACCGCCGAATTGGTGGAAGCCGCCGGGCGGCGAGCCCACGCCCGCAAGACCGATGTCGCCGATCCGGAACAGTGCCAGCACTTGGTCGATGCCGCGATGGCCGAGTTCGGCCGGGTCGACGTGCTGATCAACAATGCCGGGGTGGGCACCGCCGTGCCGGCCACCCGGGAGAACCCCGAGGAGTTCCGCTCGGTCATCGACGTCAATCTCAACGGCTCTTACTGGATGGCCCAGGCCTGCGGACGGGTGATGGGTCCGGGAAGCTCCATCATCAACATCGCCAGCGTGCTGGGCCTGACCACGGGTGGACTGCCGCAGGCCGCCTACAGCGCCTCCAAGGCCGGCGTGATCGGCCTGACTCGGGACCTGGCGCAGCAGTGGAGCGGCCGCAGGGGAATCCGGGTCAACGCCCTGGCGCCGGGATTCTTCGCCAGCGAGATGACCGACGAGCTCAAACCCGGCTACCTCGACAGTCTCATGCCCCGGATCATCCTGGGCCGGTTGGGCGATGCCGCCGAACTCGCGGCGACCGCGGTGTGGCTGGCCTCACCGGCCGGCGGGTACGTCACAGGGCAGACGATCGTCGTCGACGGCGGGCTGACGATCACCTGATCACCCCCCGCTACACGGTGTACGCGCGACACTGGGGCGTGCACACATCCCAACCCGTCATCGGTCCGGCCCTGATCGTTGTCTGCATCGTCATGGTGGCCTCGGCCGCGCTGGTCTACCGCATCGCCGCGCTCGGATCGCCGTGGACGGTGCCGGCGGCGGCCGTGCGGGCGGTAGCGCAATTGGCTGCGGTCGCGGCCGTGCTGGCGGTGGCGATGAGTCGGCTGTGGTCCTCGATCCTGGTGCTGTCGGTCATGTTCGTGGTTGCGTCCGCGACGGCCGCGCGACGCAGCCAAGCGCAGCGAGGGTCCTGGTGGTTGGCCGGCTCGCTGGCAGTGGGATTGCTCTCGGTGCTGCCCCTGCTGTTGATGTCGGGGGTGGTTCCGGTGGACGGGGTGGCGATCGTGCCGATGGTCGGCATCGTGCTGGGCGGGACGATGACCGCGGTGGCCGTGGCCGCGCGGCGGGCCCTGGACACTCTCAATCTGCGGGCCGGCGAGGTGGAGGCGGCGTTCAGCCTCGGCTTGAGTCAACGCGACTCCCGGATGGAGGTGATCGGCCGTTCCGCCGCCGATGCCTTACTTCCGAACCTGGATCAAACGCGGACCGTCGGAGTCGTGACGTTGCCCGGCGCATTCGTCGGAGTCCTGCTCAGCACCGGCTCGGCGGCGCAAGCCGCTGCCGTTCAAGTCCTGATCCTGCTCGCACTGCTGCTGTCGCAGACCTGCGGTGTCGCGGCCACCATCGAGCTGATCGCCCGCGGCACCATATCCCGTCAGCGGGCCGGCTCAGCCGTCTGAGGATCGGCGGGGTGACTCTGCCTCAGCCGATACGGGTACGGGTTCAGTTCGGTTCAAACCGGATGTGGCGGCCGAATTAATCTCGGAAGACGGCGAGGTGGAAGGGGCGATCGGCCGGCTCGCCGTTGGGTGCGTAGGTTCGCACGCGCATTTCATGGGCGTCCGGCAGGAGCCCGACCGTGCAAATCCCCGGCTCGACATCCTCATACATTTCGCTGCCAACGACACAGGAGAAATTGGTCTTGGCGGAGCCCTGCAATTCATCCTGCCAAGAAATCGTGTACTCGCCGATTCCCGTGCGGTTACACGCCACAATCCGGTAACCACGGGCGATTGTGCCGTCCGCGGCAATCACGCAGGCCAGCCTGCCTTCGAAGTCAGGCAATTCCGCGCCCTTTCATTGCTGCTACATTCCCCGAGAAACTGTAGCAGTGTCCACCAGGCATATCGGGGGATAATTCAGGACATCGTGGTTGACCTGGAGTGCGACCGAAGGGATTCGAACCCCTAACCTTCTGACATATTCGACGGTGTCTCCGGCGCCAGGCGCCATTGATCATGCGGACCTCTCGGTGTGCGTCTCTGCCCTGAGGTTCGGAAATTTCTATGCAGGACAGGCGCATTCCAGTCCGTCGACTCCGGCGTGGTACTACTTTCAGTACCCATGATGGTACCGTCCAATGATGCCCGCGCTGAACATCCCTTTCGATGACGCGGAGATGGAAACCATCCGCGCCGCGGCTCAGGAAGCAGACCAGTCCCTCAAGGACTTCGTTCACGAAGCCGCCCTCCAACGCGCCGATCGTCACCGCAAGCAGGTCGCGACGGCGGCACTCATCGTGGCCGGCCGATCGGCGGAGTTGAATCGACGCCTCCGCGACAAGTGACGGTCTTCCTCGACCGCGAAGACGTGCTGGTTGCCGCCGCCGCGGCTCTAGGTACCCAGCCGGCGGTCGCCGATTACGGACTTCTGGACTCCGCAGTTGCGCGGCCCAGGGCTACCGCGTTCGGCCTCGACGCCTACCCGACCCTGCTCACCAAAGCCGCGGCCCTGATGCAGTCGCTGGCCCGCAACCATTCCCTCATCGACGGAAACAAACGGACCGCGTGGGCCGCAGCTTGGACATTCCTCACCATCAATGGGACAGAGCTGTCCTCCAGCTTTGACATCGACGCGGCCGAACTGCTCGTGCTCGGCGTCGCCACGGGCACCGATAATTCCGTTGAGGCGATCGCCGAGGCTCTCCGCGGGAGCGCTGTGCAACTCAACCCCTGACCGATTCCCGGGACCACCGCACCGCCGCGAGCAGCTGCGCTTCCCCGATCGCATGCGCTGCAATGTAGGCGATCTCGGCATACGGCAGCGCATCCGGCCGCCGCAACATCGTCGGCAGATCCGCGGCGTGAGCTGGACACGTGGCCCCGAGAGGTGACAGCCCTTACGGCCCTTTCTGCGCGCGATCGTCTGCCGCTGGCGTGGCCGGGTAGGCGTGGACCAGCGCGGTTGACAGCCGCGGTACCGCATGGGTCAGGGTGCGTTCGGCGTTGTGCGCCAGCCGGTGCGCCTCATTCAGGGTGAGGGTGGCGTCGATGTCCAGTTCGGCATCGGCACTTAACCGGTGGCCGATCCAGCGCATCCGGACCCGCCGGACACCCACCACGCCCGGCTCGGCGGCCAGAGCCTGTTCCGCCGCCTCGACGAGGCCGGGGTCCACGCCGTCGAGCCGTCGGGCACAGCGGGATGGCGGTCAGGGCGTCGGGGAAGTTGTGGATCGTGTCGGCCGCGCGAGGGCCACCGAACCGGACAGAGCGACGATCACCAGTTGGAACAGCGCCATCATCCCCAGGGCGAACACCTCGCGCACGGCACCCTACAGCCCGCCCCGGCGATGGTGGTGGTCGCAGTGTTCGCGGTGGTCGTGGTCGACGTGATCCTCCGCCGGGCCGCGAAGACGGTGGGTGCCGGGCTGTTCGCGAGTCTGGCTAACTGTGCCTTCTCCCCGCGCGGACCGGGGGGCTCATGCAGACGCGAAAGCTCCCCGTGACCACGGTGATGACCGGGAACCCCCGGACCGGCATGCTCGGCGTTGAAGACCACGTCAGTGACCAACCGCCCGACATGCGAACTCTCCAGGCTGCAGTAAATGGTGGTCGGGTCGCGTCGGAAAGCATCCGAAACACCTCAACAACCAAGCCCACCTGGTCATCATCCAGACGCCGCCGATAAGACTCGTTAGCTACGCCCATACATAGAAAATGCTGGTCGGCCCAGGTAAACCTCAGGGCGGCGACACCCGGCCTACCGCTGCCCGGCAGGCGGCGTTGGGGTTGGGGCGACAACCTGGTCCCGCCCGGACCCACACCACCGGAACCCACGCCTCGCGGCATCCCCCTGATCCCATCCCGCCGCCTTGCATCTGCCTCCTGGGACATCCGCCACCCATCGGGTGGTACGAGCCGCGACGAATCCGGCGAAGAAGACGATCACGACGCCGAACAGGATGCCGGCAACGATGCCCACCCAGGCGAGCACCTGGTAGAGCCTGGTGTTGCGGTGGACAACGCGCTCAGGCGCGGCGACCGGGTCGCGCGTATCGGTGGCTGGTGTCGAATCCGGGCTGCAGCGGCGAGAGGCGGGCTGCTCTGCGCTTTCCACACCGACCCTTCTCACACCAGCCCCCGCCTTCTCACCGCACCTCTCAGACCGCACCGCGCGTGCAGGGGTTTGGTATTGGTTAGATGAAGATTCGCTCAAGGTGTGGAACCCGCCCGCCGGCACGGCACGATGAGGGCATGGATCTCATCTCCGAGGCCGCATCCAGCCCCGATCTGGGCTATCGCGCGCTGGTGGTCGACGACGAAGCCGCCTTGGCCGACGTGGTCGCCAGTTACCTACGACGTGAGCACTTCGAGGTGACGGTTCGCCACACCGGTGCCGAGGCCCTTGCGGTGGCCCGCGAGGTCGATCCCGACGTGGTGCTGCTGGATCTGGGGCTGCCGGGGATCGACGGGTTCGAGGTCTGCCGCCAGCTGCGAACATTCTCCGATGCCTACGTGGTGATGTTGACCGCCCGCGATACCGAGATGGACACCATCGTCGGGCTCACGGTGGGAGCAGATGACTACATCACCAAACCATTCAGTCCACGAGAGCTGGTCGCCCGGATCCGCGCCATGTTGCGCCGACCCCGCACACCCGTCCCTGCGACAGCCCAACTGGGCACCGGTACGGACATTCCGCCGGCACGCCACTTCGGGCCGCTTTCGGTCGATCTGGCTAGCCGCCAGGTGTTCCTCGAACGCGAACCGATCCCGTTGACCCGCACCGAGTTCGACATCCTCGCCGCCCTTTCCTCGCGGCCGGGCGTGGTGTGGAGTCGCCGCCAGCTGATCGACGCTGTGTGGGGTGAGCCATGGGTCGGCAACGATCACCTGGTCGACGTTCACGTCGGGCACCTCCGACGCAAACTCGGCGACGACCCCGCCGACCCGCGGTTCGTGTTCACCGTGCGCGGGGTGGGGTACCGGATGGGAGCGAGGAAATGACCGCCCGGACCGGGATGGGGATGCGGCGGCGGCTGTTGCTCGCTCAGACGGTGGTCCTACTCGCCGGCGGGATCACCACCGGACTGGTGGCAGCGGTGGTGGGCCCGCCGCTATTCCGCGATCACCTCCACCAGGCCGGGGTGGCCCACAACTCCAACGAGCAGTTCCACGCGGAGCAGGCCTACCGAGCTGCCACCGCGCTGTCCATCGCGGTAGCGATCACGGTGGCCGCCCTGACCGCCTTCGTGGTCACCGCTTATCTGACCCGGCGCCTGCAACGCTCAATCGCCGAGCTGTCCGCTGCGGCGTCAGCGGTGGCCGAAGGCCACTACGACATCCGCGTCGCCTCACCGCGCCTCGGTGACGAGTTCGACGAGCTGGCCAACGCGTTCAACCAGATGGCCGAGCGCCTCGAATCGGTGGACTCGACCCGGCGAAGAACGTTCGGAGACCTGGCCCACGAGATCCGCACCCCGGTGGCCGTACTGGAGGCCTACCTCGAAGCCGTCGAGGACGGGGTGAAAACCCTTGATCCGGAGACGATCGCGATGCTTCGCGAGCAGACCGCCCGGCTGGTGCATTTCGCCGCCGATGCCGCCGCCCTGGCCCAAGCCGAGGAATCCCACAGTGCGGTCACCCCAGACTGGGTCGACACCGCAGACCTCCTCAATGCAATGAATGTCGCGTTCGCCGATCGCTACGCCGCCAAGAACGTCACCCTGCGCGCCTCCGCCGGTCATATCGGACCGGTGTGGGCCGACCGGCAGCGGCTCTCTCAGATACTGGGCAATCTGCTCGACAACGCACTGCGGCATACCCCCACCGACGGACATGTCACCCTCACCGCCGCCCAACGCGGCCACGAAGTGATCTTCTGCGTCGAGGACGACGGAGCGGGCATCAGCGCCGAACACCTGCCGCACCTGTTCGAACGGTTCTACCGCGCGGACACCGCCCGCGACCGCGACCATGGCGGCTCGGGCATCGGTCTGGCCATCGTCAAGGCACTGACCGAGGCCCAGGGCGGCCATGTGGGTGTGATCAGCCGCGGCGCCGGCCAGGGCAGTAAATTCACCGTGGCGCTGCCGGCCCACGCGCCCGCTGCGGCGTGCTGTGAGCGCTACGAAACCTCAGACAGTTCGCCGGCCAGGTCATAGTCGGCGTGAGTCACCACCGCACGCTTCGCATCCCGTGGCGGATTCGCCGGCCCGCATTCGGTAAACGCTGAATTCCTTCGCGCGACAACATCACACCTGACGAGTAGGTGCGCTACAAGGAAGCGAGAATCTGTTTCATGGTGTCGATTTCCTTCTGTTGGCTCACCAGGATCGACTTCGCCATCGCAATGGCGTCCGGAAACTGACCGTTGGCGATTTCGTTCTGAGCCATTGTCAGAGCACCCTGATGGTGCTTGATCATCCCGGTCAGGAACAGCTTGCCGGCATCGACACCCTGAGCATTCTTCAACGCGTCCATTTGCGCCGGCGACATCATGCCCTCCATTGGCGGCATGCCGCCCTTACCAGGCGTCATCGAACCGCTGGGCATCGGCATTGTGGTGCTTGGCGGAGAGTCGGGGCTGTTCGTGCCACCGCGATCCATACCGGGCATCCCACTCATCCCCGGCATTCCCCACTGCATCATCCAGCCCTGCAGCTCCGCAATCTCCGGGCCCTGGGCCGCTTTGATCTGCGCGGCCAGATCGGTCACCCGTGGGTCGATATCGGCCTTGCTCAGCATGGTGTCGCTCATCTCGATTGCCTGTTGGTGGTGCGGGATCATCATGTGAGCAAAGTGCATGTCGGCCTTGTTGTGCGGCGAGACCTGGGCAGACGCCGACGTCGGAGCTGAGATCGTAGCGGTGGGCGTGGCATCTCTGGTTGCCGAGTTTCCGCACGCACCCGCGGCGGCAACAGCCGCGAGAACGACTACCCCGGTCAGCACTGTCCTGGTCCTGGTCACATTGGATCCCTTTCATCGCAGCCTCTATTTCTTCTCCAGCCTCCCCAACGGCAGTACTGGTGGGTTAGTGGTTCCGTGAAGATCGTATGAAGAACCGCGCCCCTCATCTCGGGTATCGGGCGCGTAGGCGACCGGCGAAACTGGTTGTCAGACAGCAGTTTTCAGATGCACCGACACCCAACGATGTGGGCAAGCCGAGTCATATCGCCAACGGTCCTCGTGATCGCCAGTCCCCAGTAGGGGTTCTGTAAAGATTCAACGAAGATTCCTTGAAGTGCGGTTCAGGCATGGCGGCGGGGGCCGAATCCGCTGCTACCGTCAGCGCCATCATGGGTGCGATACCAACCACGACGAACCCCAGATTGTGGGCGGCGATCGGGCTGTTGTTCGTCGTAGCCCTCTTCGGTTCGGCACCGGCCGCAGCGGCCGGCCCGGATGTCTCGCCCACACACCATCACCTGACGGCCGACGGCCACCACGACCGACTCGCATTCACTGACCACGCCCATATCGGCCTTGCCGCAACCCCTGCGGCACCGGACCTACTCGGCGACATCACGGCCCCACGATCGCGCGCCGCGCTTGTCGCAGTGGGATTGCTTTCGGCCGCCGCCCTGGCGTGGGGTCTCGGGCCTCTGCGCACAGTTCCGGTCGGCCGGGACCCGCCCAACAGGTCGATCGTCAATTCTCCGGGCCGGGATGTTCTTTCCCGGCTGTGTATCTCGCGCCGCTGATCGGATAGCGCAGACCGGTCGACCGCAGTCCTTCCGCGGGTTGATCGGTCGGTGACCGGTGTCCACTTCAGCGGCCGCGCTGGTATCTCGCGGCCCGGAACGAAAGCGACCCCCCGATGGCCTCTGTTATACCAATTCACCCGACAAACCGGCGCGCCACCAATCATCGGCCGCTGCTTAGCCAAGATCCAACCGGAACGCTCGCCGCGGCGGTCGGCAACACCCCGATTCTCCGAGTCACCGCACCGTTCACCGATGGCGAACTGGGATTTTGGGCCAAGCTTGAGGGCCTCAACCCGGGCGGCATCAAGGATCGTCCTGCCATGTACATGGTGGAGCGGGCCCGGGCCCGGGGAGACCTTCGGCCAGGGGCGCGGATCATCGAATCCACCAGTGGCACTTTAGGTCTGGGCCTCGCCCTGGCTGCCAAGGTCTACGGGCACCCGGTCACCGTGGTCAGTGACACCGGGCTCGAGCCGATTGTCGCCCGGCTGTTGTCGGCCTACGGCGTTCGGGTCGAACAGGTCGGGAAGCCGCACCCCGAGGGGGGCTGGCAACAGGCACGTTGCGATCGAGTTGCGCAATTGCTGGCCGAAGACCCCGACGCATGGCATCCCGACCAGTACAACAACCCCGATAACGTCGACGCATACCGTGGACTCGCGCTGGAACTGCACGCCCAACTGGGCCGGGTGGACGTGCTGGTCTGCTCGGTGGGCACCGGTGGGCACTCATCCGGCGTGAGCCGCGCCCTGCGGGCGTTGAACCCGGCACTGGAGCTGATCGGGGTGGACACGGTGGGTTCGACCATCTTCGGGCAACCGGCCGCGTCCCGGCTGATGCGCGGATTGGGGTCGAGCATCCTGCCGGGCAACGTCGACTACCGAGCCTTCACCGAAGTCCACTGGGTCTCCCCCTCCGAGGCGGTGTGGGCCTCACGTGCGCTGGCGAGAACCAACTACGCGGCCGGCGGATGGAGTGTGGGCGCGGTCGCTCTGGTGGCAGGTTGGGCCGCCCGCACCTACCCGCCGACGACCACGGTCGCGGCGATCTTCCCGGATGGCCCGCAGCGCTATTTCGACACCGTGTTCAACGATGATTACTGCCGTGAGCATGATCTGGGCGGTGACCCCCCCGGCGAACCGCTGACCATAGTTGACCCCACTGCCACGGTGGTCAACTCCTGGGCGCGGTGTACCCGGGTGGTAGATCCGGCGGACGTGGGGAGCTGATGGGTATGGTCGCGCAGTTCCGCAGCTTCGGGTTGCCGAGTCGGCTACTGATGGTCAATCAATTCGGTATCAACCTTGGCTTTTACATGCTGATGCCCTATCTGGCCGGATATCTGGCCGGGCCGCTGGGTATGGCGGCCTGGGCGGTTGGCTTGGTGCTCGGGGTCCGCAATTTCTCCCAGCAGGGCATGTTCATCGTGGGGGGCACCTTGGCCGATCGCCTCGGCTATAAACCCCTCATCGTTGCGGGCTGTCTGCTCCGCACTGCCGGCTTCGGGCTGTTGGTCTTTGCCCACTCGCTGCCCGCAGTGCTGATCGCCTCCGCGGCAACCGGTTTCGCCGGGGCACTGTTCAACCCGGCGGTGCGGGCCTATCTTGCCGCGGATGCCGGCGAGCGACGAGTGGAGGCGTTTGCAGTATTCAACGTCTTCTACCAGGCCGGTATCCTCGCCGGCCCACTCGTCGGATTGGCCTTCATGGCGATCGACTTCCGAGTGACGGCCGCCGGTGCGGCAGCCGTGTTCGCGCTACTGACCGTCGCCCAATTGTTCGCCCTCCCGAAACGCGATCCCGAGTCCGCCGGTGAGAAGAGTTCCGTTCTGCAGGACTGGCGCACCGTGGCGGGCAACCGCTCGTTCCTGCTGTTCTCGGTGGCGATGATCGGTTGCTACCTGCTGTCCTTCCAGGTCTACCTGGCACTGCCCCTACATGCGGCTGAGATCGCACCCCACCACACATCGACACTGATCGCCGCCGTCTTCGCGGTATCCGGGATAGTGGCCGTGGTCGCACAGTTGCGGATCACCCGGTGGTTCTCCAGTCGGTGGGGTTCGGGCCGCTCGCTGGTCATCGGCATGACGGTGGTGGCGCTGTCGTTCCTGCCGCTGATCCTGCTGCCGGACAATCGGTTCGGCGCCGGTGTGGCCACCGGCGCATTGCTGGTCAGCGCTGCGGTCTTGGCGATCGGATCGGCGGCGGTGTTCCCCTTCGAGATGGACACCGTGGTAGGCCTCTCCGGCGGCCGCTTGGTCGGCACCCATTACGGCTTCTACAGCACGATCGTCGGCGTCGGCATCCTGGTCGGCAATGTCGCCGTCGGGGCGCTGATAGAGGCCGCGAACGCGCGGGGCGCGGGCGTGCTGGTGTGGTCCGCACTAGCCCTGACCGGCCTCATATCGGCGGCCGCACTGCATGCCCTGGCCCGCAACGGCCACCTGCGGTACCCCAGCGACCCGAAGGCGGTGAGTGCCACCCGGTGACAAACACCCCCGCCCGTAAGTCCGCTTTTCGACATGGGATTCATCAGCCAGTACCGCACACACAGATGGAGGTTCAAGTGTTCGCATCCCTACGGCGCGCAGCAGGAGTTCTCATGGTCGGAGGAGTGGTGGCCATGCTCAGCAGTCCGGCCGCGGCCGCCCACGTCGACGCCGAACTCGACGGCACCGGCCCAGGTGGATTCGGGGTGGTCACGTTGGGGGTTCCCACCGAGTCGGGTAAGCCCAGCACCACCAAAGTGCAGGTCCGCATCCCCGACGAGACCCCGCTGCGGACCGTGCGGGCCGAACCGTTGGCCGGCTGGACGCTGGACATCCAGATGCGAAAGATCGACCCGCCGTTGCGAAAGGACGACGGCACCCCGGTCAATGAAGTGGTCAGCACCGTGACCTGGACAGCGGCAGCCAGCGGCGGTATTCCGCAGGGTCAATTCCAGGAGTTCGGGCTCTACCTCGGGCCCATGCCGGATGCCGATACCCTCGCACTGCCCGCGACCCAGACCTTCTCCGACGGCAGCACCGAGGTCTGGGCAGAACAGGCCACCGGTGACGAGAAACCGAAGTTCCCGGTCCCAACAGTGACCATCGCCCGGCAGTCCAGCGGCGGCCTGCTACCCGTCATCGCTTGGACTGCCCTGGGACTCTCGGTAATCGGTTTGGGATTGGGAGTGTTCGCGATCGACCGGGCCTCCCGTCGCCCGGCCGACGTCGATTCCGTCTCTGCGGCGGACTGACCCGATGAAACGCTCTCACTTGATTTCCGCGGTTGCCTCTGTCGTCATTGTCCTCGCATCGGGCTGCGGTGCCGGTGCGGACCCTTCGTTGCAGTCACCGGACGCTGAAAGCCCCGCGCCGGTGGCATCCGCGCCCAGTTCCGTGGCTGTGCTTCCGCAGAGCGGGACGGTGATCGGGGTGGGCATCGCCGGGGGTGCGGTCACTCCCACCAATGCCGAGGCAGAGGCCGTCGCGGGCCAGCCGATCGTGCTCGAGGTCAGCAGTGATGCACCCGACAGCATTCACGTTCATTCCGTGCCCGAACATGTCTTCGAGGTACAGCCCCGCCCCGATCAACGGTTCGAGTTCACCGTCGATATTCCCGGACAGGTGGACATCGAACTACACGAACTGAATCGGACGATCGTCACCATCAAGGTCCGGCCGTGATGACAGCCACCACCGAAACCGTTCTGGCGCACGGCGTAGGCGGCTCGACCGATCTGCCGATCCCACTGACCTACGCGCTCGTCGGCGGTGTGTGGGCATTGATCCTGACCTTTGCCGTCGTCGCGGTCGCATGGCGGACACCGAAGTTCGACCCAGCCAAGCCCGGGCGCGCTCTGCCGAAGTGGGTCACCGATACGGTGGACTGTCCGGCGGTTCGACACCTCCTGGCGGCAATCGCAGTCCTTTTCGTGATCTGGGTCGGCATCGCGGCGATCTGGGGACCGCAGGACGGTGACAATCCGTTGCCCGGATCGTTCTACGTTCTGTTGTGGGTCGGTTTGGTCGCTATCTCGGTCGTCGTCGGACCGATCTGGCGAGTCATCTCGCCGGTGCGCACCGTCTGGCGACTCCTCGGACGGAGGCGAACGCCCAACAGCCGTCGGCGATATCCCTCCCGCTGGGGGTACTGGCCGGCGGCCGCGGCCCTGTTTGCGTTCGTGTGGCTGGAACTGGCCAGCCCCGATCCCGGATCGCTGGCCGCGATCAAGCTGTGGATCCTGTTGTACGCCTTGGCCATGTTCGTCGGTGCGGCGATGTTCGGATCGACGTGGTTTGCCCGTGCCGATCCCTTCGAGGTGTACAGCGTAGCGGTGTCGCGGCTGGCACCCTTCCGGCGAAGCCGCGAAACCGGACGGATCGTCATTGGCAACCCGCTTGATCACCTACCCACCATGCCAGTGCGGCCCGGCATCGTCGCGGTAATGGCAGTGCTCCTCGGTTCCACCGCGTTCGACAGTTTCTCCCAGTTCAAGGGCTTCCGGAACTTCGTCGACCGCAACGCCGCCGCTGTACCGGTCATCGGCGAGGCAGGCGGCGCCTCGGTCCTGCGCAGCCTCGGATTACTGCTCTTCGTCGTCGCCGTCGGAGTGAGTTTTTCCGCCGCCGCGCGCGCCACCGGCGGGCTGACGCGCGGACAACGCCGCGCCCTACCGGGCCAACTGGCGCACTGCCTGATCCCGATCGTCGTGGGTTACATCTTCGCCCACTATCTGTCCTATCTTGTCGAGCGCGGTCAAGAGACCATCGTCCGACTGGCTGATCCGCTGGCCAGAGGTTGGCACCTCCTGGGCCTCGATTCCGGCGACGTGATCTATGTCCTGTCGATGAATCCGACGCTGCTGTGGACCATCAAGGTCGCCTTCGTCGTGGCGGGACACGTCGCTGGCGTGCTCGCCGCCCACGATCAGGCATTACGGGTCATCCCGGTCGGCCACCAACTGACCGGGCAACTGGCCATGATGGCGGTGATGGTCGCCTACACCCTCACCGGGCTCTACCTGCTGTTGGGTGGGTGACCGTTCGGGTGTCTCCCCGGCGCACGGGTGGTGGCCAGTTATATCGAACCGGTATCGGTCGCCGAGCCCGCTGCGCTGATCGTCGGTGTCGGGGCCGTCTCGGATGCCGCCAGCACCGACGGCATCGTGACCCTACTCGACACCGCACCGGACGTTCGGCCGCCGGACGGGTCAATGACCCGTACGGCCACGTGAGGGCATCGGCTCCACCGAGGGCTCCAGGCCGATCGTTGCGCCGCTGCGCTGTACCCACTGACCGTAGGACCGCGACAGCGGGCCGGCGGTGAATCCGTGGGCGAACACGCTCAGCAGCACAGTCACGGCGAGGACGCTTTCGATCTCCGCGATACCGGGCGCGGACCGCCCGAGTTCCTCGAGCGCGAGTAGCCCGAAGACGATCGTGGCCAGACCTCGGGGTCCGAACCAGCCGAGGAATGCCACCGTGCGCCAACTGAAGCCGGAACCGATCATGGCCAAGGCCACCGGGATGAGCCGGAGCGCCGTCACCGCCAGCACGGCGATCAGCGCCGCCTGCCACCGGATGCCGACCTCGAAGACGACCAACAGCAGACCGCCGAAGAAGAACCAGACGACGAACCCCAGCAGATCGGCAGCGGTCTCGATGAGTCCTCCGGTCCCACGGTCCTCGGCCAGGCTGATCGATGCGGCGCCGAATACCAGCCCGCCGGCGAAGGCCGCGATGAAGGCGTTCGCCCCGATCAACTCGGCAACGCCGAACAGCAGTGCCGGTACACCCAGAGTGGCGATCTGCCGTCCCCGCGGACTGGACAGACCCCTCTCCCGGGATCGGTCCATGCACCACGCCGCCACCAACGCCAGGACCACCGCGCAACCCAGCGCCAGGAGCACCGGCGCCACCCCGACGCCGAGCAGGCCCGGGATCGGCGCGTCCTCGCGTTCCGCGAAGACTGCCAGAGCCATCAGCACGATGGGTGTCGCCAGGCCGTCATTGAGTCCGCTTTCAACGTTCAGTCCGCGCCTAACCCGCAGCGGTACAACCGGATTGAGTACCGTGGGTGCACCGAGGCCGGCGTCGGTGGGGGTGATCGCCGCCGCGATCAACCAGGCACCGGCGATCCCCACCGCCGGGAACAGCGCTCTGGACACCAGGAAGGTCGCCAACAGCGCCAGCGGGAAGCCGATCATCAAGAGACGCAGAGCGATTCCCGGGTCATGCCGAAGTCGGCCGAGGCGGACCGTAGAAGCGTCGTGGAACAGAATGATCACCAGCGTCATTTCGGCGAGAGCGTGCACGAAATCCGCGTTGATGTCGACGGAGCTGGCGGCGAAGAACACCATTCCCGCCGCGATGCTCAGCATCGGCGCGGTGAGGCTTGTCGACACAAGCCCACGCGCAACCAGCGCGTAGCAGAAGATCAGAGCAGACATCACGGCGATGACCTGACCACTCATGGACACACCACCGCGATCATCTCTGGACTGTATCGCCGGTGCCTGCTCGTCGAGGCGTGTCGGACCGGACAGTGCCATCTCGATGCGGCCGGTGCCGGCCGGTCCGGGCGTCGACGGGGAATCGAAACGGATGGTCGATCCCATGCCGACCGATTACCGCGAACCCGGGGCGAACGGCGCCACGGGCGGCCGCCTTTGGTTCACTATCGATGTGTCGATGCTGACCCGCCGCGGGTTACTCGCCGCGGCTGGCCTGGCTGTCCAACGGGGACCCTGAACGCCGCGGTTCGGTGGGACTTTTCGGATGGGTGGGGGCGCGGTCAGCGATATCGCCCCCGATGCCACCGACCCGGAGGGCGTGTTCATCCACTCCCAATCCATCCCGCCGCCGCTTTGATCGTGGCCCGAAACACGCAATTGGCCGAGCCGATAGCTGACGTCGGTTTCGCCCCACCGTCGCGATCCCGCGGTTCCCGTCGCGACCGGGTCCCGTTCCGGTTCGATGAGCAGGAAGTTGAAGATGTACCGCTATAGGGGAGTCCAACGTTCCCTCGCCCTTGGGGGCTGTTCTCCGGGAGGCAGCGTGCGGTCGGGGGTAATGTCGGCCACGACGAAAGCTGGGGAAAACGATGTCGGACGCGGCTACCACCGACGGATCGACACTTCCGTTCCCGACGGCACCGTCGGCCAGTACCGCCGGCTACACCCTGGCCGAGTCGACCCACCAGCGTCGAGTCGAGCCGCAGCACCTGCCTGATGACGCACCTAACATCCTCGTCGTCCTGCTCGACGATGTCGGCTTCGGCCTCTCTGATGTGGTCGGCGGCGAGGTGCGGACCCCGGCGTTCCGGCGAGTCGCCGAGAGCGGAATCTGCTACAACACCTTCCACACCACCTCGATCTGCTCCCCGACACGGGCGGCGCTGCTGACCGGACGCAACCACCACCGGGTGCATTCGGGCACGATCGCCGAGCGCGCCGTGGACTGGGACGGCTACACCGGAGTGATCGGCAAGGACACCGCCACCGTCGCCGAAGTGCTGGGCCATTACGGCTACTGCACGGCGGCTTTCGGCAAGTGGCATAACTCGCCGGCCACTCAGACCACCGCGATGGGGCCGTTCGACCGCTGGCCCACCGGCCACGGCTTCGACTACTTCTACGGGTTCATCGCCGGTGAGACCTCGCAGTGGGAGCCGCGGCTGTATCAGAATCTCAATCCGATCGAGCCGCCGGAGCGCGAGGACTATCACCTGTCTGAGGACCTGGCCGATAACGCCATCTCCTGGCTGCGCCAGCACCGGGCCTACGCCCCCGACCGACCGTTCTTCATGTACTGGGCTCCCGGAGCCGCCCACGGACCCCACCACGTCGCCAAGGAATGGGCCGACAAGTATCAAGGCGCTTTCGATGACGGCTGGGACGCCTACCGCGAGCGGGTCTTCACCCGGCAGAAGTCCACCGGCTGGATCCCCGCCGAGGCCGAGTTGACTCCACGTGCCGACTCGATGCAGGGCTGGGCGGACATTCCCGAGGAGCAGCGGCCGTTCCAGCGGCGCCTGATGGAGGTGTTCGCCGGCTTCCTCGAGCACGTCGACGTCCAGATCGACCGGATCCTCGACGAGCTGGACCAACAGGGTCTTACCGACAACACCATGGTCATCTACATCTTCGGCGACAACGGGTCCAGCGCCGAAGGCCAGCGCGGCAGCATCAGTGAACTCCTTGCCCAGAACGGGATTCCGACCACCGTCGACGACCAACTCGCCGCCCTCGACACCCTCGGCGGGCTCGATGCGCTGGGTTCGCCGAAGACCGAGAACATGTACCACGCCGGCTGGGCGTGGGCCGGCAATACGCCCTTCCATCACACGAAGCTGGTGGCCAGCCACTTCGGTGGCACCCGCAATCCGATGGCGATCTCCTGGCCGCGCCGGATCGCTCCGGACGGTGTGATTCGCGGGCAATTCCACCATGTCAACGACATCACACCCACCATCTACGAGATCCTGGGCATTACGGCGCCGGAGCGGGTCGAGGGCCACGAACAGAAGCCCCTCGACGGAACCAGCCTGGCCTACACCTTCGACCGGCCGGGAGAGCCGGGCCGCAAATCGGTGCAATACTTCGAGAACGCCGCCAGCCGCGGCATCTACCAAAATGGCTGGTAAGCCTGCGCTTTCGGGCCGTTCGTGCCATGGGACACCGCGAGCACCGCAGCGCGGATGGCGGACTGGAACGCTGAGACCGAACCCTGGGAGCTTTACTACCTGCCCGAGGACTTTTCCCAGGCCAACGATCTTGCCGCCGACCGGCCCGGGAAGCTGGCCGAACTCAAGGAGCTGTTCAGGGAGGTGTCGCGAGACAACCTGGTATGGCCGGTCGGCGCTGGGTTGTGGCTGCGCAGCCACCCCGAGGACCGCATCTCCTCGCCCTACACGCGATGGCGGTTCGACACATCGTGCACCCGGATGCCGGAGTTCACCGCGCCGGGCCTGGGACGCCAGGACAGCCACGTCGAAATCGCTCTGACCATGCCCGACAACGCATCCGGCGTGCTCTACGCGCTCGGCGGGTTCTCCGGCGGCCTGACCCTGTTCCTGGACGGCGGCCACCTAGTCTACGAATACAACATGCTGATCGTGGATCGCTATCAGGCCCGCAGCGCCGAACCGATTCCCGGCGGCCCGCACATCATCACGGTCACCACACGGTTCGACTCACCGGCACCCATGGCGCCCGCGACGGTGACCCTGACCGTCGACGGCGCCGAGGTTGGCAGTGTGGCGGTGGCACGCACCGTTCCGGCCGCCTTCACCGCCAGCGAAACCTTCGGTGTCGGAGTCGATCTCGGCTCACCGGTGTCGCCGGACTACTTCGACCGCCGGCCGTTCCGGTTCACCGGGACGATCGACTACGTCGACGTCGAGGTCTTCCCGCCCGGCCAGGGCGGCTGACATGAGCACGCTGTGGGCCACACTGACACCGTTCATCATCGCGGCGGCGCTGATGCCGATCGAACTGGTGATCACCCTCGCCCTGCTGGGGACGCCCGGCCGGGTGAGAACCGCGACGGCCGCAGTCGCCGGCACAGTGACGGTGCGGCTGCTTCAAGGCCTGATCTTCGGCGCGATATTGCACTGGGGCCGGCGTGACGACACCCCGGGCGGCCACGGCTGGCTGGTGTCCTCGGTGATTCTCGTGGTCGCGGTGGTCCTGCTGGTCACCGCCATCCGGGAACTCCTCGGCGGCGGCGACCCCGACGATCCGCCGCCGAAATGGATGGCCGCCCTGTCAACGATGAAGCCCGGTAAGGCGTTTCTGCTCGGCGGCGCCACCGTCCTCATCTCAGTCAAGATGTGGGTCTTCACCTTCGCCGCCATCAGCGCCATCGGCGACGCAGATATGCCACGAAGCGCCAATTTCGCCACCTACATCGCATTCGTGTTCCTCGGCGTCAGTACGCATTTGGCCATCATCGCCGCGGCCGCGTTCTTCCCGCAGCGGTCGGCAGCGTTCCTGGACGGAAGTCTGCGCTGGCTGCAGGACCACAACCGGGTCATCATGATCACCCTCGGTCTGGTCTTCGGCGGATGGTTTTTGTTCAAGGGCCTCCATGGTTTCGGCATCGTTTAAGGAGAACGGACATGGCACAGGCGCACGCGAAACGCCCGAACATCCTCGTCATCTGGGGTGACGACGTCGGCATGTGGAACATCTCGGCGTATCACCGCGGCATGATGGGCGGCTCGACGCCCAACATCGACCGGATCGCCAACGAGGGCATGATCTTCATGGATCACTACGCCGAAGCATCCTGCACGGCCGGCCGGGCGGCGTTCATCACCGGCCAGTACCCGATCCGGGTGGGGCTGGCCACGGTCGGGCTGCCCGGTTCGGAAATCGGCCTGCAGAAAGAAGACCCGACACTTGCCGAGATGCTCAAGCCGCTCGGCTATAGAACGGGCCAGTTCGGCAAGAACCACCTGGGCGACCGTGATGAGCACCTGCCGACCGCGCACGGTTTCGACGAGTTCTTCGGCATCCTTTACCACCTCAACGCCGGCGAGTACGCCGAGCAGTACGACTTCCCGAAGAACCCCGAGATCATCAAAGAGTTCGGCTTCGGCCAGCGCGGTGTTGTGCACTGCTGGGCCAACGGTGATGGCACCCAGCGCATCGAAGACGACGGGCCGTTCGGTCAGGAGCGCCAGCGCACCCTGGATCGCGAATTCCTCGACGAGTCCAAGCGATTCATCCGCGACGCGGTGGACGCCGAGACGCCGTTCTTCCTGTGGCACAACACAACCCGGATGCACTACCGCACCAACCTGTCCCCGGAGTACGAGGGCAAGAGCGGCTACGGAATCTACGCCGACGGCATGATGGAACTCGACGACCACGTCGGCGAGCTGCTGGACTTGCTCGACGAGACCGGCGTCGCCGACAACACCCTGGTTATGTGGGCCACAGACAACGGCCCGGCGTGCAACAGCTGGCCTGACGGCGGCAACCATCCCTTCGCCCACGAGAAGGCCGTCGGCGGATTCGAAGGCGGATTCCGGGTTCCCGTTGTCATCCGATGGCCCGGCGTAGTCCCGGCCGGCGTGGCCACCGGCGAGTTCATGACGATGCAGGACTGGATCCCGACCATCATGTCGATGCTCGGCCAACCCGATCTGACCGACCGACTACTGAACGGCACCACCATCGGGGACCGCGACTACCGAGTTCACCTCGACGGAGTCGACCAGACCGATCTCATCACCGGGGCAGGGCCCTCGAAACGCAAGGAGTTCTACTACTTCACCGAGACGGTCCTGCACGGATTGCGCTACGGGAACTGGAAGGTGCTGTTCAAGACACAGGACCGCTGGTTCAACGGCATTCAGCAGAACCTCGTCACGCCACTGATCACCAACCTGAAACTGGATCCCTTCGAACGTTTCCACAACTCCCGCGGCTTCGACGAATGGCAGGAGAACCACGCCTGGCTCTACGGACCGGTCGGCGTGCAGATGAAGCGGTTCCTCTCGACGTTTGCCGACTACCCGCCTCGACAGCGAAGCTTCGACCTCCCCATCGACGAGCTGATGAACCAGCTCAACCCCGCCCGCACCCGCTAGGACTCCCACTATGGCATTGACCGAGTATCAGCCCGGTACAGCGTTTCCCGGCGTGATCGCCCGCACCGCCGACGAGTCGACCCCGGCCTGGCCGGCGCCGAAGCGGCCCGCCGAGGGCGCCCCCAACGTCGTCTTCATCGTCCTCGACGACATGGGCTACGGACACCTCGGCTGCTACGGCAGCCCGATCGCGACGCCGAATATCGACGCCCTGGCCGCCGACGGCCTGAAGTTCTCGAACATGAACACCACTGCGCTGTGCTCGCCGTCGCGGTCGTGCATCCTCAACGGGCGCAACCACCATTCCAATCACCTGGCCTGCCTCACCAACGGGTCCACGGGATTCCCGGGCTCCGACGGGTACATCCCGTTCGAGAACGGATTCCTCTCCGAAATCCTTCGGGCACAGGGCTACAACACCTACTGCGTCGGAAAGTGGCATCTTGCCCCCGAGGAGTCGATGACCGCGGCCGGCCCGTATGACCGCTGGCCTCTGGGGCGCGGATTCGAGCGCTACTACGGTTTCCTGGGCGGTGACACCCACCAGTACTACCCCGAACTCGTGCGGGACAACTCGCAGACCGAGCCCGAGACCACCCCGGAGCAGGGCTACCACCTCACCCCCGATCTGGTCGAGAAGGCAACGGCGATGATCGCCGACGCCAAGCAGGTGGCCCCGAACAAGCCGTTCTTCCTGTATTTCGCACTAGGTGCGATGCACTCTCCCCACCACGTGCCTAAGGAGTGGGCCGACCGCTACGCCGGCAAGTTCGACACCGGCTGGGAGGCTTACCGCCGGGAGGTGTTCGAGCGACAGAAGCAGCTCGGCCTGGTGCCCGCGACATCCGAACTCTCCGCACCGGATCCCGACGTCGCGGACTGGGAAACGCTGTCGGCCGACGAGCGCCGCCTGTACGCGCGGATGATGGAGGTGTTCGCCGGCTTCCTCGAACACACCGACCATTACATCGGTGAACTCGTCGGGTTCCTCAAAGACATCGGCGAGTACGACAACACGGTGATCATGCTGGTGTCCGACAACGGGTCGAGTGCGGAGGGCGGGCCCACCGGATCGGTCAACGAGGTCCGGTTCTTCAACAACGTCCCCGATACCGTCGAAGAGGGCCTGGCCCGCATCGATGAGATCGGCGGGCCGACGGTGTTCAACCACTTCCCCTGGGGCTGGACCCACGCGGGCAATACCCCCTTTCGGCGCTGGAAGCGGGAAACCTATCGGGGCGGATCCACCGATCCGTTCATCGTCACCTGGCCGCGCGGCATCACCGCCCGCGGAGAACTGCGCTCGCACTACGCCCACATCATCGACATGGTGCCGACGGTGCTGGAGGCCCTGCACCTCGATCCGCCGGCGACCATCGCCGGGGTCACCCAGTCACCCATCGAAGGGGTCAGCTTCGCGCACACCTTCGACGACGACTCCGCCCCCACCCGGCACCTGACCCAGTACTTCGAGATGCTCGGGCACCGCTCGATCTACCACGACGGCTGGCGCGCGGTATGCCCCTGGCCGGGAACGTCATTCGCCGAGTCCGGCCGAAAGTTCGGCGACCCCATCAACGCCGACATCCTCAGCGAACTCGACGCCACCGGGTGGGAGCTCTACCACGTCGCCGAGGACATCGCCGAGACCACCAATCTGGCCGACCAGGAGCGAGCGCGGCTGATCGCGATGATCACGCTCTGGTACAACGAGGCTGGTAAGTACAACGTGCTGCCCATCGACAGCCGCGGCGTGGTCCGCATCGCCGACGAACGCCCGCAGATCGCCGCCGCCCGCAGCCGCTACGTGCTCTACCCGGGCACCCAGTCGATCTCGGCAGCCTCGGCTCCCAAGATCCTCAACCGGCCCTACTCGATCAACGCCGAAGTCGAACTGACCGCCGAGTCCGCCGGTGTACTGCTGTCCATGGGCGGCAACGACGGCGGAATCAGCTTCTACGTCAAGGACGGCCTGCTGTGCTACGCGCACAACTACGTCGCCAAGGAGATCTTCACCGTCCGATCCGCAGACCGCGTACCCACCGGCCGACACTTCCTCTCCGTGGAATTCGCCCCCACCGGGCAACCCGACATCAAGAACGGCAGGGGAACCCCCGGCACGGTCACGCTGTTGGTTGACGGCACCGAGATCGGCCGGGGCGAATTCCCCGTCACCACACCGATACGACTAGCCCAGGGCGGAGCGATGCTCGTCGGCGCCGACACCGGCTCGTCGGTGACCCCCGACTACGACCCGCCGTTCCGATTCGACGGCCGAATCCACCGGGTGATCGTCGACGTCAGCGGCGAGCACGTCGAGGACTACGAAGCACAGATGCGGATCGCCCTCACGAAGCAATAACCAGGGAACTATCCGCCCCATTGACAGCCTGAATGTATCGGATTGCAAGCGTTTCAGCGCTGGCTCGTCGAGCATTTCCGCTGGTAGTGAGTGCGCCCGAAGGGATTCGAACCCCTAACCTTCTGATCCGTAGTCAGATGCTCTATCCGTTGAGCTACGGGCGCCGATCTTCAGT
>Ga0180431_10001602_pt1 | contig 31341 bp, 30 predicted proteins | sample SS_ome_11_FD_132459 | JGI IMG/M metagenome (GOLD analysis project Ga0180431, IMG submission 132459) | Hypersaline lake sediment archaeal communities from the Salton Sea, California, USA - SS_1_MS_1 metaG | ecosystem: Environmental > Aquatic > Non-marine Saline and Alkaline > Hypersaline >... | reverse complement strand
TGACAAATCCTCTCGTATATACGCAGTAATCCTTACAGTGCTGATTAATGCCACAGCTACCAGCAGGATGTTTTCCAGTTGTATGGTTTTATCTTCCCCACTGAGAAGTGACAGAATTATGACAAGCGCCCCAGTCCATGCAATCACCATGAATGGAAAGATTAGAGTATGCTTCATGATATAAAACATCGACCTCGAAGCCTGCTTTGCCTTCTTGCTATACTGATTATAGCCAGCGGTAATGATATCCCTTCTGGCCATAAACCGGTAGAATATATAGACAAACAACGAATACACCAGTATTTCACCCAATAAAACCGCCAATGGCTCCAGAATGTCGATAGCTCCCGAAAAACTGAAGTCAAGCTTCGAAACAGCATCCCCGACTACTGCTGTTACCTCCTCACCTGTAGAAAGGACATCATCGACTGTCGTTGATACTTCTTCATCCATTGATCATTAACCTCCTGATTTATTTCAACTATCGTCATCAAACGTGTGACTATACTACAATAAGCCACACCAAATCGTCAATTAAAGGAATAGCTTTCATATCCGTGTAGTACACAAAATTCGATATCGTGGCTGATAGAGGTTTTTAGCTTGGGCATCGGCACTTGCGGAGAGCCTTTCTATTGATGCTGTTCGCTGCTATAATATGGCACAAATGGCAAAAGTTGTAGCAATAGTCGGGATGAGCGGGTCTGGCAAATCGCAAGTCGCCCAGACATTTGAAGAAAAGGGATTCATTCGCATCCGATTCGGAGACATCACCGATGAAGAGGTAAGCAAACGTGGACTGGAACTGAATGAGGAAAACGAGCGAAAAGTCCGCGAGGAACTGAGAAAAGAGAATATGGCAGCATATGCCAAATTGAATCTCCCCAAAATTGAAGCCTCACTCAGGCGATCCAATGTCATAATCGATGGGCTTTACTCTTGGGAAGAATATAAACTCCTCAAAGAGAAATATGGGGATGATCTCCTAATAGTGGCAATCTATTCCTCGCCAGAAACAAGGTATGCGCGGCTTGGTGATAGAGAGGTCAGGCCTTTAACGAATGCTGAAGCCCGAAGCCGGGATTACGCCGAGATCGAGAATTTGAACAAGGGTGGTCCCATCGCCATTGCCGATTTCACTTTAATCAACGAAGACATCCCTATCGAAGATCTGCAAAGTAAGATTGAGCAGTTCATCGCTGAACTTGAAAAATGACAAAAACGCATCGCCCCGATATCGACGAGTACTTTCTTAAAATCGCCTCGGTTGTGGCCGAGCGCTCAACCTGTTTGCGTCACCACGTTGGCGCCGTGGCCGTTCGGGATAAGCACATCCTTTCCACCGGATACAACGGAGCCGCTGCCGGGATAAAGGACTGCCTTGAACTGGGCTGCCTGAGAGATGAGCAGAACATCCCTTCCGGTACTCGCCACGAGATTTGCCGTGCCATCCACGCCGAACAGAACTGCATAATCCAGGCTTCGCTTCACGGGGTGAGCCTGGAAGGGGCTACACTTTATTGCACCCACACACCGTGCATCCTCTGCGCCAAGATGCTGATCAACACCCGGATCAAGCGATTCGTCAGCTTCCGCAAGTACGCCGATGACTCATTCATCCCGCTTTTTGAGGAAGCAGGCATTAAGATGGATATCCTCGAGATGCCTTCGACAGAGATCACGCATTTGGAATAGAATAGATCATCCTTCAAGCAATGTGAATAATCGTCACCCCACCGACGATCAGGGCAATGGCAAAGAATCTTGATGCCATTCCCCTTTTACTCATTCGTTTCTCAAGTAAGACACCGGCAGATATTCGGCTAATGACCATAGCATAGATGAATACAAAAACAGGTTGAGATCCGGCAATAGTGGAAACCAGGGATACCGGTCCCCTGTCAATCGACCAGAAAAGCAGGACTATGCCAATGGGCGCCAGCGTCTCATTAATTATGAGTACTGACATTGTCGATACTCGCCGATTGAGGTGGCGCAGCTCCGCTAAAACGCTTGGGCGAGCCGAAGAAATCACACAAACAGTGCCCCATACAAGTGAGCCGATGGCGTACATATTCCAGGAATTGATGCCTTCTAGGGCATATTTACTCGTTAGATTGGCGCCTGCCAGACAGAGAGCTGAAAGGACCGGCAAAGCTGTATATCGGTTGATATTGAGAGCGAAGTTCCCCTTATTCCATCTAACAGAAATAAGCACAGCACCGACAACAATGATAAGAATGGCAAACCATTCTATTCCCGCAAGGCTTTCATCGAGCAGCACAAAAGCCATGATGGCAACATACATCGGGTGAGTGTTAACTACGGGCATGATGCGGGAAACCTCGGTTTTCCGCATGGCGTACAGGAATGACACTACTGCCAGGGAACGGATAAGGCTTGAGCCGACAGCATACAGAAAATGGCTGGTTTCAGCCTCTTGGGGGATCGGAGCCCAAATAAAAACAATGAGGCCATATATGATTGCGATGACACCGACAGGAAACAGAAACGCCAGAAGGCCTGGCATTCTTCTGGCGATAAGATGACTATCGACGACATTAACCGCTGCCAGAATCACAGCGGCCAGAATAGCAGAATCAACCCAGTTCAAAATACCCTTCTCGCTCTCGGTAATCTAACTGAGCTATAGCTTACACCATATTGAGACAGAATCAAAGCAAATTATAAAAGGGGCCCCTTCAGTTATGAAGGGGCCCCTCTCTGAAATTGATCTGAACTAGTCGACGGTTACTTAGCTCCAGTTACTCCGCCGCCTTAGGACAAAGAAACCTATTCCGCCTACCACTAATATTGCAAGTATAGGAACAATGATCGTCCACGGGTTTCCACTGCTGCCCCCGGTTTCTTCTTCGCTTGAACTTGCCAGTGGCTCAAAATCATCACTAATCGGCTCAGGTTCCTGCGTTGGTTCCGGCTCTACAACTGGCTCGGGTTCAGCCGTTGGCGCGGGCTCTGGTTCCGCTGTAGATGCTGGCTCAGCCTGTGTTTCCTCCTGCTCCAGCACAGCGAACTGAGTGAAGTGACTCACCTGTGCGCTAACTCTGCGGCTTTGAAATACCACGTTGCCAAGTTCAACCCATTGGCCCGCCGACGTATCGTAATAGGCCATAGTCAGATTGTCAGTATCTGCACTTGACAGCGCACCCCGGTCAAAGATCAGCGACAGGTCTATCGGAGGATCAAAGGTGGCTCCATCCGGGCCAAAATCGACCGCAACAATGATGTCAATCCCTGCTGGTGGTGGTGGGGGATCAACAACAGGCTGGCAGGTTATCCATCCCAGAGGTTCCCCGGCCCCGTCCAGGGCCACCGTGCCGGCAGGTATCCTCAAAACGGCATTACTATTCTCAGAAGTAACAGTAACTCTTTCTGTTAACTCGCCATTCGCTGAAACGATACCTGTGAGGTCTTCTACTACACCACCAGGCTCCGGCGATGGAACTTCAGCGGGGGTTGCCTCTGGTGTCGCGCTTGGCGTTGGCGTAGGAGTTGGGGTTGGGGTAGGGTTAGGAGATGGAATATATCCGCCGCCGCCTCCACCATATCCATAACCGTAACCAAACGCAGACCCGTGGAACCCAAATCCGCCAGTCGTTATCAGCAGACCCAGCATGATAAGCGCCACGATTGCCACCGTTATCATCGAACCATGCATCGTTCTGGAACCCCAATACTGTCTTCTCATTTCACCCTCCTTTGCGGCCCTTCGACGAGAGGCCAATTTGGCATTTGCTTTGAGTATAGATACCCCATTTTGGCGAAACAAACCGGTGAACCATCAAATTAAGTGCGGATTGTCCCCATAAAAAACTACTGGCAAACCCCCACATAAATTAAGGGTTGGCTCCGTATTCCCTTATCCATGCATTTAATATGATTCGAGTAAGGAGAGAGCAACTATGAAAGATTTGATTTTTGTAGCTACTCTGTCGATACTGGCAGTAGTGCTGGCGCTGCTGGCTGGCGGCCCGCTACGCATTTTTCTGGGGTTGCCATTCATCCTCATTTTTCCTGGCTATGCCCTCAGTGCAGCGCTGTTTCCCAGAAAAACGTCCCTTGATGGCATAGAGCGCCTGGCTCTTAGCCTGGGATTGAGTATTGCTATAGTTCCTCTCGTCGGGCTGGCATTGAATTACATGCCCTGGGGCATAAGACTCACGCCAATTGCATCCGTCCTCCTGACGATCATTCTCATCCTGTGTCTCGTGGCAGCAATCCGAAGAAAACAGTTACCATCGGCAGAGAGATTTCAGGTGGACACGAAAGGTTACTTCTCTTCCCTGACTCTTGGCTGGCGAGAAGGCGGAAAGTGGGATAAGGCCCTGACCGCTTTTCTGGTGATCGCCATCGTTGGAGCTATAGCAACCACAGTATACGTAGTACAGATGCCCGGTGAAGGGGAAGATTTCACGGAGTTCTATATTCTCGGGCCCGATGGCAAAGCAGAGGGCTACCCGGATGAACTAGTTGCAGGAGAGGACGGCACGGTCATCTTAGGGGTAATAAATCGAGAACATGACGATATGGTATATCGGACAGTACTTGCCATCGAAGGGGAACTGGCGAAAGAACTGAATTTCATCAGGCTCGAGCATGGTGAAGAATGGGAAAAAGCGATTACCTTTGCTCCTGCCAGTTCGGGCACGAATCAGAAAGTTGAATTCCAGTTATATAAAGAAGGAACTGACCAGCCATGTAAAAAGGTTCACCTGTGGGTTGACGTCTACGAGTCACGGGGGAAAATGGCTGGACAACGGCCAAACCCTCAGGAAACCGATACCGTGACAGCTTCCGGTATTTGAGGGGAAAAGGAGGCAAGGGTTGATGCAACAAGCTAAGGCGCAAAACGGCACGGCTGCGAGGGATCCTTATGTGTGGCTAGGGATTGTTCTGACAGTCCTTGGCTCGGGCCTTTCGCCTCTTTTCTATTTCGTTGCAAATTCCGTAGCCCTCACAGGAGTTGGGATATCGTGTGTAATGCTCGGTCTTGTCTGCGTTGCGCTGGCCAACACCCGTGATCCCATCTCCCCGGAGGCCAGCCGGGTAATACTCCAGGCCGGGATGGAGAATACCGCCAGCCTTTTGGAAGAGCTCGGCCTCAACGGAAAGGCGATATATCTTCCGCGTTCTCGCAGAGGTGGTCGATCTCAGGCATTGGTTCTCATAAAACAGGATGGCTCCTCGATCAATTTAGATAAGGAAATCCCGGGCAGGCTGATAGTAAGACACGGCAACGGTCCAGATGACCTGGGCATTGCAATTGCCACGCCGGGCTCCGTTTGCCTCAGTGGACTTGAAGTTAAGCCTGGTCCTACTCCTGATGAAATAGAGTCCGCCCTTTCGACCATCCTGGTGGGTATGCTGGATATAGCATCATCTGTCTCCGTAAGTACAATTGAGAACGGGGTCAGGGTGGAGGCCGCAAAACCGAAACTCGGCTACGAAAATGTATGGTTCTACCAGTCGATGGGTAGTCCGCTGGCTTCGATAGCAGCCACAACGACCAGCGAAGCATTCGAAAAACCTGTGGTGGTAACACGTGATGAAATTCACAAAGGCAAGGCCCGGATCGAACTGGAGATATGGGCATGAAGATATACAACAGGTACATACTGGCACTTGCCCTGGTTTTCTGTATCGTCGATGGCCTGATGCTGGCTTCGGGTCACGATAGCCTCGATGCACACTTTGCGGTGCTGGTCATCGCTTCTCTAATCACTACTCTTGTCTTCGTACATTTCAGCGCAAAAGCAAAAAAAATGCTTAACAGCATAGCTTTTTCTTTTTTCACCGGATTTCTGGTGATCGTAGCTTTACGGATATGGGACATATTCGCGGAGGCATAATGCTTCTCAAACGAATAGGTATCACATCTATGCTAATCCTGATGTCATGGCTGATATTGTTGTGTGACACTGCAATAGCCGATGATGGGGATGCGTTGCGCCATGAAGACCCCGATTCCGTCGAGGTCTACTATGATGGGATAGCGATCCTGAATTATTATACCCGGATCCTTGATCAGGTTCTGGAAAAGTCACCTTCCGAGGTGAAGGCTCTCCAGTCGAAAAGACCGTTTGCAAATATCCCGGAAGGACTGAACAACTCGCTCGAAGATTTCACCGATTCCAGTGTCATCATCTCAGAACTGGTAGTGGAGATTGATTCCGGGCTTGAAGAGGGAAGCCGACTTATCAGTCAATATCAGTTTGAAGATATAGTCAGTCTGCAGGAAAAGATGGCAGTTAAGATCGATCAGGCCTACTCCGAATTGTGGCATATAGAGGGTGCTGTTGAATCCGCCGGAGTTGAGCTATCTGTGCCACCGACAGGGGATCAGGAGCCCCTGCGAAGGGCCTACGATGAAGTAGAGGACAGAGTTGAACAACTAAACAATTTGCTCGGGTTCTTCCAGGAATTACTGTTAGCCTTGTCAGTAGCGGAACTTCAGGATCAACTGCAGCCGACGGAAATCAGCCTGATTGCTGAACCGCAAACACAATTTGTTGGGGAAGAAATTACCGTCAAAGGAAATCTCTCTTCAAATGGAACGCCGCTATCGGATCGACAGATAGTCATCCTGCTTGACGGCATTCCCTCTACTCGGATACAAGCCAAACCGGACGGGTCTTACGCCGGGTCCATGCAGCTTCCGTACAAATACGTTCCGGCTGCGGAATTACAGGCTGTCTATTATCCACGAGAAGGTGACAGAGGTATATATCAGGGATCGAGAAGCGAGACGATCACGATAGATCTACAGTTCTATGATTGCAATCTGAATCTCTCGATGGACGGTAAGGCTTATCCCGGTATGGACGCGGTGATAAAGGGACAATTCGAATGTGACGAAGATGCACCCCAAATCAGCCGGGATATCGAACTGTACCTTGATGGGAACCTCGTACGCCAGACAAAGGCAGGGGTAACTTTCGTAGAGAGCATTTCGCTGGACCCGGAGATCGATATCGGGACACACCGACTAATGGTGATCGCTCCTGCAAATGGGCGGTACGCTCCTGCATTGTCGGAAATAGTCTTTGAGGTGGTAAGAGCCGTGCCGATAATTGATCTCAGCCCGCCTGGCCTGGCCATAATGCCGCTCGCTCTCAAGTTGAACGGCACAGTCCACACGGACCGCGGACCACTCGGGAACACCCCGATTGAGGCAAGTTTTGGTGGGCACAAAACACAGGCCGTCACCTCGGATGACGGCTCTTTCTCCGTAAAACTCGATACCGGCCTGAATTTAAGCATAGTCGGCTCGGAAGAACTGGAAATCACGGTTTACCCTGAAGAACCGTGGGCCTCTTCTGCCAGCACTTCGTGGAGTTTAATCGCGGTAAATTCCGTATCTGTGGGCATACTTGGGCTGGTGCTAATTGCCGTCCTGATCATTCTGGTAAAAAGATTGGTGGTATGGTTTGTGCTTCGTGATACAACCCCCGCAACTGCCGCATCTCTATTGTCGCCGATGCAGCCGGCATGGAGCGCCTTAAGAAAGCAGAATACACCAGAGAAGAAATCCGATAAGAAGGGCCTCGGGAATCGCGTCCTTGAGATTTACGCCAAACTGGTAAAGCGGACCCAATCCCTTACCGGCATAGTCTTGAGCCCGGGGATGACCTTCAGAGAATTCTCGGTTCGTTGCGGGCCTTTGCTCGGTCCGGGGCAGGCTTATCTCGATCGATTCACCCGGATAGTTGAACGGGTTTTGTATTCAAAGCATTCAACCAGCTTCACGGATTGGGATGAAAGCCAGGAGCTAAATCAAATGGTGGAGAAATCGATCAGCTATGAAGGTGCGTAGTATTATCGCGATTGCGATGGCCGTAGTGTTGGGGGTATCGATGCTGACCATCTGGTTCTATCCGTCGATCCAGGATTATATGATGGCAAATCCGTTCTGGAACGGGCTGAGGGATTTCTCTGATGACATGGATGTTCACCAGGCTGATTCGCTTACTCAGTCATGTGCCAATCCGACAGACACTGTCCTGATGGAAATCCCATACGCGCCATACGAAGAGAGCGCTCTTGTGCAGATCGAATCTTTCGTTAAAGAAGGGGGCACCTTGCTGCTGGCTGATGATTACGGCTATGGCAATACTGTGCTGGAACGGCTGGGGCTGGCAGTCCGATTCAGCGGGCAGCCGTTGCTCGATCCCCTGTTGTGCCATAAAAATCAATGGCTGCCACGGATTATTGACTTCTCCGATGATCTCGATGAAACGGGAATCGAGGCAGTAGTTCTTAATCATGGGACTGCCTTGCTTGATTCGGATGAAGAATCATGTATTGCCTGGTCTTCCGAATCCAGTTTCCTGGACCTCGATGGAAATGGCGAAAGCGGGAGTGATGATCGAAAGGGGCCGTTGCCTGTGGCTGCTGGCTATTCGATCGGTAAAGGGCGGGTATTGGCTCTTTCCGATCCCAGCGTGCTTATCAACAGTATGGTGAATCGCGATGACAATCGTGCCTTCATCGACCAAATATTGAAAACCTACGGAGAGGGGAAAAAGGTCACGATGGATATGTCCCGTCTGCCAAAAGCGCCGCTGGATGAATCCAAACAGGCCATGACCAAATCCAGAGAACGCATCTCCCACCCGTATTCCGTGATAGCCATGCTAGGCATCGTGGTATTTGCAGCATTCAAACCCTGGAAGAGAAAGGAGGCAGATTAATGCAACTCGATATAGAAACCATCAAGCTTCCCCAGCAAATTATGGATGAGATGTCGAAAACTGTTATCGGGAAGGAGGAAATCAGGCGCACCCTGTTTGTGGCCCTGATTGCCGGCGGGCATGTGCTGATCGAAGGTTTGCCCGGCACAGCCAAGACCAAGGTTGTCAACAGTCTTGCTCAGACCATCGGGTGTTCATTTAACAGGATTCAGTTTACGCCTGATATGATGCCATCTGATGTGACTGGTTTCTACCTGTACTCAATGGTAGGCGAGCCCCGATTTGTTGAAGGGCCGATGTTCGCCAATATCGTTCTGGCAGACGAGCTCAACCGGACCACGCCCCGGACTCAAGCGGCATTGCTGGAATCTATGCAGGAACATCAGGTCACAGTGGAAGGGAAGACTTATCCCTTGAGCAAACCTTTCATGGTTATCGCCACCCAGGTGGCTACCGGTGCCGAGGGCACCTATCCGCTGGCAGATGTCCAGATCGACCGATTCATGCTCAGGGCACATTCCGAGTATGCCTCGTTCGAGGAAGAAGTGGAAATCGTGGCCAATATCGACTATCTGGACAACCCCGATCTTGAGCCGATTATCAGCAGTGACGATATAGCGCGGTTGCAGGAGATAGCCCGACAAGTATATGTCTCACGCGACATTGTGGAATATATTGTATCCATTATAGATACCCTCCGCCGTCACCCCGATACTGAATCCGGGCCAAGCAGCCGGGGATCTATCGCCCTGTTTAAGTGTGCCCGGGCGCTGGCGTTGTTCGAAGAACGGGACTTCGTCATCCCCGATGATGTCAAACGGCTGGTTATACCGGCACTCGAACATCGAATCAGAATAAAACCTGAAGCTGAAATGGATGAGATAACTCCCCGACACATCCTGAGCAAAATCATGGAACAGACACCGGTGCCAAGGATAAAATCATGACACCACAACGCGCGTGGAAATATCGCGTACTCGTTTCGACCTATGGCGTACTCGCCCTGGGCATAATGCTGGTGTTTTCGCCGATGGCGTTTTCATTCATTCCTCTGGCATTCGCTGCTGTATTCCTGTATCTGGCAAGCAGCCATTCGCATTCATGGTTTCGCCTTTCATTCGATATCTACCTCTTTCTTGCCTTGCCGCTGATGTGGGAATCCGCATTGCCTGCATACCTCGCATGGTTGACTTCTGTGCCGCTGGTTTGGGCGTTCGGATATGACCTCGGGCAAGTGGCCCGCTCGGGTAAATCGATTGCTTTCCGAAAAGGGTGGGGAGTAAGTGAAGGGCTGGTTCGAACGGGGGTAGTGATACTTATTGCCATCATATTGGCCACGCTCCTCGGGAAATTAAGCGTGATAATCGCCGGGGCTGTGCTGGCTGGCTGGCTGGCCGTAATGGTCACACGTGTTGTAAGAGCCATGCCGGAAATTCCCGTAACCGCCATGACTTCAACGCATCGAGTGCTGGCCGATGACAATCTGGATTTCACTCTCTCAATTGAAAGCAGTTTCAAGTACGGCGGATGGCTGTCAATTCAATCACCTTACAAATGGGTCAACGTAGAACCGGTCTCACTGCCGCTCTCTAACAGCAAGACAGAATTGCAAATATCGCTGACTCCATATCTTTCCGGGCCATCGTCTGTTCGTATGGACGGATCAATGACCGATTGCTGGGGATTGCTATCCCGCCAAATTGAATTTGAGGTGGCTGATCTTCAGGTCATACCCAGGGCCCGGTATGCCATGTGGCTTGCCCAGAAATATCTGGAAACAAGCCAGTCCAGTGCAGTAATGTCAATGACTTCGGCTGTTAAGAAAAGCAAGCAGGCGATCGGCTCCAGAAGAGGTATGGATTTCTACGGAACCCGTCTCCATCAGCCAGGGGACAGCCTGAGGAGCATAGACTGGAAACACTCCATGAAGCTACAGGATTTTGTGGTGCGCGAATACGAGGATTCCCAGACCTCATCGGCCATGTTGCTTGTTAACCTGGCTGCCAGTAGTGAGCAGGCAGCCGATCGTCTGGTCTATTCACTTTTAACGACAGCAATCACACTTGCCGCAGAAGGGATTCCCTCCGTCGTGGCTGCCTACGATCATCAGGAAGTTGCCATCGTCACTGAATCACTTGATCACCGCCGTCTGGTTCTCAAATGTCTGGAGCTTTCACACAAGGTAGTTCACTGGGAACGATCTCACCGGTATCTGGCAACTGCGGACCTGCAGAGGATCAGGGCCAATAAGAAAAGGCTGGAAATGCTCAGGAAGGATTCACTGGCAACACTGATCGAGTTGATGGAAGTTGAACTCAAAGCAATTGGCCAGACCGCGGCTACAAACCCGGCCACAGAGGCGCTTAAAAGAGGCCTGCACAGAACCAGAGAATCATCATCAGTACTGATTCTTTCGGAAAGAAATCACGATGAGGAAGCGCTGCAACAAGCCAAATATGACTTACGATCCCGCAATCTCGCCTTTACCGAAATATCGCTGAACAGCAAGCAAAACAGGAAGGGACGCACCAGGAAGGTCACAGAAACGGCGCAGGTATCAAACGTCGCGCGTCGCGAACTCGAATTGGCTCACGCATGAAAACGAGGAGAATGGGCAGGTGGATCGAGCAGTTCCTGAACAGACAATGTCGCAAAGCCCTTCTTCTGGGACGATCCGAAGAATCTGGCAAAGACATTCGGCATTGATCAGCCTCGCCGGAGCAATCATTATATTGCTCGTGAATTTCTGGGCCGGGATGGATGCCCATTGGGATTATGAATATCCGCTTCACGTTGACGAGTACTTTGCAATGGGATATACGGACGCAATGATGGATGAAGGATCGCTGACCTACCACGATCCCTACAGAGATGGAACCATCAGCAAGCACCACGAGATGGGATTTCACCTGCTGATGGGATCATTCCGGGAGATGACCGGGCTGTCATGGCTGGGATTCTATCGGATAGCGCCTGCCGTGATGCTTGTACTGATATCATTCCTGGTGTATGCCCTGGGGCATCGCGAGGGGTATGGCTGGGCAGCAGCGTTGTTCGTGATACTGATACCCACATCCATACGAACCCTCGGCCCCGCTTTTCTGGTGCCAATGGTGGGGGCAATGCTGTTTATTCCAGTAGCTATCCTTATCCTGCACAGGATCGAGTCCATCGGAACTACGAAAGCGCTGCTACTGTTAATGGTCTTAATCGGTGTCACAGTCTCATTTCATCCACCCACCGGGGGAATCGTTTTTGCGCTGATTGCCCTGTATCTGTTTGCCCTTACAATCGAAGGATTGATTGATCGGAAATACTTCCGATCGGGGGGGGTGATTGCAGCCATCGGGGTTATGCTTGTTGTACCGCTCATGATTATGCTTCGCTGGCAATATGCTTATTTCGATCGAATCTGGGAGAAAATGCCCAACAATGATTCCGGCATGACCGAACTTCTGGGGTTTCATTCGGGTTTCATTGAAGCATTCGGGATTATTGCCACTGTCCTGTTCACTGCCGGTTCGCTTGCATTCCTATATGTTCGCGCATATCGCCTGCGCACATACGTCCTCCCTGCGTACATTTTGCTCCTGTTTGCCTTCATGTATATTGTCTATCCTCGTTATGACCTCGGGCCCAATATTCTCTACGAGCGTGGCTGGTCTTATGTGGGACTGTTCATGGCAATTATGGCAGGATTTGGAATCGCACGTTACTTCAGATCGATATCAAGACTCAATTTAAAGATCAGGCAACACGCCAGCCCGATTCAGGCAGTCGCGGTTATGGCAGGGATAACTGTTCTGGTAATGGCACTCACTACAGGATTTTTCGGCAATAAGCGGGATCAATATGCCGGATATTATTACATGGTTGGCGATCAAATACGCTCCGATTTCGTGTGGCTGGGAGAAAACACAACGGACTCGCACAAAGTTGCCTTAATGGAAGGGAGCCTTGCATGGACTTACCCCCCAATCGCCGGGGCGGGGAACCAGGTCAACGGGGCCGTGGCATCCCCACAAGCTCACAAATGGTCGCAGGAAGCTGAAGCTGCTTTCAACACGGGAGAAATCGAAACCGAATGGATTGAAAAACAGGGTGCTTCCGTGCTGTATTCGCGCTGGCCGGTCAGTCAGGAAGCGCGTAATATGAGCAACAACGATTTAATACAGGTGCGTCCCGGAGTATATCTGGTTCCCGAATCGATAGATGCAGCACATTGATTGGAGGTAAGGCATGACTTTAAATCCAGAAAATCAACCGATAAACGATCCGAAAATCTCTGTTGTTACCTGTGCCTATACCATGGATCGCTTTGACGATACCTTGCAGGCTGTGGAATCCGCCTTAAACCAGACGGTTCCGCCGCATGAAGTGATCGTTTCAATCGATAGAAATGAAGAGTTATTTACCAATCTACAACGGACGGTCACTGCGCAATATGTATCACAGAATAGAAATTCGTCGGTGAAGGTGATTTTAAATAAAGGCGATCAGGGGGTTTCCGAGACGCGAAGCCTCGGGATTCGGGAAGCGGAGGGCAATCTCGTTGCCTGTATCGATGACGATGCGGTCGCTGAACAGAACTGGCTGGAAGAGATGGTTCGAGCGCTCAATAGTTCCAATGCATCGGTAGTGGGAGGAAAGTGTATTCTCTCGTGGCCGAACGGGAACCGGCCTGTCTGGTTTGCTGAGGAACTGGACTGGGTTGTCGGTGGCACATACAAAGGTATGCCCACAAATGGAAACGTGGTAAGGAATGTTGCCACATGCAGCATGATCGCGCCCAAGAGTGTTTACGAACAGGCTGGTTTCTTCAGCAAAGAGATCGGAGCTATAGAGGGAGGCAGAAGGGGGGGGGAAGAAGCGGAATTTTGCCTGAGAGTTAAAGAACGAATACCCGGGAAAGATATCGTCTACGAGCCAAATGCTGTTGTGCATCACAAAGTTCATGCCTTTCGCGTAAGTCTAAAATACCTTATTCGCAGGTCGTATGACGAAGGTTACAGCAAGGCAATAATGCAGCGATTCATAAAATCACGCGGGCAGCTTTCGACGGAGAACTCGTATCTTCGCTATCTGCTTTTTAAATCGATACCGGATCGCATCAAAAGGCTTCATAAAAAGGAATCAATAATTCAATTGGGAGCCATTACTATCAGCACTATCGCCACAATAACAGGATACGCGTTCGGCAAACTGGAAAGAAGCAAAGGAATTTAAATCACCATCGAAGGAGGTTGGGATTATGGCTTTAGGCATGCCGCGAAAATTGATGAGTTGGGCTGTAGCCAAAGAAAGGGAGACCCTATCCGGCCAGTTCTGTTCAATGATGAAACCTTCGGTGAATGATATTTTGCTGGAAATCGGAGGGCCCTCAAAAGGGACTCAAAAAGTGATATCGCTTTTTGAAAAAGTTTTAGTTGCCAATATCGAAATCAGGCCGATGAGCATGTCCGAACTTGGGTATCCCCAAAGCGCGCAAATTATTCTTTCCGATGGATGCAAACTCCCCCTTAAAAGTAAAAGCGTGGATTATGTATTCTCAAACGCAACTCTGGAACATGTCCCAAAAGATCAATGGCCGTTGCTGGCCCAGGAAGTCGTCCGGGTCGCCCGCAAGGGTTTTTTTGTGTCGACTCCCAATCACTATTTCCCGTTTGAGCCACACTATCTGATGCCGCTATTCCAGTTCGTGCCAGAAAGCACACGCCGAAAGCTGGTAGTGGATTACGGTTTCACCATCGGATGCATGAGCAGAACAACTTATGAGGAGATCAATCTTCCCAGAAGAAAGGAACTCAAGCAGCTCTTCCCAAAAGCGAAAGTGCATGGGTGGGGTATGCCCCTCATACCTTTTCACTGGGTTTGCTGGATGAGAAATGACGCTTGAACACGCGCTCAATCCGAATACGCTCGTAATGCCACGTGACCATGCAACGTTGGCGCACTGGTCGGCCGGGAGGGTTTCAACCCTGCTGACCATCATCGCTCTGGGCCTATGGTCGTATTCTCTCGTTCAAGCCAAGCTTAGCATCGGATCATTGGGGCTCATTCACAGTTTCCCGATCACCTTTCTCGTATCGCTGGGTCTCCTTACAATCGCTTCCGCGGTTCTCTGGGTTTCCAAAGAAAACCATACAAAGCTGCTGTTCCTGCAACTTTCGTTGCTGGTTGTTTCATTTTGGCTGGTTCCTGTCCTTGCCGGAGGAAGCCTGCCATTTTTAAACCATATGTACCGCGATTACGGAAACGTTGATTATATACTCCGAAACGGGCATATTGATCCTGAAATCGTAACATACCTTAACTGGCCCGGCTCTCAGCTACTGTTCGCGTCCGGCATGAAAGTGACAGGATGGGAAGGTATCCCCCATGGATTCCTGGCTACATCAACGTTTTTCATGATGATCCTTATCCTGTTGATGATGTATGCCTTTCTGAAGAGCATATTCCCCGCAAGTCAGACGAATTACACTTGGGCCGCGTTGTGGGTGGCATGCCTTGGGTGCGTCACGGGCCCGGTTCGTTTCTCGCCGCCTGCGATGGGTTTCCTGTTGATGCTCTGTGTGCTTATGCTCATTACTGCTATGGAGAGGGGCCGGATGAGAGATATCGGCTTGCGGTCTTGCATGATAGTCGTCGGAGCAACGCTCACCTTCGTTCATTTACTCACCGCACTTTATAGCCTGGCAATTGTCTTTGGCCAGTTCATTCATAAAAGAAAATCTCCGATCACCTTTATTCTGCTGCTCATCTCCCTCATCGTAGCGTGGCAGGTATATGTGGCCACATCATATTTTTCGTTTAAACTCCCGATCTTTCTCGAATCCGCTCTCAGTCTGGATGCCCTGGCGTTTCATTCGATGGAACGGGGAACAAATGGGAGCGAATCTCATATAGTTATCAGCAGTATTCGCTTCTACTTCACGCTCCTTTTGGCGGGTTTGGCCATAACCGGTGGGCTGCTGGCCTACCTGAAGCATAAATGGAATCCGAATGATAGATCGATGCTGATTGTGCTGGCTGCCATTATTGCCACATCTATCGGGGTTGGGGCCGCCTATGGAGGCTTCCATATCTTCAACCGTGTGTTGACCTTTATCCTGCCCATCATCGCGTATTTCGCCGTGAAATGGCTGGATTTTCGCAGGCTGCGTGTGATTTTTGTGGGCTGCCTTTTGATCGCGCTGCCGCTGCATATGATAACTCACTATGGAAATCAGACCTACGATCACCTTTCCACCGGTTTTATCAAAAGTCTCGATTTCTTTGAAAATAGCGAGTCTGGCGGCACCGTATATTCTAATATACTTTTGGAACTGCCTGAACAGCAAGATAAATATTCTATGATGATCGCTTTGGCTTTATACAGAGCTGAGAAATCAGACCAGATCACTCCCGAACAAATCATGGAGAACAATTCAGAGAATCTCGTATATGTGCACGTCGACAATCGTGACGAAGAGCGGTTCGAATTTGAATTCGATGATGCCGCGTTTTTCCGGGAATGGCATGCATCGCTGGCCGATAGCCATCATTTCAATTACATATATTCGAACAAAGATGTCAATCTATATTTCGGCGACCCAAAAGGTAACTGAAAAATGAGGAGGGATAACAAATGACAGATGAAAAATCAGTGCTCGAACAGAACATCCGGTTACACCAGATTGAGGCATATTTCTATAACGCCATTCATCCCGAAGATTTCAACCTTTGGGAACAACGGAGATTGAAACGCGAGATAAAACAGCTATCTGCGAAAATAGATCGATCTCTGCCCGTGATGGATCTGGCCAGTGGCACCGGCAACCTTTCCGATCATCTGAGAAAAGAGGGAGTTCGTGTTATCGCCTGCGACCTGTCGCGAGAAATGCTGAAGGAGAACCGGGCGCAAGACAGGGTTCAGTGCGATGCCACTCGATTGCCTTTCAAAGATGGTTGCTTTAGCGCCATCACCGGGTATTCGATGTTGCATCACCTGCCCGATCCTTGCAGAACAATGAAGGAAGTTACCAGAGTAGCTGTGCCGAAAGAGTGTTTCCTTTATTTCGATCACGATCATTTCCTGCCCGAAAAGCACAAATCTCTGGGACATTATGATTTCAGCATTTCGGACTTGGCTGGCTGGGTTTTATGGATAACAATGCGCCCCAGGTACATAGGACGTCTCTTTAAGTACGCTCTGTGGGGCAGGCGTAAACATCTGCAAAACATGGCGGATATGGATGTGGTCGAATCGCACGAGAGGGTCAATACGGAGTACCTGTTTGATATTCTTGATAATAGTGGGTTTGATGCACAAATAGTAGCCTACAATTCCGGGAGTTTTCTGGAGGCATCGCGAACTAATTAAACGGAGCACATTTGAAATGAAAATTGTTCATATCGGAACGGGCGTCGTGCCGGTATTACCTTTCGGTTCGCGCGGCCCGGAGAAAACGATCTACTACTCGACCAAACATTTGGCCAGGCTGGGTTACGATGTGGACATTATTGATATGAAACAAGGTGCGCATGATAGAGGCGAAACAGAGGCTCGTTTTCATGAAATCAGTCTTCCTTCGATCTTCAATTCAAGTCTGTTCAGCTATTTAAAGATAATGATTTTCAGTCTGATTTCGACTTTTATGCTAAGCCGGCTCATTAAAAACGGAAGGGTGGATATCGTTCATGCGCACAGCCAGTTCCCGGCAGCGGCTATCCTGATCGCTCGATGGATCTTCCACTGGCACATTCCCCTTATATATACCGCACATAATCCATATCTGGTAATGCCGTGCGGAATGACAGACAAACTCAAGCACACAATATTGGAATGCATGGTAATGCGGTGCGTCGATTGCGTGGTCTCTCAAACATTATCTGTCGGTGAAGAACTGCAACGCAAGTATGGGATCGATCCTGCCCAAGTGTTACAGGTCAGCGCCGGAATAGATATCGAGGCCATCTCCGCTTTCCCGGGCAAGTCAACCCGGAGAACCGGGAATCCGCTGATACTCTATGTGGCAATCATCAATCTCCGGAAAAATCAGATGTCGCTAGTACAAAGCATCCCGCAAGTTCTGGAGAAATTCCCTGATGCAGAGTTTATCTTCCCCGGTGCAGTTGATGATCCTGCTTACTTCGAGAAAATAAAGCAGTTCATCGATGAACACAGTCTTTCTGAAAATGTTGTATTCACCGGTGATCTTTCCACGCAGGAGTTGTACCGGGTATATCGAGACGCAACTATGTTCGTTTTCCCAACCCGATATGAAACCCAGGGGGTTGTACTGCTGGAAGCGATGGCATTTGGCCTGCCGGTGATCGCATCGGATATCGGGCCGATCCGGGATATCGTGGAGATGGAGCATCACAGTGCTTTGCTGATTGATCCGGAAAACACCAAAAATATCGGGGCATCGATCATCCGGGTTTTGGAGGATGAGGCACTAAGAACGGAAATGTCATCAAAAGGAATGAAGCTTACTCATAACACGTTTTCCTGGGATCATGCAGCCAGGAGAATGGCATCAGCATATCACAAATTTGTCCGGGTGGAACAATTAAATACATCGGAGGTAACTAACAATGGCTGAATCAATCAGGGCGCTACGAGAGATATGTCAGGAAACCAGAGATGATAATCTCTACAGCAGGAGCACATTCGACAAGATGTTCATCCGAAGCGCATCGATATATTTCACCAAATTATCTCTGAAGATGCACATCTCTGCCAATCAGGCAACGTTTATCGATTTCCTCATCGCCATAGCCAGTGGCGTGCTGATGGTTTTTGCAGAGCCGGTGTGCTGGCTGGGGGGCATCTTTCTCTTCTACCTCTATCTGGTTTTCGATTGCGTGGATGGCGAAGTATCCAGATACAACAAAACGTCCTGGCCGGCCGGGTCGTTTCTCGATGGTGGACTCGGCTGGCTGGTCTGGCCTTATTTACTGGCTTGCATGACCTTTGGAATCTATCAGGAAATTGGAAGTATAACTGTTTTCGTATTCGGATTTATGGCAACCATCGGATGGCTCCTTTATATGGCTTGTGCACTGTTTCCTTACCCGATTCTTCATTCCTGGGGAAGGTTGCAGGAAGCGACTACCGAGGGCGAAGAGGAAGGGGTTGCTAAAGAGCCTGTAATAATGCACTTGGGACGTGCCTTTTTTGGACCCAAAGGATTTATCCCCATTGTTATCACAGTTGCTGTCATAGACTGCTTCATCTCGCCATTTGCCATCGGAGAGTTTACGCTCAATGCCCGCTTTATTTACCTGGCAATTTTTGCCATGGCCACGATGGCCGGGATCGCCATGAGCACTTACAACGTGATCCGATACGGTGTCAGAATTCAACGGCCCTGAGAAATGAACTATCCCGCCGCAAGCAGCGGGGTATCAATAATGTCATTCCGGCCTCCGAGCCGGAATCCATTGCCCTGCCACCCATCTGGATTCCCGCATGCGCGGGAATGATATTTACATGGCAAGCCACTGGGTATTTTGTACCCAAAGAGAATAAAAAGTAGGGGCAATTCATGAATTGCCCCTACTTTTTACTCCTACGATATTCCTAATTCGGAATCAAATCAATCGAACTTCCCAACGCTCAATGCTTTAACCATACTTCGTTCGCTGACAAACCGTACGATCGAGCGTTCCACCGGCAGCTTGAAGAACATGTGATTGCATCGCAATGCCGCCAGCTTCCTCGCCATGGCGGTCGCCAATTCTGTTCTCACCTTTAATCCGGACATCCAGCAATAAAAAGCCAGATTGGTCAAATCCTTCATTGGGCAATTCACCCACGGGAAAAGATGGTAATCCTTCGGCATTATTTCGTTGCCGATATACGGACTGGAACCCCATTCCTCGATAGTGGCAGGCACCTGCATCCCGGCATTCATGCATTTCTCGTAGAGTTCGCTCCCCGGGTAAGGCCGGTAAATGAAGGGGCCCAAAATGCGGAAAGAATCGTTGATAGCCGTAATCCTGCTGATCAATGATACGGTTTTGTGCATATCTGAAACCTGCTCTCCGGGCAAACCAATCATGAACGAAAACGTGGCATCGATACCGACTTCATTCAACCGCCTGGCAGTATTCATAATGTCTTCAACTTCGATATCCTTCTTAAGTACATCGAGAATTCGTTGGGAGCCGGATTCAGCCCCAATGCCAATTTGCTGGCACCCCGAATTTTTGAGTCGCACCAGCAATTCAGGGCTGATGTGATGTTCCCTGAAGTAATCGGCGCGCCCGCTGGCAAACCATCGGAATTTAAGATCCTCCGCTTCGATTCGATCCATGATCTCTATCAGGCGCTTTTTGTTGGCAAAGAAATCCTCATCGAAAAAAGAAATGCGGGTAACGCCCGTGTTCAGGATAGTCCGGATATCGTTTACCACCAGTTCGGCCGACCGGAACCTGTACCGTTGCCCCAGAATGGGATTAATACAAAACGAGCACCGATGCGGGCATCCGCGACTGGTCATGATGGGCAAACCCACCGATGTTTTGTGGGCCACTTCAGCGAGATCATCTTCGGAGTTTATGCCATCCAGCAAATCCCATTTCGGAAACGGAAGATCATTTAAATCCATCGGTTCTCTGGCCGAAGTCGTAACCACTTCGCCATCCGATTGGAATGAGATGCCATTCACTACACTTGGATCACTCTGGTTTTCAATAGCAGCGAGGAGCTCTATCAGCGTGTTCTCGCCTTCTCCCTTCACAGCGTAATCAACATATTGACTGCTTGCCACCTGTTCCGGGTACAATGTGGGATGCACACCACCCCAGGCGATCGGAATGCTCGGATTGATTTCCCTCACCCGGGCCGCGATTTCGACGGCACTGGTAAGTTGTGCCGTCATGATGCTCATACCAACCATGAGAACATCATCATTGAGTTCCTGTGCCAAACGATCAAAGAGATAGGATTTTTCAACGTTGTTGGCATCCAGCACAACCACTTCATATCCGCGGTCGAAAGCATATGTCCCAATACACAATAATCCCATCGGGATATTCATCCGTACCAGCCTTGGCCTTAATAGCGCATTGACCAAAACAATCTTCTTGCCCATGTTTATGCTCTCCTTTAATCATGTAGTTATGTGGTTAACCGGTGGATAGAACAGGTCACTCGCCTAACTTCATTATCGCCACCTCCACGTAATCCTCCTCAACCGGGGAGAACCTTATCGAGCCGGTTGGAATAGCCGGGTTCGTCTGATTAAATACTCGGCTATTATCAAGACAGCTAGAATGCACTGGCTAATAAACCATGCAATGCCACCTCCCTCGATGCCCATTCGAGGTAAGAGTACATAGCTTAACCCCAGCACAATCGTTACCATGAAGAAACTGAGCCATACCACCGATTTCATTTTCATCTGGACCCTTCGTATTCCAAAATAGACAAAGGTCAAACTGAATGGCACTGCGGAGACAGCCAAAATCCGTAGGAGATGTGTAGCATTCTCAGAATACTCCGTACCAAAAAGGAGTAACACCTTATCTCCTACCAGAATGACCAGAGCTACTGCCGGAACAACGGTGACCATAAGCAACTTGAGGCTCTTCATTACCTGATCCTTCAAGCCATTTTCGTTGTTCGACCCTTCAGCAAAAAGGGAAAATGATATCGCCACAGGAATCATGAATAGTACATAGCCCAGCGTCCAGGCAACATAGAAATAAGCATTTTCTTCGGCACTCAAACGATTTATCACAATTATCGGGAGAACAAACTGTGTTGCCGCCAAACAAAGGTGAGCAAAATAGTTGGGTAGAGAGAATTTCAACAATTTCAAAACCATGCTTTTTCTGCAAGCGAAAGAGGGGCGATAGCCCGGTTCAACCCGCGGAATCATGAAAGAAAGTGCGCAAGACGCGGCCACTAAAAATGCAGCACCCCAGGCAAAGAACATCCCGAATGCCTCGAAGAAAGCGGCAAGCACTATGAGAGGAACAAATCTGGAAAGGCCAAGAACCATGCCCTGCATCAGAGTGAAACCGGATTTCCTTTTCGCAACAAAGATACGTCCGCTAAGGATAAATATGGTCCCGGCAACAACGGAAAGGACAAATACAATTCCAAAAGCAATATTCTCACGAATTATAAGAAGGGCCGGGGACCATAGATCAAGCCCTGCGATGAAAACAACAGCCAGACATAAAGATACTAATCCGCTCACGGTAAAACATGAATTGATCATATCTCCGGATTTGCCATTTGTGGCAGGCAAGAAACGAATTAATGCAAAGTCCAACCCAATTGTGGAAAAGGCCATCATCAAGAGCATTGCGGCAACAGCAGCCGAAGCTACTCCAACTGCCTCTGCCGGATAAAGCCTCGCAGCAGCAATCCAGAATAGGAAACCGGTAATCGCAAGAACCGCATTGGTCAAAATGAGGTAGACTGCATTTCGGTAAAGCGAAACTCCGTGGAGATTTTTGAGAATCTCCCACGGCGTCCGAATAGTTCCGAGTGTATTTTTCAGACCGAGGTTTTCCATTTCCAGTTGTTTCATCAGATTAAGCTCTCGCAATACACGTTTTTACCTTCACCTCAGTCCGCTCTCTTGAGGAAAAGAAAGTGTTCTTACTTCTATTGGAAGCAGGGAACATATGACCATGCGACTCTACCGGCAAATCGCTGGGCAATTAGTAGATATCAGCCAGTATCCGGCTAACATCGCTTCGGTTCAAATCAACGATGTTGTTTTCCATCCTGCCCTTCGAAAACGCCAGATCCGCCAGCCAGTCGAGATCGCCCCTTTCCACACCATATCTGCTAAGGCTGAACGGAATCCCGGTATTGGCCAAACCTGAAACCTTCTCCCATAGTTCATCAAAATCATCCAAACGAGCCTTCCCCAAAAAGCCCGGCCAGATATCCTGCATCCGCGCCGTATTTAATCTGAACAACGAGTTGAGCGGCATCGAGCAGGCGATCCCGTGTGGTATGCCGAAATAGGCAGTCAACGGATAGCTGATGGAATGTGCTGCAGCGGTTTTGGTATTGGAAAAGGCCAGCCCGGCATACATCGATGCCATCAACAGGTCACTTCTGGTCTCAATCGATATCGGCTCAACTAACTTTTCCAGATTGCCCACAATCAGTGCGACCGCCTTGGCGGCAAAATTGCTGGAGACAGGATTGGCATTCTTGTTCCATACGGCTTCGAGTGAATGCGAAAGCGCATCGAGAGTGGATGAAACCGAAGCAGCCAGAGGCAAAGATGATGTCAAATTAGGATCGTATACGGCATAATCCGGATAATTTGCGCTTTCGGATAATGAATACTTTTTCTTCTCTAATTTATCCCAGACCGTGGCCCACATCGTGAGTTCGCTGCCCGCACCGTGCGTGGTAGGAACGGCTACAAAAAGAGGTTTTTCCTTTGCTTCAACCTGGCATCCAACAAGTTCCCGGATTTCATAACAGGACTTGTAGATTGCCATTCGCACCGCTTTGGCGGTATCGATTACCGAACCACCACCGATAGCAACAATCATTTGCGGTTTGAAATTGCGAGCAAAATCGATGGCCTTCCCGCAGCTATCAAACGACGGGTTGTTTTCGATGGCGGAAAAGCATTGGAAATCAGGCAAAGAATGCGAGATTTTTTTAAAGTCGTCCGTCTCTCGAAAACGATTTGAGCACATCAAAAGGCCCTCTTTTTTACCATCGGCAATTGCACCAATTGTTTCATCGAAGGCATCGGCGAAAACAATCCGGACAGGATTATGGTATTTCCAGGTCATTTCAAAAACCCCATCAACGAAGCTTTCATTTCTTCGGGCGAATCGGAAGGTCTGCCCAATCCATCAACCGTCCCGGACTCTATTTCAATATGAATGAAATGCGGGTTTTCGTATTGCCCGATTTCTTCTACGATCAGCCGAAAGTCTTCAACGCTTCTCACTTTGCTTACGGTTCGATACCCGCAAGCCTTTGCTACTGATGGGAAATCCACCGCTGAAGAAAGCGTCAACTGCCCGCCCGTAGATTCATACGCACGATTATCAAAGCAGATGTGGATCAGGTTTTTCGGCTGATAGTGCCCCACGGTTGCCATCGTCCCCATCTTCATCAGAAGAGCGCCATCGGCATCCAGCACGAACACCCGCTTCTCGGGACTTTCCAGCGCGACTGCCAACCCGATCGACGCCAGGCATCCCATCGAACCCATCATGTAGAATTTGCCTTTGTGAGCCACACTTTGGTATAACTCTCTGCCGGAAAAGCCGGTAGCTCCCAAAAATACATCATCAGGGCCAGCATTATCTGTCAGCAGTGGGATATAATCCATGCGCTTATCGAGTTTATTTTCCGGGGAAATCGACGCTTTATCGTACTGTTCGAAGTAGCCTTTTTTGACGATGAAAGCAAACGGCACAGACTGATTCACGCAATACTCTCTGGCCATCGCGATATGCTGGCTCAAATCGCTCTCGCCATGAAGTACAACATAGGGAATCTCAAATGTATCCAGAAGCGGCAGGATGGTCTGTCCCATAAGCTTATGCTGAGGGGCATCCTTCATTCCGGGTTCGGCTCTCCATGAAATGAGAAGCAACGCCGGTAATCTGTACAGCAATTGCAGTGAGGAAAGCGGATTGACAGCATTGCCGTAGCCATCGTTCTGCATATAGACCACCGGTATCTTTCCGGTGAGCGAAAACCCGGCAGCCAGGCCCATTGCTTCACCTTCCGAAGAACAAAGGTAGTTTTGCACCTGATCGCTATCGCCGATGTAATTCAGCAAGTGTTTGAACACTGAGCAGGGAATCCCCATAAAAGGGGCAAAACCCGCATCCTGTAAAGAGCCGACAAATTCTTCTGGTTTCATTTTACTTCACACTCGGTATCAGGGTGAGTATTTCCTTAATTGGCATGCAGGTTTCCTCACACCCGGAGGCTGTTTCATTTTCCAGTATTGTCCTAGCTGCCTCTACCATCGCAGGATAGGCTGCCCGTAACAACTGGTTGGCATAGATCACTATCCGTACCCCTATTCGTTTCAATTCTGTTTCGGTTATGGTGTTATACGTGCTCGGCACAGCAACCAGCGGCACTTTGTGGTTGAGCCGTTGATAGAGCCGGCAAAATTCAACAATTTCGTCGGGGGTCTTTTCTTTACTGTGAATCATCACTCCATCCGCACCGGCAGCAATGTAGGCCCTCGCTCTTTGTATTGCATCGTCCATTCCGGCTTTCAAAATCAGGCTCTCGATTCGGGCGATCACCATGAAATCATCGGTGACCTGCGCCTGTTTACCGGCGCGAATCTTATCGGAAAAATCCTCGATATTATCCTGAAACTGGGTAACTTCAGTCCCAAAGAGTGAATTCTGTTTGAATCCGATCTTGTCCTCAATGATTACCGCCGAAATCCCCTCACGCTCCAGCGTGCGCACCATGAATCTGAAGTGCTCCGGGAATCCCCCTGAATCCCCATCGAAGATGATGGGTTTAGTGGTCACTTCCAGGATATCGTTCAAGGTATTCATCCGGGAAGTAAGATCAACACACCCGATGTCCGGCTTGCCTTTGGCGGTGGAATCGGTCAGGCTGCTCAGCCAGATTCCGTCGAATTCGCTGACGAAATCTTCCCCGGTTAATCTAGTGTTTTCAGTAATCAGACCCGACAACCCGTTGTGGGATTCGAGTATGCGCACCAGATCTTTCGATTCCAGAAGTCGGCGCAATCTGCTCAACCGGATTCCGGGCGTCGTTCCGATTTCCCTCAATTCGTTATTCAGCTTTGTTGATGATATTCCCTGGGTGTATTCGGGCTCGATCAATTGCCCATCCCACTCTTTCAGAGTTTCGATCACCATCGATCGGATTTCCTTTTGAACACCGGTTCGCCAGTCATCCCCGTGAACTACAACATCCGGTTTGATTTTCCTCAAGTTGGGCACGTAATCCAGAGTATCCTGCGGTATGACTTCCGCGACATTTTTGAGATTCTCGACGATCATTTTTCGTTGTTCGTACGATAGATAAGGGAGGCGTTTGTAACTGGCAATCGCCTGATCCGTCAAAAGACCCACCACAACTCTACCGTGTTTGCTGGCTTCTTCAATGATATTGAGATGTCCGGGATGTATCAAATCTGCACTCATTGCAACGTATACCGTTTTCATGTCTCCCCCTTCACAATTTTCCTGTTATGAACTCAATCGCATTAGCACTTCGGCGCTCAGTAAACATTAACTTTTAGGTAGGCTGGAGCATCGGTTCCAACCTTCGAGAGCGAATGCTTTCGGCCATCCATGCCCTCGAATTAAGGAGCAACTTGACGTTAGCAACTCGTTCGATCCGGCCTCCAGAAGCAAAGGCTGAGAATCCGCATCAAATCCTCGAATCCAACCACGATACTGTTAAGCTTCGTTTCCCCAACCCTGTCCCGATACTCAATTGGCATATCGAGGGTCTTCAACTTCATCCGCCCCCCTTTCATCGAAATTTCCGGTTCAATGGCAAATCGGGACGAAAGAAGGTTCATCCTTTCAAGATGATACTTTTTAACACCGTAGAGACCGGTGCAGGGATCGAATGCCTGGAATCCATAAATCCCCTGAATCAGGGTTCGGAAAAGCCAGAGCCCGATCCGGTTGAACCTGGGGATGTTGTGCCTGCCATATTTTCGGGAGCAGACAACCATATCGTACGTTTCCATAGCTTCCACCATCTGGGGAATCAGGCTTGCCGGGTAGGTATCATCAGCATCGATCCACAGAATGTTCTCCCCTCTGGCCATAGCGATACCGGTTTGTAAAGCTGCTCCCTTTCCCCGGTTCACTTCGTGCTTTATGACCTGGCACTGAAAACGCGAAGCGACTTCAGTGGTCCCATCCACCGAGCCATCATCAATAACGATCACCTCGTAGGTATCGTCAACAATGCCGCACACCTTCTGGAGAACGATAGGAAGTCCGTCCTCTTCATCCTTGGCGGGAACAATGATGGTTGTGTACACATTATTCATGATCTGACCCTCCCTGTTACAAAACAAGCTATTTAAGCTATGGTCTTCAAGATTTGGCTGGTGTGTGCAAGAGATTGCCGAATTCCTGACAAATGGAATCGCTCACGATCCATCTCGCTGCCGACATGAGATTGTCCGCTATATAATCCGGATGACTGCTAACCCCGTTTTCCCAATCCGGCCCGGTAGCAACCAGAACCGTCTTGCAACCTGCAGCCTTGCCGGTTTCCACATCAGTCTGTCTGTCCCCCACCATATATGAAGCCTCTAGATTTACATTGAAATCATGGCTTGCCTTACGGAGAAGCCCTGTTGCAGGCTTTCGGCACTCACAGCCATCATCAGGATGATGTGGACAATGGTAGATTGCATTCACTTTGGCATTACCAATAGCCAGTTCATCCTGCATTTTTTGATGTATTTGCTCCAGCGTTTCCAGAGTGAAATACTCTCGAGCTATGCCGGATTGATTGGTAACTACTATCACTTTAAAACCGCTCCGGTTCAACAGATTAACAGCCTCAGTTACTAATGGAATCAGGTGCAAATCCTCCGCACGTCTACAGTAATTGACTTCCTCAGAGATTGTTCCGTCTCTATCGAGAAAGACCGCTTTGGTCACACTACATCCTCCTCTAACATCACCACAAAATCAGCTTGATTTATGATTACCATTTTGCGCTGTTTGAATTTTCCCCATATCCTGAGAGATTTTGTAACTGCGGGATAAATCAACCCACAACTTCCTGCTTCATATTCTGAAGATCATTATTTGCCTGTTCATATTTTTCCAGCGTTCCGATATCGAGGAAGTAGGCATCCGGCCCCATATGATATCCGTATAGCGGCAAACCATCTCTTATCAAACTGGGGAAAACATCATAACCAAAATCCCATGGTCCCATCGGTGGAACGTATTTAAGTACCGTCTTTTCCAAAACATATATTCCGGCATTTACCGACCAATCATTGCATGTCGAGTTTTCTGTTCCGGGTTTTTCGATGAAGCCTAAAATCCGGCCTTCATCATCCGTTTCGATAACCCCCACTCCCTCAAAACTATCGGCCTCAAACATGGCCAGAGTAGCAGCTGCATTTTTCTCCCGGTGGAAATTCATCATTCCCGTCAGATCGAAATTGGTCAGGCTATCGCCATAGACCACAACGAAGGAATCATCGAAGAAATCTTCCATTTTCTTCACTCCACCTGCCGTTCCCAGCGCAGTTACTTCCTGAGAGTAGGTCACCTGCATTTCCAGATGAGAACCATCACCAATTAAGTCCACTATCTTTTCGCCCAGATAACACAGGTTTATGCAAACCTCGCTAATGCCATGAAGTTTAAGCCAGGTCATCGTGCGTTCAATCACCGGAATTCCATCCAGCGGAAGAAGTGGTTTGGGCATAGACAGGGTCAGGGGTCTCAGCCGGGTCCCTTCGCCCGCTGCCAGGATCATCGCTTTCATAATCGTTAGTTGTTCTCCATTTCCAGTATCTTCATGGCCTCGGCAACAAGGTCATCTTCAAGATTTATGCTATCGCTTCTCACGCAAGTGGTAATTACGTGTTCCAGCAACATATGAACATCCTCCACCTGTTCCATGCTGTGATTGTCCACAACGATAGGAACATCCACCATGTTCTGGAGTTTTCCCCCATTGAAACCGGAAAATCCCACCGTCGCGGCCCCGCGTGATTTGGCCCTTTCGATGGCGTTGAGCACATTGGGAGAGTTGCCGCTGCCGCTGATCCCGATCACTACATCGCCCTCTCCTACCACATGATTCTCCAATTGCTCGGCGAATATCAGCGAGTAATCGGTATCGTTGGCCCAAGCGGAAAGCAGCGAAAGGTTATCACAAAGCGAGATGGCATTGATACGTGGCTTGCCTTCCACCATCCCTCCTTTGGAGAGATCGCAGGCAAAATGGGTAGCGGTTGCTGCAGAACCCCCATTGCCAAATATGAGCACTTTCTTTCCTTCCATGCGAGCGGATTCGATTAGCCTGGCAACCTGCATAATGGTATCAATCGGAAGTACATCAAGTGTGGCCTTTATCTGATTGATATAACCGGCTATCAATATCCCCAACGGATCTGATCTTCCGTATGACTGCTTCAGTTCGGTTTCCGAGCAACCAAACTCTCCATTAAGCACAGCCAAGTCTTTCCCTTCCTGTTCGTCCATCCTCTTTCTCCCTCCTTTTATGCGTATCAATAAACCGAAGCGACTGGCTGGCCCACCACCGTCTTGATCGCACCGGCATTTTTCATCGCTATCTCAGCCGCGCCGTAGTGATCCTTTGCCTCCGGCTGATTCTGCGCCCAGTTAACATATTCCATTGCAAGGTGCTTTACCGGCACGATAGGTTCCCACCCAAGATTTCTCAATTTGGAAATATCTGAAATGACGTGGCGGGTATCGCCGAATCGGAATTCCCCCGGGATCTGAATCGGGATATCATTCCGTCCGGTAATTCCCAACAGGAGCTCCGCATACTCGCTCACCGAGAGCACTTCATTGCCGCCCACATTGAAGACCTCGAAGTTAGCCGTTTCGTTTTCCAGCACCAAAAGGTTTGCCGCCGCAACATCTCCAACGTACACGTAATCGCGAAGCTGCTTGCCATCTTCATATGCAATCGGCGGAAGGCCGTTCAGCAGCCGAAGCGCAAAAATCCGTAGTATCCCGGAATAGGCATTGCTGAAACTCTGGCGTGGCCCCTGGGTGATGCTGTAGCGAAGTGCTACTGTCGGGATATCGTACCGCTTGCCCAGCGTCAACGAATAAAGCTCTTCACAATATTTGGAGACTGCATATTGGTTGTGAGGATTCACTCTCGATTCCTCAACAGGCAGAGGGTTCATGCCAGCCCCGCACTCGGGACATTTTATTTCCCAATCACCATTTTTCAGTTGCCTCAAAGATCGCGGAATCGGGTATTGAATGCCATGTTTGGAACACTCATATTTGGCTTCGCCATAGGTTGCCTGAGAGCTGGCTATCACCACTTTTTGAATGGGAAGCCGATTGTTCACGATCAATTCGTAAAGAAGAGCAGTGCTGCCGTCGTTCACATACGCGAATGTGCTGAAATCGGGCAGATAACCCTGGTACGCTGCAAGATGAAAGACAGCTTCGACTCCATCGAGCGCCTTGCTCATATCCTCCCGATTGCAAACATCCCCCAAAATGAACTCAATATCTGAGGGAATGTAATCCGGCTTCTTTCCCTGCTGATGAACCGGAGGCTGGAGATTATCGATCACCCGTACTTCGTATCCGTTTTCGAGAAGGAGGTCCGCCGTATGTGACCCGATGAAACCGGCGCCACCTGTTATCAGGACTTTCATTATGTTCTCCTGTAATTGAAGATTACCTTGCTACCGTCAGCCTCAAAGCGGAAAGGAAGCTCTCGCAGTTTACTCAAAGAGGAACGAACATCATCCTGCTTCCTTCTGGGACAATAGAGAAGCATGAACCCTCCTCCGCCCGCGCCGGATATCTTCCCCCCGATAGCGCCAGCTTTGTGAGCAGCATCATACATCTCATCGATTTCCTGATTGCTGATCCTGCTGGCCAACCCTTTCTTGAGTTCCCATCCGTGATGCATTATCTCCCCGAACTCATCGAATTCCCCGCAGTTGATCGCCTCTTTCCCTTGATAGGCCATATCCCTCATTTCAGAAAGAACTCCAACCTTTTCATCGATATTGGATTTCTGCTCCGCGAGGACCCCGTTTGCTTTTCGGGTCTTACCTGTATAGAAAAGAAGAAGGTTATCATTGAAAGATTTCATTTTTTGAGAATCAAGCTTGATTCTTTCTGGTCTGACTCCAAAGCCGTTGAAGGCAATAAAACGAAGTCCGCCGTATGCAGCAATGTACTGATCCTGTTTCCCTATTGGTGCCCCAAGGATATCTATTTCAATTTTGCACGCCTCTTCTGCTATCTTTTCCGGTTCTTTTCTTTCACCCTGGTGCGCATACAAACCGTGAAGCAAAGCTACGGTGAAGCTGCTGGATGACCCGAGCCCGGTTCCCTCTGTAGGGATATCAGCCATGCTGGTTATCTCCACACCATTACTGACCCCGGTCATTCTCATCGCTTCTCTGACGAGGTCGTGTTGGATTTCAGCGACGTTTTCTACAATCTCTTTTTGTGAGTAGTTGATGTAGATCAGATCATCAAACCTTTCCTTAATAACAACGTAAACGCACTTGTCAATGCCGGTGCTTAGTACCGCGCCCCCGTGTTGCGAATAGAATCCCTCAAAGTCGGTCCCCCCGCCAAGGAAACTTACTCGAAGCGGCGTTTGAACTATAATCATCTTCCCTTAACCCCCAAAACTGTTGATAAACACCAGTTTCCCGACAAACAAAAAAATATCCGGAATATCGGGGCAGACTATTTGCTCACGTTATTCCTGCTTCAATGAGAATGAAACGAGTCGCCACAATAGCCTTATCCGCATAATATAAGATGATGGGTTTACCGTGATACGGAGTTAGCCCGCAATTTAGCTGCGGATTCCCCCCAACTTTTTATGAGGATAAAACGCAGATGATTTGAGGGGTACCCCCGTTGTTTGAGGTGCTCTCTCATCTTACAGTAGTATATTGTCCAG
>Ga0180431_10001600_pt1 | contig 31363 bp, 27 predicted proteins | sample SS_ome_11_FD_132459 | JGI IMG/M metagenome (GOLD analysis project Ga0180431, IMG submission 132459) | Hypersaline lake sediment archaeal communities from the Salton Sea, California, USA - SS_1_MS_1 metaG | ecosystem: Environmental > Aquatic > Non-marine Saline and Alkaline > Hypersaline >... | reverse complement strand
GGGACGAGCTTCTGAGTCACATACTTCAGTGTGGAGTACTTCAAGCCGAGCCAGAACATCAAAAGGATTGGTTTGATGACACGATGGAGTATCTGGCCGAGCGTTATGCAACCCTGTCCAAGAAGGACCTGCAGCAGATCCGGGCAGTAGGCGAGCAGTATTGTCGCCCAGTTAGACGCCACTCACCAGAAGTTGGCGCAACTAGCTGAACGTAGCCGTCTCCCATAAGCGTCCTAAAAACGAAGATAGCATCGCTCCTCACCCGGGGGCTTGTAGGCGTGCGCGCGTGCGTCGGTTTCTCCACTGCAATCCCGCCGCAAGCCTGGCACCGCCGCCGAGCCCCACCTCAGCAAACCAACCGAAAGACCGGCCGGGTCGTGACTCGATACCCAAAAAACCCACTATGTACTCGCGGGTGTATCCTTTCGCGTGGACAACCGCAACTCCTCCCCCAGCATAGGGTGAGACTCCTTGACGCTTGAAAGGGTTCAAGTGAAAGGAGCCGAGTAGTTCGGGCCTCACGGCGGCCTGGCCTTCGAGATCGCCTGCATTCAGAGTGAAGCCGACGCGCATCCTCCCCCTCGTCCTGAGGGCCAAGCCCACGCCTCCTCCCAAAAACCTGTCGCCGCCGACATTGGTGAGCCCTTGAACTTTCCACTCGGTCGCTTGCTGCGCGGCAACGGAATACGGCACGTATAAAAGCACGAACGTGCAGATGAACAACCTAGAGAAGCTCAATCTCGTAATCCACCTTGACATCGGGGTTTAGGCTTTGCGTCACCGAACAGTACTTGTTGAGCGAGAGGCGGACAGCTCGCTCTGCTTTGGAGCGCTCCAGACCTTCACCGGCAAGTCGGAACACGTACTTCAGTGACACATATCGTTTGGGATGTTCCGGACGCCGCTCACCCACCAGGTCGATAGAGACCGTGTTGAGTGCCACCTTCATCTTCTTGAGGATGACGACGATATCGGCACCGGCACATCCAGCTGCTGCGAGCAGCAACCCGTCCATTGGGGTGGGTCCCTCCTCACCCCTCCCGTCGAGTATGATGGGAGGGGTCTGAGGATCGACTCCACCGCCCTGAAATCTCATTCCCTCACCTGTCCACTCCAACGATATCGCACGGTTATTCGACAAGCTAATTCCCCCGCCTAGAAGTCAGCCCCAAGAAGATCCGATGACGTCTGAACGCATCTTCAGCGTGGTATTCCAGCACCCAGTTTATATGGTTTCGGAGCCGCACCTCGAATCCCAATACAAATTGCGCCCAAAATGCTGGACAATCTTCGATTTCACCACATCCTTCCTGCCCGAATAGCGCAACGCCACCACCAAGATATGGCACCGCAACGACTGTATCGGCCGTGAACCGATACACAGCCTCCACATTAGCCACATACGTATTGTCACCCCAACCGAACCCCAGTTCCGCCGACGGCCGCAAGCGTAGCCGATCGGTGTAGAGATTGCCCATATCCACCGCGAAGCTCGCCAGCGCCTGGCCCTGGCCTTCGAAATCGACCCCAACCCTAGCCGCGAAACCGTGAAGGCCGAGTTGGACAGGGTCGTTCTGTGCCGCAGCCGCGGCCCAGCACAATAGGGCGAGGAGTATGGGCAGAATCCGTGTCATTGGTTCCTCAGTTCGGAATCACCAAAATTACCGTTTGTTTCTCGCCACCGTCATGTAATCCCAGATTGCATACAGGGAAATCGCCGCCGTAGCCCACGCCAACGGGCGCAACAGCTCCGACCCGGCGAGAAAGGCGAGCAGTGTGAGTGCCTGGCAGACCGTGACCGCCTTGCCACCGGCCCGGGCGGGAAGCGTCTTCGGTCGGCGTAGGATTGTAACACCGATGAAGCTAATCAGAGCCGTGATGTCTCTGAGAAGCACTCCAAGCACTTCCCAAGGGTTCAGCAGGCCGGTTCGAAAAACCACGATAAACGCCGCCAGCATGAACAGCTTGTCGGCGATCGGATCCAGCACCGCGCCTGCCTTTGACCCACCGATGCGACGTGCCCAGATGCCATCGCCAACATCGGTGACAACCACCAATCCAAGCACCACGAGCCGCACGATTGCCGCATCGACGAGCAGAAACACCACCGCGAGCGGAATCCTGCACATCGTGAGCAGGTCCGGCGCTCTTAGCAGCTTTCTATCTTGCCGCGCATCGAGGCGGTCTGTAGCTTCCACCTAAGTTCCCATCTCCCTGCAAGGTGAGATCACATGGACCTGAGCCTCATAAAGAAGGCCGCTATCTTCGCCGATCTCGAAGAGAACGAATTAGACCGTGTAGCTGAGATCTGCAACGAACAGCGCTTCAAATTTGGCAAAACGATATTCAAAGAGGACGAGCCTGGAAACCGCCTTTTCATCATAGCCGACGGCGAGGTCCGCATCTCGCGCGACGTGCCTGGGTCCGGCGAAGAAGCACTGGCCGTCTTGAAACCCGGTGCATGTTTCGGTGAAATGGCCGTACTAGACCGTTCAACGCGTTCCACGGACGCGATTGCAAACACCGATTGCGTTCTACTCACCATCACGCGTTCCGACTTTGAGATGCTCCTGGATTTTGACCGCGAGCTCGGATACAAAGTGCTCTGGTCGGTGGTCAGGCTGCTGTGCGACCGTCTGCGAGTGACGAACGACAACCTACGTTCGTTTCTCGCGATGTCCATGTTTTAACCCCGCCCTTCACCAACACACAGGGCGGTACCACACCCGGCCCCGCACCACCCGGCGGTCCCCTTCCGCACCCTGCCCGTCCCCGGGCGGTCGGGCGGTAGGTTGCTGCCCTTTTTACCGTCCGCCTGTCCGCCCGTCCGCCTGTCCGACCCCTCTCAGCACATACTCCGCCCGTTGCCCCGTGCCAAACACATCGGCTGCCACGCGAGCGACCTCCTCGGCCGTCACCGCCCGTATCCGTTCTGCAGTGGTGGTGTACTCGTCGAGCACTCCGTTCAACCATGCATTGAGGATCTCGCTTGCGACTGACGAGGCATTTTGCTGCCGCATCTCGACCAGCCCGGCGGCATAGTTGCGTGCGCGAGTGAGTTCCGGTTCCGGTACCCGCTTCTCAACTAGCCGCTCCAGTTCTTCGAGCATCCCCTGCCGCGCCTCTGATTCACGATCAGGCGACGTGGCTATGTAGGTCAGCATCGCGCCGCCACGACGCCGGAGCCAGGGCATCGCAGCTACCGTGTATGCGAGCGAACGCTTGTCCCTCAGTTCCTCGAACAACCTGCCAGCAAGCCCACTTAGCAGCGATCCCAAGACAGCAATCGCAAACCTGTCGGGTGACGCCGCAGGCACCGATGGGAATGCCATGGCCAAGGCGCTCTGGGCTTTGTCTCGATGCTCGGATCCCGACTGAGCATGAAATACCACATGCCCACCCCGCTCGGCCGCCGCCTCTTCGGCTGCCGGCCAGCCAGCCAAGGGTGCGATTCCCTCCAACATGCTTTCTCGATCCAAATCTCCAACTGCCACTACCGTTGCCCGGTATCCCCCTACGGCGGCACCCCACTCACGCACATCGTCCCCAGTCAGTGCTGCGACTGTCTCGGGCTCGCCGATTTGTGGAAGACCATACGCATCGCCTTCGAAGGCCTGCGCCAGCACACGCTGGATCGGATGTCTGAGCATGTCATCCTGTGACCTGCGAGCATCGCTAGCCTGGAGTACGCGTTCCTTCGCGATGTCCGCCGACTCCAAGTTGGGCTCCAGCGCTACGATGCGAAGCAGTTCCGCAGCGGCGCGGAGCGACTCAGGCGGGACGGTGATGCCCCACCCCAAACCATCGGCAGCGCTACTCGCGACTATCCCGCCGCCCAGAGATTCAGCGGCCAAAGCCAACTCCTCGCCAGTCTTCCCACCTGCACCTCGAACGGTGGACCTGGCCAGTAGCCGCGAGATACCGGTGTTGGCCTCAGTCTCCATGGACGGCAACCCCGCCACATCCAATCCGAGCGTAACGAGACCGGACCCGGGTTTCGACTTCACAAGTACGTCCACGCCTGGATATGAATGGCGAAGGACTTCCCCATCGTAATAGACGATGTCGACAGTGGAGTCAGTAGTGGCGGATGAGACTTCGACATCAGAAACAGCCGATGGATGCAGAATCGGCGTCGACACTGTTAGTTCCAACGGCCAGGAGTTCCCGCCAAACCGACCCGCGTCTCCACGCGGGAGGTAAAACACGCCGCACGCACGATCGGGACTCAAGTATCGCGCTGTCACATCCTTCACGTCGTCAGGCGTTACAGCCATCAACTTGTCGTATTCTTCGTCGACGAGCGTGTACCCGCCAAGTGCCTCAGCTTCGCACAATGCGGCCGCCCTCGAATCCATCGACTCGAAGACTCGTGCCCTTCGCATTGTTACCATCGCTCTCACCCGGTCGAGTTCTGACTCGGTTGGACCGTCCTGTGCGAGCTCGAGAGCGACCTCAACAGAGCGGGTGACCGCGTCGTCCAACCGATCGCCATCGGCCGCTAGCGTGATGTCGAAGACACCCACTTCGCCGGGCGTGAAATGTGTCGCTTGCGCGCTGCTCGCCAGGCCCGCTGTCCGCACTACCCGGTAGAGGCGCGCCCCCCGCCCCAAACCCAACACCGACGCGGCCACGTCGAGTGCCGCTGTGTCTTCGTGTAGCGCCCCGACCGTACGCCAACCCACCACGGCAATAGGCCGCTTCACATCGCCGAACATCGATCGTGTCTTGGGAATGAACTCCCTTGGTTCCGCTGGCGACGATTCAACGGTTACCGTCGGTCGGTTCCAATCGCCGTAAATCCCCCTGGCCAACTCAACTGCCTGCTGCGTATCCAAATCACCTACAATCCCTACCACCACCCGACCTGGCGTGTAGCGGGTCGAATAGTATTCCCAAACTGCTTCGCGCGTGAATTCCCTCAGGCCTGCTTCGGTGCCAATTCGCCACCGTCGCATTCGGTGTTTGTGAAACAGCAGTTCGTAAAGGGTTTCACCCGCAACGGCGTCGGGCGAATCCAGCTTCCGGTTTGCCTCCTGTATGATCACTTCCAGCTCGCGCCCCAACTCCTCCCGATCGAGCGCTGAGTTTCTCAAGGCGTCCGCCTGAATATCCAAGGCTTTCTCAATGCCGCCGCTGCTCGACGGCAGTGCCGTGTAGTAGACGGTCTTGACGTAGCTGGTGCCGGCATTGAGATACCCACCCAAAGACTGCGTCTCGTGAGCGATATCACCCGGACCGCGGCGATCAGTGCCCTTGAACAACATGTGTTCCAACACATGGGACATGCCCACCCACTCATCCGGTTCGTCGAAATAACCGGCCTTCACGTGGGTAACCACCGCCACGACTGGAGCTCTGGTCTCTCTTTGAACGAGTATCGTCAAATCGTTGGGGAGAACTTCCCTGATGACGTTGTCGGTGATGTGCATCTAGTGCTCAGGTTAGAAGTGGGAGAAGTTGGCGAAGCTGGTGGGCAAGTGTACGGCCGTCACGACAAAATCATCAACACCCCTGCTGCGGCCGCGCCTCGAATGAAGCTCTCGGCATCACTTACGGGGATCACGACTCCTGTCTCGGTGTGCTTTCGCAACGAAGCCTGGGCCATGTACTGCTTCACTGATGCCTCCGATAGCTCGCGATCGTCCATCTTCATTTGCAGAACGATCTCCTCCCATGTGCCGGAATATGAGACACCTGATGTTGTCCGCACTCGGTGTTTCTCGCCTGGCGTCCGGCGCTGCATTCCCTGCAGTTCCACCAACAGCGTGCCGAACAGCTCGAGCTGGCGCGGGTCGCGAAAGGTACCGTCGGGCTGCGCGGCCTCTACTTCGGCGAGAAGGAGTTCGATCGAATCCATCTCTTCAGCGATCCCCGCGAGTCGATTCGACCAAGGGGCCAGCTCGGGATCAGTGGGCGATATGTGGTACACTGACTTCTTCAGCTCGATCAGGCGCCACACCGCGAGCTCATCGATATGGTCACCCGGTTCCGTGCGCTCGAAATGCATGAGGGCAGCTGCGTACTCGCCGCGGTCGTACAGCAGGTTCCCCAAGTAGATGCGCGCTTCGGAATGCGCCGGGTCTAGGTCGAGCGCTCTCCTCAACCAATAGAGCGCCGCATCTTCTTCGCCTGTTCGGTGTAGCGCGTATCCCAAGCAGGCTACTGCTTCCGAAGAATTGGGATGGCTGTCGACGGCCAACTGGAAAAACCCGCGTGCATGATTCACCATTGCTTCGCGAAAGAGCGCACGCCCGATCTGAAGCATCAGGTCGTGATCTTCCTTGAAACCCAATGACAACACCCGATCGAAACAGCGCATCGCGGCTTCGCGGTGTCCGAGTTTGAGCAGAGTCTCCCCGAGTCCTGCTAGTGCCTCTTCGTGGTCGAGTTCGAGCTCTACCGCCGTCTCGAAGCTCCGGCGAGCCCAGAGGAATTCGTCGCGTGCGAGTCGGGCGTACCCCTCTCCTACGTGCAGATCCACTGCGAAGGGATATCGTTCGAGGCCATCTCGCAAAACTTCGAGAGCCGCGTCATAATGCCCTTCATTGTAGAGATTGTGCGCGCGTTCGCTATAGTCGTCCGAACTGAGGAAGAGGTCCGACAGTGGACCGAACTCCTGTGGAAAGTTGGAACAGAATAAGATGTGGGATCAGTTTAGACAAGGAGGGGGGTGGGAACGGGGAGCAGGGAGCGGGGAGCAGGGAGCGGAGGGCGGGGAGGTTCTACATCTCCAGCTCCCCGCTTCTCTGACGCGCCGCCAGCTGCATCACGAGAATCTTCCAGTTGTCGTCAGCTGGGTCTTTCTTCCACAGTATCGTGCCGAGTCCTCGTACTGTTGGTTCGCGTTGCCCGTCTGTGTGCACTATGTCGAGAGTATGCCGGAAAATCGTCAGCACCATTTCTTTGCCTAGCAATTGAATCTCCGGCTCACTGGGCACGAAGTTGACCAGCTCCGTCGAGTCGAGGAATGCGATTTGTCTTGTATGCTCCTCCTCCCAGCCGTGAGATACCGTACCGTCTATTCCAAGGATTCTGAGTTCCGGGTCATGATGGTAGACGAGAGCGAGTGAATCAAGGTCCTGGTTGTTCAGCGCTCGTGCCCATGCTTCGAATTGGACGGAGACACTCGATTGTGCCAGGAAACGTTGGCGCACCGAGATCTCCCCGTCGTCACAGGCGGCAGCAAGAGCGATGAGGAGCAGAGCTGTATAGCGCATGGATGGATCCCTGGGTTCTCGAGCGTTCATGTCGCAGGCAAGGTAAGGCGGCACGGTGGAATTCAGAATGCAGAATTCAGAATGCAGGATGAACTGCGTCATCCGCCGTACAAACCGACCTCACCAGATTGCAGCAAATCTGCACTCTTCACTCTGTATTCTGCAATCACCAATCCGTCTACCCTTGGGGGTGGCGGTTGGCTGAAAACGGGTGCATGCTATCCCTCTCTCATCAGCGGGAGGATTCGTGCCCGAACTGGTCGATGCGGGTTGCAGCGAGCTACATGACAGATACGAGTTGATCAAGAGGCTCGGCAAGGGTGGCATGGCAGACGTGTTTTTGGCCAAGCGCGTAACCGACGGCTTGCTCGTTGCGATCAAAGTGCTGCGGCCGGAGTTCACGCGCACGATGGGACGCAAGATGTTCCACCGAGAGATCTCACTGCTCAAGAATCTCGATCATCCAAACATCCTTCCGCTTCTGGAGTCAGGCGAGCAGCGAGAGCGCCTCTGTTTCATCTCACCGTACGCCGACGGTGGGTCGCTGGCAGACAGGTTCAATGAGGGTGATCTGCTTTGCACCGATGAGGCAGTGGGCCTCGCACGGCAGTTGGCAGCCGCGTTGGACTACGCGCATCAGCACAATGTGGTGCACCGGGACATCAAACCGGGAAACGTTCTCTTCATGGAAGATCGTGTCGTACTTTGCGATTTCGGTGTGGCACGCGCGATCATACGCTCGGGAGGTGATCGGCTTTCGTCGAGCGGACTGCTGGTCGGCACACCTCACTACATGAGCCCCGAACAAGCTAGCGGCGCATCTAAGCTGGACGGCATGAGCGACGTTTATTCTATGGCATGCATAGTCTATGAAGCGCTGATGGGCGAACCGGTGTTTGACGGACCTTCCGCCGCCGCAGTGTTGAGGAAACACAGGGGAGCGTCCCCGCCTTCGCTCCGCGTTGTGAAGCCTGGACTGCCAGAGTACGTGGAGAACGCCGTTCACGCTGCGTTGGAGAAGAACCCACGCGACCGCCCGCAGAGTGCAAACGCATTCGTGGATCTGTTGGAGGGGAAGAGCTAGGGAGAAACGGACTGGCCGACTAGCCGGGTTGAAGCACAGCGAGCCGGCGGCGATACTCATCAGCTTTCCGCGGTTCGCCCATCCCTTCAGCGGCTGCTATTCTAATTCTCAGACTGGCAGGCAGAAAGGCCGTATTGATGATGTTGGTGGCGCCAGGTGAGTCGAACGTCCTGGCTACCAGATGCGCCTCATCGTGTCTACCCCTGGCCACCAACGTACGCGCCAATACCAACCTCTCCAAAGCGAGCGCCTCCCAGGGATGCTGCAGGCTAGCCCTGTCAGCGGTCGGCGCGAGCGCGTTGAGCAGCGCAATTGCGAGCGCGGTGTCGCCTTCGACAAGCGCCGCATGAGCCCCCATAGACCTCGCAACGAGCGTCGTTCTGCGATTGCCGGTGCGAGCAGCACGGGCGGTCAAGCTGTCGCGTATCGTGCGGGCCTCATCCAGCCTACCGCGATAGGCAGCCCAGACTCCGAGGAACCAGTGGCGGAAGTCGTTCATGTCGAACAATGTGCCGCGGAGTTCAGCCGCAACCGCCTCAGCCTGGTGGTTCACCGTCGCACCTACCAATGCGTCCGTGATGGCAACTAGCTTCGTCGTGCCGCCAAACTCAGTAGTTGTGTCCAGCAGAGCCGACAGTTCTGCGTCCTGGCCAGTTGCCACGAGGAGACTCTGAAAACCCATCCATGCCGCGAATCGCCACGGATTCGTGTCAGGTGCATGCTCTCGTACAGCACGCCATGCTTCTAGTGAGCATCTTGCATGAGCACCTCCGACCCCTAGTGATCTAGCTGCCTGAGCTACCGACTCCACATCGCGGATCGCGTGTTCGTGCCAATCCATATCGTCGGGGCCAACGTCGGCACAGCTCATCATCAACTCGAGCTTCTTCACGGCGTATCCGGTCGTATCGGGAGATGCCGCTCGGTACTGCTCGAGCAGTCTCGAAGCTCGCGGGAGGTCGCGGTCGCGAATGGCGAACTCGATCAGATGGAATAGTGCCGGCGCGGAGCCACTCGTGTTCTCGTACACTCGGCGAAACGCATCTTCTGCCAAAGAATCTTGCGGGGCGTTTCGCGGCAACAGATGCATGTAGACCTCACCCAACCCGGTCCATGCTTCCGTCCATTCTCTGTCGATTACAAGGGCTTGTTCGAAGTGGTACACCGCGGTGTCAGCCTTCGCAGCCAAGAAAGCCTCGATACCGCGGGCGAAATGTTGGTGTTTCTGAGTCAGACTCTCGGAATGCCGCAGAGCAACGGTCACCAAGTCTGTGGCCGTTTCGACCTCGTGGCTCCAGCTCGCTGCTTGAGCGCCCTTGACCGCTGCAAGTGCGAACCCTGAATCCATATTCACTGCCGCGCTGTAATAGTCGAACGCATTCACGAACCGGCCGGCATGGAAATGCCTTTCTGCCTGGACGAATGCCTGCACTGCCTCGGCCTTCCGTCCCGCGATCGCCGATACATCGACTGTTTCTTCCGGAAGAAACCGCAACAGGAGCTGTCCGACTGCTCGCACTCCAAGCAGGCGAGCCTCGCCATGCGGTCCAACAGTGTCGGCACGTGCGACGACGGAATCACCGGTGGTTTCATGAAGTGTCAAGTATGTGCGCCAGCTATTGCCTTCCCGCCATGCACGACCGGTGAGGTAGAAGCCCGCCGCAGCCGCTCGTGCAATTGATCTCCTCCTGCTGGAAGACAAGAGTCTCAACTCCGCCGGGTCGTCGACCAGATCGAGCGCATTGATCCACTTGAGCGAACTACGGCCGTCGAGTGCATTCCAGATGAGATAGGCGTTATCCTCGCCGAGCCCAACGTCTGCCAGATCGACTGTACCAGACACCTCGAGCGGATAGACGATCACCCAATCCGGGTTCGTGGTGCCCGAGGTACCTAAACCCACCCACCAAGCGAGGAGCAGAACCACCAACAAAATGGGCACGGCCACTGCAAACGCCCAGCGTCTGCGTCTTGTCCCGATGCGAACGAGCCGAACCTCCGAGGTCACACCCTCTTTCAGAGCGTGGGCGAATGCGGATGCTGTCTGGTATCGGTCGGCGGGCACTTTCTCGAGCGCCTTTTCAATGACCACCACAACGCCACTTGGCACATTTGGCCGTAAGACCTCCAGTGGAGGGACTTTTTCATTGGCATGTCGCGCCAGTACGGCTACAGGCGTCGGCCCTGTGAACGGTGGTTCGCCGGCCAACATTTCGTAGACAACCAACCCGAGTGAATACACGTCGCTTCTCTGATCAATGTCAGCAGAAGCGAGTGCCTGCTCGGGGCTCATGTAGGTTGGAGTACCGACTGCGATGCCCGACCCTGTGAGTTCCTCTCCTCCAGCCTCGCTTATCGCTCGTGCGACCCCGAAATCAGCCACCGTAGCGTGACCGTCGGTGAGCAGGATGTTCTCGGGTTTTATGTCTCGGTGAACGACGTTGTGGTTGTGGGCGAATGCAACAGCGTCTGAGACTTGTTCCGCAATACTCAGTGCATCGTTCAGCGCGAGTTGGGTTTCGCGCCGGAGCTTCTCGCGGAGCGTCTCACCTTCAACATACGGCATCGAGTAGTAGAGCAGCCCCGCTGCTTCACCTGACTCGAACAGGGGAAGGATGTGAGGATGTTGAAGTGATGCGCCGATCTCGATCTCACGTAGAAAGCGCTCCGCGGCGACCGACACTGCCAGTTCCGGGCGCAGCACTTTGAGCGCTACGTCCCTGTGGTGCTTCAGGTCATGGACCAGGAAGACGTTGGACATACCTCCGTGACCGATCTCTCGCTCGACCGTGTATTTGCCTTCGAGGGCGTTGCCAAGACGATCAATGAGGTTGTTCAGATCGTGATCCGCGGAAGACGGGGCAGATAATGTGCACCTTAGAACGGTGCTTCGCTAGGATGGGCTGGTTGGTGCGTGTTGGGTGCTTCGAGGTTGGTGGCGATTCTCATTTCGCTATGAGACATCTTTGCACCAATCCACCCCGCCAGCTCCCCGCAAAAAACTCTGCGAACGACTTTTCGTTGCTTCCGGAGATCCTGGGCGAGTTAGAGTAGGGTGCTGGACCAAGTTCGACACAAGCTGGGTTTCGACTGACGTAACCGCTGTGACAAATGTTTTCATTCAGGGGCCCTACTGCTCAGCGTGTAGGCCTTTGTTACTCAAGTCAGATACAGGAAGAACAGTTGTGGCCGTGCACACGGTCCAATCGGCTGATTCCGATGCAGCCCGGAGGATCACAGCCTCCGGGCATGTGGGATTACCGCAGCGATTATCAACTTCATCGTACCGAATGACCTGGTAACTCTCTCCTAGACCATCGACACCGACAGGCCGGGGATTCTCAACTCAAAGCAGGTGTTTACTCCAGGCCCCAGGGGCAAGGTTCTTCTTCGCACGCTGGCGGGTCGGGAGGATTGGGTGGGTCTCCACCGGGGTCAAGCCTTGCGAGTATTGCTTGCACCTCCATCATAAAAGTCTGCGCTTCGTCAGCCCACCGCTCGATTTCTTTTCCAGATTGCGTGATCCTGCCCATTCTTCGTTCAAACTCCGTCGTCGTGACACAGTCGCCGCAGCACCCACTGACCGAGAGGGCCAAGCCACAAGCGAAGAGTCCCATTGCACCGATTCCTGCGAAAGGCTTCTGACGCATTTGTCACCTCCAGAGTTAGTTACACCAACATCACCGGATTAAGTCTTCGCGTCCCAAGCTGAGTAGACGGTCCCGACTCAAAGCAGCCAAATCTGAATTCCCCATCGCCGTTGCCGCGCGATACCGGACAGAGAGGCTCTGGGGCAGAAAAGCCAGAAACATCATAGGCCCTGGATGGTCGAACACTCTTGCAGCCTCGTAACTCTCTCTGTAGCGCCCCTGCGCCAGCAGGAGTTCCGCGAGTAAGAGGCGCTCCACTGGCAAAGCGGCACCGTGTTTCCACGCCACATCACCAAGTGGCGCGGATGATTTCAGAGCTCGCATTCTGTCAATGGCTTCGGTGGTGTCGTTCCGCAGCAACGCAGAATGTGCCGCAAGCGCGTCGGCGTACATTCGGTCTCGTGCGAACCCGGTTCGGTTCGCTCTCTCATCAAGCGCTCGCTCGAGCACCGCAACCTTCTCTGCTTCCCCCAGATATGCGTGCCACACACCTAGCACCCAGTGCGACTCAGTGCCGGGGAGCCGCTCATAGTTCTGGCCGAAAACCCGCTGTGCAAACGCCTCCAGTTCCTGCGCCCCGGAATCCATCGGCGCACCGGCCAGCGTATATAGCACATAAAGGGATTGGGCCAGTCCGTTGCCCGATGCTATCAGCGAATCGAGGAGGGTGAGAGCCTGCGTATTGCGACCAGTCGCAATCAGCAATCCCTGAATACCCAAGAGGGCGCCGAACCGTTCGCCAGCCGACGTGCTGTCAGACCTCAGGACTGCCCTAAACGCTTCCTCCGCACAGACATGTTGCCCCCCCCCTACCGACAACGACATTCCAGCTCGGGCCGCCGCCCGCGGACTCCGTGTTGCGGCATCCGGCCAATCGACTCTGCCACCCTGCACACAGCCAGCCATGAGTTCGAGCTGCCGGACCAGTAGAGGATCCGGACCAGCACGTCGATACCGCTCCAACAGTAGATTGGCTCTACTGTCATCACCCCTGCGAATTGCCATCTCAGTCAGGTGAAAAAGCGCAGGCGCAAACGTGCTATCGTGATTAAGAGCTACCGTGAATCGCGTTTCAGCTAAAGAGTCAAGAGGCCCAGAGGATGGAAGAAGGTGATAGTACACCTCTCCAAGTGCCACAAAGGCCTCGGCCCATTCCGGGTCTTCGGCGAGAGTCTCGCGATACCAGAAGATTGCGCTGTCCGCATTCCCTGACAGGAAGCCGTTCAGGCCTCTCGCAAACGACGCGTATCGGCTTGGAAGAAGCGTATCGTGCTCCACGGCGACTCTGACGAGGTCGTCCGCCTCTTGACTGCGGTGCACCCAACTCGCGGCCTGTGCTCCTTTCACAGCAGAAAGGACCAACGCAGAATCTGCTTCAAACGAGCGGCGATAGAAGTCGAGTGCCGCACCGAACCTCGAATTCCGGTATTGGCTTTCACCCTGAAACCAAAGAGCGACTGCGTCAACCTGGCGGTCCCGAAGTGGCGCGAGATCAACATCACGTCCGGGATCGATGAGCTTTGGAAGCAGTGCCTTCACGGCGTCGATCCCAAGGTGGTGCAGCGGATCCCTGCCAGATAGCCCAGTTGCACTCGTTTGGTCGATCAGAGTGTCTGCCAGGACATCGCCGAGGCGAAGGATCACGGTGGTCGAATCTCCGTGACCCTGAACCACTCCACCCAGATGGTATGCCGCGCCCCTGTCGAGCGCGATCCGCCTGGCTGCGTCCGCTGTGATGCGTTCGGGATTGGCGAGTTGTCGTTCGTCCAGCCACGGAGCAACGTCAATGAATTTCAACGGCGCCGCGCGATCCAGCGCGGCTTCTATCAGATACGTGACTCCGAGCCCAACCCCGCTCTCCGCTATCGGGAGTCCACTCTCCGCTATCGGGAACACGGCGACCTTGTTCGCGGAAATCGATAGCGACGGAGCCTGCAAACCGAACCAGCCCGTGATCCCCGCAACGACCATGATGGCGGTCGCCGCAATCCTGAATGCCCACGTGCGAATGAGCCGCGCAAACCCACGAGGTTCAGGCTCCTCCTCAGGAGATGACAGAAGGGCAGAAATGAACTCATCGGCTCCGGTGAACCGGTCTGCCGGTGTCTTCGCCAATGATCTTTCGACGACGTTGACGAGCCGGAACGGGATCCCGGGACGAACAACCTCAATGGACGGCACTCTCTCCTGTACGTGCCTGGCGATGACGGCCTGAGCCGTCCTCCCCGTGAACGGAGGTTCACCGGTAAGCATTTCAAAGAGAACGCATCCGAGCGAATAGATGTCGCTCCGCCCGTCGACCCTATCCGTTCCCGTAGCCTGCTCCGGACTCATGTACATAGGCGTTCCCAAAGCGACGCCACTACCGGTGAGTTGCTCTGCGTCCGTATTCGACACAGCCTGCGCAATACCGAAATCGGCCAGGATGGCGTGCTCTGAGGTCAGCAGGATATTCTCGGGTTTGACGTCACGATGCACAATTCCCTTTGAATGGGCGTACCCGAGTCCCTCCGCTACCTCACATGCGATTTTCGTGGCATCGTCGAATGAGAGTTGCTGTTCGCGTGACAGCCTGTCGCGCAGCGATTCACCTTCGATGAGAGGCATCACATAGTAGAGGATTTCCCCGAAGTGGCCGGAGTCATGGAGCGTAAGAATATGAGGGTGCTGCAACTGTGCTTCGATCTTGATCTCTCGGAGAAACCGCTCTGCCCCTACCGCCACGGCCAGCTCAGGTCTGAGCACCTTGATTGCGACGTCGCGATCGTGCCTGAGGTCGTGGGCTCGATAAACCACTGCCATTCCGCCACGACCGATCTCCTCGATAACAGCGTACGAGTCGCCTAGGGCGGCCTGTAGGCTGTCAACGTCGATCATCGGACCTCTCGCATGCCCTCATCCTCTCGCACCTTTCCTTGAGCACTTTCGCCTATCGGCGACCTCCCCTGCCGGCGCCACGATCTCGTACACTCCGGTGATGCGGCCTACGGACGTACTCCTACTCGGAACGCGTCAGCCACTCCATCACCGTTGAAGTCGCCAAAACGCAAATCGGGCATATGGTAGCATGAGTAATTCACCGCCGTTGGGTCGAGGGAAACGAAACCTCCCGAGCCAGTGAGATCGTCGCTGAGGGAAACGTACCACTCGTTCTGACTCCCAAACGTCATAATGTCGTCATCTCCGTCCCCGTCGAAATCAGCGAAGGCCATTCTCTCAAGCTGAAAGAGGCCCAGCCACGGCGGGAAAGCGTGCTTGAAGCGCCGCCACTGCCCAGCGCCCCCGTCCGAGACAACCAACCACTGGAATTCAACGCCTCTTCCCCTCGCCAAAACGTCTGTAGTGCCGTTACCGTCGATGTCAGCAAAGGCCAGGTCCGAGACTCCGTTGTGCCCCATGCTCGAGTTGAGTTCATCCCATGCTGTCGCTCCGTGGGGCCACACCTGCCAACTCTCGCCAGCCATACCTTCTGTGCGAAATACATCTACTTGTGCGTCGCCAACGAAATTTCCAAACACGAGTTCATCGACTGTGAAGTTGCCAACCCCGGTATGGAGTACATCCCACGTACCTGACGCAGCGTAGGACACCTTCCACGTTCCACCACCTGTATCTTCTGCTCGAAAGACGTCCGTAACTCCATCATTGTCAAAATCTGCAAACGCCAGCTCAGAAAGAGGATAAGCTCCAGGATCCACCGTGTTCAGCATCTCCCAATCCCCCTTCCCGCTATACGAGACCCACCACGAGCCTCCATCAACTCCCTCAACGCGGAACACATCTGTTTCCCCGTCACCGTTGAAATCGCCAAAGGCCAAGTCCGAGAGACCGTAATCTGACACCCTCAACTCCAGCCAAGGGCTTTCGGCGCTCGCCGACAGGAACCATGCGGGCGTCATCCTGAATCTCGCGACGGTTGCAGCGGTGTTGTTCAAAGTCTTTCTGTTGTCGGCTGCACCCGGGTCCGTGGACGGAATTCCGAATTCTCCTTCATTGCCGATGTCGGGATTGGAATACCACCCGGCCTTGTCGAAGCCAGTGCCGATTCCAAGCGCCATGATACCGACCTCGCCGAAGACGTTGCTGACATAACCATGATTGTAGTTGAAGGGTTGTCCATCTTTGGAGTCGAAAGCTCGCTCGTGGCGAGCACCCATGATGTGTCCGACCTCATGAGCGAATACATAACCCGCCGATGCGGCATCGCTGGCGACGACCGCGAATGCGGAATCCGCCATCTCATGGCTCACCTTCTCCATAATGAAAGCATTGCCACCAGCGTTTGGTCTGATCCAAAGCGCTACGACGTCAGCGTGGCAATCTTCACGCAGCGCGTGAATATCCGAAAGGATTGGGTCGGTTCCTGCGCGCAGCGCATTCCGCAGGGTCTTGGCGTCAGCAGGGCAGACGGAGTCTTCGCACTCATCACCATCGTAACCTTCAGCCTCGGTTACGTGCACCAGCTCCAACCGCTGGTGGATTCCGCTCTCGATGAAAGCCTCGTTGGTCTGCAGAACCGCCTCCTCGATATCCGCCACGATGTCTCCCCCATACCCATCCACGGAAGCAGGCGTGTACGCCACGAGGATTGAGATTCTCGGCCAAGCGTCGACAGTCAGATCAGGGCAGCTGGCGTCCGGCATCAAATCCCAAACGCCGGGCGTTGCATCGGACGCCGTCGTTCGGCTTGCGACACTCGGTCTCCCGCCATTGTTGTAGCCCCCACGGGCAAGCTCGGCTGGCGGGTCGTAAGGATCATCCACCTCTGTCGTTGGCGCCCCGATGGGTTCCTCCGAACTAAAACGCGGTCCTCCTGACCTTATTCCCGCGTCTTCCTCTTCATCGTGGATGCTGCCGGTATCCGGGAGCACTTCGAGAACAAGCGCACTCTGGTCGATCTCAACAACCGCGTGCAGGCTACCGGCAATTGGCTTGATCTGGAACAACCTTCCGCCGGTGCGGACAGTTCCGGTGAGTCCTCCGTTTCTGACTACGAGCGTCACTCTACTCCGGCTGTCGCCAAGTACTCGGCCCGCCCACCTGAAATCCGTCTCGCTAGTGCGAGTCACTCGATGGGCGGTGGCGTCATACGACAGATCGGGAAAGAGGCCGAGCACAAATACCTTGCCGACCGCGGGCTGAAGCTCCCGGAAGGAAATGGGCACTGCGGCTTCCGCCTGCCCGGCTCGCAATACTGCATCCCGTTGTAGGAGTAGCTGAGCGATGAGCGAGTCGGTCGACAGCGTGTCGATGGTTGGTGTAACGAGAAAAACCTGCACGGTGTCCTGCTGCTCACCTCGCTGCGCATTTCCATCACCACTGCATAGAGTAGCGAGCAAAGCCAAAACCGTGACCGGCACCCAACTGACTACTGTAGCGCGTTTCAATGTCGAGGCACGCATGATTCACTCCTGCGTTGTGAAACAAACGGATGTTTCCCAGACACCGTGCCCCAATGCACCCTATGAACGAGTTGAAGACCTGAGCCCCTGCTTCGAGTGCTGCTTGAGTGGAAGCTGGTTGGACAAACGACGTACCGCATTGGTCCTGGACAGTCGTGCATAGCCAGAGAAAGTTTAATGAGGCAACAATTCACCAATGGCGCAGAAACACCATTGCGGCCCTGTTTACTCACGACCGAGTACGTGTCCGTCGGCGCTTCTCTCAACCGCTGCAGCACCTCATCCATGGCGAAAGCCTGGTTGGGATGGGGCACTAATGTGCACCCTGGATCGGCAGTCCGCCAGGGGTCGTTGCGCTTTTCTTGGCGAGCACCCGCTAGCCCATTTGCGGCACTAGGCTTGGGGTCACTACCATGCGTCAAGACACTTGGCAATCCTCTAGGTTGCTCGCCCAACACGAATCCTCTCAACAGAAGGCTCCATCTCGTAGCAGTACCAGCGCCGTTCGAGACGCTCGGACCACGTCCAGATCGGACGCTGTGCACCACTAAGACCTCCAAATACAACCTTCCCCGGTCAATTCCCAGTCAATTCCCGCCGCGTTTCAGTCAATTGGCCCCTACCCCACCCTTCCGCCCTCCCGGACACGACGCCACATTCCTTCCATGCCAATCCCGTTTTTCCTCGCCATGTTCGTTCTGCCTGCCGCCATTATCGGAACCGCAGTGCTCCTCGCCCAGCTCAACCGCAGAGCAGATAGGCGTGCTGAGGAGGAGACTCGCTGATGCAAGAGGGGAGCGCAGTCGTTGAGATTGCCGCCGACCCGTTTGCAGTCGCGGCGTTTCTGGGTTACTTGGCTGTCATCGTCGGCATCGGGTTATACGCACGCAAGTTCTCATCGACGGGCGTGAGCGAGTTTTTCGTCGGCGGCAGGCAGATGAATCGGTTCGTTGTCGCGCTTTCGGCCGTTGTTTCAGGTCGAAGCGCGTGGCTGCTGTTGGGCGTCACGGGAATGGCCTATTCGATGGGCGCCACTGCCGTATGGGCGGTGACCGGCTACATAACGGCCGAGGTGTTCCTCTTCCTATTCTATGCGCGTCGGCTTCGGCGATTCGCCGAGGAGCACGACTGCGTTACACTCCCCGACTTCTTCGCTGCCCGCTTTGGCGACAAGAGTGGCCTGCTTCGCTCCGTTCTGATCGTCGTGATCCTCATCTTCATGGTCGGCTACGTGTCGTCGCAGTTCGTCGGCGGCGGAAAGGCGTTTGCCGCGAGTTTTGGCCTGAGCGCTACGACGGGCGTGATGCTGACCGCATTGATCGTTCTTGCATACACCACCGTTGGTGGGTTCCTGGCGGTGAGTCTGAGCGATACGCTCCAGGCCTGCATCATGATCGTGGCCCTCGTGGTGGTGCCGGCCATCGCGATCTCAGGCCAGGGAGGGCTCGGCCCCGTGTTGGATGAGCTTCGCACGCTCGATCCCACCTTGATCGATCCGGTCGCACTCTCAGCCGGTGTGATTATTGGCTGGGTGGGCATAGGGCTCGGCTCACCCGGCAACCCGCACATCATCGTCCGCTACATGTCGATCGTCGATCCGAAGCAGTTGCGCACGACAGCGATCGTCGGGGCTATCTGGAACATCGTCATGGCGTGGGGCGCACTCTTCATCGGACTGGCCGGCAGGGTCTATTTCCCCGACGTGGCGATGCTGCCCGATGCAGACACCGAACAGCTCTATCCGCTGCTTGCCGCACAACAGCTACATCCGGTCTTCTTCGGCGTCGTCGTGGCTTCGATATTCGCCGCGATCATCTCAACGGCCGACTCACAACTGCTCGTCGCCGCGTCCAGCGTAGTTCGAGACTTCTATGAGAAGATATTACGCCGAGACGAGACAATCCCGCAGCAACGTCTCGTGCTCTATAGCCGGATTGTCGTGGTCGCACTCGTCCTGGTCGCGTTGGTGTTCGGGGTAATCGCCGAAGCCTTGGTGTTCTGGCTCGTATTATTTGCATGGGCTGGCCTTGGCGCTGCCATCGGGCCTACCTCCATATTAGCCCTTTACTGGCGGCGCACCACGCGCGAAGGAGTCATCGCCGGCCTCGTGACGGGTACAGTCGTGACGATCGTCTGGGAGACGAGCGAGTATTTGAGCCCACTCCTCTACGAGTTGATTCCAGCGTTTGCGGCAGGCCTTCTGGCGACGGTGGTCGTCAGCCTCATGACTAGAGCACCCGAAAAGGTTGACGCCATGTTCGATACCATGAGGCTTGATAAGAATTGAGCGGGAACAGCTACACTGGCTCGAGCCTCCGCTGTTCGACTTCGATCATAACAGCAACATCGGTGCATCCGGTTTACCTTATTAGACAATGAGCACGACCCGCACGATCTGGTTGCCCTTCCAACGGGCTATCCGACCGCTGGCAGCCCAGTGGCGGGATTTTTGGCGCACGCCCGACCCACTGCTGCTTCACGAGGGCGGAAGCGGCGAATTGACCGTGGCGAAGCTGCGCCTACTGGTCATCTCGTGTTTGCTGGTGCTGCCTCTGGTCCAGTTGTTCCACAATCCGGATTCTCAGCTGCCACTGGTAGGTTTCTTGTGGGGGATAATCGCGCTCACCATTGCAGCAGCGCTGTTCGTGATAACCAAATGGTGGTTCTATCGACCATGGTATGGGTTCGTGACGAGCATTCTGGACGTCACATTTGTGAGTGGTGCCCTGGTGGCGTTGTTAATAATCAAGCGGCCCGATATCGTCGCAAACAGCCGCATCATTTACTCAGTTTACTTCGTGGTCGTAGGTGCGATGGCGTTGCGCTACGATGCGCGTATCTGTGTGCTTGGCGGGCTGCTGGCACTGTTGCAATACGCCATAGTCGTTTCGTACGCGAACATGCACTGGAACCTCGATGCACTGCCCTATTCGGCGTCCGAATACGGGCAATTCGACCTCGGCGCTCACTACACTCGACTCGCCATCCTGTTTTGCGCGGTCCTGCTGAGCACGGACGTGGCCCTCCGGAAACAGCGGCTTCGGTGGCTGGCGGCAAAGGACCCGCTCACCGGACTTCTCAACCGCGGCTTTTTCGACGAGCGTATGCAGGCGGAGGTATCGCGCACAACCAGGACGGGGCGGCTACTGTCTGTTGCGTTGATCGACATCGACTTCTTCAAGAAGTTCAACGACGAATTCGGTCATATCGTCGGCGATGAAGTACTCAAGGTCCTTGCTGGCATATTCCAGAAATCCCTCCGCAAGAGCGACCTCATTGCCAGATACGGTGGGGAAGAATTCATCGCCATGTTTCCTGAGACACCCGCGGAGTTCGCCGTGCTCACCGCGGAGCGGCTGAGGCAGGCGGTGGAGCAAACCACCGTAACCGTGAGCATTGGCGTAGCCGAATTGCCTACAGACGGAAAAGACATGCGCACCGTCATCGACCGCGCCGATGCGCGGCTGTATGAAGCCAAGAATGCCGGTCGGAACCGGGTCGTCGGGCCTCAGGACGTGGATGACATCCGCGTGAGTGGCGGTAGCAAAGTCGAGGCCGTAGAGCAGTAATCCGGCGCAGAACGCCGGCAAATGTCCCAATTTCGCACCCTCATGCCCCAAAAACGCCCTAGCGAGTAACGCCCGGCCGCAGCATTTTGATGATGAAGGAGGATTCTGTCATGCAGAAGGACTTCCATTTTTATGTGACCTACGCCTTGGCCTCGAAGGCGGGCATCGCTGAGACTGAAGCACTGCTCATAGCCAGCGCCGATCAGTTCACCGACCGACTGACAACAGCCGACGTCTACGGGATTCAGACACAATGTGACATGGTGGACAACTGGGGCGACAAACAAATCCAGTTCACGGTACTCATTCCTTTCCATTTCTTACCAGGCGACGATACGGAGTGGCAGTGGAAAACGACGGAGAACAGCTCGCGAGCGAGAAAGCTAGTCCGAGCAGCGGCCCGCACCCAAAATCCTCTACGACTAGGCATAGCGCTTCATGTACTCCAAGACACCTTCAGCCACCAGGGCTTCTCCGGATGGAATGAAGGCGGCAACTCGTGCTACCCCTGGTATTACCTGAAGAGTTCGCTGCCGAACGTCGGCCATGCCGAGATGATGGCGCTCCCCGACATGGTAGATCGCAAGTGGTACGACCCCCGCACGAATGAGGAAATCAAGAATTGGCAGAGAGCGGGAAGAGCCGCGCGCGCAACGCTCCTATCGCTCTCGCGTTTTGCAGGAGGATCGAACGGCGCCGCACTATGGCGGCAATTGCGCGACCCAATCCTGGCGATCTTCCAAACTCCCGACTACGACGAACGGAAACAACTCCTGCGCGACATGGCTGGGAAACCCACGATCAGGTTCTCAAAGTTGGAGGAATCCTTCAAGGAGGAACACAGTACCGATTTCGCTCAAGCCGCTAGCAACCACCTGGCCGATGCGGTGAGACTGTTCGAAGGCTTGCCGCGGGTGGCACCCAACGGCGACTGACACCAACCGGAGACACAACGGTGCCGGAAAACGACCACACCCGCCTCCGTACTGTCGACGTTCACTTCCACGTCGGTCTTCGGGGAGACAAATACCCGGATTGGGGACACATCTCCGAACGGATGCGGAGGAAGCGGCCGGATTACGACATCTTCCTGCTCTTTGGGGAGATCCAGCGCGGCAAGGACACCGACGACGAGATCATTGAAAGCACGCTCGCGGTCATCCAAGAGACCGAGGTGGACCACGTTGTGTGCCTCGCTCTGGACCACGTATATGGAGAAGACGGCACTCCTTTGAAAGAGAAGTCGGACTTCTGGGTGGCCGACGATTTTGTATTGCACCTTCGAGATGAGGCGGAACGGCGCTACGGCGACGCGGTTAAACAGAAGATCCTATACGGAGCATCGGTCCACCCGTTCGCGGCCGACTTCGAGCAGCGTGTCGAAAGGTGTATCAACGACGGGGCCGTGTTGATGAAGTGGCTGCCGTCAGCCCAGCAGTTCAGCTTGGCGCACCCGGCAGTGCGAGAAGCGCTCAAATTCCTGGCAACCGCGAGAGGAGGTCAGCCGTTGCCGCTTCTCTTGCACACTGGAGTGGAATACGCCGTACCCACATCGGACAAACGAATGCGTTCTTGGGATTTCCTGTCGTGGGGCGCCGCCGATCGCTTCGCCAACTTCTGGCGATTCGGCAACAGGTGGCACGTACCTAACATCGTCGAGGTGGAGCGGACGATATATGAGGGGCTGGAAGCCGGCTGCGTTATCATCTTCGCCCATTGCGGGCTACCATACTTCGCCCCGAGATTCCTGGAGTTTCTGGAACACAACGACCTGCCGGTGGTGACTCGGTTCCTGGACGAATGCGCCGCCGGACAAAACGGACCGGGGCGTTGCTACGCCGACCTTTCCGCCTGCGTCACACCGTTTCGCAAGGGCTACTTCAAACAGCTCGCGCTGCTTCCCAGCGAATTGCTCTTGTTTGGGTCAGATTTTCCGACACCCGTGTTCGAAATCCATGCCGATCGCAAGGAAGTGTTGCGTGACTTCAGAGCGATGCTCAAAGGAGAACTGGAGCGAGTTGCGGTTCCTCAAGGTAACAAGATCGACGTGAACTATGAGGAGTTGAACAAGGCGTTCCCCAACCACCCTATGTTCACGAATTTTGATCGGTATCTGTGGTAGTGGAGTCCCGGGAGCGGGAGGGGAGGGCGAAGACGAGGCCGTCTTCACCCTCCTCTTGAACTCACCTATTCGGCTCGATTATCGCCTTCGTAACGTGTAAACCCTCGACGTCCTTCAGTGCCTGATCGGCTTCCTCGAGACCGTACCGGGCTCCGATGATGCGCTCAAACGGCAGTCGTTCGTGGTGCTTGGCCAACACGTTCAACGCGCGCGCCACGTGTGAGAACTCCGTGCCCCATTGGCCGCGTATGTCCACGTGGCGCTTGTTAATGTCGGTGTGCGGGTTGATCTCGATCGGCCCGGCGTCGGTGTAGTGACCAACGATCACGTAATTGCCTCCGTCGCGTACGAGGCGCAACCCCTCCGGCACCGCCTTGGGATTCCCGCAGGCTTCGATGACGACATCAGCTCCGCGCCCACCCGAAAGTTCATCTACGACGTCGGCCCGATGGTCCGGCGCGTCTGCCTCGATCGACAACACGGTGTCGGCACCTAGCGCCTTTGCCAACTCGAGGCGCTGTGTGGGAGCTCCTATGACGATCACCGTCGTAGCTCCCTTCAGTGCTGCGAACGCCGCCGCGGAAAGTCCAACTGCTCCAGACCCCTGTACCACAACCGTGTCGCCGAGCGTGATACTGCTCCTCTGCACAGCCCCAAAGCCCGTGAACATCCCGCAACCGCCACCTATGACGGTATCGACACTCAGGTGCTCCGGAATCTTCACCGCCCGAACGTCAGGCTTCAGATAGATCCTTTCAGCCCATCCACCCAGTGGGCCGTCGTGTGCGGAATCGGTGATGCCGTACACGCGACGACTCGGGCAGCGATTGCTCTGCTTGGTCACTGTACAGAAGAAGCAGCGGCCGCAGATGTCGTGCACGTCGTAAAAGGTCACGAGGTCGCCAATACTGAGTGGAGTGCCCAGCGCATCGCAGTCTACGTCTCTCAACTCGATCACCTTGCCGACACTCACGTGCCCAGGAACTATCGGATACGGAACCCCGGCGAGTTGTCCGTGCAGTAGATGCACGTCTGTGCCACAAACCTCGCTGGCTACTGTCTCCAGCAACATCCCACCCGATTCGATCTCGGGATCATCCAACTTCCAAATTTCAATCGGCTCGTAAGGAGCCGTCATTACTGCTGCGCGAATGGGCATTTATTCCTTCCTATGAGTAGTTGATTTCCGAATTGACTGACGCGTGGCACGAAGACAAAGGCCGGCCAAAGTCTTCCTCCCCCTTCTCGCACCCGTTCATCTCCTCCTCAGCACCTAAAACAGCATCCCCAAATAGACTACTCCAAAACCGGTCAACACCGCCAAACCCAACCACGACAGAGCTACCATTCCCCGTCCAGGCCGGTACTTCTCCGGGACTTCTTCAGCAGTCACCGCGCGGAGGTTCAGATACCCCAACGCTGGGGCGGTAAGAAATGACACAATCGTCGCAAAATCCACCATGGTGGTGAGGTTTCCTATGAAGAATACCAGCACCAGCACCGTTGCGACCGCCAGTACAGTGACGCTGGTCCAGTAAGCCCTTCCTGCGGTCGGTGCGGGGTTGGTGTGGTCACCATTCATCCGCAGGTTCGCTACGGCACGTTCAATGCCGCGCGGGAAACCGTCTACCACCGTGAGCGTTGTGGAGACCATTGTGGTAAGGACAGCAACCAAGACGATCGGCCGCATCCATGCGCCTAGCGTTTGGCTGTACAGATCGATCAACTGCGTAGAAAAGGCGCCCCCGGCCGCGCTGAACGACTCGCCAGAACCAAACATTACGCCTGCCCCCAGGGTAACAAACCCGAAAGCCAACGCTGCCGTCCCCACATAACCGATCTGAAAATCCAGTTGCGCAGTATGTACCGAGCTCCGAACCCCCGAAGATTCATCTTTGGCAAGGGTCCAGAGGGAACTCCACACCGATATGTCTATTGCGGACGGCATCCACCCGGCCAATGCAAGCACGAACGCAAACGGTATAGTCTCACCTATGCTATCGGGCCACAGAGCGAGTGTGGAGAAGTCTGCCCGCGGCAGTGATATGAGCGCCGCGGCGAGAGTCGAGATTGCCAGCAGCGCCATGATCACTTTCACCACAACGTCCAATCCTTTGAAACGACCCAACCACAACACCGTTCCACACAGGGCGATGAGCACCGCCGCAATCCACGGTAATGGCCAATCAAGTCCGAACGCAAACTGGATCAAGAACGCCGTGAGCATCACGACAGCGGTCTGAACGAACAGGCAGGTCGAGACCGTGATGAGCAGATACACCCATACAGCCCACCTTCCGAGCCTGCGGTAGCCTTCCACCAGGCTGGTACCGGTCGCCGCCGCATACCTCGGCCCGTACTCGAAGAATGGGTACTTGAGGATGAGGGCAAGCAGTATGACGCCGCATAGCGCAAACCCACCCGTGGCCCCGGCGCGCGTGGATTGAACCAGATGCGACACCCCGATTGCCGCTGCTGCCCAGAGGAGGCCCGGTCCGAAACTGGACCAGAAGCGAGTCCGCGGTGCCGTTGAGGTCACCCTCCCCTCACCTCTCCAAACTTCTCCTGAATCACCTCCCAGGCTTTCTTCACGTGCTCCTCTGTCGTCCGCAGATGTGAGACCACAAACCTGAGCACCAACCTGTCGCCAAGCGTGGTGTGGGTTAAGTACGCCTTGCCTGAACGGTTCACCGCAGCCATGAGCTTGCGGTTCAGTGAGTTGAGGCTTTCGGCATTTACATATCCTGTGGGAGTGGCGCAGAAACAGACTGTGCTGAGCGGCGTTGGTGCCATACGCGTGAATTCCCGGTGGCCATCAATCCATTCGGCGAAGAGCTGACCGAGCCGTATGTGCTCGCGTATCCTTTCAATGAGCCCATCGACGCCGAAGTAGCGAAGCACAAACCAGAGTTTGAGCGCTCGAAACCTGCGACCCAGTTCGATACCGTAGTCCATGTAGTTCTTCACGTCGTCGTCGTGAGCAGTTCTCAGATACTCCGGTATCAAGCTGAACGCTTCTTTGAGAACGCCTGGTTTGCGCGTGTAGAAAGCGCAGAGATTCAGCGGTACGAACAACCATTTGTGCGTGCTCAGCGAGATAGAGTCTGCTCGTTCGCAACCGTCCAGCACGTGCCGCATCTCGGGTACCAACGCAGCCGATCCTGCGTAGGCCGCATCCACGTGCAGCCAGAGATCTTCCGCTTTGCAGATGTCCGCTATTTTCGCGATAGGGTCGATTGCGGTTGTCGACGTCGTGCCCACTGTACCAACGACGCAGAACGGCAGGTAACCGTCCGCTCGATCTTCCTCGATCGCCTCTTTCAGAAGATCGGCGCGCATTCGGAACGCACTGCCCACAGGGATCTTCCGAACACCCACTCTTCCCAATCCGAGCGTGAGTGCGGCCTTTTCTACCGAAGAGTGAGCATCCCGTGATGTGTAAAGCCTGAGCCGAGGCACCTCCGTTCGTCCCGCGAGTCCTTGCTCGCGAATGTCCAGGCCGAGTTGGGTGCGTGCTGCAGCAATCGCACAGAGATTGCCGGTCGACGATCCATCGTACACGATGCCCAAGAAGTCCTGTGGCAGCCCCAACAGCTTTCGTAGCCACCCCAGCGTCACCTCTTCCAGCTCTGTTCCAGCTGGACACGATTCCCACAGCATGCAGTTGACGTTGAAGGCCGAGCCGAGCAGCTCACCCAATACTCCGGGTCCGGATCCGCTCGAGTTGAAGTACGCGTGAAACGATGGATGATTCCAATGAGTCATGCCGGGCATTATAAGGCGGTCCACATCCTGGAGGATGTTCGCCATGTTCTCACCCTCCAAAGGCGCGGACTCGGGCAGTGCTGCCTTCAGGAACCCGGGCTCGACCTTCGGGGTGACCCGTATCTCATCAATTCGCTCGAAGAAATCGGCGATCCAATCAACGAGCTGGTGGCCGTACGCGCGAAAATCATCAGCCGGCATGTCGCCGGTTGGTGGGGTTGTGGTTCTCCGTTCGTCCTCGAACATAGTCCCTCAAGCCGAATAGTCCGTAAAACCCCGGGGCGCTAAAAAGCCCCGCGTTTTCAAATGTAATGCGGGGCTCGTGTTCTCCGAGGGAATTTCGGTTACGGTCTGCGGCGTCTAACTCCGCGGTGGCGCAATTCTATGTCGCCATCGAATGCCTCAATCGTGAGTTCCGCTCCGCCATTTCCAAGATCGAATTCGATGCGCCTTCCCGCGGGCCAACGTTGTATGGTTATCGGGAAGTCAGAAATGAACTCACCGTCATGTCGGGCCATTCTGACCTGGGCTTCGCTATCCTCTGGAATCCGGACGGTTATGTCACCGTCGTGCGTCGTGAGCCGATAGCTACCACGGGGTGACAGTACTCCATCGAACCAGATATCACCATCAACCGTGTTGGCTGCGACTGTGGATGCGTCAATCTCTTGCAGAGTGATCTCTCCATCTGTCGCTTCAACATCAATGTCTCCCGACGCACCGTACAGAGTGATGTCTCCGTCCATCGATGAGAGACGTATGCGTCCTTGCATGTCCTCCGCATCGATGAACCCATCGTCTGTACGGATCGAGACACGTCCGGATCCGCCGCTCACAATAACGTCACCGTCGTGTACGTCGATACTCAGCTCGCCGCGCGTGCCTTCCACGCGCACGTCGGTGTCGGAACCCCGCAAGTCGAGCGCCATCGTCGCGGGTACCGTGAGTCGATAGTCGACGTTGTCATCATCGTCGTCCCAGTACCGTCGCGAAACGCCGATTCGAACGGTGCCGCCATCGCGCCGGACCTCAACTGCTCCCCGGAACGATCGGTTCGTTCGCACACTAACCTCATCCCTGTACCAAGTCTGGATCACAATCGAGCCTTCGTGGTTAGTCAGCTCGAGTGTGGCATTGGGATCGACGGCGAATGTCGTGTCTGCATTTTGTGCCAGAACAATCGATAATAGGGCCGCGGCAACTATGTTCGTTATCATTTCCTAGGTCTCCCTGCGTGCGCCTGCAAACACCCTGCGCCGCCCCAGCCCATTGACAAGCCACTCCGCGCACGTGCGCGAAATTCCGTGGCGACTCCCGCTTCGTCCATCAAGTCTGCGCTCGAGCCCTTCGCGCCACTGTTCGCAGCACCGACAACTTCTTTTTCATCATGCCGGTATAGTGATCAACTAGGTACCCGCTATTGGGATCTCGTGCCAGCGCCTCTTGGGCCTCTGCCATTGCGTGGTCGATGATCGCGAGCTTCTCGCGCAGGACGCGAACGGTGGCTGTGTCGAGAGTACTCTCTTCTTCAAGCAGGACTCTTTCGAGGTCGGCTATCGCCGGGCCGTAAGTCTGCGCTGCGTGAATTGCCGCCGCTACGGTAACCCCCTCGGGCGGAGCAGAGACATCCATGACTGCAACCAGACGATCCTCCGGCACAGTGGATCGCGCGAGGACCCAGCTAGCAGCCCCGACCACCAACAGACTGATTCCCGCCGCAATCAACTGGGAGACAGAGAAGCGCCTACGTGCAGCGCGTTGCTCCCGCTCGGTATCCAGGTTGATGACAGCGCGTGGAGATTTTCGGATTTCACCTACAATCTCCGGCCAGACGTCGCGCGTCGGTTCCCTTCCCTCGTACGCCTGCGCCCAACCAACCACACCGCGCAATTGCGTGAGCATGGCGTTGCACTGTTCGCACTCGTCCAGGTGTGCTTCGAGCGCCGCCCGGTCAACCGAGTCGAGTTCTCCATCTAGGTAGGCGGATAGCCGATCTGTCCACCTGTCTGTCATCGTCTCATCCCCCTAAGCCTCGAAGTACGAACGCAGTGCCATGCGCGCGTGGTGCAACTGAGATCGTGATGTACCCACCGAAATCTCCAACTCCTTCGCGATCTCCTCATGCTTGAACCCCTCCATGTCGTGCAGCACGAACACTTGTCTCGCTCTCGTCGGAAGCCGATCCACGGCCGCCTCGATATCGACCTTGAGACCAGAATCGCTCCCCACTGCCGCCCGCTCTGCCAGCTCAAACTCGCATCCCGAGTGTCGTTTCTCCTCCGTGCCGAGCTTCTCCCGCCTCCTCAGGATCACATTCGTGGCGAGACGGTGGAGCCACGTGCTGAACGCTGAGCTGCCGCGGAAGGTGTCCAGTTTCTGCCAAACGCGGATGAACACATCCTGGAGCACGTCATCCACGTCGTCCCGCCCGAGCAGCCATCGGGCCAGGCTGTGCACTTTGGCTATGTGCCGCCGATACAACCGTTCGAACGCCAGCGTGTCGCCGTTTACGGCGAATTCGACGTCTATTGCGTCCGCTTCAGCAGGACTGAGTTCGAGCTCGTTTGACAGTCTGGACTCCACTCCATGCCTCGTATACTGGGCATGGAATTAGATACTGTTTCGGAGTAAAACGCTTAAAGACCAGTTCAATGTCCAATATCCAACGAGGAATCTCTAATGTCCAAGTACCCCTCCCTCCTCTAGCGCTCCTCCTCCAGCTCCAGAGAACTTGCGGCGCGCCCGTCACCACCCCACTTTCCCGCCAACAGAAATTCAATCAACGCAAACCATTGGAGAACCGAGCATGCACGCGCTCCTCGCCGCAGCCCTACTCTCATTCGCCGTCCAGGCAGACACCTCATACTTGTACCGAACTCATTTCGTCCGGGCGGCACCGGGCCAGATACTAGAGCTTATCGACGTGTACCAGGCGAGGATGAGTTTCTACGACGCGGCCGGCGAACCGGCACCATTCATGATGCGCCATTCCCAGGGCGACCACTGGGATCTCCAGATCATGTTCCCCATGGGCAGCTTCATCGACTACTACAGTCCAGAGCGCGTGGCACGACGTGCACGTGCCGCAGAGGCATCCGGAGTATCCGACGAGGAGTTCCGCAAGAGCTTACGTGACCTAACCTCCTGGCAAGAAGACCTCTTCGTACTCGGCCCTCCGCTCGAAACCATGACCGAGATCTTGAACAGCGGTGGCTATTTCCACACCGAGATCATGATCGCCCTGCCGGGGAAGCAGGACGAGCTGTTCCACGAGCGCGAGATGGAAAACGTGTATCAGCGGTTAACCGGAAGACCGGAGCGCATGATCTTCACGCGCGTTAGCGGGGCACCCTGGGATAACTTCACGCTCGGCATCTTCCGAGATCTGCAACATTTCGCAGCGCGTTCCGGTATGACCGCCGAAGAGACAGAAGCTGCCGCGAGAGAAGCCGGCTTCGAGAGTGCTTCCAAGGTGGGCGTCTACATGCGCAGCTTGATCTTGAGACATCAGGATACGCACGGGGGGATCGTTCGCAGACGGCAGTGACGCGCCGGTGTTGGTTGGGGAGCGGGGAGCGGGGAGCGGGGAGCCGAAAAGGAAGCACAACGAGCAGGTCGCAGCGTGCAACCGCTCCCTTCGCCCTGCTCCCCGCTCCCTGCTCCCCGCTCCCGTTCAAATCAGTACATTTCGTGATATCTAATCCCCCTCAACGAGCAAATGACTGACTCCGATCTCTCCTCAGGCGTCCGCCTCGACAAGTGGCTCTGGGCAGCGCGGTTCTTCAAGACCCGCTCGCTCGCCTCCGAGGCGATCAACGGTGGCAAAATCCAACTGAACGGACATCGTGCGAAACGGGCAAAACCGGTTCACATTGGTGATGAGGTGCGGATCAGAAAGGGACCTTTCGAGCAGTTTGTGGTAGTGCGCGGGCTGGCGGAGAAACGCGGGCCCGCAAAGGTCGCGCAGGCGTTGTATGAGGAAACCGCCGAATCTCTCCATAACCGTGAAATGACGGCGATTCAACTCAAATCCATTCAGGAGACGTCGTTTCGTACGAAAGGCCGCCCCACGAAACGCGAACGCCGAGACATTGAGAGGTTCAAGAGAGGCCGCAGGTAATCGAGGGTGCCATGTCCTTATTGGTGATAAGCCAGACCGAGATAGCAGATCTACTCTCTATGGATGAGTGCATCGATCTCATGCGTGAAGTTTTCGAATCGACGGCTGAGGGCGAAGCTGTTCTTCCTTTGCGGCAGGTCATGAGGGTACCGGATAGGCGCGCGGTATTGGCAATGATGCCCGGTTACATAGCATCTTCCGATACCCTAGCCGCAAAAGTCATCTCCTTTTATCCGGACAACCTTGGTACCACTTACGATACACACCAAGGGGCCGTCCTGGTTTTTGATCCGGAGAATGGACGCCTCATTGGCATCCTCGATGCGAGCGCGATTACCGCCATCAGAACTGCTGCCGCGTCCGCCGCCGCCACCGATCTGCTTGCTCGTCGAGACGCGGGAGATCTCGCCCTAATCGGATCCGGCGTCCAG
>Ga0180431_10001599_pt1 | contig 31368 bp, 22 predicted proteins | sample SS_ome_11_FD_132459 | JGI IMG/M metagenome (GOLD analysis project Ga0180431, IMG submission 132459) | Hypersaline lake sediment archaeal communities from the Salton Sea, California, USA - SS_1_MS_1 metaG | ecosystem: Environmental > Aquatic > Non-marine Saline and Alkaline > Hypersaline >... | reverse complement strand
ATCCTACCCCACGCGCCGCCCCCCATCGTAGCCGCGATTTCCCAATCGCGTCCATCTCGCCCCACGCGCCGCCCTCCATCGTAGCCGCGATTTCCCAATCGCGTCCATCCTACCCCACGCGCCGCCCCCCATCGTAGCCGCGATTTCCCAATCGCGTCCATCTCGCCCCACGCGCCGCCCTCCATCGTAGCCGCGATTTCCCAATCGCGCCCATCTTGCCCCGCGCGCCGAGCCCTCCATCGCAGTCGCGATTTCCCAATCGCGTCCATCCTGAGAATGCAGATTTGCGCAGAATCAGGAGAGAAGTATAATAACCTCGCAAGCCTATCGACCAAAGAATCGCCTGCCCAGGTGGTGAGAGCCGGCCAGGCACGTCCATTCTGCTACTGCCCGCCCGCTGAAAGCGCGTCGAAACTGCATCAGAAAGCACCCAATGAACACCATCAACCAAGACGAGATCAACCAAATCCTCTGGAGCGCGTGCGACACCTTCCGGGGCACCGTCGACCCCGCCGAGTACAAGAACTACATCCTGGTCATGCTGTTCGTCAAGTACATCTCCGACGTGTGGCGCGACCACTACGAGGCCCGCCTGGAGAAGTACGACGGCGACGAGCAGCGCGCCCGGCGGCAGATGCGCTACGAGAAGTTCGCCCTGCCCGACGGCTGCGACTTCCAATCCCTCTACCAGCAGCGCAACGCGCCCAACCTCGGTGAGGTCATCAACATCGCCCTGGAGGCGATCGAGGAGGCCAACAAGGAGAAGCTGGAGGGTGTCTTTCGCAACATCGACTACAACTCCGAGGCCGCCCTGGGCCGCACCCGGCAGCGCAACGACCGGCTCAAGCACCTGCTCAACGACTTCGCCGACCCGCGCCTGGATCTGCGTCCCTCCCGCGTGGGCAACATGGACGTCATCGGCAACGCCTACGAATACCTCATCGGCAAGTTCGCGGCGGGGGCAGGCAAGAAGGCGGGCGAGTTCTACACCCCGCCCGAGGTCTCGATCCTGTTGGCGAAGCTGGTAGCCCCCCGGCCCGGCGATCGAATCTGCGACCCGGCCTGCGGCTCCGGCTCGCTGCTGATCCGCTGTGCCAAAGAGGTGGACGGCAGCGACTTTAGCCTCTACGGCCAGGAGAGCAACGGCTCCACCTGGGCGCTGGCCAAGATGAACGTGTTCCTGCACGACGTGGGCGGCGCGCGCATCGACTGGTGCGATACCCTCCAGGGGCCGACGCTGGTGACTGGCGACCACGCCGCTGGCGCTACCAAGCTGATGCGCTTCAACGTGGTGGTGGCCAACCCACCCTTTTCGCTGGACAAGTGGGGCAAGGAAGGGGCGGAGAAGGACCCCTACAACCGCTTCTGGCGCGGCGTCCCGCCCAAGAGCAAGGGCGACTATGCCTTCATCACCCACATGATCGAGACCACCTACACCGACCCGGCCCAGAACGGGCGCGCGGGCGTGATCGTGCCCCACGGGGTGCTCTTTCGCGGTGGGGCGGAGGGCAAGATCCGCCGCAAGCTGATCGAGGAGAACCTGCTGGACGCGGTGATCGGGCTGCCGCCCAATCTGTTCTACGGCACAGGTATCCCGGCGGCGATTCTGGTGTTCAGGCGGCACAAGGACGACGACACGGTGGTCTTCATCGACGCCAGTGGTGAGGATGGATTCGAGGCGGGCACGCCGCAGAACCGGCTGCGGATGCAGGACGTGGAGCGGATCGTCGCCGCCTATCGGGCGCGCGAATTTGTGGACAAGTACGCCCACGTGGCCACTTTTGCCGAGATCGAGGAGAACGACTTCAACCTCAATATCCCGCGCTACGTGGACACCTTCGAGCCGGAGCCGGATGTGGATATGGTTGTGGTGGCGCAGGAAATCTCACAACTAGAAGCGGAACTGACCAAGATAAAAGCCCAGATGACCGAGTATCTGCGGAAGTTGGGAATATGAAAACCAAGGAGTGGTTTTCTACTATGCTTGGCAAGATCGCTCAGATCTATGACGGACCTCATGCCACGCCTGAAAAGACTGGAGATGGCCCTTGGTATCTAAGCATCAGTAGTTTGGTGGATGGACGACTTGACCTTTCGCAATCAGCCCATGTCTCAGAGGAAGATTTCAGGATTTGGACAAAAAGAGTAAAGCCGGAAGCTGGGGACGTAGTTTTCTCGTATGAGACCAGGTTAGGAGAAGCAGCGCTTGTACCAGATGGACTTCGGTGTGCATTAGGACGAAGAATGGGCTTGCTTCGACCTGATACGAGCCGGGTTGATTCCCAATTCCTGGTGTACGCATATCTTGGCCCTGAATTTCAGAATACAATTCACACTCGCATATCTCATGGGAGCACAGTAAATCGTATCTTGCTGACAGAACTGAGAGACTACCCAATAAGGCTCCCTCCTCTCCCCGAACAGCGCAAAATCGCCGAAATCCTCGGTACGTGGGACGAAGCCATTGCCCTCACCGAGCGGCGCATCAAGGCGGCGCGGCAGCGCAAAAAGGGCATGATGCAGCGCCTGCTCACCGGTCGTGTGCGGTTTCCGGAGTTCGAGGGTGAAGAGTGGCAGACGGTCAAGCTAGGCGAGGTTTTCGATGAGCGCAAAGAGCGTGGTTATGGAGACCTACCACTGCTCTCCGTGACCGCTGAGGCGGGCATTGTCTATCGGGATGAGCTGGACCGCCGCGATACGTCGAGCTCTGACAAGTCGAATTATCTGCGTGTGTGTGAGGGAGACGTGGCCTACAACACGATGCGGATGTGGCAAGGGCGATCCGGGGTTTCGGAGTATGAGGGCATCGTCAGTCCGGCTTATACTGTGTGTGAGCCTGCCCCCGAGATTGATGTAGATTTCGTGGGGTATCTCTTCCAATTGCCCTCAATCATTTACAGATTCAGACGCTATTCACAGGGGATGGTTTCGGATACGTGGACACTCCGATACGATAGCTTCGCTGCCATCGCGGTTCAGATACCGAGCCTTGATGAGCAGAAGAGAATTGCCGATGTCCTGCAAACCTGTGACCGGGAGATCGAGCTGCTTGAGCAAAAACGCGACGCCCTGCAGCGCCAGAAGAAGGGCTTGATGCAGCGGCTGCTCACCGGGCGGGTTCGGGTGTAACCGCGATTGGAAATCGCGCCTACGATGCGGCGAGGGCGGGAATTGCGCCCGCGATGTGGCGAGGGCGGGAAACGCGCCGCCGGATGTAGCCGCGATTTCCTAATCGCGTTGTGTCGCGTGAGGGTTTCCGCGATTGGGAATCGTGCCCGCGATGTGGCGAGGTCGGGAATCGCGCCGCCCGATGTAGCCGCGATTTCCTAATCGCGTTGTGTCGCGTGGGGAGTTCCGCGATTGGAGATCGGCCCACGGCGTCGTGTCGCGTGGGGGAGTTCCGCGATTGGAAATCGTGCCCGCGGCGTTGTGTCGCATGGGGGAGTTCCGCGATTGGAGATCGGCCCACGGCGTCGTGTCGCATGGGGGAGTTCCGCGATTGGAGATCGGCCCACGGCGTCGTGTCGCGTGGGGGAGTTCCGCGATTGGAAATCGCGCCTACGGCGTCGTGTCGCGTGAGGAGTTCCGCGATTGGAAAGATGCCTGCGGCGTCGTGTCGCATGGGGGAGTTCCGCGATTGGAGATCGCGCCTACGGCGTTGTGTCGCGTGGGGGAGTTCCGCGATTGGAAATCGTGCCCACGGCGTCGTGTCGCGTGGGGGAGTTCCGCTATTGGAAATCGCCCCTACGGCGTTGTGTCGCGTGGGGAGTTCCGCGATTGGAAATCGCGCCTACGGCGTCGTGTCGCGTGAGGAGTTCCGCGATTGGAAAGATGCCTGCGGCGTCGTGTCGCATGGGGAAGTTCCGCGATTGGAGATCGGCCCACGGCGTCGTGTCGCGTGGGGGAGTTCCGCGATTGGAGATCGCGCGACGGTGTTGTGGCCGGGTATCGCGCCCATCTATAGAGAGGCAACCAATGCTGACCGCACAGAAGCAGATTCGGGCAAAAATCCGCCGCTGGTACGTGCCCAACGCCATCTATTTCATCACGGCTGTGACACTGGACCGGCGCCCGGTTTTTCTCGACGATCCCAACGTGGAATTGCTCCGTGCCACTATGCGCTGCGCCAAGGAGTATCATCCATTCACCATGCACGCGTACGTGTTCTTGCCCGACCACTTTCATCTATTGATCTTCGTACCCGAGACCACCAACATCAGCAAGCTCATGCAATCAATACAGCGCAACTTTACGCGAAACCACAAAACGGCGCACAACATCAATCGGCCTACCCACATATGGCAGCGGGGTTTCTGGGATCACGTCATCCGAGATGAAGACGATTTCGCCAATCACCTTGACTACATCCACTACAACCCGGTCAAGCATGGGTACGTGGACACACCAGAGGCGTACGAACACACCAGCTTCCACGAATACGTGAAACGCGGATGGTATGAGGCAGGTTGGGGTCACACAGAACCGGAGTCCATATCCAGATTTGATTTTGAGTGACCAGGATTGGGCGGTCATTTGGTGTTGGGCAAGGTTTGAGCTATGCGCGAGGGACACGCGATTGGAAATCGCGGCTACGGGTGGGGAAGGCTGTGCGTGGCAGATGCGCGATTGGAAATCGCGGCTACAAGGGAGGTAAGCGCTGATGCGTGAGATGCCATCATTCAAAGAAGAACTCATCTCCCAGATCCCCGCCGTGCGCCTGCTGATGGCAATGGGCTACCAGTACCTCACGCCGGAGGAGGCGCTGTCCCTGCGCGGCGGCAAGAAGAACCGCGTCGTTCTTGAGGGCGTGCTGGAGCCGTGGCTCAGGGAGCACAACGGCATCACGTTCAAGGGGCAGGCGTACTCCTTCTCTGAGGATAACATCGGTCGGGCGGTGGAGACGCTGGTGGATGAAGCGCGATTCGGAAATCGCGGCTACGATGGCCTTATACCCACCAACCAGCGCGTCTACGAGCTGCTCACGCTGGGCACCAGCCTGCAACAGACCCTTGACGGCGACAAGAAGAGCTTCAGCCTGCACTATATCGACTGGAAACAACCGGAGCGCAACGTCTACCACGTCACGGAGGAGTTCGCCGTCGAGCGGCGCGGCAGCCACGAGACGCGGCGTCCCGACGTCGTCTGCTTCGTCAACGGCATCCCGCTGGTCGTCATCGAGTGCAAGCGGCCCGACCTGGAGACCGAGAGCGGCAAGGCCTTCGAGGAGGCGGTCAGCCAGATGCTGCGCAACCAGCGGGACGACGAGGTGCCGCACCTGTTCGTCTATTCCCAACTGCTGATGGCCGTCAGCGTCAACGACGCCTACTATGCCACCACCGGCACGCCCAAGCGGTTCTGGTCGCTGTGGAAGGAGGACCTGTGCGATCGCGGATTGTCCCAATCCGACGAACTCGCGGCGGCGGCGAACCATCCGATCACCGAGGCGGAAAAGGGGCGGCTGTACAACTGGCGCAAGTACGCGCGCTGGGTGCGCAAATACTTCGATGAGCAGGACGCCGCCGGTCAGGCCGGGGGGCGGCTTCCCACGCCGCAGGATCGCTCGCTCTACGCCCTGATGCGCCCGCAGCGCCTGCTGCACCTGCTCTACCAGTACATCGTGTACGATGGCGGGGTGAAGAAGATCGCCCGTTACCAGCAGTATTTCGCCGTGGAGGAGACCATCGGCCGCGTAGCCCACCTCAACACCCAGGGCCGGCGCACCGGCGGCGTCATCTGGCACACCACCGGAACCGGCAAGAGCCTGGTGATGGTCATGCTGGCCAAGGCGCTGGCGCTCCATCCCAACGTCAAGGACCCCAAGGTCGTCATCGTCACCGACCGCATCAACCTCGACGCCCAGATCTGGGGCACCTTCAAGGCCTGCGGCAAGGCGGTCGTACGCGCCACGTCGGGTAGGGACCTGGCCCGGCACATTCGCAGCCGCAAGGCGGATATCATCACCACCGTGATCGACAAGTTCGACTCGGTGGCAACCAAGGCCAAGGTGCGCGAGCCCGACGCGGACGTATTCGTGCTGGTGGACGAGAGCCACCGCAGCCAGTACGGCACGGTCCACGCCCGCATGCGCCAGGTCTTTCCCCAGGCGTGCTACATCGGCTTCACCGGCACGCCGTTGCTCAAGAAGGAGAAGTCCACGGCGGCCCGGTTCGGCGGGTTCATCCACAAGTACACCATGCGCCGGGCGGTCGAGGACGGCGCGGTGGTCCCCCTGCTCTACGAGGGACGGATGGCGGAGCTGGCGGTGGACCAGGACGCCATCGACACCTGGTTCGAGCGGGTCACCGCCGGGCTCACCGACGAGCAGAAGCTGGACCTCAAGCGCAAGTTCAGCCAGGCCGAGGCCATCAGCCGGGCCGACCAGCGCGTGCAGATGATCGCCTACGACATCGGCACGCACTACCGGGACAACCTCCAGGGCAGCGGCTTCAAGGCGCAACTCGCCACCGCCAGCAAGGCCATGGCGCTCAAGTACCATCGCTACCTGGACGACTTCGGCCTCGTCACGTCGGCGGTCGTCATCTCCGCGCCGGACACCCGCGAGGGGCACGAGGCGGTGAACGGCCCCACGCCGGAGACGGAGACGTTCTGGAAGCGGATGATGGCCCGCTACGGCAGCGAGAAGGCCTACAACCGCGAGATATTGGAGGATTTCGCCCGCGAGGAGGGCGTCGAGATCCTGATCGTGGTCGATAAGCTGCTGGTGGGCTTCGACGAGCCACGCAACACGGTGCTCTACGTGGACAAGCCACTCAGGGAGCATGGCCTCCTGCAGGCTATCGCCCGCGTCAACCGGCTGTTCGAGGGCAAGGACTTCGGCTACGTGATCGACTACCGCGGTGTGCTGGGCGAGCTCAACGAGGCCATGGAAACATACAACGCGCTGGAGGGCTACGACGCCGAGGACGTGGCGGGCACGATCACCGACGTCGCGGCCGAGATCGCCCAACTCCCGCAGCGCCACTCGGAGCTGTGGGACGTGTTCAAAACGGTGGACAACAAGCAGGACGTCGAGGCGTTGCAGCAGTTCCTGGCCCCGGAGGACGTGCGCCAGGGGTTCTACGACGCGCTGACGGCCTACGCCCGCACGCTGAAGGTGGCCCTGGGCGCGGTCTGCTTCCACGAGGAGACGCCGCTAGCGCAGGTGGAGACCTACAAGCGGGACCTGCGCTTCTTCCACAATCTGCGCGTGGCGGTCAGGCAGCGCTACGCTGAGGCCATCGACTACAAGGATTACGAGCAGCGGGTGCGCAAGCTGCTGGATAGCCACATCAAGTCGTCGGACGTGGCGACCGTGGTGGAGCCGGTGAACATCTTCGACGTGAAGGCGTTCCAGGCCGAGATCGACAAGCTGGGCACGCCCGCCGCCAAGGCCGACACCATCGCCCACCACGTCCTGCGCACGGTGACCGAGTACATGGAGAAGGACCCGGCTTTCTATGAGAAATTCTCCCGCCTGATCGAAGAGACCATCGAGGCCTACCGCCAGGGGCGTATCAGCGAGGCGGAGTATCTCAAGCGTGCCACTTACGCTCAGCACGCCGTCCAGACGGGGCGGGACGCAGACACACCCGGCAAGCTCTTCCGGTACCGTGACGCCCCCGCCTTCTACCGCGCCATGCGCGACCCGCTGGCCCGATACGAGGTGGATGCCCCCGGTACGACGAAGGACGATCTGCTGGCCGACGTGGCCATCCGCCTGGAGCAGATCATCGAGGAACGCAAGATCCGCGACTGGACGACGAACCCGGACGTGCACAAGGAGATGCAGGCGGCGATGGACGAGTATCTGTACAGCGTCAAGGGGCGCTACGACATCCCTCTCGCCGATGGGGACATCGACGTGATCCTGGACCGGGTGCTCGAGCTGGCCAGGCAGCGGGATAGGTTGTAGGTAATCGCAGGACGCTTCACGTAGCATAACATGCGCGATTGGGAAATCGCGGCTACGAATTCGAGGCCAGTATGCCTATGAGAGACATACGTCCACCGGCGGTCGAGGAGTGGCAGGAGCGGGGCAGGCCGCTACTCAAGGGCCTCAATCGACTGCTGGAGAGCGTCTATGGTCGCGATGTCCGTCTGAGTCAAATGCTTCGCGAGTCAGGCGTTGATCCGGACCAAATCGAGGAATGGCAGCAGGATAGGATTTGGCTCATGGAGTTCTGTGAGAGCACCAGCCGGGGTCTACTGTACGCATTTCTGTTCCCTGGCTTCTCACCAACAACCTCGTAGCCCCGCTGCCCGGTTTCTGCGATGAGTACTCAATCTGTGCAATACGGCACGGCCGAGATCGAATACGAGCTGAGCTACGCGCAGCGCAAGACGCTGGGCATCAGCGTGCGGCCTGACCTGCAGGTTGTTGTCAAGGCGCCCGTCGGCACGCCGCTGGAGGAGATCGAGGCCAGGGTGCTGAGGCGCGCGCCGTGGATACTGAAGCAACAGAAGGATTTCGAGCGCTACCTGCCGCACCTGCCGCCGCGCCAGTACGTCAGCGGCGAGACGCATCGCTACCTGGGTCGCCAGTACCGGCTCAAGGTGGTGGAGAGTGAGAACGGCACGGAGCGCGTCAAGCGCGACCGGAGCTTCATCACCGTGCACGTGCAGGACAGGGCGGATACCGGCCGCGTCAGGGACTTGCTCGACGCGTGGTATCACGACCACGCCAGGCGCGTTTTCAAGGAGCGGCTGGAGGCATGCTATCCCAAGATGGAGCACGTCGGCGTGCCCTATCCAGAGATCGCCATCCGCGCGATGAGTTCTCGCTGGGGCAGTTGCAGCGCCAGGGGCCGGATCACGCTCAACGTCAAGCTGATCAAGGTGCCCACGGCATACATCGACTACGTCATCTTCCACGAGCTGTGTCACCTGGCGGAGCCGTATCACAGCCCGCGGTATTACGAACTGCTCGACCGCGTCCTGCCGGATTGGCGCGAGCGACGAGACAGGCTGAACGCGTTCGAGTTTGGATGATCTGCGAGGGAACCGGCGCTTGACGCCCGCCGTTTCATGCCTACAATAGCACCACCCGTGCACTGCACGACGATAGGAGGCCCAAATGAAAGATAAACCTGGATGCTTATCCGGCTTGCTCAAGCTCGCCTTCCTCAATTGGATCTTCGACTGGCTGCAGGAGCGCTTTGGCTTCGGGCGCGGGCTGTCCTGCACCGGGTGCGGCTGCGGCGTGATCCTCCTGATCATTTTCGTGCTGCTCACCCTGTCCGTGATCACCGGCACCGACTGGTTCGAGCTCGGATTCTGAGATTGGACACAGATTCGCACTGATTCCCGCGGATAGACACGGCGGAGATCGGCGTCTATCCGTGTTCGTCCGCGTCCACCCCAAGAAGGAGGCCCACCGTGGCAGATCAGCAAGACAGACTCAAGTGGACCACCAAGCTCATCTACGGCGTGGGCGACGTCGGCAACGCGGTCGTCAACTCCGCCATCCAGTTCTTCCTCATGGTCTTCTACACCGATGGGGCGCTCATCGCACCGGCGCTGGCCGGGAGCGCCCTGCTGGTGGGCAAGATTTGGGACGCGGTCAACGATCCCCTGTTCGGCTGGATCTCGGACCGCACCACCTCCCGCTTCGGCAAGCGCCGCGTCTACATGATCTTCGGCGCGCTGCCGTTGGCGATCGCCGTCGCGCTGCTGTGGCGCGTGCCGCGCGGGCTGCCCGACACCTGGGTCTTCATCTGGATCGCGCTCACCTTCATGCTGTTTGACACCGCGTGGACGCTGACCAACGTGCCCTACTACGCGCTGACCGCCGAGCTGACGGGCGACTACGCCGAGCGGAGCAGCCTGACCGCCTACCGCATGGTGCTCGGCGTGCCGGCCTACATCGTCGGCGCGGCGCTCACGCCGGCCCTCGTCGGCCTGTTCGCCTCCAAGCGCGCGGGCTACGGTTGGATCGGCGTGATCTACGGCATCCTCGCCGCCGTCGTGCTCTGGGTCGCCGCCGCCGGGCTGCGGGAGCGCCGAAACACCAGCCAGAGCAAGGCCGAGACGCCGCCGTTCCGGTGCCTGGCCGCCACGCTCAAGAACCGGCCCTTCGTGCGCCTGATCCTGGCCTACCTCATCGCCAACACGGCCTTCGCGCTGATCAAGACGCTGCTGGCCTATTTCCTGACTTACCAATTGGGGATGGAGGATCAGGTGCCCGCTGTCATGTTTCTGTTGCTGCTGTTCGTCGGGCTGTTCCTCTTCCCCTGGAAGCTGCTCTCGGACCGGTGGAGCAAGGGGCCGGCCTACGCGGCCGGGCTGGCTATCGGCGGGGTGGCCGTGGCCTGCACGTTCCTGCTGCCGCATGAGCCCAGCGCGTGGGTGTACGTGATCGCGGTTGTGGCGGGCATCGGCTTCAGCGCCAACTGGGTCTTCCCCTGGGCCATGGTGCCGGACGTGGTGGACTACGACCGGCTGGAGACGGGCGAGCAACGCGGGGGGATGTACTACGGCGTGTGGGGGCTGGTGGTGAAGGTCTCGGAGGCGCTGGGCATCACGGCCACAGGCTGGGTGCTGCAGCTCTTCGGCTACGTCCCCAACGTCGAGCAGACCCGGCAGGCGCTCCTGGGCATCCGGCTGTTCTTCGGCCCGGTGCCCTTGATCTTCTTCGCCCTGGCGCTGCCGCTCCTGATCGGGTATCCAATCACGCGCGCCAGCCACGCGGAGATGCAGCGGAAGCTGAAAACGCTCGGGTAGTGGCTTCCTATGAGCCACCGGTCAGAGCGAACGATCCCCGTCTCCTGTAACAAGGACTGCGGCGCTGGGTGCCCGCTGCTGGCCACGGTCGAGGATGGCGCGGATGCGGACATCCGGGTCACCCGGATCAGGGACAACCCGCTGGGCGGCCCCTACATGCACGGCTGCCTGCGGGGATACCAGATGCCGCGTGTGCTGTACGCCCCGGACCGGCTGCGCGCCCCGCTGCTCAGGACCGGCCCCCGGGGCTCGGGGCAGTTCGAGGAGGTGTCCTGGGACCGTGCGCTGGATGTCGTCGCCCATCGGCTCGCCGACGTCAAGGCCCGGTATGGCAACACCGCGATCCTGCACCTGGGCGGCTCGGGCTCGTGCCGGGGCGCGCTGCACAACACCCACAGCCTGACCACGCGCTTTCTGAGCCTCTTTGGTGGCTACACCGAGACCTACTGGAACTACAGCACGGCCGCCGCGCACTTCGCCACCCCCTACGTCCTCGGCACGCGCCGGGCGGGCATAGACACGGCCACGCTGCAGTTCTCGAACTTGATCATCCTGTGGGGGGCGGACGTCGTCGTCACCCGCCTCGGATGCGAGACGGCGGCCCGGGTGCGCGAGGCCCGCGAGCGCGGGATCGAGGTCATCGTGGTGGATCCCCGGCGAACGGCGACGGCCTCCCGCCTGGGCACCCGCTGGATCCCCGTCCGGCCCGGCACCGACACGGCGCTCATGATGGCCGTCCTGTACGTGCTGATTGAGGAGGACCTGGTCGACACAGCCTTCGTGGAGAAGTACAGCGTTGGCTTCGATGAACTGAAGCAGCGCGTCCTGGGCTATCCTGACAGCGCCTCTTCGGGCCAGGGCTCCCCCCAGGATTCACCAACGACGCCCCGCTGGGCGGAGGCGATCTGCGGCACACCGGCGGAGACCATCCGCGAGTTCGCGCGCCTATACGGCAGGACGCACCCGGCGGCTCTCTTCCCGGGGCCGTCCATCCAGAGGACCGTTGGCGGAGAAGAGGCCATCCGCATGGCCATCGCCCTCCAGGTGGCGACCGGCAACCTGGGCGTCCTGGGCGGCTCCTCGGGCGCGCTGGCCTGGGGCAGGCTGCCGTACCCCCGGGTGGGAGCGCTCCGCGCGCCGCCGAATCCGTGCCCGGCCTCCGTGCCGGTGTATCGCTGGCCGGACGCCGTTCTGGAAGGGGTGCAGGGCGGCTATCCCAGCGACGTCAAGGCGATCTACAACGTCGGGGGCAACTACCTGGTGCAGGGCGCGGACGTGCGCAAGAACATCCGGGCGTTCGAGCAGGTGGAGTTCGCCGTGTGCCACGATTACTTCCTGACGCCGACGGCCCGCTATTGCGACGTCGTCCTGCCCACCACGACGTTCCTCGAACGCAACGACATCGTGTTCCCGGACGGCGGCAACTACCTGCTGTTCTCCAACCAGGCCGTCGCCCCGCTATACCAGTCCCGGAACGACTACGACATCTTCTGTGAGCTGGCGGATCGCCTGGGCTTTGGTTCCGATTTCTCTGAGGATAGGAATGAGATGGAGTGGCTGGAGCGCTTCGTCGCCGACTCGGAGATTCCCGATTACGAGGCGTTCAAGCGCACGGGCATCCACATGGGGGCGGATCAGTTGCGGGTGGGGCTGTCCGATTTCGTCGCCGACCCGCAGGCCCATCCGCTGAACACGCCCTCGGGGCGGGTGCAGATATCCTCACCCGCCTACGCTCAGACACGGCACTCCGGCGGACCTACGTGCCTCACTACGAACAGGCTCTCCGGCCAACCTGGGCGCCTCACTACGAATCGGCACCCCGGCGGACCTGGGCGACTCACTACGAACGGGCTCTCCGGCGGGCCTGGGCGCGGAGACCGCGCCCCTACGACGAACGAATGGGAGAGGTACTCCGCCATCCCGGAGTGCCGCGTGCTGCCACCGGACGAGGCGTACCCGCTGCGCCTGGTCACGCCCCATCCCAAGTATCGCATCCACTCCCAGTACGACAACATCCCCTGGTTCAGGGAGCGCCAACGGCAGGCGCTGTGGATCCACCCCCGCGACGCAGGCGAGCGCGGGATCGAGGATGGGCAGCGGGTCTGGGTCAGCAGTCGCCAGGGGCGGACATGCACGGTTGCGCGCGTGACGGAGGACATCTTCCCCGGCGTCGTCTGCCTGCCACAGGGCGCGTGGCCCGCGTTCGCGGCGGACGAGTCCGACACGGCCAGCTCGGCCAACGTCCTGACCTCGACGGTCCCGACGATGCCGAGCCAGGGCTCGCGCACCCACTCGGTGCTGGTGGAAGTCACTGGGGCGAATAGCGAATAGCGAACGGCGAATGGCGATGGGAATGGCGGGCAGGGATGCCCGCGGTCCGACGTAACACGCAACACGCATCACGTTCTTTCGGAGGTATACTATGATACTCACAGGCGGACAAATCGTCGTCGAGACCCTCGTCCGCGAGGGCATCCCCTACATCGTCGGCATCCCCGGCCATGGCACGCTGGGCCTCTCGGATGCCCTGGTCGGACAGGACGCGCTCAAGGTGCTGCAGGTGCGGCACGAGCAGGCCGCCGTCCACCTGGCCGATGGCTACTACCGCGTCGCCGGCGTGCCCCTGGCCGTCTTCACGTCCATCGGCCCCGGCGCGATGAACACCGTCATCGGCGTGGCCTCGTGCTACGTGGACTCGATTCCCGTCCTGGTGCTCACGGGCAACAGCCACACGCACATGGCCGGCCGGGGTGTGTTGCAGGAGATCGAGCGCAAACACGACGCCAACAGCCTGGCCGTGTTCGAGCCCATCACCAAGCGCATCTGGCGGCCTCCCGGCGTCGAGCGGCTGCCGCGCATCCTCCAGCGCGCCTTCGCCGAGATGCTCACCGGCCGCCGTGGTCCCGTCGTCGTGGATCTGCCCATGGACGTGCAGTGCGACAGCACCGACGTGGACGAGAGCCTCAGGCTTGGTCCCGCCTCCTACCGTCCCACCGGCCCGGTGCTGCCTGACCCCGACCTGGTCGTGCAGGCGGGCGGGTTGCTCGACGGGGCTGAACGGCCGGTGATCGTCACCGGGGGCGGAGTGATCGCCGCCGGTGCGTGGGACGAACTGCGCGCGCTGGCCGAGTTCCTGGGCACACCCGTCGTCACCACGATGATGGGCAAGGGCGCGTTCCCGGAGGACCACCCCCTGTCCGTGTTCCACGGCGGCTCGAAGGGCACCACGTGCGGCAACGCGCTCACCGCCGGGGCCGACGTGCTCCTGGCGGTTGGCACGCGCTTCGCCGACGAGACCACCTCGTCCTACCGGCACGGCGTCACCTACGCCATCCCCCCGACCCGCCTGATCCACGTGGACCTGGATCCCACCGAGATCGGCAAGAACTACCCGGTCGAGGTCGGCATCGTGGCGGACGCGAGGGCAGGGCTGGCCGCCCTGGTGGAGTGGCTCCGCGCCCACAGCGCGCCCCGCGACTACGCGCACAGCGCGTACTTCGAGCGCGTCCAGGCGCTGCGGGACGATTGGCTGGCGCAGGTGCGGGAGCTGGCGTCCTCCGATCACGTGCCGGTCACCATCTCCCGCCTCATGGCCGAACTGCGCGCCTTCCTCGACCGCGACGCTATCGTGCTCACCTCGTCTGGCAACACCCAGGCCCAATGGTTCCAGGAGGCCATGGTCTACGAGCCCAAGACCTACCTGAGCACGGGCGGGTTCAGCACTATGGGCTGGACGGTGCCCGCGGCGCTGGGCGCGAAGTTGGCCGCGCCGGACGCCCAGGTGGTCGGCCTGGTGGGCGACGGCGATTTCCTGATGACCGCCCAGGAGCTGGCGACCGCCGTGCAGTACGGCATCCCCGCCGTGTACGTCGTGGCCAACAACGTGGGCTGGGTCGCCATCCGCGACCTCCAGGCCGCCGTCTACGGCGAGCAGCGGGCCGTGGGCGCCGAGTTCCTCAAGGACAACGCGCCGGCCTCCCCCGACCTGGCCGCGCTGGCGCGCGCCTTCGGCTGTCACGGCGAGCGCATCTCCGCCCCGGGCGAGGTACGTCCCGCGCTGGAGCGCGCGTTTGCCGCCGGCGGCCCCGCCGTCGTCGAGGTCATGGTCGAGCGCACCTACCCCCTCTCCGGCAGCCCGGCCGTGGGCTGGTGGGACGTGCCGGTGCCGACGTATATGGGGGAGAGAAGAGAGCAGTATGAGGAGGAGAAGGCAGGGGAGTGCTGAGGATAGCGTCAAACGTCGGGCGTCGAACGTCAAGCGTCAAACGTCAAGCGTCAAACGTCAAGCGTCAAGCGTCAAACGTCGAGCGTCAAACGTCGGGATTGAGTAGTGAAGTGAGGAGGGGGATGATGAACTATGAGGAGTGGGGCGCGACGGTGCCGGAGGAAATCGTGAGAGATTCTCTCTGGAAGATGACGGCCTACCGGTTGGCGCTGTTTCTGGGCGACCTGGGGTGGCGCGACACGGCCAGACTGGTACGAAACCGGCGGCTGATCGGTCTGTCCGACCAGTTGTACCGGGCCATCGGGTCAGTCAGTGCTAATCTGGCCGAAGGCTACTCACGCGGCACCGGCAAGGATCGGGCACGCTTCTACGAATACGCCCTGGGCTCCGCCAGGGAGAGCCGCGACTGGTACTTCAAGGCCCGGCACGTCCTCGGTGAAACCGTCTTCCGCCACCGCCTGCAGTTGCTGACCCGGGTGATCCAACTCCTCCTGACCATGATCCCCCGCCAGCGCGGCCACACAATCCGAGACCATCCCGAAGCATATCGATCCGGTGACGAGTCTGACGCAACACTGGAAGCCCTGCTGCAAACCGTCCCTCTCCCAGACCCGGACGACGCCTGACGCAAGACGTTTGACGTTTGACGCAAGACGTTTCACGCAAGACATCCCCATACTACAAGGAGCCACATCTATGTCCCCAATCCGAGTCGCCATCGTTGGCTGCGGTCGCATATCCGACCTGCACGAGCTAGGCTATCGCGGGCGGGATGACGCCCGCGTCGTCGCCGTGTGTGACACCAGGGGCAAGCACGCCCGCGAGAAGGCCAAAGCCTGGGGCGTGGACAAGATGTACACCGATTACGGGCGGCTCCTGGCCGATCCCGAGATTGACCTGGTGGAACTCCTGGTCCCCCATCACCTGCACGCGGAGATGACGATCGCCGCGTGCGAAGCGGGCAAGCACGTCTCGGTCCAGAAGCCAATGGCGCTCACCGTGGCCGAGGCCGATCGCATGATCGGGGCGGCGGAGCGCGCAGACGTCGTGCTGCGCGTGTACGAGAACTTCGTCTTCTACCCGCCCCACGTGCGCGCCAGGCAGATGATCGAGGCGGGCGAGATCGGCGAGCCGCAGATGATCCGCATGCACGTCAACACCGGCACCCAGGACACGGCCTGGAAGGTGCCGCTCCAGGCCTGGGTGTGGCGCTTCGACGAGAAGCGCTGCGGCGGCGGTCCCCTCGTCTTCGACCACGGCTACCACCTGTTCTCCCTGGCCCGCTACTTGATGGGCGAGGTTGAGCGGGTCTACGCCTGGATCGACCGCAGCCCGATCGTGCCCACCAGGTACCTGGACGCGCCCGCCGCGATCATGTTCCAGTTCAAGGCCCCGCGCCGCTACGGCGTGCTGGACTTCGCCCACACGCCGAACATGGTGATCGAGTCGCTCTACTACGGGGACGACGACCGGGTGGAGGTCATCGGCGACAAGGGCATCCTGTTCATCAACCGCTGCACCGCGCGCACCGTGGACCTGCCGGAGCTGATGATATTCCGAGACGGGGAGACGCGCGCCATCCCGATCGAGCGGGTGGAATGGCACGACAGCTTCATCGACTGCACGCGCCACCTGATCGGCGTGCTCCGCGACGGCGGCCAACCGGTGCTCGACGGACCGACGGGCAAGGCAGTACTTCAGTTCACGCTGGCGGCCCGACGAACTGGAATGAGGTTGGAGGTTGTTGGCGTAGAGACGCAAGATTTTGCGTCTAGGTGGGGTAAGGGCGGACCCTCGCCAGGCGGGCGTCTCGGTCCCGGACGAAGCGCTCGATGCCCTCCAGCACCCATCGGGGCGAGAGGTGCGCCTCGTCGACCAGCTCATCCAGCATGCCGCCCGTGCGCCAGCGGTCGTCCCAATCGGCCGACAGGGCGTACTCCTCCGCCACCTTGTGGAACAGCCAGTCGTGCATCAGCCAGCGCGCCTGTGTGGTGATGACCGTCGAGTCCACCCAATCCTCCGTCGAGAGCACCCGGCCGCGGTACGCCTCCGGCTGCAGCGCGAACAACTGCGGGCTGGTCGCGCACACGACCTTCACGTTCAGGTCTCGTGCGTCCAGCTCGGGCAGCACCTGGACGACGCTCGCCATGGCGCTGGTGCCCTGCACGATCACCGTGCCACCGCGGGGCCGGTCCGGGCGGTAGTCGCGCACCACGTACGCCCCGCGCGCCGCCTCGAAGTGTGACGGCATGCCTAGCGCGTCCCGGTCGGGGACCTCAATCGCCGGGCGGGTCAGGTGCAGGGCTACGATGGGCACGTCCAGCTTGAGCGCCGCCCCCAGGAGCACCGGCACCTCGTTGTACTCCCACGGATGCAGGTTGACGATGGCCCCCTCTGGGAAGAGCTGGGTCACGCCGGGTGAGAAGATGCCGAAGTGTGTGCGGCTGTCGTCGGCCGTCTCGGGTCCCGAGTGGCCCGCTATCCAGAGCACCTTGCCCAACCGCCATTGGCAATCCTGCGCCATCTGGCTGAACAGGCGCAGCATGCCGTACTTGAGGTAGGAGAACGCGCCGTAGGTGGAGCACGCGCCCCAGAAGCCGTCGAAGGCCTGCTCCGGGTCGGGCGCGAAGTTGACCGTGGCCAACCCGGTCAGAATGCCGGCGTTGGCAAACTCCGTGATCTCCTGCGGCAGCAACACCCCCTCCGACGCGCCGTAGCGCTCGTACCAGCCGTAGCCCTCGAAGTCGCCATAGCCCTTGGCGAAGCCACTGATGCGCGTGGAGTCGGCCAGGTCGGCCGAGCAGGCGATGAAGAGCGGCCGGCCATACTCCCGCGCGCCGAAGGCGTTGACCCACGCCCCCCACCTGGCCAGCGCCCCGCGATTGGCGATCCGGGTGCCAGGCTCGACGTACACGTCCGCCGGGTAGTTGTGGTAGTCGTACAGACGCTCGTCTTGGAAGGGGACACGGCACTCCGGCAGACCTGCGTGCCTCACTACGAACTGTCCACGGGCGCCCAGCCGGAAGGTGGGCAGCTCATCGGGCACGCTGTCGCCCAGCGCCACCAACGTGTCGGCCAGGTAATCCACCAATGCCTGATCCTGGTGCAGCACGTCGATCACGGCCTTGAGGTTGGCCTCGAACTCAGCCCGCAGGGCGGCAGGGTCGTCGGGGGCGCACGCACCGAAGTTGGCGAACGCCACGCCGTACTTCTCGGCGAACGGGCGCTTGGTCTCCCAGAACAGGTCACAGTCCAGCTTGTGCGGCGCACCGTGGGACTTGTTGTCGTACTTCAGGTACTCGCGTCCCTTGCGCGTCTTGACCCAGGCCGCGCTGGGCACGCCGTCGGAGTTGTCCCCCAGCACCATGGAGAGGAGGACCTCCGTGACCGGCCCCCACTCGCTGCCCGACTCGGTGCCGCATACGCGCCAGCCGTGCGCTCCGAACCAGTCAGTCGGCGTGCCGTACACCGTCGTGGAAAGCGGGTGATCGTCAATGCCGAAGTCGTTCCAGTCTACGATGTAGTAGAGATTGTCCAGGCCCATGGCCCAGGCCGAGTTCATCGTCTCGTGAACGGCACCGGGCGTCAGGCCGGCGTCGCCCTCGAGGACGAACACCTTCACGTCCCCGGCGCCGGCGCGCTTGAGCGCCAGCGCAGCGCCAGCCGCCGCCGGACTGCCGTGTCCGGAGGGACCGGTGTTGAACTTGAGGAACAGCGTCTTGCCCTCCATCTCTGCGTGCCCCGAGAGGCCACCGCGCCGGCGGAAGGTAAGCAAGTCCTCCCAGTACACGGCGCGCTCGGCGGCGCTGGGAATCGCATAGCGCGCGTCGCCGGTCTGCCGGTGCTTGACGCGCAGCGCCTCGTTGAGCACGGTCAGCGTGCAGTAGATAAGGGGAATCGTGTGCCCGGCCCCCAGGATGAAGCGGTCGCCGAAACGTTTTTCGGGGTGACGGATGTCCCAGCGCATAAGTCCGCTGAGCAGAAGACTCAGCAGCGGGTACACCTTGGAACGGGACCCGCCGGGATGGCCGCTCTGGCGGTAGTTGAGGATCAGGTCAACCAGTTGATCCACCAGGTCCTTCGTCTTCTCCCAGTGACCAAAGTGCCGGGTCAGCTCTTCATAGCGTTTGGCGATCCGTTCGTCAGCAGTGTGGCTCATATGTTGTCCCTTCGTCTCCAATATGCGTGATACGTGGTGCGTGGAATGCCGATGGCACTCCCCCTGGCTCAGTCCAAGTGTAGCCGCGATTTCCTAATCGCGCCTGGAACCAGCAACTCAAGCTCTGGAGTCCCGACCGGTAGCGTTCCCGATTATACCCAGCTCTCAGAGAAGCGCAACGACCCTCACCGGCAGGGCCTCCAGGCCCTCAACTGCCGGAGGCAGGGCAACGACCGTGACCCGGCTCTTTGGGACCGCCTCCAGGTTGGTGAGGTTCTCGATGTAGAGGACGCCTGCCTCAAACAACGGCAGATGGTTCTGGCGATCAGGAACGGCCGGATTCATTCTGCCGCAGGTGTCTAAGCCCAGGATCTTGATGCCCCAGCTCAGCAGCCAGTGGACGGCGTCCCGGGTTATGAACGGCGGCGCCATGTAGACATCGCTGCCGTAGTACTGCGACCAGCCGGTCATCACAAAGACGATGTCGCCCTCCCGGATGCCTCCGGCCTGTTCGGCCGCGCGCTGCACCGTCTCCAGGGGAATGCCCTCACCGGAGGCGTATCCCCGCAGATCCAAAATGACCGCTTCGCCAAGGAATTGCTGGACCGGAACCTGGGCCAGGTCGGCACCGTCCTCCAGGGCGTGATAGGGCACCTCCACGTGGGTCCCCATGTGGTTGTCCATGGTGACCCTGTGCATGATGTACCATTGCGCCTCGGCCGGTGTCCCTGTGACATCCGTGGCCGGCACCTGCTCGATCTCCAGCAGCCGCGCCTCCCGCCCTGGCCGCAGGGTGTGAGAAAGATCGATCACCTCGCTAAACCCGTTCATACTCCGACCCCCTAACGTGGGAAAGAAACCAGGTTTTTCAGAAAAACCTGGTTTCTGCGGTCGCTGACCGAAGGTCCGGCGACACTCGAGTTTCTACCGCGACGCGTCCTTGCGGGCGACGACCTCCTTCACGGCAGCAGCGATGTGCGCCGCGGACATGCCGTACTTCTCGACGATCTGCAAGTATGGCCCAGACTCGGCAAAGGAGTCCCGCATGCCGATGCGTTTCATCGGCACGGGATGGTGCTCCACCAGCACCTCGGCCACGGCACTGCCCAGGCCGCCCAAGATGATGTTGCTCTCGGCGGTGACGAGCGCTCCCGTCTCCTCGGCAGCCTGGAGAATCGCCTCCGCATCAATCGGCTTGAGCGTATGGCAGTCCAGGACGCGCACGTCCAGTCCCTGCGCCGCCAGCATCTCGGCTGCCATCAACGCCTGTGAGACCATATCGCGGATGGCGACGATGGTCGCATCGCGGCCGTCGCGTATCGTCACGGCCTTGCCGATCTCAAAGGGGTAGTCCGTGTCGAAGAGCACAGGCACGGGGTCGCGGGTGAAGCTGAGGTAGACCGGCCCATCCCATTCGGCCGCTGCCTGCACAGCCAGCTTGGTCGTGACCGGGTCGGCCGCCGCAACCACCGTCGAGCCGGCGATGGACCGCATAATGGACAGGTCCTCCTGCCCCTGGTGGGTAGGCCCGTCGGGTCCGGGCGTGATCCCTCCGTGGCTCGAGGCGATCTTGACGTTCAGCCCCGGATAGTGGATGCTGTTGCGCACCTGGTCCAGCGCCCGCATGGTGGCGAATACGGCGTAGGTCGTGGCGAAGGGAATGAGCCCGGTCGTCGCCATGCCCGCCGCCGCGGCCATCATGTTCTGCTCCGCGATCCCGAAGTTGAAGGATCGCTCCGGGAAGCGCTTGGCGAACTCAGCCGTCTTCACCGACTTGGAAACGTCGGCGTCGAGCACGACGATGTCCGGGTTCTCTTCCCCCAGTGCGAGAATGGCCTCGGCGTAAGCGTAGCGCGTGGCCTGCCGCTCTCCGGCGGTGAACAACTCCCCGGAGGCGAGCAACGGAATGACGTCAGGGCGCACGTAGTGGTAGGGTGATGTCGCGACCTTATGCATCGTCGCACCTCCGGATGTCGTCCAGCGCGCAGGCTGCTTCCTCCGCGCACGGCGCTTTGCCGTGCCACTCGGCCACGTTCTCCATGAACGAGACCCCCTTGCCCTTGATCGTGTGCGCGATGATCATCGTCGGTTTTCCCTTGACCGTCTTCGCGTTCTCCAATGCCTCGACGACCTGCGCCATATCGTGGCCGTCAATCTCCACCACGTGCCAACCGAAGGCCCGCCACTTGTCGGGCACCGGCTCGATGGGCATCTCGGTGTCCACGCAGCCGTCGTTCTGCAGGTGGTTGCGGTCCAGGATGGCGGTCAGGTTGTCCAGCCCCCACTTGGCGGCCGACATCGCCGCCTCCCAGATCGATCCCTCCTGCGATTCGCCGTCGCCCACCACGACCCACACGTGATAGTCCTTGTGGCGCAGCCTCCCGCTCAGCGCCATCCCTACCCCCGCGGACAGCCCATGCCCCAGCGACCCGGCGGTCATGTCAATGCCGGGCGTCTTCCTCATATCCGGGTGGCCCTGCAGGATGCTGTTGAGCTTCCGCAGCGTTTTCAGGTGTTCCTTGTCGAAGTAGCCGCGCTCAGCCAGGGCGGCGTACCACACCGGGCAGGCGTGCCCCTTGGAGAGGATGAAGCGATCCCTATCGGGCCATCCCGGGTTCTCTGGATCGACGTCCATGACCCGGAAGTAGAGCGCGGTGACGACGTCCGCCGCCGAAAGGGAACCTCCTGGATGACCCGCCTTCGCGGTGGCGATCATCTCGATGATGTCGCACCGGATGGTGACGGCCATCTGCTTGAGTTCTTCGATTGACATCGGTATATGACATGTCTCCATACAACCTCCTCTTGCGGGCAAGCGCGGATTGTTCCAATCCGTTCACGTATCGTTCCCAGGAGTGCCGCCGCTAGCCCTTTATAGCACCCGCAGTCATACCGGCCAGATAGTAATCCATCAAGAAAGAGTAGATGATAACGACAGGGATTGAGCCAATCAAGGCCCCAGCCATCAACTCGCCCCAGTAGTAGACGTCCCCAACCTGCAGGGCATTGACCACGCCAACGGCGATGGGCAGCTTGGACGCCTGGTTTATGAAAGTGAACGCGTACAGATACTCGTTCCAGGAGAGCGTGAAGGTGAAGAAGAAGACCGATACGACCCCCGGGAGAACGAGAGGGATGTCAACCGAGACCATAGCCCGCAACCGGCTGGCCCCGTCAATTCGCGCGGCATCCAACAGATCCCGGGGTATGCCCTTGAAATAGCTGGATAGCATCCAGGCGATAAACGGGACCAAGAAGGTAAGGTACACAACGATCAAGGTCCACAAGGAGTTGCCTTTCAATCCCACAGACCGCACGACGACGCTCAATGGGATGAAGAGCAGTGCCGGCGGGAGAAGGTAGGTGCCAAAGATGACCAGGGCCGCGACGCCTCCCCCCTTGTACCGCAGTCGCCCCAGGCTGTAGGCAGCCACGAGCCCCAAGACGATAGCAATCACCGAGGAACCAATGGAGATGAGTATGCTGTTGCGCATCCAGAGCAGGAACTTCGTCTCAGTCAGCAGATTGCGATAGTGATCAATGGTGAGTTCATCGAAAGTGATGTGAAAGGGCGCATCCGACACGCTCAGCATGTCGCTTCTGATCGACGTCATGACCATCCAGGCAAAGGGGAACAAGGTGAAGATTGAGAACGCGACTATAGCGAACGTCAGGACGGACATCCTCACGACGTTGATACGCCGGAGCCTTTGCCGCAGCCGAGCGAGAAGCGGACGAGATCCTCGTGCAGATTCGCGAGTTCCTGCAGTGGCCATGCCAGTTCACTCCTCACGCAAGTATCGCAGTTGCAGAGCGATCAGGACAATCAGGAAGGGTAACAGGATGACAGCGATGGCAGCTCCCTTGCCCAGTGCTTTCCCCTGAATCGCCGTCCGGAAGGCCAACGTGGCGATCAGGTGCGTGCGATTCAGCGGCCCTCCCTTCGTCAAGATCCAGACGATCTGGAAGTCGCCCAGGGTACGTACAAAGGAATAGAGTGCAGAGACGATAAGCACAGGCGTGATATGGGGAAGCGTGACGAACCGGAACTTCTGAAGGTAGTTCGCCCCGTCTACTATGGCCGCCTCGTATTGTTCGATGGGCACAGTGGTCAGCCCGGCCAGGATAATCATGCCGAAATAGGGCGTACCACGCCAGATGTTGACGGTCTGTACCGCCGCCATCGCCAGCTTCGGCTTGGCGTACCACTGGATCGCATGATCCACCAGCCCGAGATGCCGCGCGATGTACGTGATGACGCTGTACTGCGGGCTGAACATCCAGAGCCAGGCCAGGACGCTCAGAGATGTCGGTACCACCCACGGGAGCAGGAACGCTGCACGCAACACCCTCCGGAAATGCCTGACCTCATTGAGCACCAGGGCCATGACCAGGCCCAGGAATATCTTGACGACCACCGCCGTGACCGTATAGTTGAACGTGTTGACGACAGTCTGGCGGAAGATGCTGTCCCTGGCCAGTGCAACGAAGTTCTGCAATCCGACGAACGGCGCAGATCCTCCTACCGTCTTATCCGTGAAACTGTAGAAAATCGAGAGCAAGAAGGGGTAACCCACCAGCCCCAGTACGATGACCAGGGTCGGTATGAGCAGTAGATAACCCAGCCAGGTCTCGGATTCCAAAAGGGTCCCGCACAACGTCGTGAAGCGGCCCCAAGCATTCTGAGTCGTCTTCGCTTCGCCTCGAACACTCATCCCCCACGGCCTCCGCCTGTCTCTGCTTCAGGGGAGCGTGGGCCTGGGCCCACACTCCCCTATGGCATCCTCATCGGGCGGGGAGACCCCACCCCCACCGTTGGGAACCGATACACGCGCGGACATCGGTCGTGCGTCCGCCCGAGTTCCCATGCAATCATCCCTACAAAGGCGCCATTCCGATGGCGCGCCGCCGCCTACAAAGGCGCCATTCCGATGGCGCGCCGTCGGGACGACGACGGTCCACCTGACCCACACGGACCGCCCGGATGTTGCCGACCGCAGACGGTGCCGACCGCAGCGGTCGGACGGCATCCGCTGCATCCCTGCTGGCTACTCAGGCTGTAGCCCGTCGTCTATCCGTATACCGCCTTCAGTTCTTCCTCTGCCCGCTGGACGGCTGTCTCGATGTCGTCACCGAGCAGCACGGAGGCGAACATGTTCACGATGGTCTGGTTGCTGTACGCCTCGCCCGACGCGCGCGAAGGCTTGGAGGGCCAGCCGGGCATGTGCCCGTCGTGGGCCAACCCCTTCAGCGGAACGTAGGCCGGATCTACGTTGAACGGCATGGCGGGATTCTCATCATAGTCGAAAAGCAGCGGTGTGTAGAAGGTGATGCCGATCTGCATCAACGGGACGAACTGATCGGGCTCCATCAGCCAGCGCAGAACTGCCTTGCCGGCCTCCTTGTTCTCGCTGTGAGCGAAGAGCGCCAATTCGTTCATCTCGACGAGCTGATGATAGCCCCCCGGCCCAGCCGGGTACTTGAAGTGACCCATGTCATTGTGCACATCGGGGGCCTGGCTCTCCGATGCCCAGTAGATGCTGGTCGCGTTCTGGGTGCAGGCGATGTCCCCACCCATGAAGGCCTGGTTGTTAGCGCCCTCGTCGAAGCCGGTGATACCCTCGTATGCGACCTTGCCGAACTCGATCATCCACTTGAGCGCGTCACGCGTCTCCTGCGAGTTGATGGCGACCGTCTTGCCATCCTCCTCGACCTCCATGCCACCGAAGGACCACAGCAGCGAGTAGCAGAAGCTGGCAGAGTCGTTCGGCCCGGCCTGGCTGACGGTGTTCCCCATCGGGGGCAGGCCCGCGTCCACCAGCTTGGTCGCGCAGTCCAGGAAGTCATCGTACGTCTTGCATCCATCGGGATAGCCGGCTTCCTCGAAGAAGCTCGTCCGATAGTTGAACGCGTGCGCCGTATAGGCACGGGGGATACAGCGCCACACACCGCTCGCATCCACACTGACGTCCTTGGCGACATCGTACCAGCCACCGTATTCAGCGGCCAGTTCTTCGCAGATATCGGTGAGATCTTCCAGGCTGTCGCCGAAGACCATCGGATCAGGCCCGAAGAGCTCGGCGATGTCACCAGTCTTGTTCTCCACCGCGGCCGCGTACATCTGCCGCCATTCCTTGGCCCAAGAAGCCTCAATGTCAACGCCGGTGTTCGCGGCGAACTGTGCGATCTGATTCTCCTGGATCACATTCATGTCCGAGATGAAGCTGTTGCGCATGACCATCTCGAGGTCGCCTGAGAGACCCGAGGGGAACGTCTCTGGAGGCGCGGCGGTAACCTCAACGATCTTCTCGACCTCCTTCTCGACCTCGACCTGGACCTCCTTCTCGACCTCGACGATCTTCGTGACCTCAACCGGCACCTCCACGGTCTTCTCAACAACCTGTGGAGCGCAGGCGGAGACGACGATGCCGGCACCGCCGACCGCGGTCCAGCGCAGGAAATCACGACGTGAGATCTTGCTCATTTCTTTACCTCCTTGACTTTGGGCAAACAACTGGTAGACTAGTTGTGTGGAGTCACGTCCACACAGTTCTTGCGCACAGGTCATGTCTCTACGACAAGTCGGGGGGCATGACTTGTGCGCCCCTATGCACACGTCGTCTCGACTCGCACCACCTCCTTTCGAGTACCCCTGCTGAAGCAGGGCATCCGGCCATCGAGACCTTGCAGGTCTGGCCGTTCTTGCCCTGGCTACAAACCCGGGAAGGATGATCGACACCACCTCTAGCTCAGGCGGACCTATCCCCAAGCATCAAGCTCTGAAACTCGTCAAAGACCTGGATCACGTCGCCCTGGCGGACCATCTCCCGCAGTCTCTCACGCCCAAACCTGTCGAGCAGTCTCTCGGCGTACAGAATCGTCCGATAGCAGGCAGAAAGCGTCTTTACAGGGTCGGTACGCGACGGGAAGATATCCGACACCAGCCAACCATCGTAGCCGATTTCGTCCAGCACCAGGAAGCACTCCAGCCAATCCCAGTAATTCACGGTGGCGGGCATCAAGTCCCAGTCCCAATTCCGATAGTTGTCGTTGATGTGGACCAAGAACAGGCGCTCGGCCTGGGCCACCAGGCTGAGCACCTGGGCCGGCGTCTCGGCTGCGTAGAGCGAATGGCCCAGGTCTACCGTCAGACCGACGTTGTCCAGGCCGATCTGCTCACACAGGTGCAGGACAACTCCGGCATTGGGCACGATGACCCGGGCGCGTGGCTCGCTCTGCTTGTACTCCACACTCAGCCGGACCTCGGGGCGATGCGCGGCAGCTTCGCCGATACACGCCACCAACCACCGCCACGCGTGGCCGTAGTCTATTTCGAAGGGATAGTCATGGCCGTCCGATAGCGGACACACGGTTACCAGGTTGACCCCCAGGTCGGCTGCCCAATCCATACCAGCCTTGAGGTACTGCACTGCCTCGGCACGGATGCCCGGGTCGCGCGAAGTCAGCGCGCCATAGTGGAATTTGGGTTCCGACTTGACGTTGACGTTGACCGAGGAAACTGTCAAGCCGTTCTTGTCCAGAAGCTGCCGGTAGGTTCCGGGAGTCATCCCCTGGAAGTCGGACGGATAGATTGCCTCGACGCCTTGCACGCCCTCGATCCCGGCGCTCAGCGCGAGCTTGTCGGTCAAATCCCTGGGTGTGTAGTACGTGGCGAAGCGGTCCTGCATCTGGCCCATGAAGGCGAGGATAACGGAGTAGTGAATATTCATCGATAACCTCTGCAGAGATAGTCGATCCTGCAATGCCGTGCCCCAGTCCAACGAGGAGACTCCCCCCGCTGCGCTTCCACTGAAGAAGGGACAAGCAGCATTGCCAGATTCAATCAAACGCCAGATGTGACCACTCAGCCACCGGCACGATCAAGATCTGACAGATTTGCTTACAACGAACCCGAATCACACCTCGTGGCCGTTGGCGATTGAGCGAAGTACCTGGACACATTCCTCAGCCACCCTCGCGTTCACCTCTGTGTTTAGCCGAGAGAACTGCGCCGCATCGCCGCAGCGCAAGGCCTCGAGAATAGCTGAATGGTCGACGTCCACCGTCTCTGGTACCCAGTCGAAGGCTCGGAAGCGTTGGTAGAACAGCACCTGGATCTGCGCGCGCAGGCTGCGCCACATCTTCAACAGACGCCCGAATCCAGATTTCGCACAGATGAACTCGTGGAAGTCCATGTCCAGATCGGTCAGCCAGTCGAAATCCCGCGCCTGGATAGCCTCTCGTTGGCGTTCGATGTATGCCTCGAGGCGGTCGAAGTCCGCCGGCTGGAGCTTGCCTTCCCTCAGGACGATTTCACACGCCAGGTCTTCCAGCGCCGCGCGCAACGTGAAGATCTCTCTCACGTCGTCCTCGTCGAAGGCCTTGACGAAGCTGCCCTGGTTGGGAATGCTGACGATCAGTCCCTCTTGCTCCAACTGGCGAAAGGCTTCCCGGACGGGGCTGCGGCTGACAGACATCTGTTCCGCGAGATCGTTCTCCTTCAGCCGCTCGCCGGGACTGAGCTTGCCCGTTACGATGGCGTCGCGGATCATATCCACGACTTCGGCCCGCAATGTCCTCGGTACTGCCTTGTCGAACAGGTGTGCCACCACCAGCTCTCCTCACGGTTTGCCCAGTTGGACAGGGCGGATTAGATATCCGGTGCTCAGGTATGGTCCATCAAAAGGGGTTATCTGGTATACCTGTATGCTTGTATACAGTATACTATAGAACATTCGCCTTGTCAAGCATTTCCTCGGAAATCGGCCTGAAGTCCACCTGGAAAACCGCGCGTGCAGACATCCGAGCGTTTTGGAACCGCTAACCATCCATTAACGCCAGGTTAATAAAAACGTGCGATAATGGTATACTGTGTAACACGGTACGCATTGGCATAGACCCGGGGCTTGCCCCCGGCTCCTCGTAGTTCCCAGGAGGTGAAATCGCCATGAAGCCTGTTCATACTTTCGTCGCCACCCCGTCGCTTCCCGCTCCACTGGAGGGTCTGCGGGAGCTGGCCTACAACATGCGCTGGTCGTGGGATCACGACGCCATCGAGATCTTTCGGCGGCTGGACAGCACGCTTTGGGAGCGGACGGGACATAACCCCGTCCTTATGCTAGGGACAATAGATCAAGCACGGCTCGAGGAGGCGGCCTCCGACGAGGGGTTCCTGGCCCACCTGGAGCGCGTCGCGCGGGACCTGGACGCCTATAAGGCCAGTGAGTCCACCTGGTTCCGCAAGACCCACGGGGACAGCGACGTCCCGCTGGTGGCCTACTTCTCGGCGGAGTTCGGCATGACCGAGTGCCTGTCCATCTTCGCCGGCGGGTTGGGCGTTCTGGCTGGCGATCATCTGAAGTCCGCCAGCGACCTGGGCGTGCCTCTCATTGGGGTCGGGCTGCTGTACCAGCAGGGGTATTTTCAGCAGTACCTGAACGAGGCCGGCTGGCAGCAGGAGGCGTACAAGAACAACGACTTCCTCAACCTGCCCCTCACCCTGGAGCGCAAGGAGAGCGGAGAACCGCTCACGGTCGAGGTCCCCCACCCCGACCGGCAGGTCACTGCCCAGGTGTGGCGGGCGCAGGTTGGCAGGGTCCCCCTTTACCTGCTGGACACCAACGTCTCGGCCAATCGGCCTGAGGATCGCGATATCACAGACCAACTGTATGGCGGCGATCACGAGATGCGCATACGTCAGGAGATGGTGCTGGGCATCGGCGGATACCGCGCCCTGGAGGTTTTGAACCTGGCACCGGTTGTCTATCACATGAATGAGGGCCACTCCGCGTTTCTGGCCCTGGAGAGGATGCGGCGGTTCATGGAGAGGCACGGGCTCTCCTTCGCCGAGGCGCGAGAGGCCGCGTCGGCAAGTTTGGTATTCACGACCCACACCCCGGTGGCCGCCGGCCAAGACTATTTCTCGCCAGATCTCATGCATCGCTATTTCGGCGCGTACGCACACGCCGTGGGCATCCCGTTTCGCGACTTCCTGGCGCTGGGACGGCAGAACCCGGATGACGCGGGTGAGCCGTTCTGCATGACGACCCTCGCCCTGCGCCTCGCTGCGCACAGCAACGGTGTCAGCCGGCTGCACGGCCAGGTCAGCCGTCGCATGTGGCAGGGGCTCTGGCCGGGAGTGCCAGAGGACGAGATCCCCATTTCCCACGTGACCAACGGCGTGCACTTCCCATCGTGGATTTCGCGCGATATGAAGGAGCTGTACGATCGCTACCTCGGGCCGCGCTGGCGCGAGGAACTGGCCGACCAGACAATCTGGCAGCAGGCGGACGAGATCGCGCCCGGAGAGCTTTGGCGTACCCACGAGCGCAGGCGGGAGCGGCTGGTGGCATTCACCCGTCGCCGCCTGCGAGAGCAGCTACAACGGCGCGGTGCATCTCAGACCGCGCTCGAGATCGCCGGGGAGGTCCTGAACCCCGAGGCACTGACGATTGGCTTCGCCCGGCGCTTCGCGACGTACAAGCGGGCGACCCTGCTGCTGCGCGATCCAGAGCGGCTGGCGCGCATCGTCAGCGACCCCGACCGGCCTGTGCAGATCATATACGCCGGCAAGGCACATCCCCGCGACAATCCGGGCAAGGAACTGATCCAGCAGATCGTTCACCTGGCCCGGCGTGAGCCCTTCCGGCACCGGCTGGTCTTTCTGGAGGACTACGACATGTCGGTGGCCCGCTACCTGCTGCAGGGGGCCGACGTGTGGCTCAATACACCGCTCCGGCCCCGGGAGGCCAGCGGTACCAGCGGTATGAAGGGCACAGCCAACGGCGTCCTCAATCTGAGCATCCTGGACGGCTGGTGGGATGAGGCCTATCAGCCCGAATTCGGGTGGGCCATCGGGCGGAAGGAGGCGTACGACGATCGCAGCTATCAGGATCAGGTGGAGGCCGGAGCCCTGTATGACCTGCTGGAGCAAGAGGTGGTGCCCGCCTTCTACGAACGGGGAGGCGACGGACTGCCGCGCCGTTGGATCGCCCGCATGAAAGCATCTATCCGAGGGCTGTGCCGTTTCTTCAACACCCACCGCATGGTGGGCGAGTACACCGAATCCTTCTACCTGCCGGCGGCGGCCCATTATCGGGAGATCACGGCGGACGGGATGGCCTGCGCCAGGGCACTGGCGGCCTGGAAGGCCCGCGTGCAAGCGGGCTGGCCCCAGGTTCACGTCGAGGCCGTGAACGCCAGGTCCCTCGCGGAGGTCCAGGTCGGCGGTGAGTTCCAGGTCGAGGCGCGGGTGCATCTGGGCGCGCTCACGCCTGAAGACGTGGCCGTGGAGCTCTACATAGGGCAGGTGGATGCCGCGGGGGAGATCGTGGACGGGCACGCGATGCCGATGCAGCCCGCGGGGCCGGAAGACGAGGAGCTCCATCGATACCAGGCCAGCGCCATCACCTGCCATCGGAGCGGACTGCACGGTTTCACGGTGCGCGTGCTTCCTCACCACGTAGACCTGAGCACGCCGTTCCCGCCGGGCCTCATCGTCTGGGCCTAGACAGGGCGGGGCGCTGGGCAGCACAATGACGATGAGACAATGACGCAGACAAAACACATCCATGCGCAGGATGCACAACAGAAGCAGCCAGCCTCACGCAGACTGCTGTTTCTCTGCACGGGGAATTTCTATCGCAGTCGCTTCGCCGAGACGCTGTTCAACACCCTCGCCGCGGAGGCTGGCCTGAGCTGGCGAGCGTATTCCCGAGGTCTCGCTACCGAGAACGTCGTCAGTGATTGGGGGCCGATATCCGCCCACGCCCTCAGGGGTCTGGAGGCACGGGGCATCTCGGTAGACGAGCCGATCCCGCCTCCAAGGCAAGTAGAGGAACGGGACCTGGAAGAAGCCGATCTGGTCATCGCGCTCAAAGAGGCGGAACACCGTCCGCTCCTCGCAGAGCGTTTCCCTCAGTGGCTGGACAGAGCGGAGGGTGATGGCAAATCGGGAGATTGGGAGATTGATCGTGCACCGGTGGAATACTGGCACATCCACGATCTCGACCTCTCGCCGGCCGAGGAGGCCCTGGCTGAAATCGAGCGCGGGATCAGGGATCTGATCCCGCGCCTGGCCCAGGACGGCTGCGACCCGTAGCGGCCCGGGCGCTGAACAGAGTGAGGCCCCCCTCGGATCCACCGTGAGCGTATCACGGAGGGGACAAAGGGGTGAGGAAAACGGGGGCAGGCGTTCGTCATGAGGGGTAGAAACAGGGGTGGCACGGGAATATAATCAAACGTGCCAGCCTCGAGAGAATCGGGT
>Ga0180431_10001598_pt1 | contig 31375 bp, 30 predicted proteins | sample SS_ome_11_FD_132459 | JGI IMG/M metagenome (GOLD analysis project Ga0180431, IMG submission 132459) | Hypersaline lake sediment archaeal communities from the Salton Sea, California, USA - SS_1_MS_1 metaG | ecosystem: Environmental > Aquatic > Non-marine Saline and Alkaline > Hypersaline >... | reverse complement strand
CAAGTCCTCCCACTGACGGCCTGCGAACCATACAAAGTGAGGTCCAATGTCTCTCAGGTCCGCCATGACCGTCTCAGGCTCTTCGGCGAATGACATTACTAATGGAAAGACGGGGCAAATGGACAAACCCACAATCTGCTCCGCCCAAGCTGGAGACGCATAAGAGAGATACTCATCCCATTGCTGGAGGCCAAGGGGTTTGCATCCTTCCTTGCCATACTCCAGCAAAGATGTATAGGTTTGCATGTTCCCCTTGGGTGAACCGGTGGTTCCGGAAGTGTAAATAATCACTGCCACATCATTTGCCTTTATTTCGCGGGTATTCTCGAAGGCAGACGCTGATTGTTTGTTCCTATATTCCTTTCCCAGCGTTTCCAACGTTTCTAAACTCATCAGATATGGTTCGTCATATGACCACAGTCCTTTTGGGTCCCAGTAAATCACCTTCTCAATGCTGGGACATTCATCTTTGATCTGAATGATCTTATCAACCTGCTCCTGATCCTCACAGACCATAAATCTGGGCTGGCAATCATGGACAAAATATTTGACCTCATCGGGAAGATAATCCACGTAGAGGCAACTCACGATGAGCTGGGCATGCTGAGCGCCCCATTGGGCCCAGACCAGTTCCGGATCATTATTTCCTATGATGATCAGCCGCTCTTGTTTTTTTGCTCCTAATGAGAGAAATCCCAGGCAAATCTGTTCAACATGCTCATACACATCTTTCCATGTATACTGGTTCCAGATCCCGAAATTCTTTTTGCGCATAGCGACTCTATCGCCATACTGGCGAAAGTTTCGGTACAATATCTTGGGAATGGTGTCGAGATCATCCCGTTTCTGATTCGGGTTTTCGGGAATTACCATATCTCCAATTCCCTCCTGGAAGTTGTTTCAGGTTTCTTCAACTTTTTTACTCTCCAAGATATGCCTTTATGACCGTTGGATTAACCTTTATTTCATCGGGCGGGCCTTCAGCGATTTTTTGCCCCAGGTCCAGCACCACAATTCTTTTGGCGATATCCATAACCAGACCCATATCATGTTCAATAAGAATGATGGGAATCTTTCTCAATTCATGGATATCCAGTATAAACCTGGCGATATCCTCCTTCTCTTCCAAGTTCATCCCTGCCATGGGCTCATCTAACAGGAGTATCTTAGGCTCCATAGCCAGGGCCCTGCCCAATTCGATTCTCTTCCTCAGTCCATAGGGCAGGCTGCCTACTATGGAGTACCTCACAGGTTCTATCTCTAAAAAATCAATGATCTCTTCGACTATTCTCCGTTGGCGCATTTCTTCTTTCATGGCAGGACCAAACCAAAATGCCTGTGCGAATATATTCTCCTTGGTATGGAAATGCCTGCCTGCGAGGATATTATCAACGGTCGATATTCCGGCGTAGTCTGCCAAATTCTGAAATGTCCGGCCTATGCCGAGCTTGGCAATTTGATGGGAAAACATCTTTGTCAAGTCTTTACCCTGGAAAGAAATCTTTCCCCGCTGGGGGCGGTAAAATCCACTGATGCAGTTAAGTATGGCGGTTTTTCCGGCACCATTGGGTCCGATGATGGCCAGTAACTCCTTATCAAAAACGTCAAAACTGATGCTTGATAAGCATTGAACACCGCCAAAGGAAAGGTGCACATCTTTTACCTGTAATATCGGTTTTTCATCCATACCTCACATCCCAATCGAATTATTTTCTCTCCAGCCAACGACGATTACCGGATCTTGATTTCCTGTCACTACAGGTAAAAACCTTCCTGCAGGGAATGATTTGGAGGCCGGAGCAAAAACATCCTGATGGCACGCCCGCCCCAAACCCTTCCCCGAACCCGACCAGCTCAAAAATGGGCGGCCGGGCCGGGAGGTGTGAATATGGCTAAAAGCCGGAGCAGAAACTTAGGCTGTTTCTATTTTGTGTCTTGCCATTCGCTTGTAAAGCGAAACATCTTTTGACCTGATTCGGTTGTGATAAAAACAGACCCGGTGGCTGTCATAGCCGGCTTATTATCGGGCAGTTTCTTCCATAACTCCTCTGGTAGCGCTGCAGGACGTTTGGCACCCAACCCTTTCCAAAGAGGAGCGACAATTCCAACCGCCTCTTTTTTACTCTTACCACTCACAAGTTCAGAGGCAAACCATGCCATAAAAGGCATGATGACAGTATCTCTGACTTGGACTTGTCCCTTGGCAGGGACATACAAGGTTGGAACCATGGAAGTCCCTACCAGCTGATCCCCTGCCTTAAGCTTATAATCCAAGGTGAGTCCGATGAGACAGTCATTCGGATTGGTAATTGTAAATTCAGGTGTCAAAGATATGCTTTCTGAACCTGCAAATGAGGGGAGGCAGGTTATCATGGTGACCACAGGAGGTTCAAAATCAGGCTTGGTCGCTCCATTCCCAACACCGGAAAGGAGTAAAAAGGATATACCTACCATCAGGACTGCGGCAACGAACTTGTGCGTTTTCATGTCTTCCTCCTTTCTATAGCTGAGGAACAGAGTTAATCAAGGGCCCCTTTTATTCTGTCGATTCCAGTCCATTCTCCTGCATTCATGAATTTGCCGTCCTTGGCCTGAACGACACGGGCGTAATTCAAGAAATAGGGCTCATCATCAGGATAAAGCACCTCTATGGACGGTGCCAGTCCCTGGGGGTCGATAGCGCTGAAGTTTTGCAACTCATCCTTGAGGGCCTTACCTGATTCGGTCACGGTTTTGTAACCATGCTTTTCCAGTGCCCTTTTGATTGCCGTTTCCAATACGAGCGAGCCCATAAACCCATTGGTATAGTTTATAACAATCTCTTCGGGTTTGCGGCCCGCCCATTCCGCCACCTTTTTAACCTTTTTCATGCCAGGAACATCTGCACTGCTTGGAACGGCATGGGTTTCTCCATATAGCCCTTCTACCTCCTTGGGTATCGATCTAAAAAGGCTCTCATCCCAGGCGCTCGTATTGCAGACGACCACGGTCTTTTGGGGATCTATGCCCAGCCGCACCAAATCCTTTGCCAGCACGACTGTCTGGGACAGGGCACCAACGAGGATAATGCAATCCGCCTTTCCCTCAGACACCAGTCTTGTAAGGGGTACGGACAGATCAGTGGTAATTAAAGGGATAAATTCGATGCCTGCCAGTTCACCACCAACACTTTTGATGTATGAATCCATAAGGCCGGGTTTACCAAGGACTCTCCATGAAGGCAAATTTGCGGACATAAGACCAATCCTTGGGGTTCCCGTACCCTCCCACTTCTCATTAATAAACCACTTGATCATGGGCGTTAGGGATTCGCAAATCGTGGGCAAAAGACTCCAGTAATACTGTGGTTTGGGTTTATACCCCGCCGGGCTTGCATAAGAGTACCAAGAAAGGTACGGTAACTTGTCCCGGGAAGCACTCGCGGCGCAGGCCTCTCCCGGGGTGCTGCCGAAACCGGTAATGACGTTGGCCCCACGGGCCCTAAAGCGCTTATAAGCTGTCACGGCCTTCGATACATTATACTGGTTGTCTTCCCATATGACCTTGATCGCCACACTTTCCATCTTGCCGGTGGAAGGGTCTTTGTATTGAATTCCACCGTGGCTTGCTATCCAATTCAGATAATCCACTTCCCCGTCGGAAACATATTTGCCCACTGCGGCGAATCCCCCTGTATAGGTGGCGGATACACCTACCGTTATAGTCTTTTCCCCGGCGCTGGCTTGTGAGAGGCTGAAAACCATAAAGAGCACAACCAAGAATAAATAAATAGCCTTTCTACCCATTATAATACCCCCTTTCTTAATCCACCAAAGTTAAACATTTAGACTATAAATGCTCATCAGGATAAAATTAGGTTTTTGGTTATATTTCTTGTGAAGACTGAGTCCCAAGGTAACGACTTGAGTCATGTTTTCCTTAACATATTTGTTGATGAGTTGTCACTGGTATTATGAAGGGATCATAAAAAGAGGACCATGGGGTTGAAGAAGGAAACGACGGATCAAAGGCCTTAAATGGTTGACAATGGACGGTTTCTTGTAATATAAAACACCGTTGAATGAACGGGGGCCGGGTCCAAGAGGGAAGAATAATGGACCAGTATTTCCGTCGTGGGGCCCTGTAAGAACAGGGCGAAAGCTAAAGGATTACCAGATTAGGAGGTGATTTTAATGGCGGACTTTTTTGTAAATATTTTTCTCGATGATGACAAATCGAAGCAGATCCAGGATGCGGGATTGGGAGACGAAGTAAAAGAAATCGAGGGCAAAAAGGCCATCCAGGTTAAGATGAGCAACAAGGAGCAGAAAAAGATCTGCAAAGGTTTCCCTGATTCGTCTTTTGACGACAGCAACGCCTGTGTCCTGCCTGAGGATGCGGAAAAGACCCTCATGGATTTCATTATCCAGAACAAGACCACTGATGTGATGAAGTTTGCCATCAATAAGCTTTACAACCCCCTTGCCGGCAAGGGTCTCAGATCCAAGACATTCTGATCGGATACGCTGGTGTAGGGATACCCCGTCTTACCTGAAGGAGGGGATTCGGTTGTCAGGCTGGTAACAGTGCTGAAGGGCCTTCTATTTGATTACCTTAAACTTTTTTTTCTTTATGGCCCTTTGAACGACTTCGAGGATCTGTGTCTCGATCTGCTCCCAGGACGAAGAAAGCTCTTTTTTGACGCGGATTTCCTTGGGTTTGATCCGCAGTTCCAAGACCCCCTCCACGGCCAGGATATCCCTGACCATCTGGGCCCCGATCAGGCCTAGAGGCCTCAGTGAGGCGTCATCCTCCTGGGTAAGGGGACTCTTAAAATACTCCACCCTGGGGGCCGAGAGATCAATGGTGGTGAGAAAGGATCTTATCTCGGGGTTCGGGTGGCGGTAAACGGTCACAGTATGGTTATCCATGAGGCAATACCGCCGGTTTGTTTTTTGCGGGTTCCTAAATGTTATCTTACGGATTTCTATGTAGATTTCAAGGGTGCCCTGTGAAGCCCGAACAAATACCCCTCTTAACGGTGTCACAGGGTCTTTACAGGGATTTGCAAAATTGACCCCTTTGTTGTATACAATAGATTAAGGATTTAGCCTGCCCCATACATAAACCGGGTAGTCTGTTTCAACCCGTTGCGATTGACACAGGGCCGAGCCTGAGGAGACGTGGTGATGGGAAAGAAGATCTTAATCGTGGACGACGAGGAACATATTCGCTACCTCTATTCAGAGGAACTGAGCGAGGCGGGCTATGAGGTAATCACGGCGGACAGCGGCTACAAGCTCCTGGAAAGGATCGAAGAAGAAAAACCTGATCTTGTGGTCCTGGACATCAAGATGGTGGATTATAACGGTTTGGATTTGCTCCAGGATATTCGAAATAAGTTCTATGACTTACCTGTTGTGCTCTGTACGGCTTACGACACCTTTAAGGAAGATATGAAATCTATTGCCGCCGATTTTTATGTGATCAAGTCCTTTGACCTCACAGAGCTGAAGAACAAGATTGAGATGGCCTTGCAGGCCAGTTCCGGCGAAGACTAGGGGTTGGAGGCCCAGGGGGAAGCGGCCCTCCATCCCCTTTGCCGGAAAAACGAAACGCCGATACTACCGGACTTGAAAAACAGGGCGAGGACGCCTTGGGTTTCAGGTCCTTTTATTTGTGGTATTTCCCATGGTTGAGGATGGTAAAGGCCCGGTAGAGCTGTTCAAGGAGGATTATCCGGCACATTTCATGAGTAAAGGTCAGGGAGGACAGGGATAACACAAGGTGGGCCTTGTCCAGGATGTTCTGGGAAAGCCCCAAAGGACCGCCGATGACAAAAGTAAGGGGGTGATCTCCAAGGCCGATTTGCTGGATCCAACCGGCCAGGCCAACAGAGTCAAAGGGCTTTCCGGTTCGGTCCAGGGCGATAATGCGGTCCCCGGGACGGAGTTTTTTTGAAATGGCCTCGCCCTCCAGGGACAGGATTTCTTTTTCAGCTCTTCCTTTCTTGATACCGGCCGGTTTGACTTCGGCCCATTCGCAGGGGGCGTACCGTTTCAACCGGTCCAGGTAAAAGGATTCTCCTTGTTTCAGAAAGGAAAACCGGGTGCGATCTACCACAATGACCCTGAGTTTCACCATAGCCCTAATTTTTTTTGAGATCCAGAAGTTTGGCTATCTCCCGGGCCGTTTCACGGACAAAGGAGGTCATATCTTCCCCTTGAAGGGGTTTCCCAGGTTCAGGATATTTGGTGAGACCCTGAGCCATGACTTGCAAAGGTGCGTTTTGGAGTTCCTTTTTGGGCACCACCTGAAAGGCAGGGTCAAAGGTGTCATTGAAATACATATCTTGGAACACGGCAAACTTGAGCATATGGGCTGTGGAGTCCAGAACCCCGATCTCTCCCGGCCCTACATGGCCCAGGTTCACGGCCCTTTGAAGCCCGGCCAGTGACTCGCCCCCCTGGGTGCAGGCGATATTGCCGTTTCGGTTGGCCAGGATCATGGCATCCATGATCGCCTGCTCGCTGACCTGGACCACAAAGCAGCGTTTTCCTCCGGCCGTGTGATTGTATTCTTTGACCAGCTTCGTCACCCGGGGCATGGATACGGGATTGCCTATCATGGCGGCCTGGGCCACGCTCGGACGCACCGCAACGGGCACGAAACGCCTCTTTTCCTCATATTCCTCCAGATAATAGCGGTACACGGGATCCGCGTGTTCTGACTGGACCCCGATGATCTTGGGAAGCCGGTTTATGATACCGGCCTTGAAGAATTTTAAAAAGCCGCTCATCACGGCCGTAATGTTCCCGGCATTACCGATGGGCACCACCACGGCTTTATCACCCACGTCATAGTCAAAATCCTGGGCGATCTCAAAGGAGAAGGATTCCTGGCCCAGGATGCGCCAGCTGTTTTTTGAATTCAACAAGGCCACATGATAGTTCTCGGCCAGGCTCTCGACCACCTTCATACAATCATCAAACACACCGGGTATCTCCAGGACCCGGGCACCACTTCCAAGGGGCTGGCAGAGTTGTTGAGGTGTGACCTTCCCCTTGGGGAGCAATACGGCAGACTGGAGATCTTCTCCGAAATAGGCGCCGTAAAGAGCTGCGGACGCCGAGGTATCGCCTGTGGAGGCGCAAATGGCCAACACGTCTTTCAAGCCCTTCTCCTTGATAAGGAAGTTGATATAACTGAGGGCGCAGGCCATGCCTCGGTCCTTAAAGGATGCGCTGGGGTTGAGGCCGTCGTTTTTGAAATAAAAGTCGAGGCCCACCCGTTCCTTGAGTACCGAGTTGGCCTCAACCAGGGGGGTATGACCCTCGCCCAGGCAGACAATGTGCTCCAGGGGGATGATGGGGGCAATAAACTCATAGTAGCGGAAGATGCCTCCAAGGGCCTTGTCATTGAGCATCCTACGATAGTCAAAGACCTTCCGCCAAGTGTCTCCTCCTGTCTCTCGGATGTAACCCGTGTCCCGGGTTTCAAGGAGAAGGACGCTCCCGCAATCCGGGCAGGTGTAAAGGAGGGTGGTGATATCGAATTCCGCTCCGCACCCCAGACAGACATAGACCATCTTTCCGCGAGGCCGGGGCAGCAAATAGGGGCGAATGTCGCCGGGAAACTGGTCGATTTTCACTTCTTTTTTCCTTTGTTCGGATTTTTGGAATCATCCCGTTTCTGGGTGCTGGAAGGGAGACCCAGTATTTACGGGTGCTCAGACACATTTTAGCCCTACAATTTTTTGTATTACAATCCGGAGTGAATTTCAATGGCCCAGGCCCCTGCAACTGACCCGGGGTAGAGAGGCGATTTTTGAGAAGAACAATTGACATAAGCCGTCTATTTCCATTAAAAAGCGGTATTTCGCGGGGGAATAAGAGGTTAAGCGCCTTGCAGAGGTCGGGGCATTTTTATGCGGTTTTGGGAAGATTACCGGGTTTTTCGAGTATCTGCCGGGATTTGGATGGCGGTCATCTTCTGGCTCTCCAGCCGGTCCGATCTGCCTGCCCCATGTCTTTTCTGGGGGGAGGACAAGGTTATTCATGCCCTCCTCTTCGGCATTCTTGGATTTTTGTTCGCCGGGTCATTCCAGTCCCGTGAGGCTCAAAGGTCATGGAAAAGGGTTCTCCTCTCAACCCTGTTGGTGACCCTTTATGGGCTTTTTGATGAAGGGCATCAGATGTTTGTATGGGGTCGGGATGCGAGCCTGGGGGATGTAGCCGCGGACACCACTGGGGGGTTTGTAGCGTCCCTCCTACGGCAAAAGATTAGGCGGCGTCCCGGGCGAGGTGAGGCTAAAATATTTTGACATATCAACAGGGTTCTGTAAGACTCGATTTATGTTTATTGTCAGAAAGTTAGGCACCAAGTCACTGGATTACCTGGGGGCCATGGGCCTTATGGGCGTCTTTCTGGTGAGGACCGCCTTTTACCTGGTCACTCCACCCCTCAAGCTCACCAGGGTTCTCAAACAGATCCGCTTTATCGGTCTTCAATCCATGCTTGTGGTGGTCCTTACCGGTGGTTTTGCCGGCATGGTCTTGGGGTTTCAGGGCTTTTACAGTCTGAGCCGTTTTGGCTCGGACGCCTTTCTCGGGCCGGCGGTGGGCCTGGCCTTGATCAAAGAACTGGGACCTGTTATAGCGGCCCTCATGGTAACGGGCAGGGCCGGTTCGGCGATTACCGCGGAAATTGGGATCATGCGCATCAGCGATCAAATCGACGCCCTGGAGTTGATGGGTCTCAATCCCCACCGCTACCTGGTGGTCCCTAACTTCCTGGCGGCCATGATTTGTCTTCCCCTCTTGACGGCCATATTTGACGTGGTGGGCATTTTCGGGGGTTATCTGATCGGCGTAAAGCTCCTGGGTGTTGGCGCCGGGGTGTATATGGGCGAGATGGCCAATTATGTGGAGATGTCAGATATCATGGAAGGGGTGTGGAAGTCCCTTACCTTTGGCATTGTGATCGTCTGGGTATGCTGTTTCAAAGGATACTACACGGGCGTTTTTTCCGGGTACGGTGCGGAAGGAGTGAGCAGGGCTACGACCCAGGCGGTGGTGCTTTCGTCGGTGTTGATCCTTGTGTGGGATTACTTTATGACCTCCATCCTCTTTTGAGGGAGAAGATGATTCGGATTGAAGACCTCCATAAGTCATTTGACGGGAACGCCGTTTTAAGAGGGGTCTCTCTGAATATTAGAAAGGGCCAGGTTTTGGCCCTCATTGGCGGCAGCGGCAGCGGCAAGAGCGTGCTTCTCAAGCATTTGGCCGGGCTCCTGAAGCCGGACCAAGGCCGTGTGCTTGTAGAAGGGAAGGACATGAACGAACTCAGGGGAAAGGACCTGGCCCGGTTGAGGATCCGCCTCGGCTTTCTCTTCCAGGGAGGGGCCTTGTTCGATTCCATGACCGTTTTTGAAAATGTGGCCTTTCCCCTGAGGGAGAAGACAAAATTGAGTAACGAGGTTATTCAAGAGCGGGTTTTTAAGGAACTGGAACATGTGGGGCTGGCGGGATCAGAACACAAGTACACCTCCCAGCTCAGCGGAGGCATGATCAAGCGGGCCGCCCTGGCAAGGGCCCTGGTGACAGACCCGGAGATCATGTTCTTTGACGAACCGACCACCGGTCTGGATCCGGTTATGGGGCTTTCAATCCTCCGTCTCATTGATGACTGTCATAAGCGGCTTTCCTTTACCGGGGTGATTGTCACCCATGAAATACCGAGGGTCCTGCAAATCGTGGATCGGGTGGCCATGCTCCATAAAGGGGTCGTGTGGGCGGAAGGGAGGCCTGAGGAAATGGCCTCGTCTAACGATTCCGTTGTCCAGGCCTTCTTTGGAAAAGACATGGATATGCATGAGGAGGTTTCAGGGGGAAGAGATGAGAAAGTTTGATCTTGAACTGGCCGTGGGCCTGTTTATGATTGCAGGGATCCTCTGTTTGGGCTACTTATCCATCAGACTGGGAAAGATGGAGGTCCTGGGGGGAGAGGGATATGAGCTTCAAGCCGTTTTCTCCAACAGCGGCGGGCTCAAGGAGGGCTCTTCGGTGGTGATTGCCGGTGTGGAGGTGGGCCGGGTGAAGAAGATCTACCTGGACGAATACAGGGCCCACACGATCCTCACCCTGCCCTCGGGCGTGGAGATCCAAGAGGACGCCATCGCGTCGATCAAGACCAAGGGGCTCATCGGTGAAAAATATGTGGAAATCACGCCGGGGGGGTCGGAAAAAGTCCTTAAGCCCAGGGAACGTATTCGCGATACCCAGCCCGCCGTGGACCTGGAGCAGCTTATTTCGAGGTACGTCTTTGGAAAACTATAGTCTGGTTTTTCGGCGACCTCCGCAAGGGAGGGACTAACCCCGCACATGGGGTATCCCGGAGGATTTCCGATAAAGGGAGGTTTACATGGGGCCAGCCCGCTTATGGTATAGTACCGTCCTTTTCCTTTTGACCCTTTTGATAACCGTACCCTCTCAGGCCCAAGGACCTACGGAACAGATCAAAGAGACCACAGACAAGATCCTCGCCATTGTCAGCGATCCCAGCCTGAAATCCCCTGACAAAAAGGAGGAGAAGATCAGGCGCCTGCGCAAGGTCGTGGACGAACGCTTTGACTGGAGAGAGATGTCCAGAAGAACCCTCGCCAGGCACTGGGCGGAGAGGACAGAGGAAGAAAAAGAGGAATTCATTCGTCTCTTTGGAGAACTCTTGGAGCGCACTTACCGGGATAAGGTGGACAGCTATTCCGGGGAGAAGGTGGTCTTTGTGGGAGAACGGGTGGACGGGGACTATGGGGCGGTCAAGGTCAAGGTGGTAGGCCAGGACCAGAGGGATATCCCCGTCCTGTACCGGGTCAAAAAAAAGGGCAACGACTGGCTGGTCTATGACATTTCCATTGAAGGGGTGAGTCTGATTAACAACTACCGGAGCCAATTTAACAATATTATCGTGAGATCCTCTTACGACAAGCTCATTAAGATGTTGAGGGCCAAGGTCCAAGGAGGGGAGGAAAAGAGCGAAGAATAAGCCTATAAATGACTTTAGAATAAGTCTTTAATATTTTAATATTTAAAATTTTTTGGCTTAAAAATAATAATTGGGGCTTTGATGAAATTTTTCGGTCGAATATTGATCTTTGCCCTGCTAGGGTCACTTCCCTTTGGGACCCTTTCTTGGGCCGCAGGCATGACCGCACCCATGGAATCCTCTGGCCCCCGGGGGGGATTTCTGGTCGCGGCCGTGGCCTTCCAGGACCTGACCGAGCTGGGGTATCCCGCGGAACAGGGAACAAGGTCCTCACCCGAGGGCATAGGGGGGTCTCTCGTCCGGCTGAGCCAGAATGAGGATCTTGATACAATAAGAATCCGGCCAGCCGAGGACTGGAGCGGGGAGGAAACCCAGAAAGCGACCATTTCAGACCCCCTGGAGCCCCTGAACCGCGCCTTTTTTGCCTTTAATGACAAGCTTTATTTTTGGGTCCTCAAACCGGTGGCCACCGGGTACGAGACGGTGGTCCCCGAGCCCCTGAGGGTCAGTGTGGACAATTTCTTCTCCAACATCCGCATGCCCGTGCGTGCCATCAACTGCCTGCTTCAAGGGAAAATCCAGGGTTTTGGCACAGAGATAGCTCGTTTTGTGCTGAACTCCACTGTGGGGATATTTGGGTTCGGGGATTTCGCCAAGGTGGTCTTTAGTATGGAAAAGCAGGAGGAAGATTTCGGCCAGACCCTTGGGAAATACGGCTTGGGCCCGGGAATTTATATTAATTGGCCCTTTAAGGGACCCTCCAGTCTCCGGGATTCCATCGGCGACGTGGGAGACGGCTTCCTGAATCCCCTGGACTACATTGTGGACGATGTGGTCTATAACGTGGCCGTGAGAGGCTATGACAGGCTCAACATTGTATCTTTGAGCCTGGGGGAGTATGAAGCCATGAAAAAGGCCGCCCTGGATCCTTACATATCCATGAGGGATGCCTACTTCCAGTACAGAAAAAACAAGATCAAGAGATAGACCTCAGAATTCTATCCCCCGTCTGGCCATAATCCCCTGCTTGTAAGGATGCCTGATTTCCTTCATTTCCAGGACCCGCGTGGCCGCCTTGCATACCTCCGGGTGGGCGTTTCGGCCACTGAGAAGGAGCTGTAATGGGGGGGGCTTTAAAAAGAGCATCTCTTTGACCCTCTCGGGCCGGATCAAGCCATAGTGGGTGGCGATGTTGATTTCATCCAGCACCAAGAGGCCGTATTTCAAGGAGTAGATCTCTCTTAACCAGAATTCCCAGGCCCGTCTGGCCGCTTCCACATGTTTTTTCTCGAAGGGGGGCGTCTCCCTGTGTAAGAAGCCCTGACCCATGGTCTTGATTTGAAGATTTTCGAGCCTTTCAATGGCCATGACCTCTCCATAGGGCCTGGGCGATTTGATGACCTGAAGGATCAGGGAAGGGACCCCTTGCGAGGCTATGAGCATGGCCTTGCCCAGACAGTAGGTGGTTTTACCCTTTCCCTCGCCGGTAATGATTTCAACCTTACCGGCCGCTTCGGTTGGAGCCTCCCTTTTTTCCTCTTTTTTTTGAGGACCTTGTACAACCATCTCCGTCACCAGATCGGCCCTGTCCAAGACAGCCGGCTCCGCCCTCGAACCCGACAAGACAAGTTCCACATGGGCTGGTTTCTGTTCCATCATGGCCAGGACCTCCTTGGTGGGAATCATCTCCCCAAGGGCCTCAAAGACGCCGCTCAGGATGACAAGATCAAAATATCCCCCCATAACAGCGGCTCGGGCCCGGTTAAAGGCCCCAAGGACCTCTGCCTCGTGGATTTTTTGGTGAGGACCTGTGGCTGGCACGGCGGATTCGTCGATCACCAAGCTGGGACCGAGGGCGCGGGCCCAGCCGCGATCTTTTTCCAGTCCGTGGGCGGTAAATGAGGTGATCAGGATGCGAAAGGCGTAACCCGCAGCCCTAAGGGCCAGGCCGAAGGGGGCGAAATTGAAGTAATGAGAATCAGTCGTGTAGACCTGTATCAGACCGTGGGTCAACATGATAAAAGATCCCGGAGTTAGGTCTTTGTATGGGCTATGAGAAGAGATGCAGATTTCGAGGACAAAGTCAAGGAGTAAACGGTTGACAATGGAATGGATTGTTGGATAAGAAGCTCTCACGGCCGAAAAGAGAGGTAACCATGACTTACTATGCGCAGGAACGATCGGGACTGGTAAAGAGCATCGGCTTTGGGTACATCCACATCTATTACGGCCAGGGCGTGGGAAAGACGACCAGGGCGGTAGGCGTCGCTGTCAGGGCGGCCGGGGTAGGGATAAAGGTAGACTTTATCCAATTCATGAAGTCGGGCAATTCCGGGGAAGTGCTCAGCTTCGCCCATATCCCCAATATCTATTACCGGTGCCCCGGGAGACATCCCTTTATTCTTTCCCGGGGGCCTGAGGCCGTGCATTTCGAGCACGCCCAAGAGGCCCTCGGGTATGCCTGGGATGCGGTTGAGCAAGGGACCCAGATTCTGATCTGTGACGAAATCTTGAACACCCTTATCTTTGATCTCCTTGAGAAAGAAGAGATTTTGGACCTTGCCGAGCGTTGCAAGGGGAGGATCGAACTGGTCATGACCGGCGCCGATGCGCCCCCCGAATTCATCCGGCTGGCGGATTACGTCACGGAATTCAGGCAGGTGAAACACCCTTATTACAGAGGTGCCAGGGCTCGAAAGGGGATTGAATACTGAGGAGGTAAGGAATCCTTATTCCACTTCAGGGAGATAGAATCCCAGTTTTCTGATCAGGTTTGCAGCGATTCTGTAAGTGCGATCGGGGCCTGAGGAGACGGTCCTGGGATTGATTTCGTTCAGGTCGAGTCCGGCGAGACCCACTCCCTGGGAAAGGCATTCCTCAAGGTAGCCGACCAGGGTATAGATTTGCCTCTCGCTGAGGCCGTGCCTGTCCCGGAACCTAACCCCTTCTAGGGCGTTTCTGGACCCGATATCCAGGTCGATGGACACATACATATAGGGAGTGCCTATTCGGTTTAAGAGGGTCCTGAGTCTGGAGGGACTGGTAAGGATGTCCTTTTTGGTGATAAGTTTGACCCCCTGCCTTTTGAGAGCGGAATAGAGCCCCACATAGCGCCGGATCCTCCGGTCCTTGATCCGGAAGGAGCGTTTGGGGGGGTAGTCGCTTATTCCCAACACATAAAGATTCTCAGGTTCAACCACGCCTTCTTCCAAGAGGTGGTAGAGGAAGGAGGAGGCATTATAGGATTCCGGCCGGTTGAAAATAAAGGGATCCTCCGGATCATAGGGGGAATTGGGGTTGGTCTCCATATCATAGCCTATGGCTCCGGAGAGAACGGACATGGGCATGGCGTCCGTGTGGCTGTCCAGGACGACAAAGCTCAGGTCATCCGGGCTGTATAACTCGGCCAGCCTTTTAAAGGCCCCCCCGCTTAGGGAATGATCAATGGCGATCATGCAGGGGATGTGGGGGAAGATCTCGGCCACCAGATCGCCCACTCTGTCGGCATAGGCCCGGCACCCGTCCTGGTCTATAAAAGAGACGAATTTTTCCACCAGGATATCCCCTCCTGCGGCCGCCGGGGGGACAGGGCAGAGCCATTCAGGGACGTCAAGGGTCCCTTTTTCCTCCCATAGGGAAGGATCCACCTCCCTGCGGATCAATGCCATAATGGGCTCATAGGGATCTTGTCCTGGGGCCCCGGCCTCCATGAGGGCATGCTTTTCCCGAAGGGATTCGTCTCTCTCGTCCACATCCAGGGGACATCCGAAAAAGACCATTCTTTTGTCTGGAATGCTTGACGCGGGCATAGCCGGTAACGAAAATCCCCCGGCAGGCGTATCCCCGGAGAGGCGGGCCAGGGGTTTTTTAGGGCCTTGAGCGGAATGAGCCTATTTGAAATAGTCGTCCCTCGCCTTTTTGAGCTGAACCAGGTTCTCAAGAGGAGAGGGGGGGGCGATCCCGCAACCGGGGCAGAGGAAATCCGTCCCGTTCTCCAGGGCCTGGGTGGCCTCCTGGTAGACCTGCTCAGGGGTCCCGTTAAAGAGGGTGGTGGCGGTAGACACATTTCCGAAGACCTTGACCCCCTTGCTGTGGGCGATTTCCACGGCCCTCTTCATGTCCGCCTTTTCCTCGATACTGATTCCTATGGCCCCGGTATCGCACATCATCTCAATGATAGGGTCCGTATTTCCACATACATGGAGCACCACCGGGCCCTTGACCCTTTTATAGATCTCTTGCTGGACTCCAAGAATCAGCTTTTTAAAGATCCTGGGGCTGAGCAGGGCGGGTCCGGCCGTGGGCTCGGCAAATACGTAGTAGTCGGCGCCGTTCTCCAGGGCCATGTTGGCAGCGGCCACGGCCGCCTCTTTGGTGACCTCCAGGACCTTTTCCACCTGCTCGGGTTTTTTCATGCACCACTTCATGAACTGTTCCGTCCCCACCAGGTTGGCGGCGCAGGTAAAGGCCCCTTCAGTCTCTCCGAAGATGATGAAATCGTCTCCCACCTTTTCCCTGAGGAGGCGGATATTTTCCTTGAATACCGGAAACCGGCCCCTCTCCAGGAAGTCGGGGGGGAAATCGATGTTATCGAGGCTCTCTGCGTAGGGGTGGGCTTTAATGGAATATTGGATGTCGATCTGAGGCGTACCCAGTTCACACCCCATGGCCTCACTGAGGCCTACAATATCCCATCCCATGGATTTGACCCATTCAAATCCCGCATGCTGGTGGCCCGCATAACCCAGCTCCGTCATGGCCACGGGATCTGCGTCCGCATTGGGCCTCTCATATCCACATGCCTTCATCAGCGCCACTACCCCGTAAGTGGTGGTGCTCCCCACAGGTGTTTTATCGACATCCTTGCCTGTGAGTTGATTCCAAAATCTCTCTTTCAGACTCATCTCTGCCATTTTGCCCTCCTCTGTAACAGTGGCGCCCCAGTGGGGCCGACTTCGCAATCAGGTCTCTCGACCTGGCAGACACTATTATTCTACCTCACCATGCCTTGCCCTGTCCATATCAGTAAAAGGGAGGAAGAGGACCCCGAGGTCACGGCTATTTCTGGTTCAGGACCTCTTCCGGGACCAGATCCTTAAGGTGAGGAAACTTGTCTTTCATATGGGGGATGTGCATAGCCTGCATGAACTGCTTCTCAAAGTCTTTTTCCACGGTAAGCTCGATGTACTCCACATTTCGAGCCACCCAGTTGGCTTCAACCCGCTTTTCGCGGTTTAAGAGGGCGGCCCTGGCTCCGTCACCGGCGGCGTTTCCCACGGAAATGATCTTCTCCACATCACAGTCCGGGAAGAGCCCCATGATGAGGGCCTTTTCCCGATCCACATGGGTACCGAAGGCCCCGGCGATTTTGACCTTGTCCACCTTATCGATTCCCATGCGTCGCATCATGAGCTTGCAGCCGCAATAAAGGGCCCCCTTGGCCAACTGGATCTGGCGGATGTCCTTTTGAGTGATCACCACATCCTGGCCTATGCTGGTCTCATTGGCCCAGGCGATGACAAACTCGGGTTGATCATTGTTCGCGTTTTTCCGATACCGGCTGGATTTTTGTTCGGGATTGAATTTGCCACTCTTGAGAAGAACACCCGAGCGGTATAGCTCCGCCAGCACATCCAAGATCCCTGAGCCACAAATCCCTTTTGTCTTCATTTCTTCAGGCTTTGAATACTGCTTCCAGGCATCCCGGCCGATGACCTTGTAATCCACTTCGTGGGTCTCGGGGTCTATCTTGATCCGCTCTATAGCGCCCGGGGCGGCCCGCATGCCGTAAGAGAGCTGGGCCCCTTCCAGGGCCGGCCCTGTGGCACAGGAGGAAGAAATGAGCTTGTCCTTGTTTCCCAGAACCAGTTCTCCGTTTGTGCCGATATCGATGATGAGCTGGATTTCGTCCTTCTTGTATGGCTCCTCGGAGATAAGGACCCCCACATTGTCGGCCCCCACAAACCCCGCCTCATTGGGCAGGACATGGACATAGCTGCTTTGATTGGTATGGAGCCCCAGGTCCCGGGCCTTGATGTCCAGGCCCTTGTGGATCACGGGAGGGAAGGGGGCCAGGCCCACAAACTCGGGATTCAACTGCAAGAGGATGTGATGCATGGCCGTATTTCCCACAATAGTCATGTCTACAATATCATTGGGATTAAGATGTAAACAGGTCTTTTCTTCCTCCTCAAGCGCCTCGGCGGCCTCCGGGACTATATCCGCTTCTTGTTCGTCCTTCCCCCTTTTTTTCTCTTTGGGGGGGTGGGTTGCTTCACAGGCCTTGGCCAGCAGTGTATTCAGCCCCTCGATCATATCGGCGCTCATCTTTCGCAGGCCGTCCTCGTGCATCATATGGTAGGTGATGCGGCTCATGACGTCCTCACCGTATTTGCACTGGGGGTTCATCATGGAGACGGTATCGATGACCTCCATGGTGGCAAGGTTGCAGAGGTAGCCGGCCACGGTGGTGGTCCCCACGTCTATGGCCATGCCGTAATAGGCCTCCACCTTGCCGGGGAGGACGCGGATGATTTCTTTGTCGTTCCAGACGGCCACGGTCAGTTTCCAGCGGTTGTTGTCCCGGAGCCTCATGGGAAGTTTTTGCAGGGCGAAATAGTCGATATCCAGGTCTTTAAGGCCGTATTCCCGGTTGAGTTCGTCCAGGATGCGCTCCAGGTCGCCCAGGGGGTTTTCAAAGGTGGGAGGCACCACTTCCACGTAATAGACCTTCACGGCCGGATTCCACTGGATCTGAATGTCCCGGGCCGCCTTGCTCACCACCTGTTTGCCCGCCCGCGACTCCTCGGGCACAAAGATGAGCAGGTCTGCTTCCACCTTGGCACAGCAGCCCAACCGGTAACCCGCCGCCCTTTGTTCCTCATTGATGAATTTCTCTTCCTCTTTTTGCCATGGGCTCGCGTGGTCCTTGCTTGAGGTGATGCCGAATTTCTCAAAAAAGCCCTCTTCGATGCGTATCTTGCATTTACCGCAGACCTTTTTCTCTCCGCACAGGCTTTCTATATCCACACCCAACTGCCGGGAGGCCTCTGTCACGGTAAGGCCCTTGTGGACCTGTCCCCTCCGTCCCGAGGGCTGAAAAATGATTCTTGCCTTTTCATCCTGGTTCATTCACCACTCCTTATAAGCCGTAAATGGTCTGCGGGGTCTTGGCCGACCCCGTTTTTCTGCTTCAGCTTAGAAAAGCGGGGAAAGGCCTTATTGCATTTCCCTCAACCGGGTGATCATCTTGATGGCCTCCTGGACCGCATTTCCTGCAGATTCCGCGTATCCGTCCGCTCCAAAGAGGTCTGCCGTCTCCTTGGTTACAGGGGCCCCGCCCAGCATGATGGCCACATTGGGGTTTTTCTCCTTGATCATTTCCACCACCTTTTTCATGCCCATCATGGTGGTGGTCATCATAGCGGAGAGGGCCACAATCTCCGAGTCTGTACGGAGCTGCTCCTCAACAAATTTCTCCAGAGGCACATCTCTACCCAGGTCGTGGACTGTAAAGCCGGCCACGTCAAACATCATTTTGATGATGTTTTTGCCGATATCATGGACATCGCCCTGAATGGTCCCGATCACCACCTGACCTTTGGGTTTGTCGCCCAGGTCCTCCAGGGAAATATGGGGTTTGAGAATGTCCAAGCCCACATAAAGGGCGTCCGCGCACATGAGGAGTTCTGGGACAAAATACTCCTGCTTGTCGTAGAGATCCCCTACAACTTCCATGCCCGCCGCCAGTCCGTTCATCACCGCGTCATAGGCGTTGAAACCCTCCTCAACAACCGCCTTTGCCGCCTCTTCCACCTGGTCCTCTTCATACTCCACCACTCCCTCTTTGAGGGCCTTCAAGAGTTCCTGTCTTCTCTCTTCCGTTCCCATGATCGATTCCTCCTTTCTCACACTCTTCCCACCGCTGGAGAGGCCTTTATACCATATTCCCGAATGGTTCGTACACAGGCTTCCACGTTTTCCTTTTTCACGTCAGGCCAGAGGTCGCAGCCGGGCCAGACTGCATCAACGCCGTCATCAATGCACTTTTTGATGACCGGCTCCACTTCAGAGGCATCGATTTGGACCAGGGTCCCGAAGGGGTCGAAATTGCCCAGGATGAGCACATCATCACCCAGTTTTTTCCGGGACTCGGCCACATTGTTTTTTTGGTCCACGCTCAGGGCATCGGCCCCGCATTCATTCATCATTTCGATGATCAGGTCCGTGGAACCGCAAATGTGAAGGATCTTGGGGGATTTGAGGGAGGAAAAAACCTTCTCAAGATTGGGTTGTACCAAGGTCTTCCACATGCGGGGGGAGATGATATCCGTGCCTGAACCCATTTCCCGGATGGTCATGTAATCCACCCCCAGTTCCTGGTAATGGCGGGCCACCTCAATGACCAGATCGGTCATATCCGAAAGAAAGGACTCCACCCCCTCCTTGTTCTTTTTGATCCCTTTGAGGAGCACGGCCAATTCAATGAGTTGACCGGCCATGGTAAATGGACCCAAGACCCACCCGCCTACGGCCAAGTTGCCATTGGACCGGGACTTCATAATGCTGATGGCCTCATCCACCACGGGCATCCGTCCCTTTTTCAGAAAATCACTGGGGATCTCGACCTCCTCCAGGGCCTCCCACTTGGAGGGCACCGTAGGATAGAGGATACCCTCTGCATCTTCGTAAAGGCTCACACCCCTGCCCAGGGCCTCGGGGACGGTACACATGTCATAGGGCACTACTGCTCCGTCGAAGCCATAGATTTCTGCACTGGTCAGGGCCGAAGCGGCCAGGTATTCAGGGGAACTGTGTACCTGGGCGAAACGGATTCTCATCTTATCGATGGCCTGTACCGTCACCGTGCCCATGCCACTGAAACAGGGCATCGTATCCACAGGTTCTTTTTTGAAAAAACGCTCAACTCTCTCTTTTGGTTGCATACCTTGCTCCTTTATCGTCAAAGAATTCTATCCCGACCCGGTCCCAGTCATTCCCTTGAGCTGTTCCACAAAATCTGGAAAAAGCCGGTTTAAGGGATGGCTTTTCTGGGGAGGAAGTTTTTGGACCTCTGAGAAGGCGAGGGTGGCCGAAAAGGCCTCGGTCATGGCCACCGCCGGAAAGATTCTGGGAGCCCCCGCCATGGGCCCGGAGAAAATCATGTCGTGGTAAAAGAAAGAGGCCAAGGCCTCCAAGCCCGCATCCGCTGCGGACCACCCCTTAAAGCCCCAGAGTTCCCGGGCCTTTTTCCACATGTATGAGCCGTTGCTGGGTGCGCTGGCCGTGGGGAAACCCCACTTCTCCTTGATGAGGCGATTGGCGGCACCGCAAAAGGCCGTGGCCGGGCCGTTCATCACGGATGTATCCACAAAGATGGAATCAAATTGGGCCCCGACCCTTTCAATGGCATCCAGGAGTTTCTGGGTGCCCGTAATCCGACCGCCAGGCATCTGGTCCGCCATGTCAAAAGCGACCAGCAGGACATGCTTGACCCCCATTCCGGCGATTTCCTTGATTTCCGTATCGAGGTCCTCCTCCCACACGGTGAGGCTGTTATAGAACATGCGGTCCAGGAGTGCCTTTTCCGCACAATAGGCGGCGCCGGCCAGTTTGGGTTTCATCTGCCAGGCGTCGATGCAAAAGGGCATATCGCTTACAGAGATAACGAAGTCGATATATCGTTCAAACTCCTTGGCCGTATTGGCCACAATATCCGCCATGCCCGGCACCCCGGTATCGGCGGAGAGCTTGTCCTGGGTTTTGAGAAGCTCCTCGGCCCGCTTTTCATCAAAGCCTTCCTTTCGCTTGCCTTCAAAGACCTTGTCTCCTTTTTGAAAGATGGAAGAGCAGACCACCGTGGGATACTCCCCGGGCTGACCTCCAAATTTGACCCCACCGATCTCACAGATCTTTTGTTCGGTGGAAAGCTGTAAATTCATGATACCTCCTTTGCTTGCCGTGTTCCCGTCACTTACACGGACAAATGCTTGGTGATGATCTGGCTGTCTTCCAACAGTTCTTGGGATGTAGCCGTTCTGGCGATCTTGCCCTTGACGCCCATCAAATAATGGCGTGCCGCCACTTCCAAGGCCACTCTGTAGTTTTGTTCCACGAGTAACAGGGTCAGCCCGGATTGGATACAGAGGAGTAGAATGGGTTGAATGACCTCATAGACCAGAAGAGGGGCAAGACCTTGGGAGGGCTCATCTAAGAGCATGATGAGGGGGTTACTCATCAGGGCGCGACCGATGGCCAACATCTGCTGCTCACCCCCGCTGAGGGTGGACCCATCCTGTTTGTTTCTCAACCCAAGCACGGGAAACTGCTCGTAGATCTTTTCCACGGTCCAATCGCTCTCCCCTTTTGGACCTGCCGCGGCCAGTTTGAGGTTCTCCTCAACACTGAGACCCGGAAAAATGTGTCTTTCTGCGGGGACGTAAGAGATGCCTTTCCTGATGACCCTGTGTGGAGGCCAGCGGGTCGTGTTCTGACCGGCTATTTTCACCCGGCCGGCTCTGGGCGGTGTTAATCCCAGGATGGAACGAAGGGTCGTGGTCTTTCCCACGCCGTTTCGACCCAGAATGGATACGGCCTCGTGCTTGTGGATATACATGGAAAGGCCTTGAATAACGTGACTTCGCCCGTAATAGGTTTGGAGGTCTTCAATTTCCAGAATTTTTTCGGGTGCCTGGTTATTCATGTCCCAGATAGGCCTCCTTGACTTGTTCGTTGCCTTTGATCTCCTCGGGGGGGCCTTCGGCGATAATGCTCCCCTGGTGCAAGACGGTAATCGCGTCGGAGATGGCCATGACCACACTCATGTCGTGTTCCACCAGGACCACCGCTATGCTTTCCGAGAGCCCCTTTATAAGTTGTGCAATATGCTCCGTCTCCGCAGGAGACATTCCCGCGGTGGGCTCGTCCAGGAAGAGTATCTTGGGCTCACTGGCCAAGGCCATGGCCACCTCCATCAGACGCTGGTCCCCGTGAGCAAGGTTTGTGGCCGGTACGGTGGCGTGTTCACTTAGCCCCAGCTGTTGCAAGATCTCCCAGGTCTTCTCGTTCACTTCTTTGAGACTCTCTTTGCGTGAAAAAACCTTGAAGGTGCCTCCCCGCTGGATCTGCGTGGCAATACGCACGTTCTCAAACACGGTAAGGCCCAAGAAGATGCTGGTGATTTGGAAGGTTCGGCAGACTCCCAACTTGGTCAGTTCATGGGCAGGTTTGTTGGTGATATCCTCTTCCTGGTAGAGAACCTTGCCTGAGCTGGCGGGCAATCTGCCGGTGATCACATTGATGAGGGTGGTTTTTCCGGCGCCGTTGGGACCAATGATGGATTTGAGCCTCTTATCTTTGAACTCTACATTGACCCCGTTGGTGGCCAACACGCCGCCAAAAGCACGGTAAAGCTCTTTTGTAGACAGGATGCTGGTCATGGAAAAGGCCTACTCCTTTCTCAATTGGGTCACAAATTGGACGAGACCGGCAAAGCCCTTGGGCATGAACAGGACAAGAAGCATCACCACCAGTCCCACAAAAAGCTCCCAGTGTTCGGTCATGGTGCTGATATAGTCCTGGATAAAGATAAATATGCCCGCTCCAATAATAGGACCCCACAGGGTCCCCATGCCCCCCAAGAGCACCATCATTAATACCGCCGCCCCGGCGAAGGCGTGCATAGTGGTTGGGCCGATATATCCCTTATAAAGGATAAAGAGGCCGCCGCTGATACCGGCCAGCATACAGGAAAGCATCCACCCGAGAAGCTTGTACCGACGCACATTGATGCCCAGAAAGGATGCCCTCTCCTCGTTTTCCCGGATCGCCTCAAGAACGGCCCCGAAAGGCGAGCCCATGATACGCCGGGTGAGGAGAAAGCAAATGAGGACGATACCCAGGGTGAGGAGATACATGGCCGTGGGATCGCCGGAACTCCCCAAGGTGAACCCAGCCAAAGAGATGTCCGGCTGGGGTATGCCCATGAGGCCGTCGTCTCCACCGGTCACACCGTACCATTTCCAGGCCACCGTGTAGAACATCATGCCGAAGGCCAGGGTTAAAAGGGCGAAAGCAAGCCCCCCGGTACGTACCTGGACCCAACCCACAGGGAGGGCAATAATTCCCGTGGCCACCACGCCTGCCAGAAGAGCGAGCCACAGACCCTCGGGTGCTGCATGAATGAGGAAGAGACCCGAAATATAAGCCCCGATCCCCAGATAGGCGTTGGGCATGAAGGAAAGGAGACCGGTGTAACCCAGTAGCACATCCAGACTCATCGCCAGGAGGCCGTAAATCAACATCTCGTTTACAAGTCTGATATAAAAACGATTGGTCAGTACAAAGGGGTAGACGGCAAGGACGACCACGATGAGGGCCAGGATGATCCATGTGATTGTGTGTCTTTTCTTATCGCCTGTATTCCACGGAGAGCCAGCTTCGTTCATGATTATTCAAACCTTCCTTCTCCAAGTATACCTAGGGGCATAAAGGCTAGAATAACGGCCATTAGCATGTATACGATGACCATGGCCAGGTCGGTGATGAAAAATTCGGCAAGGGTCTGAACAACCCCGATGAGCAATGCTGCAATAACGGCGCCCCTAAGGCTTCCCAGGCCGCCGATGACGATCACCACAAATGAACTTATGAGCATCTCATGGCCCATAATGGGGTCGACGGTGTACAGGGGCCCGGCGATTACCCCGGCGATGCCAGCCAGGATGCAGCCCAGGAGAAAGGCGCCGATATGGACAAACCTCATATTGATTCCCAAACAGGAAACCATTTCCGGGATATGACTGGCCGCTCTGAGGATCATTCCCACCTTTGTTTTTTCCAGAAAGAGCATCAACCCGATCATGACCCCTGCGGTGATAAACAGGGTGGCAATTCGGTAAAGGGGATAGTGGGTTCCGGCGATGGGCACCGTTTTGGTCAGAAACTCAGGGAGGTCAATGAAGCGGGGTTCGTTTCCCCAGATATATTTAACCAGTCCGTCGAGAAAGAACATCAATCCATAGGTGAGAATCAGGGTATAGACCATGGATCGTCTGCGCATGGGAGCGATGACGGTCCTTTCTATGATAAGTCCGAAGAGTGCCACAAGGAGCGGGGCGATGAGCAAGGCCAGGAAGAAATTGAATCCTACCGAGACCAGGGTATATCCTGCGTAGGCTCCCAGGGCGTAAAGGGAGCCATGGGCCAGGTTCATAACGCGGCTCAACCCGTAAATGATATTGAGGCCGATGGCTACGATCAGGAAGACCCCGCCCAAGACAAGACTATTCAGGGCAATGTCCACAGAGGTGGCTAGGACGCTCATGCTATTCCCTAATGATATGAGTTTTTGCGATTGGGAGATAAGGGAGGGATAAAATCCCTCCCTGGTTTAGTGGAAATACCATAACCTTAATTATTCCGGCGGCCCCAGTTCTTCGGCCGAAAAGGTGTGCAGGACTTTCATGTAGACCTTGGCCCCAAAAGGATTGGGCGGAGCAGCCATGGTCTCCGTGAGCACGGCGGCATTCCGCATGCAGTTATCCTTGGGCGAAATCCGTACCACGCCGTAAGGACCGTCAAAGCTGATGCCCTTTAAGGCGGCGGCGATCTTCTTGGGGTCCGTGCACCCGGCCTTTTCTATTCCCTTGAACAGGTTCATGGCACCTACATAGCTGTGGCATGCAGCGTCAGAGGGAATGGTTTTATATTTCTTCCAGAAGGCCATTTCCCAGGCGTCCGAGATGGGATTATCCACGTCCCAGCACCAGTCAGAGGCCCCGAAGATCCCGTGACAGGCTTCGCCACCGGCCTCCAACTCCAAGGGCCCGGGGGCCGCACCGGAGACGATCCTGGCGTATTTCTGTAAACCAAAATCATAGGCCTGTTTCGCAAAGACGGGAATCACGTTTGTGATTAATGCGATATAGACGCCGTCTGCACCTGAGGCCTTGATCTTGCTGATGTAGGAAGACCAGTCCTTGGTCTTGATGGGCGCCTTGTCATAATCCTCGTTGGCGACCTTGATGCCGTTTTCCTTGGCAAGCTTTATGAATCTCTCGCCCGCATCATGGCCCCAGGCATAGTCATGGACCAGCACATAGTAGGTCCTTTTCTTGAGATCGGGTGTGGCCAAGATGCCCTTGACATTGCCCACAGCCGTTTGGTCATTGGCCAACTGTCCCGATCTGAAGACCAGGGGGTTAAGGCCATAAAATTTTGTGGTCATCACATGGGTGGTTAGAAAGGGCACGTTGAGTTTGTTGATGTTCTTGGCGAGAGCCAGCCCGACGCCGCTTGAAAAAACACCGATCAGGGCGACACAGCCGTCCTTGAATACGAGCTTTTCAGCCTTGGTTACGGCGACAGGGGGTTTGACCTGGGTGTCTTCTGCAATAAGTTCAATGGGACGGCCGAGGAGAGTCTTTTTCTCATCCGCTGCCATCTCAATGCCCATTTTCATTTCCGCTCCCCCCTGGGCGACAATGCCTGAAAGGGGAACAAGCACGCCAATCTTTACGGGCTTCTTGGCGGCCGCGTTTTGAGGAACGACCAGTAAACCTGCAATCAAGACACAGAGTAAAATACTTAGGGACAGTTTTTTCATCTTCCCCTCCTTTTTTGCCACCAGGTTCTTTGGTTAACGACTTGCCTCAGACTTTCTCCCTGCCTGCTTTTTTATCACCCCCCCTTCCTGAGTGTTCTCGGGCCCCGTCCCGTTCCAACGTGACATTCAACGCGCCCTTAATCGGCCTCGGGCTCTGGGAGCACCTGGTCGATAAGTTCCACGAGATCATAGAGTTGCATACTGCTCTCGATCCTCCGGGAACCCTCGTTTAGATTGTAGTGGCAGAAAGGGCATATGGAAACCATATGCTCCGAACCTGTATCCAGTCCCTCTTCAATTCTCCTGGACGCGTTCTTGGCGGCCCAGTCACCGTATCCGGTCATGCAACCCCCTCCACCGCCGCAGCAGTAGGAGTTGTCTTTGATCCTTTCCATTTCATTGAATTCAACACCGGGAATGGCTTCCAGGAGTTTGCGCGGGATGTCATAGAGGCAGTCGTCTGTTTGGGTCTCCAGATAAGCGTCCTTCCATGCCACAGAACCATCTTCGTCAAAGGTGTATTTATTGAGATGGCGTCCTGTGTGGCAGGGATCATGGTAGGTGACCTTCCAGGGAAGATTTTCTGTAAACTTGAGTTTCCCTTCCTTAAAGAGGTTGTAAAGGTATTCCACCGTATGAATGACGGTGATTCCCTCCATCATTTTTTCATAGTCGGCACATAGAGTATAGTCCTTTTTGATGGCGCGGTAACAGCCGGCACAGGAAGTGATGATGGTGTTTACCCCTTTTTCTTCATGAAGCCTTTTGAAAATCTCCAGGTTTGTTTCCGCCACCCGTTTGAATTCTTCCTGCTCCCCGATTCTCATGGCCGTGGAACCACAGCAAATTTCATCTTCGCCGAGGATTCCGAAATCAAGGCCGAGCTTTTGAAAGATGGAGGCGGTGGCCACAGGCAGGTTCCTTACCGGCAGGTTGAAGGCCCCTGTACACCCGACATAATAAAGGATGGGGGCGGGCTGTTTGGTAATAATTTTAATGGGTTTTTTGGCTTTTTTAAATGGACGTGTCCAGTCCGTCCTCACACGGCGGGGGCCCTGATAAGGGTTATTGTAACTGCGCATGGACTGGACAATCTTTTTTTGAGAGGGCATAGGGCCGACGCCCTCCTGAACGGCCTTTCTCCTCATGGCCTCAATGATTTCAGGGATATAGGGCTTGTGGTCAAGTTCACACTGGTTGGCGCAGCCCGCACATACCGTACACTTGTAAATGGCGTCCAGGAGCTCCTCGTCCCATTCAAGGTCCCCGTTCAGAATGCCTCTGGCAAAGGCGATCTTGCCTTTTGACGCCATGAACCCTTCAAACCCGAATTCCACCCCGGCCGGACAGATTTGACCGAACTCAGGAGGAGGCCCGAAATTATAGGCGGATTTACAGTTGCCGCAGGCCGTGCACTTCCATATGAGTTTTTCCAGGTCTTTGAGCGTGGGTATATTCCATTCCATGATAACCTCCCTTGATTATATAATCGCCTCAGGCGGTCATATGCATAACTTGCCTGGGTTCATGATATCGTTTGGATCCACCAGCTTCTTGACCTGTCTGAGCAACGACAAATACCCTGGATGGGCACGTTTATTGATTTCCAGACCGAAATCCACCGGGGGTTTATAGGGGATCCCGCCTGCGTCCAGATCCACTTTGAGACACTCCACAATGGCGTGCCTGGCGTTCTCGGTCTCTTCTGCACTTTGCTTATTAAAGGGGATCATGGCCCTGAGCATACCGTAATGGACGCCCCTGTAATTGGTGGCCCGTACCGAAGGTGAGAGGTTGTGGGCGATAAGGATTTCCTTCCACTTGTTATACACAGGGGCCCATTTTTTTGCCGGTGTAAAGGTGCCCGGCCAGGAAATCCCCCCCCCGGCCTGCTTACAGTAATTTTTGGTGGTCCCCACGATCTTGCTGGGAAGCTGGGTCCTGGCCTTGAGGGCCTCTTCTGGGTATTCCGCGTATTTAATGGAGGTCCCCCTTTTCTGTTCCTCTTCGAGCACCGACTGCCAGATTTCCTCCCTCGATTCCTTTTCCTTTTCCGTCCAGGAGAAGGTGGTGGCAAAACAAAACCACTCGGGAGAGTCATCCGGCTTGGGCTTGTAAGGGTAGGGGATGGGGACCTGGGCCAGCCACCAGGAAACCGCGGTCAGGTCGTCGCAGATCTCGTAGTTCCCCAGGTTGCGCATGTATGAGTACATGTCTTCCATGTTTTCACAGGACACGGTAAAGACCTTCAGGATAGGCGGAAGGGGATGGACCCTCACTCCCATCTTGGTCACCACCCCGCTTGTTCCCAGCCAGCCCTTGAAGAGGCCGTCCAGCTGGGGCAAAGGCAGGAGACTGTGCCAGGCCTCCGGGTTGATGGCGCAGGAGCCCACCCGGACCAGTTCGCCGGTGGGGAGAACAACCTCCATACTGGTTATCTCTTCACTGTTTAGACCATACCGCCCACTCAGGCCTCCGATCCCGTGGCAAAGGGCATTGGAGGACACGGAGGCGGACGGGGGTCCCACGGGCCAGCTCCACCGCAGGTTGTGCTTGTAAAGCTCTGTGGCCAGCTGGGCATGGGATACACCCGGTTCGATAACCGCATAGTGGGATTCTTCGTCGATTTCAATGATTCTGTTCATCCGCTTCAAATCAAGAAGAATGCCTCCCATTTCCGGGATACACAGGCCACCGATATTGGAACCCGCCGTGTAGGGAATCACAGGAATGTTTTCCCTGTTTGCCAGTTTCAGGACCTCCTGAATCTGTTCCGGGGTGGTGGCCATAACCACGTAATCGGGTAATTTGGGTGTTACAAAGGAAAGGTCATAGGAATAGGCATAGCGGATGTGCTTTGCCGCAGTCGCATTTTCCTTCCCTACAATGTTTACCAATTGGTCTAAGATCATATCCTCTCTTTTGGCAAGCATCTGGCTCTCCCTCCTTGTTTAAGGGTGTGGAGAATACTCAGCCGCGCAGCCCTGCGGGCATTACATCTACGCTCGGGTTGGAGCGGATCAATATTTAAACGCCTTTGCCCCACCGCCCAATGAGGGCTATTTGGCCCTGAACTGGGGGGCCCTCTTAAACTCGGATTTATAATTAGGGTCTTTTAGATAGGGGCAAGAATCTCCACAGATCTTGAGATTAACACATTTGACATTGTGGGTCCCGTCATCTTTAAAGGTAATGTAAAAATTAACGTGTTTTACGGGGCAGCTCATTCGCTTTTTTTCACTCATTTTTCTTCCCCTTGGATTGACCGGATCAACGCTTATGAAAGAGACTCCAGCTTGGGTATACGGTTTTTTCGCTTTTTGGCCACGATTTTGAAGTTCCTGGGCACGTCCGCCAGGAGAGACATGGATTGCTCAGCGGCTTCTTCATAAAAATCCAGGATCTTCTCTTCCATGTTCAGGGCCTTGGCCACGGCGTCGGCATAACTCGTATCGTCGGCCAACTGGGTGTCAAAGTCGTACTCATCTGACTCGAGGTTAAAGGCATAACCGCCTTCAATGGCGTCCGTGATGACCGAATAGTAGGCACGCTGGACCTGGGTTAAGAACTTCCTGTTTTCCTTGGCAAAGGTGAGGAATGTCTCTTCATCGTTGGTGAATTTTTGAGCCATTTCCTCATAGAAGGCGGCGCCCTTTTCCTCGAACTCCCTGACAAAGCTAAGGGTCTCTGAAGCTGTTTGCAGTCTCATATTTTATCCCTCCTCGTTTATATCCATCGATGGATACAGACCTTGCTTTCCGTGAAAAAGCGGATCGCCTCTTTGCCTTGGGTATGGAGTATACCATAAAAAGACCCGGCCATGCCGCTGAAGGGGAAGAAGGCCATGGGCGCCACGATGCCGATATTGATACCGATATCACCGCATTCCACTTCATATTGGAATTGACGTGCATGTTTTCCGCTGGATGTAAAAATGGCATCGGCATTGTGGAAAGGATTCTCATTGCAGATTTCAATGGCCTCATCCAGGTTCTTTACCCGCATCACGCCCATGGTGGGCCCGAAAATCTCCTCCCTTACACTGGCCATTTGCCGTTCCACACCTTCCATAATGGTGGGCCCCAGAAAGCAGGTGTCCGGATAATCCCCTTTGATCTTCCCGGCCTTCCTGCCGTCCAGCCGCAGTTTGACCCCGTCTTTCATGGCCCCTTCTATGTAACCCAGGATTTTTTCCTTTTTTGGAACATCCCGTACCGGTCCCATCTGGACAGATTCATCAAGACCGTTTCCCACAACAATTCCCTTTGCCGTTGCCGTTACGGCGTCCATGAAGTCGTTGTAGAATTTGTCATCATCGCCGACAATCATCAGGGTCTGCCCGGCCAGGCACCTCTGGCCCGCATTCCCGAAAAAGGAGGTCATGAGACCGGGAATGGTGGCCTTCACGTTGCAGTCCGGCATAATCACGATAAAATTGGCCGCACCCCCTTGGGCGATCACCCGCTTGCCGTATTTGCCGCATCCCGGATAGATCACATCTCTCGCCGTAGGCGTAGAACCCACAAAGGTGATGCCCTTAATCTCCTCGTGCTCCAGCATGCCCCCAACCACCGTTCTTCCGCCGTTGACCACATTCCAGACCCCGGGAGGAAACCCGGCCTCATCCACCAGCTCAGCGATCTTCATTTGGCTCAGAGGAACTTCGCTGGAAGGCTTGATGACCACCGTGTTGCCTGTGGCCACAGCATAGGGTGCAGACCAGAGGGGGATCATAAAAGGAAAATTAAAGGGACCGATGATCCCGAAAACCCCCAGGGGAACCCGCATGAGATATTCATCGATGCCGGCGGCGATATCCTCCGCGCTGTCTCCCTGCATCAAGGTGGGAATCCCGCAGGCCACCTCCACGTTCTCGATGCCCCGCCTGGTTTCTCCCCTGGATTCGTCGATGGTCTTCCCGTGTTCCTGGGTCTGGACCCTGCTCAGTTCTTCGAAATTCTCCTCCAGTAACTGGAGTAACCTGTAAAGGTATCTGGTCCTCGCAACAGGAGGTGTTCTTCTCCAGTCGGGATAGGCCTCTTTTGCCGCCTCTACCGCGGAGTCGATCTCTTCCCGGGTCGAGATACCGACCTTTGCTATGGTTTCATTTTTGACGGGATTGACAACATCTATGATCTCGCCTTTCGACTCAACCCATTCTCCGTCAATGTAATTCTTCACCATGGGTGTCCCTTTAATCGGTTCTTCCAACAAAGCCATAACTGAGTCCTCCTTAAATATATAATTTTGATTAACCCTTCAATTGAGCTCTCACTGTGCCTTTTGCTCGCGGTACCCGTCGATACCACAGGACCGCTCCCCTGACGCGATTCTCCGTCAACCTTTCCAAGGCCGCCGGAGATTCCGCCCTGGCTTAATGCTTAATGGACGTCCTCTTCTTCGCACATCACCAAATATAATTGGCTCAATCCCACGCGTTTTATCACCACCCCTCTGGTCTGGAGGATGGGATCCCCCTCTGGAACCACGTGGTAGTGGCCGTTTGTCTTGAGTTGGAAATCACTGCCCGCCTTGTTGTGGGGCAGTTCAGCAGGGTCAAAAGGCGATGTATTGGTGACCTGGGACATGTATTTTCCCACTTCCAGCAGGTCGTTGGCCATGGCTATACCCGCCGCCTCGGAATCATGCTGAATCAGGCATTCCAGGATAAGCTCATGGGCTTTCCTGACCTCCTGGTAAAAAGCAGGGCCCAGGTTGAGCTTTGATTTGATGGATCTCAAAAGGTTG
>Ga0180431_10001596_pt1 | contig 31383 bp, 35 predicted proteins | sample SS_ome_11_FD_132459 | JGI IMG/M metagenome (GOLD analysis project Ga0180431, IMG submission 132459) | Hypersaline lake sediment archaeal communities from the Salton Sea, California, USA - SS_1_MS_1 metaG | ecosystem: Environmental > Aquatic > Non-marine Saline and Alkaline > Hypersaline >... | reverse complement strand
GGTCAGATGAACTGACACCTCATAATCTTATAGACGGCTACGCCGTCTGAGACATTGTCTCGAACCGCTAGGTAGCTCGTTTCCGTTAGCACTCATCCCTAAGCGTTTCGGTCAAAATTACAACAAATTACCGAGATTTTAACAGTGTTACTGAATTTTCAGGTGATGAGCACCTGCGGATTACCATTTCATTTGACCTCAACCCTAACTTGAATAAAATGTTTTTACATTGTAGATTTTATAAGACCAGACCACTAGAGGTGACGTGATAAGACACCACAGGTGTCTGACGGCTTTGATTCCATGCCGTAGGCATTGACAGCGCAGCTGTCAAAACCGTCGTTGGGACGGAGTCCTGTACCACATTTATGTGCCCTCACCTCTACAAGGAAAATTTATATAACCAAGCCTCTAGGGCCAAGTGGAATACTCTTCGTAGGAAGGATGGCCTTTAAAGGCCTCCTTCAAATCCGTATAAAAGGACGGAGGAAAATCACTATCCCGTGCCTTCAACTCCTCCGATACATTAAACACAATGTGAAGAAATGCCTTGAGGAGGTCCGGATGGGCACGGAGCAGGTCCGGCTCCCTCACAAGGTTCCACAGGTGAGCCACAAGACCATAGGGGAGAGCAATCTCCAAGAGGTTGAGGGAGTAGGCACCCCAATTCTCGGCATCAAACGCCAAATCGGCCCATACGTCAATGACGGCTGGTACAAGAGGTCGCGCCAAGAGACCCGAGGTGAAGAAGGACATCCAAAAATGGTCCAACGACGAACGTTTCGTTTGAAGCAACGTCCCCATCTCGTGAATGACCGAGTTTAGAAGGGGAGGAATGCGCGATATTTGCGACCATGTGACAGGTTGGAGAAGGTCCTTGTAGAGGGCAAGCTTCTGCGAATTGCGGGAGAGGCCGTCCAAAAACCACTCAATTCGGCGAATAGTTCCAGTGTAATTCTCAAACGTCGCGTAGAGGGAAAGCTCCGTGGAAATGACGGATAAAAGGAATCGTCGGAAAGACTCAGTGTCCTCAGGGGACCTGACAAAGAGCTTGGCCCATTTGCCCTCTGAAAACCATGATGCAATCACTTCACACATTTCCCACCTTGTTGCTTCGTACCAAGCCTGCAAGAGGTCATAGGGGGGAAGGTCCTCGAGGTGGCCTTCACCACTAATCCCCGAGGCAGAAAGATGGGTCAAGATTCTTTCGACCCTCTTGGCAGCGGCTAGACAGCATGGCCAGTCCCCATACATAGCTTCCTTGATCGTATCGCCCAAGGTATCACCAGACAAACTGGGGGACGAGGCCTCATCAGATGAAGAGGATGTAATCGAGGTAGTCGAGCCGGTGTCACTCGATGAATCAGACGAACAAGTGGACACTTCATAGTCTTCGACCTCAGCAAGAGGCACATCACTTGGGTGGAGATGGGTGGCCATGGAGAAAATTGTTAATGTGGTGTAATACTTTAAATTTATTTTGTGAAAGACGAAAGAGTGTCCAAATGTTGACTTAAAAATAAACACCACTTGCAAAATGTCCAGTCGGGGACGGGGTGAACCCAAGCGTGGAAAGTCGCGTTTGTTGGCATGGATTTGTAAAAACAAATACCTTGCCCGTGGTTCTTCAGAAACGAACCGCGTCGATGCCTCTGGCCACTCAGTCAACTCCCACAACAACTTGGCCGGTGGAGTTTTACGAGTTCCTTTTGAGAACAGTGATACCTTTCACCAACTCTATATGGATGACATCCGTGACGGGCATGTCTTTTACTACTCTGAAAATTTCACTCCCGTCTACCACATGTGTTTTGACTTGGACTTTAAATCGGAGAGGGTTGTTGGGGATGAAGACCAAGCAGATTCTTTTGACTACCGCTATCAGGCCTACGTTGAAATCACCAAGACCATCCGTAGGTTTTACCCCGTGGACACGCCTGCCGAAAAGTTTACGGTGATTGTGCTTGAAGGGCCACCCAAATCCATTGAGGAAAGCCCTGACCACTGTGCCTACACCAAGGTCGGTGTTCACCTCGTGTTTCCCTTTTTAAATGTCAACCGAGTCCAGGCCCTCTACATGACAGAGGCTTCGATAGCGGCGCTTGAAAGTGAAATGGGGTCAAGGGGTACGCCAAGCCTTTGGCAAAATACTTGGGAAGACGTGTGCGACAAGGTGGTCCACCTCAATGGAAACCTTCGCTTGCCTTACTCAGACAAACCGATGAAGTGCAAGGAGTGTGATGCCAACCCGGCATGCAAGAGAGGTTCTCGCTCCTTGTGCAATGACCCCTTGTGTGTGTATCAGCGCAAGCCTGAAAACCGTGTCTATGTTCCACGCATGGTGCTCAAGCTGAATGGAAACCCGGATGCGGTCATGCTGAAACAAATCACGTCCAACCCCTACCGTGCCATTCGTATGACTTCGGTGAGGACCCACGTGTCCACCACAACGAGGGGGTTTGAACCATTTGAAGGTTGTACAATGCCTGCAGAGGTTGTGGATGGAAAAGCCACCAAGAAACCTCAAAAACGCAAAACCAAAGAGGCACGTGCACCTCCAGGAGACAAACACTACTTGGAGGAAGTGGACAAACGCTGTCGGGTAATGATGGAGCTTGTACAAAAATCAGATCCTCACTATGCCAAGCTACTGTTTCAGTCTTGCTTTTATTCCGACTCGACAGCCGGGTCGCGGCGTTACCTCTTGCACGTGAGGGGAGAAGGCTCCCACTACTGCCTCAACAAGGCAGATGATCACCACTCATCTACCATTTATTTTGTGTTTTCCAAGGCCGGCATCCGCCAAAAGTGCTTCTGTCGAAAAGCCGTCCCACGCATTTCAGGCCAACCATGTCCCAAGTGGTCCTCTGAGCTGATGGTGGCGCCCCTCGACAAACTCTCCCTTCTTTTTCCTGACATTGAAACCGAGTTTACCTTTAAAGGGATTTACAAACGGACAAAGAAGGGACGCGTCAAGAAACCCACAGACGACACGGTGACGTTTGGATGCCGGCGCCCCCAGGCGAGATCCACCAAGTCGAATGTAGCCAGGACGATGATGGATCTGACCAAATCGATTCGTCTTGAAGCAGAAAAGTTGGACAAGCATGCCACATCCAAGGGTGAAAAGGCAAAACGTGCACACCACGTTGCGAGTGGAGCGGCATTTGACGAAAAGGAGCCTCCTTCCTCCAAGGAACCCAAGGTTGCAGAAGGCACCAAGAATCTGACAAGGAAGGAGCTTGTGGGACTTGATTGGTTTCAAACCGAGATGTACCTAGCCCAAAATGCTTACAAGTAGGCTTGAGTCGAAATTGTGATTCTCAAGGAGTTCCAATAAAATAGTGCCATCCATAAAAATGAGTAGACGCGTCTCACGGGAAAAATCCCGTAAAAGCCATGGGACGGTAGAGGCCCACCAACAATTTTTTACACCCTCCGAAGTGGCAAAGGAGGTGGCAGATCTTGCCGTGAAGTATGGCCCCAAAAAGGGTGCCGTCTATCTGGAGTCTTGTGCGGGTGACGGAGCAATTTTGAGCCATTTGCCCAAGGGCCATCGGCGTGCCAATGAATTGGATCCAAAAATGTGCTGTGTTTTACGCAAGCGTTTCCCAGACACACCGATCCGTTGCCGTGACTTTTTAACCTATCGTACCAAGGTGGCCAAGGACAAACTTGTCGTTGTCACCAATCCACCTTATCGTGGAGGGTGGCGACAAGCTGCCGGAAAAGACATTATGTGGGCCATTATTGAACATGCCATGTCTCTTGCAGACACGGGTGTATTTCTTTTACCCGCCGGGGCACGGCGTATGTGTGCCACATCAAAACATCTCAAGGACCGTCACATTCATCTTGTTCACGAAAAAACATGGAAGGAGGGTGTTCCATTTCGTTATGGGGAGAGTGTCAAGCCCATCCGTGTTGTGATTCGCGTGTACAAGCGAAAAACCTCTCTGCGGCCCCTCTGTGAAATTCCCAAAATTGATCCCTCCACCTTTCACATCCTTCCTCGCCATGAGATGTCCAAGGCCAACCTCTACATGCTCAATTGGGGATCGGTTGCTACAATTGGCCAGTTGTTTACGGGGCGTGACCTAAAGAGTGCACGCAAACGTTTCAAGAGGCCGGACCATGCCGTCCCCTTCAAGGCGACAGGTAAAAACCTCGCCTCTTTAATGACCTTGTTGACCAAACGACGCCCCATCATCCAAGCCTACGCTTCCCGTATAGCATCGGGGAATAATCCCTACCTGGCACGCTCTGAACTTTTAGCGATTCTAGACTTGGGTCAAGGTGTCAAGAAACTCTATGATTGAAAAAAAAAAATAAAAAAAAACGATTATCGATCGAAAAGAAGGCATAAAGGAAATAACCAAGGCGCAGAGCGAGCTTGGTTCTTGAAATCACAACATCTGCCGGGTCTTCTGCTTGGTCTTTCCTTTTCATAGACCCTAATGAGGAAAGAAGTAAAAAAATGAATATAATTTCCATTCCGCGTCACAACTTCTCATGAATCCTCTCCGTCTTTTGCTTCGCCACGGTCAGCGGGACTACATTGGAGAGAAGGGTGTCTCCCAAGCATCTCACATGCTCCAAGCAGCCCTGCTTGCTGAGGAGGAGACGGGGGACCCTTACGACATTGCCGCTGCCCTGCTGCACGACATTGGCCATCTTCTCGTCTTTGAGACGGGGGACGAGCTGGAAACCATGGGAGGCTACGGCATCGCCCACCACGAAGACTTGGGGGGCAGATTACCTCAGGGATGAGGGGTTTCCCCCCGAGGTCTACGAAGCCGTGCGTCTTCACGTGGCAGCCAAACGCTACTTGTGTACGACGACTCCCTCCTACCTCTCGCTTCTTTCTGACGCTTCCCTCTACACTTTTCACGCCCAAGGCGGCAAAATGACACCGGCCGAAGTGGAAGCCTTCCGCTCCTCTCCCCACCACGAACGTGCCTTGCGCCTCCGCCACTGGGACGACAGGGCGAAACTTCCACACTGGTGGAAACCCAAAAAGACGGTCGAGGCCTTTACCCCGCTTCTTACCTCCCTATGCGTCGAATAGGTATCGAATAAATCATGTTTATTTGTCAAAACCCTTCTCATGCAACGAAGCTTTACACCCCTTCGTGATGTTCGCCAAGTGATTACCCAATTACCACCAGATGAATTTATTATTGTCGTGATTGCCTCGCGCACATGCAAGTCATGCGATCAGCAACATACCGAATTGCTCAAGATGCGGTCTTTTGATCCAGCCTTGAAGTTTTACCATGTGGATGCCAATGAGTGGAACCATACCCTTCCCGACTACGCCGTCAACCGGGTGCCAGTCGTCTACAAGGCAGACCCCGTGGATGGAATGGTTGTCATGACCAACGGCTTGATGACCCTTGAGCAATTACAACAAGCCTTGTTTGGAGGATCCCTTCCCCCTCCGCGCATTTAAATAAATATCATCACTCCTTGGTCTCCTCTTCACCCCCTCCGCGTTTTCCATCGAAAGACACCAACCACTGACGGCGACGTTTCCAGATTCGACCAGCCCGGTGTTTGGTGCGTAAGATGGTCAAGAGGCCTTCTCTCGAGGGAGCATCGATCCATCCGGCGCCTGACGGTGCAAAAAAGAGTCTTTCTCCTCCCACACCACGTGCACGTTCGCGTGCAATGTAGCTTCGGGAGCCGTCTTCATGGGTGCGACGCATAATCGAATAACGGGCAATGTCGGCCATTGGGATGTTTATTCACTCTTTAAATGTTTGTGTTGGATGGACATGAACGTGACTTGAATTTCCTAGACGAAAAAGAAAGAATAAAACACATCCAAAAAAAAATAATGCTCTCTACACCCTTCCTTGGCAAGACCCTTCCCACCCCCATGATGAATGCCGCAGGCGTCTTGGACACGACGGAGGAGGAGTTGAGGGCCCTCGACGCAACATCCCGCCTTTCCGTCACGGTCTCCAAGTCTACCACCTTGGAGCCCAGAGAGGGGAATCCCCATCCACGCTACCATGAGGACGCCCTTTGTTCGGTGAATTCCACCGGCTTGGCCAACAAGGGCTATTTATTTTACGATGCCATTGCACCATCCCTCACCAAGCCCTACATTGTTTCGGTAGCATCTCTCGGCTCCCTTGATGACATGAAGACTGTCGTCGACCATCTGGCCAAGAATCCGGCCATCCTTGCCATTGAAATCAATTTGTCCTGCCCAAACATTGTGGGCAAGTCACAGCCGGCGTATGATTTTGAGAGGCTTGACCACTACCTCAAGGTTTTGACGGAGGATATCGTCAAGCCATGGGGGATCAAGTTGCCACCCTACTTTGACATGGTTCATTTTGAAGCCGTCGCAAAGATTCTTCAAGTCTATAAGCCTCACTACCTGGCCTGCATCAACTCGGTGCCCCTTGCTCTACACATTGATCCTGTCAAGGAAGCCTACTCCATTGTACCGAACAAGGGACGTGGCGGCTTGGGTGGCGCATCCATCCGGCAAATTTCTCTTGCCAATGTCCAGACCTTCCGCCTCTTGATGCCTCCCACAACGGTGATTGTTGGGTGTGGCGGCATCACGTCAGGATCTGATCTTTTGGAGCACATCTTGGCTGGAGCCAACCTTGTGCAAATTGGGACCCAACTCTTACGCGAAGGTCCGGAAGAAGCATCAAGGCGCATTGCTCAAGAACTTCAAGATCTTTTAGAATCCAAGGGCTACAAGACCTTGGATGAGGTAGTTCCTCTATGTTTGAGGGGGTGATGCCTGGGGTCATAATCCACTAAGTTCATAATCCACTAAGTTCATAATCCACTAAGTTCATGGTCCACTAAGTTCATGGTCCACTTTCATACGAATAATAAAATGAACCTCGGGGATTTAAAAACTGGTGATCTTCTTCTTTTTAACCACAAGGCAGAATGGTCCTTTATGGGTATCCTGACTTCCCTTATCAAGTTTGGTACCCATTCTGACTATTCTCACATTGCCATGGTTTTGCGTGATCCGACCTGGTTGGATCCAGCCCTGAAGGGTCTCTACGTGTGGGAGTCGTCCTTCAATGGGACACCCGATCCCCAAGACGGTAAGGTCAAGCTCGGTGTCCAAGTGACACCCCTCGCAGAGCTCATGGCCGCCTACCCCCAACACATCTACGTCAGGCGCCCTACCTGGCCCTCGTCGACGGATACCCCCTTCACTCCGTCCACCCTCCGTACCATCCACCGTGTCGTCTATGACAAACCCTACGACTTGGTCCCGAAGGATTGGGTGGATGCCCTCTTGCGAAAGGACCCAGACCCCCAAGTCGTGTCACGCTTTTGGTGTTCAGCCCTCGTCGGGTACATCTACACCATTACAGGCATTCTCGCACCAACAACGGACTGGACCATCCTGCGTCCCTCTGATTTCTCCCTAGACGGCCAATCCCTCGTCTTTCAGGGAGGGTTTGGTCTAGAAGCTGCAGAGTACCTCTTGGAGACCAAATGATGAGTGGCTTTGTTATGTGGTCAAGCGTGTAAGATTCCTTTTAGTCTAGAAATACAAGTAAAATAGCCATGTTACAAAATTTGTAGGTGATTAGACACCTATGGTGTCTGGCAGCAAAGCTGTCAAATCAAATAAATATCCTTCTTTTTCCTTCATCCCAATAAATAGGCCTCTTTCATGTTGCGTTGGTTTGTCATGACTCTCACCATGGCAGCCATTCAAGGTATGATGACTGCCTCACCTGGAAACGAATTAAAAGGCGCCGAAAAAGGATTGACACGTCTGGGCAGCGCTGTCGCCCAAGGATTAAAATTCATTATTGGTCAAAAGTGATTGTGGGGGGAGAGACCCGCGATGCGCTCAGTTTTTATTTTCATCTTCACTTTATCTTGGAAAAGCAATTCCCTATGGCTTCCCAAATGTCTTCATCCCAGACCGGGACGCCTACACCCGTCGTAGATGCCAAGTCGCATTCAGCTACTCATCCCTCCACTCATCACCTCCCTCTGCGAGAAGCCCTTATAGCGGCAACCCACCAAACGCCTCCCTTTTCGATGCGAGGCAAGTGTAAATTGGCCAAGGTTGTAGACGTGCTCCGTGAAGACACCCTGACAGCCATTATGCCTTGTGACGGGGTTCTCACCCAATTTCTGATCAAATTGAAAGGTATTGGTTGCTGGCCCGACGTCGCAGAAATGCGTGGCCAAAAGATCAAATCCATGCAACAGCTTGCAACTCTGACAGTGAACAAGATTTGCTCAATCAAATGTTATTTTCATACCCTCAACAATGAACTGGTATGCTCGCTTCGCCTTGAAGATGGAAGTGACATTGGCCTCTACATGCTTGAAAGAGGCTTGGCACCTCCCTTTAGCCAAACATCCGACATGGTCTACCGTCCCTTGGTGAGCCACCCCCCTCCTATGCACTCTACACAATTACCTGCTGCATCCACACATCTTCCAGGCAGGCCTCCTGCCACCCAGCCTCACTATCCTCATCAACCTCGAGGTCCTCTACCACCCCGGGCCTGAGCAGGCCATCAACAATCCCGTCAATCCAGGCACCATTGTGACGGTTGCGCAAGCGGCTCATCGTTTCATAGACCTTCTTGTCGGATAAAACTCCAGAACTGACCATAACTTCAACCGTTTCCACATAGGCTTGGTTAATAAAATAGGCTAAAATATCAACCATCATACCTTCAAACATGTAAATCTCAAAGGACGAAGGACACGGGCCAAGACATATGCGTCGGAGAACCAAAAACTCCCATTCGCGTCCCGGTTGGGTTTGAGCAAGGAGGTTGCGAAATGGATGGATTAAATCGTTAATCGTGTAGAGGTGCATCAAGCAGCGCGAAGAGGCAGTCGCGACGGAAGCCCATGCTTCTGCCTTGGCCTTGTCCGTTGTCAGTCCAGATTCGAGGGTGGGTGCTGCCAAGGGGTCACGTGGATCCAACTGGCTCGTGGCAGGATCAGGTTTACCCCATTCCCTACCCTCTTCCACAACATTCCACCAATTGATGACAGCCAGGTCATTGTAGAGAAACGAGTCTAGGACTTGCATCCCCGAATCTGGTAAACATTCGCGGTGAGGCGAGTCTCGCAGCCAAAGGCGCAAACACCTGCGTTTCATAGGCGTGTCATAGCGTAAATTAAGTACCGTCTCGGGACCGAGATCCAAATAGGCCTTGAGATAGGGGCCGTCCTTTACATCTTCTAAAATGTTCACCCACTGTTGAGGTTCCAAGGCATACATCTTGATCGTGGTCCACAAGTCATTGGGAAAGAAGTAAGAGGGCATTTTTGAGTGTGGTCTTCAGTTTCAAACGACCAAAATTATAGAGAATATTTATTCTTTTGGCGGTCGTTTACGTTTAAAACAAAGCTCTCCACACACCCAGCGACCCTTCTTGGACAAAAACATCGGGGAATCACAATCTGACCGTGGACAAATTTTCAAGTCGTCTACCGACCCAAGGGCAGCCTCTACCTCATCAACCCTCTCTAAGGTCCGCGCCACAATGTCACGAAGCTTGCCACGCCGAAACACCCGGATCGTCTTGACGAGGGGACACATGGATCCCTTGGTAGACTCGTAAATACCCACCACTCGAATCGCATCCGTGTCTTTTGCACGACACTCGTGAAATTCAATCGTAGTGTAAACCGTCACGTAGAGGTGAGGCTTCACTGGCTTGAGGTAGACGCACTCTCTTGAATGAAATTCCTTGTGGAAGGAATGCTTGACAAATCCGTGGCCAAAAAGTCCGTCGCGCAGTGCATAGGCCAGAGCGTAGCGATGCATTTCAATGGTCGGGTCATAGACGACGGAAGTTGACAATTTTCCGGAGGCATTATACAATTCACGGGACATTTCTCTTGATTTGCTTCTAGAGTGATGTTGTTGATGTCTTCGTTTGACAGACGACATGTTTAGTTTTATTCTTTTTCGAGAGGTTAGGATCGAGGAAAAACTTGTCCTCGACACAAACCCCATTAATTCTCACCTCCTCCTTCACCCTCCTTTGAGATGAAGGCGGGTTCATTCCCAGGCTCTTCTCCACCACCGGCGTCGACCCTCGTCTCCTCACCACCGGCGTCGACCCTCGTCTCCTCACCACCGGCGTCGACCCTCGTCTCCTCACCACCGGCGTCGACCCTCGTCTCCTCACCACCGGCGTCGACCCGTGTCTCCTCACCACCGGCGTCGACCCTCGTCTCCTCACCACCGGCGTCGACCCGTGTCTCCTCACCACCACCATCTTTCACCTCCTCCCCTTCGTCTGCGCCAATGAGCTCTTGACAAATTCCCCAAATCTTTGTGATTTGGTTGGCCAAGAGCTTGTAGGTGGCATCGGGAACCAAGTAGGGTTGAGAAGCAGAGTCCCAACAGGCTCCTCGTCCCTGCATCTTGGCGATAGACCTTGGATGCTGTCCAGGAAACAAGCAGTCCATCCATGCATCTGGCTCAAGATCATAGGCCCCTTGGATGGTTTGGATTGTTGCGAAACTAAAACGGTAATGCATTTCTCGAAAGGTCAATGAATGGTGGATCAGGGCCAAGGCATCTGCCATGACCAAGGGTGACGCGTCTGCAAGGTCCACCACCCAGCCTTCATCCGACCCCGACAGTTTGGAATAGGACACAATTGCAAGATGAGCACCTTCACCAATCAATGCCTTTAAGCCACCAATAACATCACTCTCTGTATAAAATGTGAGTCGGGCACCCACCCTCATCCCCAAGTTGGTATCGCACCGGGCAAGAGCCGAGCGAAGGATGGCCCTGCCATTGGTTGGGGCCGGGACCATCTCTCCCTTCTTCACCACTTGCATGGCTTCTGCAATGACAACCCTAGAGCGTGTCACAAAGTGTGTGGGCACCAGCAGGGTTTGAAAGTGGACGTCGTCCGTAGCTTCCACGGGAGGTTGAATAAACCCACCTTCTTCATTCAAGCTTGCCACCACGTAGGTCACATTCCCTTGGCCGTCAAGGTAGGTCAAGGTAGACATCTTTATGGAAGGCAAGGCAGAGGCTTATGTCGCCTTTGAACCTATTTGCAAATCAATTTTAGAGATCTTCTTCTGACGACCAATCATTGTCCAAGGCATCATCATCTAAATGACCTCCACCTTGTCTCCATCGCCCTCCTAACAAGGTTTCATTCATGGCGAGGCCACTTGCCGCTCTTCCACTGACAGCCGTCCCAGCCACTTGACAGGGATAGGCCTCATAAAGTTGACGGAGGTAAGAGGAAAAGGCTTTGCCCTTTGATTTGGCCAGGGCACAATAGGAATCACAAGAGGGAGAAATGGTTTCACATTCTTTTGCAGTCACACGTGTGGAAGGTGAAACTGACTTAATTTCGGTACACACCGTGTTGGGCTGAATGTCATAATGAACACGTCCGTGACCATCACGCACATAAGATTCAAGACTAATAGAAGACATGTTTATTTCAGATAACGATAGACGTTCGAAGTAGGTAGGGGTTTTGTGGCTTTTGAACGTCCACGTTTTCTCCCTCGAGATTTCGAACGTGAGGTTGACCTTGAGCGTCGCCTCACATGAGAATGAACCGAGTAGGACTTGTCATTGTAGTAGCGTTTGGACTGGACTTTGGCCTTTTCAATGCGTGTCCGCACATACCATTCAACTCCTCTTTGGATCATCGCGAGGGCTTCAAGTCCCCATCGAAGGCGCAGCGAATTAATCTTAAGCATAATGTCTCCCAGGGATCGCACTGCACGGTTGAATGACGACTTGGGAAGGATGGTTCGCATCGCCGTCTTGGCTTGTAGGACAGGTTTCGGAATTTTTCCGTCATAGATGGTTTCGAGAGCAAACAAGATGTCATTGGGTTGGATTGTCCTCCCTTCACCTTTTGGGTTTTTCGATTTTGATTGAGTGGGTCGTGAGGATGACTTGTAGGGCAGTGCCACATACTTGACAATCGCCTTGACAAAGGTTTGAATCACTGTGCCCAAAAGCTGGGCAAGAGCCGCAACATTCTCTTCTGATGGTTCAACGCGCGATGCCACTAACCACTCATTCAGTTTGGTCTCATAAAAGGGTAATTCAAAAGGCATCCTGGTTTATCCCAAGAAGACAATTTTTTTTCAAGGAATCAAGCGACAAAATAACATTTTCAACACCCCGGTTCTGTTGGGCTACGCCCAGCCAAATCAGACAATTTCCACCATGATTTTACCAGAATAGTGGTGCCCCATAGGCAGTGTCTCCTGGAGGAAATAGTGCAGGTTGGGTGCCGCCCTTTGTTTTCGCATGGATGGCGCGCCAAGATCTCGCCAGATAGGTTGTAATAAAGGTGGTTGACAAGACGGCCATGGCCAAAGTCTTTGCATTGGAGGCCAGGCGCTCTGCAATCTCATCATGTGACCATACCCATTCAAGTGCGTCCTCGAGGTCCCCGAGGCGACAAGCAATGTGATTGTAGTGGTGACTTTCTTCTTTTGACTCGCACCTTGATGAATCCAAATCCTCTTGCCAAGGATAGGCTGCCAAGAACTGGGTCAACCAAGAGTCGTGGCCTGGAGGCAGGAGAGACGGGTCGTCCGGCAAGAGGCGCAACATGAGGGAACCAGACTTGAGGACGAGGCCTAGACGGTTAGCGGCGGCATGGCCGTCCACATAAATTAGCACCTTGTGGCTGCATTGATCCTTAAAGGTCATGTAGGGTGAAAGTTCAAAGGGCATCTTGGAAGGGTCCAAGAACCGAATGAAACCATTGGACACCTTGTCCCGTATCGCCCACTTGACAATTCCAGCATCAAGTCGGGGAAGAGTCTTGGCAGCCAAGGCGAGACGGAGGTTGGTTGCCAGGTCAACGCCTGCCCCCGTCGCCGATCCACGAAAGACGGCCATGGGTTTTCGATCTCCCCATGGGAGCCCCGTCGCGTCTTTGACGACGTGTCGCATTCTGCCTTCAAAGCCATAAGGTGGAAAAATATCCCCCGTTGCGACTTCCCAATCCTCAGAGGTTGGGGCGACCAAGTCGCTAAAGGCCTTTCCAGAATAGAACCCCATGACGGGGGCATAGGCTGGAGCGGTCAAGACGGGAGAGCCCTTGGGGTCAAGAGGGCAGGGAGACTGGCGGTCGTGTCTCAAGACGGGATTGTCTCGCTTGTTGAAGAAAAATTCAACGTCGGGAATATCGTGGGTTTCGCAAGTGGCTTGAAACATGTCTCGGAGCTGTGGCAAAAAGGCGTCCCCCCATCCATTCGGAGGTGCGACATTGCAAATGACTGCCCCGTTGGACCACCACTTGGAAGGATCTTCAATAAGATCTTCTGGCCATCTGAGCCATTTGTTTTTGGCATCAAGGTAGGCCCGGTGGGACACGGCAGTCTTGCCGTCGAGAGAAAATTTCAAGGTCCCAGCTTCTTTCCACTTGTTGGTAAAGTCGGGATTGACAAAGGGAATAAAGAGGGCCAGCCGTCCCGCCGTAATCTTGACAAAAATCCCACAACGTCCACGATTGTAGAGGTAGGACCAAGTTCTCAGGGTGGCCTCAAAGGCATAAAGGGGTGAAAGGGCCTTATACAGGGGAAAGGAAAGACGCTTGGCAAAGGACGGCTCAGGTGGCACTTCGTCACACCGTAAATATTGGATTCGACGGCGAAGGCCATTGAGTGCCGGGAAAACATGGTCACAGAGTTGGGCCTTGCCAACCACCACCGAGACGTACTGACAATAGGGCCTCCCAAGAGGATTGGATGCCAAATGGCGTGTGTCAGCAGCATGAAGCTTGCAATCTCGTTGGCTGCGAAATTTAGGAATCTTATCTTTGGTCCCGAGATGGCGCCATGGCGCTGTGTCTATATCTTGAGTCTCTGCCATTCCAAGGGGCGCTCGGGAGATGGTGATTTAATCGTGTGGTTTTTAGAGGTCTAGCCAAATGAATATATACTTGAAATTTTTTTTTTGTATTGAAACTCCAATCCCATACCAATTGAGGCACAAATCGACCACCTGCTACATTTTATTTTCTCTTCTCATCATGGACATGCATCTGACGATTGATGACTCACCACCCTTGCGACCGCAAGGGGCATCCTTTTCCCAGCGGAACAAATCCCGCCACGTAACCGACACGGACTCGTTTTATGCAGAGCTCTATCTCTACTACCACTCCAAGGGCTTGGCCAATTTCGTCGCCAAACGATGCATCTCCTTGGCTACGACAACCTTTATCGTCTTCTTTTGCTCCTTTGTCTTTTCCTTTGTCAAGTGGCATGACCTCCTGACCTGTCCCGACCATACCCACGACGTCTACCACACGGGGACCGTCACCAATGGGACAGAAGTTGTCCAGTGCGGCCCCCTTTCCTCCTACATCAACTGGCACGCTTGGAAATCACCCGACGGGTGGCATGTCATGGTGATTGGTAACCTTGTCATCATGTGCCTCTATTGGTTGTGGGGTCTCTTGTCCACCATTCCATTGGTATGGTCCGCAGCACGTGTGCACAACTATTTGAAGAACGAACTAAAAATTTCTACCCGTCGCTTGCAGACCATGGAGTGGGAGGATCTTTTGAATGTCCACGGGGCCTACCAGCAACTTGGCCCCCTCCGAGGAATGACTTGCCTTGGTGAACACTTGATTCCTCCTCCAAGAGAACCCTCAATCATTGACGATCCCGAAGCGCGTCGCGGTTCAGTCCAGGCTCGAGTCAAGCAATGGCATGCCCGCATTGCCGCACGTATCATGCGGCGCGACAACTACATGATTGCAATTGTGAGAGAAAGGGTCATTCCTGTGTCTATTTGTGGTTACAAGCTGCCCTTTTCCCAATCACTCTACTGGCTCGTCCAAGCCATTATTTCTGGGACTCCCCCCGACAAGATCCGTGCCAAACAGATCCGGCGCTCCTCCATTTCCTTGGGCATTTTTTCTCTTCTTCTCCTACCCTTTGCCTTTATCTTTCTCTTGACCTTCTTTTTGATCAAGCACGCGGAAGACTTCCATGTCCACCGTGATTACCTTGGCCCACGGACGTGGACCCTCTATGCGCGCACCCTCTTTCGTCGATACAATGAGCTCCCCCATGCCTTTCAAAACCGCCTTGTAGGGTCTTACAAACCCGCCACCGAGTACATTCGCCAGTTTTACCTTCCCGTTGAACACACGATTGCCCAGTTTTTCTCCTTTGTTTTTTCGGCCCTTTTGACCGTCATGGCATTTGTCGCCCTCTTTGACGAGTCCATCATGCTTCACGTCACCATTGGTTCACGTAACCTCTTGTTTTACTTGGCATTATTCTCGTTTGGCATTGCGGCAGCCCACTACTTTATTCCAGATCCCACCATCCTCCCCTACAAACCCGTAGAAAAGATGGAGCTCCTCCAAAAGCACATTCGTCATTGCCCCGACGAGTGGAGAGATCGATTTGAGACGTTTGATGTACGTGACAAGGTGATGGGCCTCTACCAGCTGCGTATCAAGGAATTCTTTTACGAGATTATTTCGGCCATCTTTCTCCCAGTCATCCTCTTGTGGATCATTCCTGTCCGGGCAGATGCTATTTCAAGATTTTTGAGGACCCATACGCTTGACGACGGGGAGGGCCAAACAATGTTGTCCTCTTCCATGGATTGGGATGAATTGAAAGAATAACAAATTTGATTCAATTGGCCTTTTAGGCCAATCAACCAGAGTATTTTATGCTTGAACCACTTTCCATTTCCTCTCTTCATCCTCACCTCTTTCCACTCCAAGGGAAAAACCAAGCACCATGGCCTCTCACCCCGTCCACCCCTTCAAGCAAGCGGCCTCTACCCTGGCATCCGACCCCATCATTTCCAACGTGAAGCACACTGCTGCACCCGACGGTCGTCACCGTCTCGACATTGACCTTGGCTTTATCACGAGCGACTTCGTCGAGCAAAAGATGGTGCTCACCCTTGTCTGCGGCGCATCCAAACCCGGTGAGCCACTCGTCTTGGAGCCACTAATGTGCAGTGGTTCCATGGAAAGCCGCATCGGCCCCTTCATTGCAACATTTTTTGCCGAGTCGAACGGCAAGGCTTCCTTGGCAGGTCGGCTGAGGGCTGCCGCCATTGAGACGGAACGCTTTGCGCGATGCGTTGCCAAGGCAGAGATGCGGAAGAAGGAGCGCGACCGTGTCCTCTTTCGAGCCCACCCTGACCGTGTCAATTTTTTCCGCTCCTACATGACGTTCACCACGGAGATGGTGCACATCTCGGCCACGGAGGAAGAGCAGGCCATTTGGCGCGCGGCTGTCGGTATGGTCTTGGACGACGCCGAGCGTGGCATCATGGACGACCTTGAGAAGCAGGTTGAGGCCATGGAGGAGAAGCGTCTCAAGGATGAAGAGGCCAACCCCTCTGTCGCCATTCCCGTCTCCGAGGAGATACCTTTGGACGAGATTCTCTTCTTTGAGGAGGTCAATGCGGTGCAGGTCTTGAAAGACATCGAGACCTTCCTGACGCCCATTCTCGTGGCGAGACCCTCTCAGGTCATTGGCTACTTTGCCGACCTCTCGACCGACACCTCTCCTCTTGCCTGGCACACCTGGTCTGTCTTGGCAGAGACGATTGAGGGTCTGATGGCCGACACTTACCCCGTGGCGTGGGAAGAGTTTGGGGAGACGGGAGACGAGCAGTACTGATTGTGTGTTGTGTGCCTTAACTGCCTAAGCTTGAGGCTTGACAATTAAAATTTTCATCTCTTTATTTCGTTATAGCATCGATGCTTTTTCGCATAAAAAGAAACTTGTTCTCCTTCTCCATGACCATGTCATCACACAAACATGTCTCGATCACGTTAATCTTTGAAAATCCCATGCTCAAGCTGTGGAGACCAAGAAAATGCCGACTTGACTTACAAGTGTTGTCTTTGCTCCAAGGTCAAGACGACTTGTTATCACTGCAATAGTGTATATTGGGGTGGTACGGAGTATGGAGACATTGATATCTGTGGCTACTGCGTAGACTTGGTGGGTGGCCACAAGGCCCTCTATACCCTCATCGACATTGAAGATGAAGGTAAAGCCAAGGCGGCGATAGGCATATTGGCTCCTCTTGTAAAGAAGATTGTCAAATAAAAATTCCTTTATTTTTAACTTCTCGCGAAGAAACGGCTCATTGAGGCATGAATCTGGTGTTGAATCTCAGTGGTCGGGGTGAATGCATCCCACATGCCAGGAGCCGCATCAACGCCTTCAAGAATTTCGTCCATGGTTGGACCTTCTTCGTCCTCGTCCGCACTTCCTTCCTCATCCGAACTTCCTTCCAGTGCTGCATGCCTAGACGCCTCTCCCTTGGCTGTGAGCCACTCCACGATTTCCGTTCCTGTCTGTCCACGATGAAGTCGTCCGAGTACCTCTTGATAATCCTCCATGACGCCACTATAGGCCTCAAGATTAAACCCATCGGGGAGCGGCTCCTCGTGAATGACGCAGTAGAGGATTTGCTCAAGGTCAACACCCACTCCTTGTAACAATTGGTAGCGGATGCAATTGCCAAGAATTTCTCGTTCCTTTTCAGGTGTCATGGTGAGACCCATCTGGTCGTAGCGAAACACGCGGTAAGCAAGAAATACAGCAGTCGCTTCCTGAACAAGAAAATTGTTGATACACATGATCATGGCTTTGGTTTCGGGATTCACGGTAGCGGCATCTGTCAATGATCCAGCACCTGAGCGCAATTGACTTGGAATTCCACTAGACATTTTTTTCTAAGGTTGACTAAATTTTCCTCCCCCAATCAAATGCAATTTCGGAACGAAATCCGTTGAAATTTATTTTTTGATTTGCGTTTGAACCCGCCACACTGCCATTGTTCCCTCTCAGCAAACATGTATCGTCAAGAGGCTTTGCCAGATGATATGCTCATTAAACTCAACCCCAAAACACGCGGCCAAAGCAAAAGTTTGGCCAAGGTTCTTGACCCTGCATGGGGCACCTTTGAGTCAAAGGACGCCATGCGTAAAGCCATTGCGGCGCGTAAAAAACGGAAGCGTATGCGATGGGAAAAACCCATTTATGAAACCCTCAAGCATTCTCAACACACTAAAGATCAACTCGAACAATCGAATCCTAAATTTTTTTCTTGTGGTCAATTTTGGGGACCCCTCACGATTCCTGAAAAGCACATTGGTCTCCTGCGCTCATCTGTATTGAACTATTTCACGCCGCAAATTCTCAAGACCCAGGTGATTCCCTTTGTGACACGTTCAGATGAAATTCCACTCCGCCTCCTCGGTTGGCTTGTTGTCAATTACGTCAAGGAATTCCCTGTAGTGTACGTATGGAACGGTATGAGCGGAAAAGAAAAGGCTCGCCAGGTCAATGTCCTCCAAGGCTACAATGAATTGATGAAGCGCTACCACCGTCGGCATTTTGATCCCTTTCGCCGCAAGCACCGCATCTTTTTTGAAGTAGAGGGAGATGTCTATGAAACGACGATTGGTCAACTCCTTTTCCTCCAATGGGCGTTTGTGGATGGTGTTGTGGATTATGCGCGCAAGCACGCCAAGGCGATTGAGACCCACATGAATATTTACAATGAAGCCAAGGCCTTGGAAAAGGAAGAGGATAAGCGCAAGGGTGTGCGCCATCGACGCTCCGAGTTTGTCAAGACAAAGCGGCGCCAAATGGCTTTTATGCGGTTTGACTTGCTGGAACATGACTCTGATTTTGATTCGTCGGATGATAAAGGAGAACCTCCCGAGGATGGAGACGTAAAGGGCGGTGATGAAGTAGAGGCTGGAACTCCTCGTGAGTCGGGTGAGAATGTTGCGACTGGTGAAAAAGAATCTCTAGTTAAGGAACCAGGTGATGATGAATCTGGTTTCCATTCAATTGACCACGAGTCTGACGATTCGACTTGAATGATAATTTTCAAGCATAAAATGCTGTGGTTGATTGGCCTAAAGGCCAATTGTATCAAGGGAAAATCTCTATGGTCCTCAAAACTGAATCCAAAAAGGAAGAATGGGGTGTTCCATCAAAACCACCCAATTCAACCAACACAATAAAAATGCTTTGGACACTTGGTGCAGTCTACACCCTCGCTTGGCTCTCTGCCCCGTGGATTGTCACGGGACTCACTCTATCTTTAGGTTCGGCAGTCATCAAGACTGGTTCTTCTGCTATTTATCACGCGGGAAAGGGCACCTACTACCTCATGACCGGATCTTCCGGCTACCTGGCCGACTCTGCCACATCAAAGGACGATGCTTGGGTGGTCCTCGACAATCCAGCCGCTATTTCCGATCCGCGCTATGTGTCAATGATGCAAGGTGTCCCCTCGAACCGATCGCGCTTGAAACGTCACTTGTCTATATAATAATAAATGAAACCTTTAATTCGTGGCTTTACTGCAACTACAATCACCAAGGCATTTATTTTGAATGGCATCTCAATGGCTCTCGTGACAGGTTTGACCGTCTCATTGACTATGGTCATTGATGATGTGTGGGCCAAACATCAAGCAAAGATTCATCCAAAGAAAAAATCTACAGATTTAAGGATGCCGCCAGGAGTCAAGATTGGGGTGTCAATTGGTATTGCCTTGGTTTCTGCTCTTGTAGTTTATGGATTCATGTGGCTGATCTTGGGTTACGGCAGAGGAATGCTGGCGTCTCCTGTCGAATCGACCCATCCTGAACCAAATTGAAAGATGGCCAAGCGCAAGGCAAAGGAGATGGAGGCTCTTTTGCTGGAACTTCCGCCATGTCGCCTCCAGTCTCCTCTGGAGTGCCAGACTCTCGAGACGGCTCGCCACGTTTTGAGTGTCCTCTATAACCCGGAAGTCTGCCAGAAGATTGTCAAGGCCAATCTGGTGGGTACCTTGACGGCTTTTGCCAAGTGTGTCAAGAAGTTGATGGAGGTTTGCATCAGTCGCCACATCGTTGTCCTCTACAAGCTGGCTGGTGGTCGTTATTGGCACGCGTCCTACAAGACCAAGTTTCAGAACATTTAAAATTTATTCATTCAGTCGAACCACAACACACACACAACTTACACAAAATGCCCTTGCGCCAGTACACATTTTCAACCAAGGATTTTTGTTACTACACCGGTATGGTCCATGTGACCCCAACCACCACCCAAGAGGAAGTCATTCGCATCACCAAGGATGCCTTGATGGCCGACCTCAAGAAATTGCAACTGACCTTCTTGGCAGAGCGCCTTGAAGCCCTCGAGCTCCATATGGCCCCCATCGCCGACGTCCTTAGCTCGGACGACGTCATTTGGCTTTGTGACCATCCATGTCACGGTACCTCTGCCTGACCCAAGCCAGACAGTCACATCCCATTAGATGAACGAAGGAAGCCCAAAGGCCTACGGGATAATCGGGGCTAGTTACATCATCGTGTTTCAGATTGTCATCCTCTGGGTTATTGTCTAAAAACACTACAATGGGAGGGGGGAGACTTGGAACTTCCATTTACCACTTTTTATTCAATTGGCCTAGGCCTGATCTAACAAAAACCCCTACACTTGGTCATCATCCTCTTCTGCCACATTTCTAGCCTGGTTAAAGCATAAAATTTCATAGCAATATTGGCATCGTTCTTCCCGCACGTCCTTCCACAAACATCCGGGTATCTTAACACGGGTCAGATCAGTGATGGAGATGGGAGGGGCAACGAGAAAGGTGGTCAGGAGAGATACAAGATCCTTTGGTAATCTTGTTTTTAATTCCTCATTCAACAAGGGTGTGATCCACTCTAAAGCATCGTGGACTTGGCGGTTGTGTAGACATACAGCATCTTCCTCACGGAGAGCTTGGCATTTACATGGACAAGGGCATGACCATTCAGATTTTCCTCCACAATAAGACACATTGGCCATGCTTTCTTCATACATGGCATTTTTAATCAGTTTCTACTTTGGCACCTTGAACCTCTACTAGGCATCTTCCAAAGGCCGCGGCGGGCCATTCATTACCAAGGCGGCTTTTTGTAACTGAGGCAGCCGTGACAAGATTGCCAGGGTCAACCCTAACTCTGGTGCTCGGTGCCTGAAATACATTCAGAATCTCCCTAACTTTGTCGCCAGTCTTGGCCATTGAGAGATAGCCGAAAAGGCATTGCACGTCAACATCCGAAACGTCCAATCCTTTCCTACTTGTTTCATTTTCTCTAGCTTGCTTCTTTAGAGCCTCAACTTCACACCTCATTTCTTCAATAAGAAGTTTGGCGCTTGAAAGTTCATCCCGCATCCCATGAGTTGCTTTGTCAACCAAGCTTTTGGTCTCGAGATGGCGTCTCTCCTTCTCACGTTTCTTGGAGAGAATTTGTCGTTTATGCTCTTCTCTTCTGGCCAATTCGGCTTGAACTTGTGCCGTTTTTGACAAGAGCTCTTGTCCCCCCCCCCCTATACTTGAGGTGTGAAATTTCCGACAAGATACTTGTCTAGGATCTACTACCTAGTCGAGGGGAAGACATGGAAATGAAACTAACGAGTGATGGAATTCAAACAGAGTTCCCAATTCAAGTAATTCATTTCTTTTCAGCTCATCACCAAGTCAAACGGCTTCTCACACGCGTCCCGCATTGCCCATGTGCCTTCCACCAACGGCTTGTGTTTGGCTTCGAGAATAGCAAAGGCTTCCTTTGAACGACGTTCCTTTTCTTCAGGTGCAACCTCGTCAAAGGTGATGCCGTAGGTACCAAAGTAGGTCTCCAAAACCCGGTAGTTGTCCGGAAAGAAAATGGACCAGACCATGTGTGGAAGTTGAGCAAGACGGTCCAAGTGCTCAATTCCAAAAAACGACACCGACTGAACAAAGAGTGTCGCACTGTCCAAGTCGGAGGACCGAACCACCAAGTCACGCTCAAAAGGCGAGTAGCCGTTGTCATCCATCCACTTACCCAACACCCTCTTCAGAGTGAATGACGGGTCTGTCGTTCCGCGGTAGATTGGAAGAGGGACTGAAGTCGAAAAGCGCGGGGCAATGCGCGAGTCCATGAAATCGTGAAAGGGAGCATGGTCAGTGGGAGTGGAGGTTGCTCGAAACTCCAGGTAGGCCTGGATCCGTTCAAGGTGGTCTTGCGGGATATCCACAGGGAGTGAGATCGAGTAGACCATCTCCCCGGTCACGGGTTGTTTCACACCTTCTTGGAGGGAGACACATTCTGCCACAAAAGGAGAGAGAACAACCGCGCTTGGATGAAGTTCAAAGGGAACCCTTGAAGGTGGAGCCTTTCCATCAAGGTCTTCAAAGGTGCACACAAGGCGGATGGGAGGCTCCGCGGCAGCACCAAGCGACGCGGCATCACCAAGCGAAGAAGTGGCGGTGTGTGGAATGGAAGCAGTAGTAGCCATCAAAACAATTGTGACTGAATCAGGTTTCATTTATAAAATTTAGAGTTGCTTCTTCAAGGGTTGCAGAATGTTCTCCTTGAATAACAACATTCACAACCCACAGACGTGTTTCACACATTTGGGTTTCACTTACTGTGGCTCTACCCGACATGAAATATCGGACGAGACCTAGGGCCCTCACCTTTCGTACACTTATGGCGTAGCCTGTAAGATTGGCCGGAGGCCATACCAACACAAATTTTATAAGGAATGACAGGGAATTTTATTCATGTACAAATTTTCACCCTCAATCCCTTGACTTGGCTGCAGTGGTTGACCGATGCTGTTGCGTCATCCATTGCAATTTCTGTTGTGGTATTTATTTAAGCTTTTCCAGCCATTTCCTGTAGATGTAGCCTGCAACGTCTTGGTAGGGTGTCAAGTGAACATGGCGGTAGGCCTTTTCTGCTACCTTGCGGTACATTTCTTCTTGGTCCCTTAAACGCACGGTTTCAAGGGGCAAACAATAATAAAATCCGTCTATTCGTGCCCAATCCATCGCAGCAATACACATTGCACATGGAAAGGCGGTCCCCACCAGAGTAAATCCAGCCAAGACGGTTCTTCTGAATTTTTTACATGCCTTGCGTATGGCTAGAATTTCGGCATGGGCACATGGATCACAATCCTGCTCAACCCGGTCTGGAGCTCCCACAAGTGGATGCATTCCCTGACTCACATAGGTCGCTTCTTGAGCTTCAGTCGGCACAATAACTGCAGCAAATGGTCGGTGGCCTTCGGCTACATTTTTCTTTGCAATGTTCATACACATATCAATTGCCTTTTCAATGACCGTCATCTTGGGTTTGGTTGGTTTTGTTTTGGCCTTTCCCGAGGAAGTCTTGGATTTTTTCGAAGCCTCTGCAGGAGGTGGGAGGGGAGGAACGGACGGAGCACCCCCTTGGTAACTATACATATTTTTTTGATCTTTCCTCAGCTTTCCATTCATCCTTTGGTAACAAATTGTTGAATCAACTGAACTCCTTACCACATTTACCAAAAAAGAATCCATGGCCACCCTTTCCAAGATTTTTTCATCCACATCTTCCTACGCCTACGATGACTTGATTCTCATGCCAGGCTACGTGACAGGCCCTCTCGACGACATTGATCTCCATTGCCGCCTTACACCTTCCATCACTCTCGCCCTTCCCATTGTATCCTCTCCGATGGACACGGTAACGTCTCCTGAACTCGCAATCGGCTTGGCTTTGGAAGGTGGCATTGGTATCATTCACGTCAACCAGACTATTGAGGAGGCAGTCGACATGGTACGCAAGGTCAAACGGTTCCACAATGGCATCATCCACGAGCCCGTCACCGTCAATGCGGGGTGGACCGTGGGTAAGGTGAAGGCTCTCCAGGAAGACCTTGGCTTTACAGGGTTCCCTGTGGTCAATGACGATGGTATAACAATCGGCATTGTTTCGCGCCGGGACATGGACTTTGCTGACGACGAGGATTGTATCTTTTCAGTGTGTGTCAAGGGAGAAGATATTATTTGTGGTAGCGTCGAAGAACCCTTTGAGGTCCTTGTCGACCGTATTAAGCGGCACAAGGTATCTCGCCTTCCGATTTTTGGAGAGCCGGGAATTCTCAAGGGCTTGATTTGCCGAAAGGACATTCGGGTGAGGACCAACCATCCCCATGCAACCATGGACGGCCAAAACCACCTTCGCGTGGGGGCGGCAGTCACTACACACCCAGGTGATCAGCTCCGTGTGACGGCTCTTGTAGAGGCAGGAGTCGACGTCTTGGTGATTGACTCGTCCAATGGCGCATCTTGCTACCAACTAGAGATGCTTCGGTGGATCCATTCAAACTACCCTTCTATGGAAGTCATTTGTGGTAATGTGGTAACTGTGGAGCAAGGGCGTCTCCTCCTAGATGCAGGTGCCGCTGCCTTGAGGGTTGGTATGGGCGTCGGCTCGATTTGCACAACTCAAGATGTCTGCGGGGTGGGGAGGGGCCAAGCCTCGGCAGTCTATCACCTTGCCAACCTTATCCGGACCACCTACCCTGAACGGGGTCTCATTGCCGACGGTGGTATCTCCTCTTCCGGAAAGATCATCAAGGCCTTTGCCTTGGGGGCCACCTGTGTCATGATGGGCTCCATGTTGGCCGGAACGGACGAAGCACCGGGAGATTATTTTGTCAAGGAAGGTGTTCGGGTGAAAACCTACCGTGGCATGGGCTCCATCGCTGCCCAACGCCACCAAGGATCCCGTGTTCGTTACTCGGGTTCTTCCCGCGTCCCGACATGCATTGTCGCCCAGGGTGTGTCTGGCACCGTCACCTCCAAGGGCCCCATTGCTGCTTATCTTGCCACTCTTGTCAAGGCAGTGAAGCATGGCCTCCAAAATTTGGGTGTCTCCACCCTCTCCACACTATCCCCTTCTTCCATCAGGGCCGAGGTGCGCACCCCCGCGTCGTGTCTTGAAGGAGGTGTCCATAATTTGTTTTCAATTGGAGCCGAAAACCCTTAAAGTCTATCGATTGCAATGGCCAAAATGAGTTGATACCCGCTACTGCCTTGCACCACGACGAGTTGACAGAACCGTCAGCATCTTGGGCTGTCAAGCATAGACCTTTCTTCCCATAAGAATCGCCAATATTGACACGGCACTTGTATATTTTATCGTGGGGCCAGTCTATATAGGTAACACTGTGAGTTTCAGGTGCGTGTCCCGTTGTGATGGGTTAGCGTCACTGTACATGTTCTGGATCTTGCTGGTCCTTTCGAATTCGCAAGGTAGAATTGGAGTTTCCAAAATTTAAGGATGAAAATCTATAAAATTATGAAAATACCACATTTAAAAAATGTCCTCGCAACCCCTCGTAGGATCTCACTTTGCAAGTCGAATGGAGGGCATGCAGAGCTACCTGACTCGCTTTGAAGAGGCTGCCATTATGGGGCACAGAGCCCATGAACTGGCGATTGGCAAGACGGAAATTTCAAAATCAGACCCCATGCTTCCCACTCCCGTCAAGGATGACATTGAACTTGCAGAGCGTGAGTTGATTGAGGGCAAGATTAACATGACCATCCGCCGTTACTACCCGGACAAATCCTATACAGACCATCCAGTTTCTTCTCTCAAGGTGCGTCCTCGTTGATTTGCACGTACAAAAGGGGCTTTATCTCTGATTTGTTTTACCGTCTTTCAAGGGGTGGGAAAATTTCTTTATCCTTGCCACAATAAATGGAGACACAGTCCTATGATCAGACAGCCTTGGCCCAGATGATTTCTATGGTCAAGGAACGAACCCCGTTTTCCTTTGTACGATTTGGTAAAAACGAAGCGTCTCTCTTAAATGCGGACCCTCAAAATGCGACGTCCCTCAAGGCAGCCATGGGAGTAGTGGAATCGCAGGCTGCCTTTCCCGTGAGTCCCTCGACCATGGTACGTATCATTGACAATGTCAAGGCAGCCTTTGAAAACGGTGACCTCTTGGGAATTTATGTCAATAGGGATGGCCAGAGATCAGTAGCTTCAGCTTTGAAGCGCGCCTATTACAAACTTCCCGTCAAGGCATGTCTCCTTACAAATTTTAATCTCAACCTCGACATTGTCCACAACCTTCATGCCTTTATCGGCGGTCACCGCTTTGTGACGGTTATTTCTTCTCGCAACATTGCCCCAATTCTGCATCGTCAGTATGGAATTTCAAATGTGCGCCATCTCAAAATCCCTGCCGACCATCGCTATCCCCAACTGAATGGGAGGTTTGAAGAAGAAATGATTGGGTGCCGCGTCTTTCCCGACGTTTACACCATGGTTGAACCTTACCTGGAGCCACGGTGCCCAGGTGAAGTGTTTTTGGTTGGCGGTGGCGTCTTTTTCAAGGATCTTTGCTGCCGCATCAAGACTCTTGGAGGAATTGCCATTGATATGGGGATAGGCCTCGACATTCTTGTGGGAAAAGATCCCCGACCCGAGGAGGCTACCGACTGCCCAGTCCCAATGGTCCCAAAACCTCATATCCCATCCCCTCTCCACGTCACCATTCGATCCACCAAGGCGGTCCGTCCTGGCACCGTCTCGATTGAATCCGTGACGTCCAAAGAGAAGGCCCAACGCACCATGTCCTTTTCAAATCTCTCCCTAGCCAAAGGAAAATCCTCAAGGGAACCCTCTTCAGCCTCGCAGGATCCGCCTTCTTCTGCCACAAAATCCGCCAAACGCGAGGCAGCGGATGACCGTGACGCAGCGGGCTTTGAACCTCTTAAACCTGCCATTGCCAAGAACTTGGATCAACCTGTGTCTTCCCTGCTAGAACCCGCCGTACTTCCGGCCCCGTCTAAACCCGCGAAAGAATCCAAGGCAGTCGCTGCAAAGGAAAAATTGGAACTTTCATCCGTCTACTCATTGACTCCCTTCAAGATTGAACCCAAGTCGACGATTTGTGTTTTTACAGCCGTCACGGCAGATTCAATGGATTCCCTGCGTGACGCCTTGGAGCCTGTGAATCCTGACGTCCTCAAGTGTGGAGGCGTGGAGTTTTTATGTTTCACCAACCTCAAGGAGTACAAGCCACCAAAGGGATGGAAGAAGGTGGTGGTCAACTTTGAGAATATTAAAAAGATAAAGGTGGGGGCTGCTCAAAAATGCCGTCTCTTGGCACGCTCCATCAAGATCATGCCCCAATGGTACTTTAACATCTATTCCTACTCGGTGACCATCTGGGCAGATGCCAATGTGGTGTGGACCCAGTCCCCCCACGAGTTTTACATGGCCGTCAAGGGGCAAGCCACGAGCGACAGGCCCTTGTTTTCGTCTTTTTACCACTGTGAACGTCAGTCCGTGGCGGAGGAAATTTCGTTTATTTGTGATAAACGACCTGAAGAGGTGCATAACCTGTGGGGTCTCTTTGAACGTTACCGGGAGGAGAAATTTGCGGATCGCTGTGGTCTATTTGAAACGTGTGTCATTACACGTGAACCCTCCACCGAAACGATTGCTCTGGGAGAAAAGTGGTGGACAACCATGGTCAAGTTTGCACTCCGTGACCAAATCATTCTCCCCTATGCGGTTTGGAAATTGGCAGACAAGGTATCCGTCGTGGGTCTTCGCTACAAGTGGCGTGCCGACTCTACTGCCCACAAATATCTGGATTGGGAAGTTGCACCGTGGGTCCAGCGTCAACCCCATTTGCCCATGAAATAAAAATACCACAATTGAAATTTTAATCCCCTTCTAATAAATGAGCGAAGAAAAGTCACTAATTTCAATTCACCCGCGGGCATATAACTTGATCAAGTCTGCGACCATTACCTCAGTCGCAGAAGGTCTAGTGGAGATTATCACCAACTCGGATGATTCCTACCAAGCCATGGACCCTTCCCCGCCGTCCTTTCCCATCCGAGTCGATGTATCCTACAAGGGATGTGTAGACACTGCAGGATGTGTATCCATCACGGACAATGCCAAAGGGATGTCTGGGACAAAGATGGAGCGTGTTCTGACGGTTGTTGGAGAAACGGTGGCGGAAGACTTTCAAAGAGGGTTCTTTTCACGTGGCGCCAAGGACGTGTCGGCCATTGGCAAGGTTGTCTTTGAATCGATTTGTATGGGAGGCTACTCGCGCCTTCATCTCTATCCCGATTCGACATTTGAATTTGTCACCAAAGACGAGCCTGCGACGCCTGCCCTCCGGAAAGCCTTGGGCATTCCGGAATGCGGCACTAGAGTGACCATGCACGTCCTTCACGCCATTGGTCTCCCCTCCTATGACTACTTTGTGACGACCTTCCCTAGAATCCTCCAACTCCGATCCATCTTTGCCTCTACAAAACATGAGGTCACCCTCTCCATCTCCAACCATGCCACCCAGCCCGACATCACCACAAGGATTCAGTACACCTTTCCGGAAGGAAAGCTCCTTGTAGATATGGTCTTTGAAGTTCCGCGCTACGCCGGGTCGTCTGTCCATTTTCAGATGTTCAAGGGGTCTTTTGAAGATGAAAACCCTCTCCTGGGGAAGGCCTACCAAGAGCATGGTTTCCTTGTGTCTTCTGGAATTTCAATCCATGACATTCTTTCCTTTGAAAAGGATTTCCGCAACGACCCAAACCTCAAGTACCTCTTTGGGTCTATTCATTCCGACACCATTAACGAACTCTTGCGCTCCTTTGACATTAGTGCCAATGACCCCAAGAATCCTTTTCTCATCATCAACCCGGACCGTGTTTCTGGTCTCAACCGCAAACACCCATTTATCATCCGTATGATGCGATTCATTGGGCCCAAGATCCGGGAAGTCCTTGCCCTTATGTCCCTGACCACCGAGGTGGAGACGGTGGACGTTTTGGACATGACTGCCTTTTCGTCCCTAGCAAAGTCTCTGGAACTGTCGTCTTCACGCATTTTGGACGGCACCGCGGTCAAGGTGGCCGTCAAACGTCCGACAGGCCAGTTCATTCGTAACCGCGACTTGACAGGCGAAGAGATGCCCAAGTTTTACCGTGTTCTTCGCGATTTTACGGTACAACTCCAGATGCCTCCTCAGGAGGAAGGTACACGTTTCGAGGAACCCCCTGCAGATCCAGAGGATCCGACTCCCCGTGCCCCACGCATGCGGCCCTTCTTTCCGACCATTACCATGGTGCCTACGGCAGCCCTGCGTGGCCAGTATGGTACAGAAGGTCCTACCCTGACCGAGTACACCCTTTATCAGGTGATGGAAGACGCCTTGGAAAACACGGACGTCATTGAAACTTTCGGGGTTGACCGGATCGACATTGTCGACGAAGACGAAGCTGGCGATGATGAAACAGCAGAGGTGATGGGTAAGTTGTTGACCCGGTATGAGGACGAGTCTTTTGAAGTGGTCTTCAAGGAGGACCCTGAGCCTTACCGCTACCGTATTGAAAATCTTGGTTATGGCATCCGCATCATCATCAACAAGTCCAACCCGGTATTGTCCACTTTTCTTGCAGACTCTCAGACACTTGATGGAACAGTGTCATCCAAGGCCTTGGTTATTCTTAATGACATTTTGACAGAGGCCTTTTCTCGTCTTTTGCTCATCAAGGAGTTGCGTGCCAATGCGGGTGACTACGTCATGAGCGGATACGCCGCAGACGAAACTGCCTACAAGGTGTTTGAATTGCAAGACCGTATGGCGACCAAGGTTGAGGCTATGGTGTTTGAGGTCACCAAGCAAATTCTTGCCCATCGCAAGTTGGCCAAGTTGAATGCTGCGTCTACCACCGAGGCTTAATTGCCTGGAGTCTTTACACGGTCGGAGGCGATGAGTTATATTTTTACTTCATCACACCCCTCCAGGCATATAATCCCGATTGTCAATAAATAGGTATGAATAGTGCCTTTGTCATAACCACCCACGGCAAAGCCTACGAGGTGGTTCATGAATGTATTTCGAGGGTGATGCACTTTTCTCCCTCTTCAAAAATTTTGGTTTTTGTAAATGAAGGAAAGGGACGTACCCTTGAACTCCATAAGGATTTTCCGACTGCCGTAGTTATCTACATTAAGGACCAGGTGGGTGGGTTGACCTACACATGGAACCGCGGAATTTCAATGGCTCTCAAGATGAAGTGTTTTGTGATTGTCCTTCTCAACAATGACGCATATGTCAATGCAACGATTGGTGATTTATTACTCGCAGCTGCCAACACGGCCTATCCCGCCATCTACGGCCCCACAACAACACCGGCCGGTGCGCCCTATGACCCTCACCAGTGGACCTACTTTAAAAACACCCACAAACCACTGCCCTTTCATGTCAATTTTAAGCAGCAGTGGCACGGACTCAATGGGTTTTGTTTGGCGTTTCATGCAAAGATGATCCTATCCAACATGTACGACGACAAACACTTTTTTGATCCGGCCATCCCTTTTGGGGGTAATGAAACAGATTGGGCGAAACGGTGGTTTATCAAGGGCGGACAGGTAGGAATTGTAGAGTCTTGTTTTGTTCACCACGATAAGCAAGCTTCGTGGAGGACCTGCTCTCATCCAGAACGTCAGGTTAAGGTGCACAAACCCGGTGACCTCACTCCGCCGAAACCCCTTGTTGCCAAACCAAAACCCATCCCGGTTGCAGTCGTTTCGTACATCTATGAAACTGAAGACGCGAAAATTCTACCCAAGGGCATCTCACAAATCCTTCCCATTGACAAAAAGACGCATCCGGTGAATCATTTCCTCCTTGTGAATTCCCCCCATGTTTATAAGCGAAAACAGGGAATAAACGGGTGGGAAGTCATTGGCTACTACTGGGCAAAACGTGACAATCTGCGTTTGCGTATTAAGCATTCCATGAATGTGTTTATTAATTTGCTTCACCAACAACATCAGACCTATATCGTGTTTCTTCCCAATGGACGCGTCTTGACCCGTGACATGACTTGGTTCATCACCTCTGTGAAGGAAGCGAATGAAGACCAAGACTTTGACCTTGGGCTTTTCGAATCCTCTTCTTCTGCGTCTCTCATGTCACACATGGATCAAATGGCCACCATGAATTCCGTCGCCATGTCACGCTTTGCAAAACCCGCTACCTACTACCCCATGTATTCCATTGCCACCATGGTGTTTCCTACAACGAAACGATCCTATTCGATTCTGCAAAATGTATTTGATGTGGCCGAGTTTGTGAATTGGGATTTTGATTTTGCCATTACTTGGCTAGCCTTTCAAAACAACCTGAAGGTGGCAACCATTCCAGCCCAATGGAAAACCAAGACCCAGGCAACCTTTTAGAGGCCTGGCCAAATAAATTTTCAAACTTAAACCAGCCTAGGGCTCCGGTCAGATAAACTGACCGTTTGTATCCGTCAGCACTCGCCCCTATGGTCTTCGGCCAAATCACTGACGGTGAATGGGAGGCGTAAGCCTACCAAATTTGTAATAAACTGCCGTGATTTAACAGTGTTATGGCTCGACCCGACATAGTTTTGATTGACAAAAATACAGTGGTCTTTGACCACTACTGAAATGTCATACAGGTCATGGACCCAACGACGAGACCTAAAGATCGACGTAGTCGATCATTAAT
>Ga0180431_10001593_pt1 | contig 31413 bp, 31 predicted proteins | sample SS_ome_11_FD_132459 | JGI IMG/M metagenome (GOLD analysis project Ga0180431, IMG submission 132459) | Hypersaline lake sediment archaeal communities from the Salton Sea, California, USA - SS_1_MS_1 metaG | ecosystem: Environmental > Aquatic > Non-marine Saline and Alkaline > Hypersaline >... | reverse complement strand
CCCGAATAATTATCATAAGTTTATTGATAATAAAGTAATTAATACTCTTGGTACTGGATTTGATTTAAGGGGTATGGACTTCGGTGTTGTGATTAACAATTCTGTGGCTTTTACTGCAAATGGAGACGGCATCCAGATAGGGCCTTTTTCTGAAAACAATACTGTCCGCGGTAATGTTGTGCATAATTGCGGATATGACGGAATTGTGATTGCTTCTGACGAGAATAATGTTACAAACAATATTGCACATTCTAACAATGGGACTGGTTTTATAATTTCTGGCTGTGTGAAAACCTTGGTAATCAATAATACTGCATATAACAATTCTCAAATAGGTTTTACTTTATTTAGTGGTAATAACAACATACTTATTAACAACAAAGCCCATAATAATACCTTGAGCGGCTTTCTTATAAGACAGCTTAGTGGTTTAAATACAATACGTAATAATGCTGCTTATGATAATGGCGGTTCTGGCTTTAATATATTTGATAGTGATGACGCATTAATCTATAACAATACTTTGTATTATAACAATATGAGTGGTATTTACATTCATAGGGGCGGCGGCGGAGGCCCTGGCTCTAACTTGTCTGTAAGGAATAATTTGATATATAATAACTCTAGGCATGGCGTGTTTATTAAAAACTCCAGCAATGAATTTATCATCAACAACACAATACAATTCAATAACTGGTCTGGAATCCAATTGCAGATGGCCAATAACATCAACATAACTCTTAATGCCGTTCTGAATAATACATTGAGCATTAACCTTACAAATTCAGACAGTAACTGGATATATAATAATTTTTTTAGCGACCCTCCTGCTGCAGATGCTGCAAGCACGAATAATAACTGGAACATTGCAAAGACTTTAGGAACAAATATTATCGGCGGTCCTTTTCTTGGTGGAAATTATTGGAGATTCTATAACGGTTCTGACCTTGACACAGATGGCTTGGGAGATTCCTTGACTCCATGGAAAGGCAGGACAAATGGCATAGTGAATGGGGGAGATATTCATCCGTTGACATCCTGGTATGTCCTGGGCTTGCAGTGTGAGTTTAATAATAGCGGGACTTTTGTGGGCTGCAGGAATGCAACTTTTTTTGCAAACATAACAAGAGTAAGGGTTAATTGTACTTCAAAAAACGGCATTGTCTCTAATGCAACATTTAATCTCACAAACTTGTTTGATTCCAAAACATTCTTCGTAAACACGACATCAACAGTTATCGGCGGTTATTTTGTCCTGGATAATCCTGATGTCCAGATTCTTGATTCAGGAAACTGGACTATTGACGCTACTTGCACAAATACTTCTGGTTCAAGCCAGAAAGGCAGGTATCTTTTCAATATTCCTTTTGGAACAGTCTCTGGATCAGTCATCGTGCCTCCTGGAGACACTAATGTGCAAAATGGAACCACGTTTAATGTTACCTGTAGGATGCAGTGTTCAGGGGGGGAGTGCGTGAATGTTAATGTTACTCTTGATCCATTGAATCCCTTGACAAACTTGACAAATCCTACGCAGCAGATTCATGCAGTGTATGCTGATTCTGATTTTATTTATGGTGCTAGTGAGGATCAGGGCGTTTATGTCTGGAACAAAACAGGTCTTGGCCTGTTTGCAGTAATTAATACAACTATGCCTAATCGTGCTGTTTTTGCAGATTCGCAGTACATCTATGCAGGCGGTATTTTTGGATTTAACGGCAACCTGACATTATGGAACAGAACAGACTTAGTAACTCCTTTTGCAAGTGTTGTGAACTTGACTCCGCCAGGAGGCGTTTATGGGATTAAAAGTGATGCTAATTATATTTATGCAGTAGGCGGACAAGGGATGGGGCCAGGTGCAGGGCCTGGATTCTTGTCTGTTTACAATAAGTCAACATTTGCAAGTGTTGTTAATTTGACTTTTAATGATATTGTCAGAGGAATTGACATTGATAATGTTTCAATCTATACAGTGTCTCATGCATGCGAGGTAAATGTAACTAATATTAGTGGTTTTGCGCCTTTCACAAATCTTTCAGTTCCTGCAGGGTGCTCTCAAGTAAAAGCAATAAGTGTGGATGATGATTATGTTGTTGTAGGAGGATATAACGTGGTTCCGCCTCCTTTTGGTCCTCCAACAGGCTGGACAAGAATCTATAACAAGACCACACATTCTCTTTTGTATGAGTATAATGAGACCGCAATTCTCACATGGACACTTGGTGCAGATGCAGGTGGCCCGGATTTCGCATATTCTGGTGGAGCATCAGGGGGGCCTCCTGATAATGGTTTTCTGCACCAGTTCAATAAGACTGCTTTAGCACTTAATGATACTGTTAATTTTACTGGCTGGGGTGTAAGGGGGCTGTATTGCGATGATGATTATTTATATGTTGCACTGTCAAACTGGACTACATTGAATGGAATGGTTATGTTATTCAACAACTCCTGTCCAACAGGTCCGCCTCCACCTCCAAGCGTAAAAATTAATTCATTAGTTGTACTCCCTTCAACATTGCCTGTTCCTTCAACAGTGTATTGCTTTGCTAATGTTACTGGCGGCATTATAGCTAACGTTACATTCAATATCACTCTGCCTGGTGGAGGAAGCTTTTTATTGCCTGGAACAAATGTAGGCGGAGATATTTACAATTCAAGCAATTTTAATGTGACTGCTGCGGGAAGGTATGCCTGCACTGTTTTTGCAAACAACACTAATGGTTCTTCTGCCACAAGATCGAGGAATTTCTATGCAGGTAGAAAAGGGACAGTTCCGATGAACTCTGGCTCTCCTTTTTACACCACAAATCAGAATCCAGTGTATACTAGTAACCAGTCCTGCCTTAATTCATCACTGCCAGGCCAGACCTGTGATTCTTCCTGGAATGTTACTGTTAATGGCACTAACCAGACAACTTGGCAGTTTTTTTGTATCTATCAGAGCCCTCAAAGCGGTGATGCAAATACTTCTAAGGTTAACATTACTATAGGGCCTCCTGCGCCCCCTCCACCTAGACCATCTGGTGGCGGTGGTGGTGGCGGTGCTACAAGAGCTTTGCAGCAGGAAGAAGAATTACTAGAAGCAGTCTGTATTGAATCTTGGTTCTGTGAGCCTTGGAGTGAATGTAAATTCGGAGAAAAAACAAGAGCTTGTATTGACTTGAATGCCTGTGGTACAGAAAAAAGCAAACCTCCTGAATCAATGCCTTGCAAGGAAGCTGTTGTTGAAGAGCCTAAGGTAATTGAAACAGTGAATGTTGAAGAGATTGTGCAGGAAGAGGTTAAGCCAACTGTTGTTGTTGATAGTCCTGGAAAAAAAGGCCTTGCTGAAGTGTTGAATTCAAGGAATATCCTGCGGATATTGCTTGCTGTTGTTGTGCTGGGCGCGTTATTTTACATATTTGCATTGTCTAGTTTCTTGAGAAAACGCAAAACCTCCCCAAAAAGTTCTAGAATGAAGGATGAGGATTTCAAGCCTAAGAAAGCCCCTGCTAAAAAGGCTCCTAAAAAGCCTGAACCTCTGCCAGACACCACTAAAGGCCTCTTAAAAGAGCTGGATAAGCTCTAAATACTATTTATAACAGAAAACTTTATATATTCATACATCACTTGCTACTGTTATGGGGAGAATTAAGACTAAGCTGATTAAGAGACTGACATTTCAGCTTATGAAAGAGCATGGCGAGGAATTTAAGCCGGATTTTGATGAAAATAAGAAATTAGTAGAGCAGTTCCTGAAAGGTCCTAGCAAGAAGATCAGAAACTGTATTGCTGGATACGTTACACGATTACTGAAAAGAAAAGAAGAATACTAAAAACAACGGGGGGATGAGAAATGGCAGAGGACAACTCAATTTTTATTGGAGCAAAGCCATTTATGAACTATGTGACTGGTGTTGTGATGCAGTTCACGACAAAAGGCGCAGAGTCTGTGGTTGTAAAGGCAAGAGGGAAGTTTATTTCTCGCGCAGTTGATGTTGCAGAGGTTGCAGCAAAGCGATTTTTGGACAATGCTGTCGCCGTGAGAGACATAAGGATTGACTCAGAGGAATTTGAGAACAAGGAAGGAAGACAGGTAAGAGTAAGCACTGTCGAAATCACACTAGGAAAGAAATAATTTTCTTTTTATTTTTTCCTATTTCTTAATAAAAATAAAAAAAAGAATTAACCATATCTAGAGAGCATTCCTGGTTCTTTGCAGCAGTATGCAAAGTTGGATATTTGTTCTGGTGCTTGTACACAGTTGTTTAGTCCAAGTGACTGAGCTAACTGCACTGATGCAGGTCTTGTGTATTCTTGTGGTATTGCTCCGATGTTGGCTTGTCCTGTGCAGGATGTCAGAACCTGGTGTATTTTCTTGTCTGGTTCTCTTGGGTATACAAATCCTTTGCTTACTGCTATTTCTGGTCCTGGATTTGCAGTGCCTCCAAATGCCCTGCCTGCGCCGCCAAAATCAGGAATATTTTTATCTGCTTGAACACCGTATGCAGCAGGATTTTCCTGAATCTTGTTTATCTTTCGCGTATATGGAAAAGGATCTCCTGCTTTGTTAGAGTACGTTACTGCGTTCTGTGAGTATACTATGTCTGACGCAATGGCATCTCCTGTTTTTTGTGCTTTGAATAAAAGCACTAAGCCTATTATTGCAATTACTACAATAATGCCTAGTACCCAAAGCGCTAGTTTTCTTTCATCCATTTTCTAATAGATATAGCTGGTTTTCTTGCAGCAGTATCCTTTTATTGAGCCTTCTACTTCTACGCAGTCCTTGAATCTGCTTTGCTGATAGCTTGCATCTTCTGAATATTCAGAAGAAACTACTCCTGCTTGTGACAGTATACTGCATTTGCCTCTGAGCAAAGCTCTTGATTTTACTTCTTTTTTGGATGTTACATAGCTTGGCTCCTCAAGGTATGGTTTTGCTGTCCTTGCATATGGAAATACTTTTCCAGCAGGGTTTGCGTATGTTTCTGCAGTTGGGTGGTATACTCCGCCAGGGTATGGAATCATAGAGTTTCTGTTTGCTGATGCTATTGCACTGCCTGTTCCTTCTGCTCTGAATAAGAAAAACAGTCCTACTACTGCAATAACAACTATTATTCCTAATACCCATAAGGCTATTTTTCTTTCTTCCATTGGATATCAACCTCTTTTAGTTGTTTTGTGGTATTATGAAAGTGTCTTGCTGTATTGGCATTCGCTGGCCATTAGAGTATGGCTTTGATTGTGATGCATAATCCCAGTCTCCTGGTCTTGCACGGCCTTTATGCCTGTATACATATGCTCCTGTGTCTCCCATTGCCATGTTTAAGACAATTCCTACTAATGCGACTACAGCAATTATTGCTAACATAATGATTAGTGTTTGTTTGTATTCCATTTTATTTACCTTTAACAGGCATTTTTGCGTAATAACCTGGCTGTTCTGTTGTTGGTTGTGGGCGGTATGGAAATCTTTCATATCCCGGAGGCATTTGTGGTTTACTTGCTTTTTGCTGTGTTGGGGTGGATGGTAATCTTGCAGAGTAACCAGGTATTTCTATTTTGTGTGTTTGCTCTTGGTATGGTTGTTTTACTCTGTATTGTTGTATTCCGCGTGTTGGCAGTTTATGTGTATAGATTCCTGCCCCTGTGTTTGTTGACATCAAAACTATTCCTGCAACACCTACAAAAAGTATTATGCCCAGTATGCAAGCTGCTATGTGTTTGTATTCCATTTTTTTATTGTACGTTTTTTGTTGCAAATGGTGGATAAGCAAATTTTGCAGGTTCTACTTCTGGCTCTCCTGAAGATACGTGGTATTTCAGGATTCCTGTTCCTGGCTGGTATGATGGTTGTTCTTGCACAGTGTGAACAACTCCGCCAGGGTATGGTACCATAGAATTGCGGTTTGCTGATGCTATTGATGCGCCTTCTTTTTGTGCATTAAACATCAAAACAAGGCCTACTACTGCTATTATTGCTATCACTCCTAGTATGCATAACGCTACGTTTTTTTCTTCCATTTTTTCACCTATTTTTGAGTTTTATTTATCTTTGTCCTTCAACTACCTTCCAGTTTGCTGGTTGGTATGGGATGTTTGCAGGCGTTACTTCTGGTTCTCCTGAGGATACATAGTATTGCCAGCCTACTCCTGTGCCTGCAGATGGCTTTTCATAGACTGTTTGTGTATGCATCACTCCTCCAGGGTATTCCAGAGTTTGTTTTGCTCCTGCTTGTTCTGCTGTGAATAACAGTATTAAGCCGACTATTGCGATTACTGCTATCACTCCCAGAATGCATAATGCAATGTTTTTTTCTTCCATTTTATCACCTTATCCTAATCGGTATGATTTGCCTTTTGGACTCTCAACAAGATCATATTGAACAAATGCAGGTTGTTCATAGATTACAGGGTATTTTTGGACTGGCACGTCTTGGACACTTATAAGCTCTCCTGGGATGTTGTATGCCCTGTTGCTTTCTTCCCAATAGATTTGTCTTTTAGCGTATCTGTCATCATATGTTGCTATGTTTGGAGAAATCATTGGTGTTGGAGGCATGTTTAGTGCTGGAACTACCTGCAGTTTATCTGTGTAAGCATAGCCTCCTGTCATGGCCTGCTTGAATAAAAGCACAAGTATAACTATCGCAATTACTGCAATAACTCCTAGTATGACTATGTTGCTGTCTTTTTTTTTCATTTTTACATTGGTAGTGGTGGTTGGCAGCAGGCAAATACTTTGTCTGATATCTGTCTTGGTGCTTTCATACAAACAACTTTTGTGGTTCCTTCTTCCCTCATCGCCTTTTGTTGCGGTGTTGAAGCTTCCCAGGTAAAGCCTTTTATGACGTTTCCTAGTCTTGCTTGTTCATCACACAAAAGAGAATTTGCGTATGTCAGCTCAGGAGCGTCCATTACCGGCTGTGGGAATTCTTGTACAGCTTTTGGGATTGTTTTCACATAATATGTTTGCGGGTAGGAGTGTACTACTCCTCCTGCCATTGCTTTTTGGAATAAGAACACCAAACAAATTATTGCTATTACAGCTGCCACTCCTAAAACAATCATGTTGTGGTCTTTTGCCATTTACATAACCTCTTTTAGTATGGTCTTGGTTGTATACAGCAGTACTCTACAGGTGATCCTGCTGGTGTTTTAAAGCAGTTGTCTGCTCCATATCCTGCTACTTGGTCTGCTTTTGCAGGCATTACTGCTAGTGCTGGAACAATATGCTGTGCTCCTAGTGTCTTGCATGCCTGCTGCTGTGCATAAATATTCATTGCAGGTATTGGTTTCATGTATGGGTCTTGGTAGTAGTTTGTTGCTGTTACAGTTGCTCCTGCCATTGCTTGTTTGAAAAGCAGAACTAAACCAACTACAGCAATTACCGCCACAATCCCTAATATTATCATGGTGGTTTCCTTTTTTTCCATTGGTTTTCACCTCTTATTTTAATAAACAGGTTCTGTGCAGCAGTATCCTTTGTTAGAGTCTTTTACAAACATGCACTTTGAATTCCTGCTTGTATATGCGAGCATTTCTTGATAATCTGCGTCTATGATAAATCCTGGGTTTGCTTTGTTTATTTGTGGTGTTGCCAGTATTTCACAAGCCCCTTGCTCTGCTCCATATGTTTGTGTTGGCATGGACATTGATCCTGCTTCATATGGGAATGCATTTGCCTGCGGGTTTGCATATGGCGTATTTGGGAAGGGGTAATATGGCGCCTTGTTCACTAGAGCTCCTGACATTACTATCTTAAATAAAAAAACAAGAATTACAATTGCTAATACAGCTACTATTCCCAGAATCACCAGTTTTGTTTCTGTCTTAGCCATGTTTACCTCTAATAGCTACTTGTTCGCTTGCAGCACCAACCATTTTGTGAACTGTCTTCTTTGATGCAGTTTGCCATTCCGTATTGGTATGTTGCCTGGTTCCATGTTGCATCCATTATGTAGCCTGCTGGCACTTTTCCTATTTCAGGTGTTGCTAGTATTGCGCATCTTCCCATTTTTGCTACATATGTGTTGTCTGGATTGCTTCTCCATGCCCAGTCATGCTGGTATGTTACTCTGTTCTGGTATCCTGGTAGTTCCATTGGTGAGACACCGTATGTGCTTGTATAATATGGAAAAGGATTTTCATTTGAGTATGCCCCGTATTTGCCTATGGCTGGGTATGTTTTGCTTGCTACAAATCCTGCTCCTGTTTTCTCTGCATTGAACATTGAGAATAGTCCGACAATTCCTAGAACTACTATTATCCCTAATACCCATAATGCGATTTTTCTTTCTTCCATCTTTTTCTACCTCTTTTTATCTTAATTGCGCACCAGGTGGTAAACAGCATAGTGGAGTTCCTGTGCTTCCTGGCTGAGTCCATCTTGGGCTCTGAACACATTCAGAATCAACTACAACTCCGTCTTTCAGCATTGTGAATGATGCACCAAATGTGTGTGTTTTTGGGACTTCTCCTAATCTTGCTAATGCATTGCAAACATCTTTTTCAGCAACATCTGTTAATTCTGGTTGTCTTTTCCTGTTCCAGTCTGGGTAGTATATTCCTGCGCCGACATCTGTGCCGTATTGGTTTGTGAAAATATCTTGTCCTTGCGCTACAGGAATTCCTGCTGGTATTCCTGGTGTCTGCAGTACAGGGTTTCCTCCTTTTGGTGTGCCTCCTGCATATGGCCAGGGATTTTCTGCTGTGTTAGAATATGTTGCAGCTTGCGGGAATTGGTATGGTATCTGTGCAGCTCCTGACATTGCGCTTTTGAATAAAAGCACTAATCCTACTACTGCTATGACAGCAACTATTCCTAGAATAATTAGACTCAGCTCTTTTTTTTCCATTAGTTTCACCTCAGTTTGGGGTTTTATCTTTATTTTTACTAAATTCTGCTTTTCTTATATATAAACTTTTCGCACATTTTTGTATACTGATACCCTTTTTTGGTTTTATTTATATTTATAGGTAACTTTTTATATGTGAGATTTATTTATTATATTTAATCAGGGCCCGTAGCATAACCTGGATACTTGCGCCACATAAGGTTTTGGCGTAGGCCAAAAAGTGCGGCTGGCTTCGGCTCGAAAGAGAAGATACCAGTTGATCAGGGTTCGAATACTTGGCGGCGAAGTCGACAAGGATTTCGACACAAGTCGAATTTCCCTGCGGGCCCATATTATATTAACACGAAAATGGAAATCAATAATGAAATTACAGTAACTATAATCAAATGGGTTATCATTGTTTTCATAGCTGGAATCATCGGGCAGTTTGGCAAATCTTTGACATTGCACCTTCTTGAGTGGTGGAGGAAAAGAAAAGCAAGAGTTTCTCCTGCAAAAACAGCACCTCATTCTAAATCTAAAAAACTCTCAAAGCTCGAGAAAAAAAGACAGAAAGCAGAAATCAAGAGATTAAAGAAAGGCAAGTGATTATTTTATTTCTTTGATATGTTTTATCGGCCTTCTTATTGCGTCAAGGCTTATTCCGTTTTTCAGGGCAAGTGCAATCCCTGCTGCTTCTAGATAATTTTCTGCAGTTATTGCTTGCTTTATGCCGAGCTTGTCTGCAGTCACGTTGAGTATTGTTTTGTTTTCCTTGACAGCGATTATTGGTATCTTGAATTTTTCTGCTGCTAATGCAGGTATTCCTCCCATGCATGTTGCTGGTATCACGACTGCAAGAACATCATTGAGCAATATGTCGTCTTCTCTTGCCTTGTCTATTGGCAGTGGCTGTGCTGCTTTATGAAGCCCTTGAAGTATGCATCCCAGGTATGCTTGACTGACTGCTTCTGCTGCTGCCCTCGGGTCTACCCTGCTTTTGTAGAGCATTGCTTCCATCTCTTCCAGTCTTAATAATGGCGCGTGTGCAGCAGGTATGTTTAGTTTTTTTGACAGTGTCCTGGATATCAATGCCTCTGTCCCTCCGTAAGGGTTTGGCCCTTTTCCTTTGAAGTAGATGTCCAGGTCTTTTTTTTCTATTTTTATCATCGTGCCTATTGCTATGGCTGTTGCTCCTTTTTTTATCAAATCTTTTGCAGGCTTTATGAAGACAGATGTGTCTTTCATCTCGCCGACAAAGGCTCCTGCTTTTGTCTTGACTGCTTTTGCTCCCACTGGTTTTTTCGTGAATTCATATCCTACTATGTTCACGCCTTTGTTTGCTCTTATTGTCTCTATTGTGTCGAGCGCAAGGTCTATGCTTTCCTTGTCTTTTGCTCCGATATCGAGGACAACTCCTACTTTGTTTGATCTTACCGGCCTTAATGCTATCTCTCCTTGAAGGAATTTGTCGAGCATGTATCCTTCCACGTATGTTGCGTTGTGGTCTGCGCAGTTGAGCAATACCCCGTTGACGACATTTGGGTGAACTATTATGCTTTCAACAGTGCTTCCGAGGAGGTTTGTGGATGGTGTTGCATCTCCTACATATCCTCCTATCTCTGCTTTTACCCCTGTTGGCACTATCTGCACAAGCACGTTTTTCATTTTTTGTCCTCGAGGATTGTCGCTTCTATTGTTGCAGTGTTTCCTTTTACTTCGACGATAGAATATCTTAATGGATAGCTTTTCTTGCCGAGCTTTTTCTTTAGAAATGACTGCGTTTTGTCAAGCAGTTTCTCACTCTCTTTTTTGTTTATTTTCAGAGTAAATCTCTGATTGTGTATCATGTTATTTGACAGGAATATTTGCCTTAATAAATGTATCTATTTTTGTAAAACAAAAAGTTTATATACTTGTTGATATTTAAATGATATTTGGGTGATATTAAATGAAAACAAAATTAGTCAATGTGCGATTGCCTTTGAAATTACACTCTTTGTGTATGGGTGTTGTTGCAGAAGAAGGTTATGCTAATTTTCAGGAATTTATCAAGGACGCGATAAGACATTCTGTCCAAGAGAGCAGGAAAGACAAGGCATTGATTAATCTGGAAAAGAATTTTGGTTCTACTAAAGGCAAGAAAAGAAAGCCTTTTACAAAAGAGATTAAAGAAAGAATTGCATTAGAACACACACCAGAACGCGCAAAAGAGTTAATGAAAAGATTTGGTCTTTCATAAATTTTCTGGCAAAGCAATATTTATTAGATCTCGAAGCTGAATAAAATCTTGTATATTTCTGGTAATCAAGTAGTCTGCTTTTGCTCTTCTCGCCAAGACTGCATGTTTTGTGTCATTAAAACTTGTTTCGCGTTCTTTTACTATTCTTCTTGTTTCTTTTTCGTCTGCATAGTTTTCAACTATAATCACACATTTATTATTTTCTTGCAGGCTTTTTCTTAATTCAATAAATTTTTCAAAATAAGAATTATACTCTATTTCGTCAACAACCAAAGAAGAAAGAATTATCTTGAATTCGCATTGAAGGGCTCTTTTCAGCAGCTGATATGCAAATTCGCCAAGAGGCCTAAGATTATCTCTTCTTCCATCAAAGTAATCCAGGTATATGTTTGTGTCGACATATATCAGTTTTGTCATGCAGGTTTCATTGTTTTAATTCTTTATATGCTTTTGCAAGGTTTTTCCGAAGGATTTTCAGTGAAGCCGCAAATATTTTGTGATAAACTTTATAAAGAGAACGTAATATCTTCTTCTTAACTCCATGGGGCTATGGGGTAGCTTGGACCATCCTTTCTGGTTTGGGCTTGCAGAGAAACAAAAGCTTTGCAGAAAAAAACCAGATGACCCCGGTTCAAATGTAAGGGACTGCACCCTATACGTACTGGCGTACGGTCAGACGCAAGGTCTGACAGGACTCAGTCGATAATGTGATCCCTTGCTGAAAGTCCGGGTAGCCCCATTTTTTCTTTTTTGCGAATATCAGAAATAAAATTCATTTCGCACGTGCAGCCTTGTGCTGCGCATCTTTGGATTCTAGCCTTTTGTAAAGGCTAGCTGTGGTAGCCCCATATTTTCTTTTTTGATACTTTTACTTTTCAGAAGCAGGTGATTCCTCTGGTTCAACTAAAATATATTGTGCAAAATTGTTTTCTTTTACATGGGGCATTAATGTTTTTACAAGGCCGGTTTTTTCGTCAGAGGGTTGCATGTATAAGTCATTGATTATGTGGTCTATTTTTTTCTCTCTTACAAGAGCTTTTAGTTCATCCAATGATTTGAAAACCCGGTCATCAGCCAGAATTTCCCTGAGGCTTTTTGCTTCTGGACTCTCCAGGTCAGGGTTATGCCAATGCCAAGTAAGTACACCATAAACAGCGTCGTCTAATGCTTTTTGAAATCTTTCAGAGTCTCTTTGAACATCAGAATGCATATAACTTGAGACTGGTTCGATTCTAAAATGCATTGCCTCTGCAGTGCAGAAATATGCAAGGACTTCTTCGCCTTTGTGGCGCAAGAATTTTGGGTGAAACAAATTGTGAGTTGGATCTCTTTCCATCACATGCACTATGACTTGTTTGCTGCCGTAAACTCTTGCAGCAGCCCGCATCATTTCCTCTCTTTTTTCTTGTATTTCTGCTAATGGTTTTCTTAATGCTTTTTTAGATTGTATATTTTCTCCCATCATACCACCCTACAAAGTGCAAAGCAGTATATGTATTTAAAACTGGTGTTTTGTTCTGCAATTTCAGTAACATTTATAAATCACTCCGCTAAACTTTTTATCATGGCTAAGAAAGAGGAAAAGAAAGATATTGGAATAACTGTTAAAAAAGACGAGAATGTCAGTGAGTGGTATCAGCAGGTTATTTTGAAGTCAGAGCTTGCTGATTATACAGAGGTTTCTGGCTGTATTGTTTTTCGTCCTAGGTCTTATGCTATCTGGGAGAAAGTTAAAGAGTATTTTAATAAGGAATTAAAGAAAAGAGGGATACAAAACGCTTACTTTCCTTTGTTTATACCTGAGAAATTTTTGATGAGAGAGTCAGAGCACGTCGAGGGCTTTACCCCGGAAGTTGCTTGGGTGACTCACTCTGGAGATACAAAGCTTGCTGAAAAGCTTGCAGTGCGTCCGACTTCAGAGACAATCATGTATGATTCTTACTCTAAATGGATTCGTTCTTACAGGGATCTTCCTTTAAGGCTTAACCAGTGGGCTAATATTGTGAGGTGGGAGTTCAAGAATCCTGTTCCTTTCTTGAGAACAAGAGAATTTCTCTGGCAGGAGGGCCATACTGTTTTTGCAGAGAAAAAAGAGGCAGAAGAAGAAGTCATGGACATTTTAGAGGTGTATAGAAAACTTTTTGAGGATTTGTTTGCTATTCCTATGATTAAGGGCATGAAGTCAGATAAGGAAAAGTTTGCAGGTGCTGTTTATACAACTTCTATTGAAACCTTTCTTCCGATTGGAAAGGCGATTCAGGGAGGCACTTCTCATTTCTTGGGCCAGAATTTTTCAAAAGCTTTCAATATACAATTTTTAGATAAGAATGAGAAAAACCAGCTTGGCTGGCAGAATTCCTGGGGTATTTCAACAAGAAGCATTGGTGTGATGATTATGTTCCATGGAGACAATAAAGGATTAGTAATCCCTCCTGCAGTTGCTCCTACTCATGCTGTTGTTGTTCCTATATATACAAAAGACAAGGAGTCTGTCTTGAAAGAGGCTAAGAAAGTTGCAGGCAGTATCAAAGGCCTTGATGTTATTTTTGACGACAGGGATGAGTACACTCCTGGCTATAAGTTTAGTGACTGGGAAATGAAAGGTGTTCCTGTTAGGATAGAGATAGGGCCTAAGGATATTGAGAAAAAACAGGTTGTCTTGGTAAGGAGAGATAATGGTGAAAAATCCTTTGTGCCGATGAAAGACATCAATACAAAACTAAAAGCATTGCTAAAAGATATTCAAAAAAGTCTTTTGGAAAAAGCAAAGAAGTCCTTGAAAGACTCTATTGTCGAGGTAAAGAACTGGGATGATTTTGTAAAGGCAATTAAAGACAAGAAGATGGTCAAGGCTCCTTGGTGTGAGGAAACTGCTTGCGAGGACTGGATAAAGGATAAATCCGGAGGAGCAAAGAGCATCAATATTCCTTTTGACCAGCCTAAGAAGATTTCTGGAAAGTGCGCTCACTGCGGCAAGACTGCTAAATCTATGGCTTTGTTTGCAAAGAGTTATTAATCGTCACCTCTTAGTAACAAAAAACATTAACTTTATAAAGGGCCTTCTATTATATCCTCTATAAGTTATTTGAGGGGAAAATGAGTGACAAATTACCAGAAGTATCAAAAAGCAGCGAAAAGCTTTGGGATGCAGTATTTAGCGCAGTAAAGCTGGGTTCTGCACCTATTTATGCAAAGCTTGAGACACGCCCTATTCAGGATGATATTTTTCAAGGGCTTGCTGTCAATACAGGCGGCAGGGTTGTAAAAGAAGATAGGCATGCTGCAGACCGTTTTGTTCTTTATGTTAGATCAGGAGAAAACGGAAAAGCAAGTTCTAACTATTTTGGCAATGGTGAAAGGGTTCGCGACGAGCAAAGTGCAGCAGGTTTTGGGTATGCCCCTGAAACAATGAAAGAGCTTCGCCACGAAGTGGGCCTGCGCTTGTCAAGATTGTGCAGCTTAGAAAGAGAAGTGAATTTTACAAGCGAACTTTTTAATGCACAAAATCAGGAAGTTACAGAGGAGTTTATCTCTGAATTATTGAGTTCTGACAAAAAAGAATTAGGTTTTATAGAAGTTAAGATATTAGAGGATTAAGCAGCTGCTTTCTCTATGAGCTGGTCTGCTAGCTGAAGAATTTGCTTGAACCTGAGGGTTGTCTGTTTCTCAATTAGTCCTGCTACTAATTCCAGGTTTTCTCTATGGTCATTTACAAATGCCGTGACTATTCTTGTGAATGCCTCATAAGATTTTTCAAAACCAATAAGTGCAGTTTCTCCTAATTTTGGCTGCACAGTCTCCTGTATAAAGCTTATCCAATCTATTGAATCAAATTCTGCTTTTTCTTCATTGTGCTCAAATAAAGCATATTCTTCTTTTAGTTTCTTTAATCTTAGGTTGTGTTTTGTTTTTTCTCTTCTGTCTAATTTGTTTTGAATTTCAGGAAGGTTTGCGATGTCAGACAGTATTGTAAGAAGATGATAATATTTGCTTGTTATTCGCACAGTATATTCCCACAGCACGACGTGATATGTGTGCATGTGTTCTAGTATGTCTTCAACTATTTTATTGAGTTCGTTTCTTAGCCCCGCTATTTCAGTTATTGTTGGTGATTCTTCTTGCTGTTCTCCCTCTTTTAATCCAACTGGTTCTTGCTTTGCAAATTCCGCCTTAAGCTCGTTTATTTTATCTATCGTGTTGTTTATCTGTTCAACTTTGGCCTCAAGATAATCCAGTATAGAACCAGAATACATGCTTGCATTTGCTATTATGTTCTTCTTGCTTTTCTCCTCCTCTTTTATTATCTTTTCAAATCTGGCTTTTGCATCTGCCAGCGTTGTTATTATCTCCTCTTTTGTTGCAGGCATATTTGTTTTTTTGGCTGAAGAGTTATTAAGCTTTTTGGTATTTGCACTGCTGCCTGCATAATTCTACAGACATTCGAAAAGTTTAAATAAAATAACATATTCCAGGAATGAGGGTGATTTACATGCCAGAAGAAGAAAGAAAACCTATTGGAAAAATAACTCACTTTTTCCCTAAGATAAGTGTTGCTGTGCTCAAGGCAGATGAGTTGATACCAAAAGGCACAAAGATCAGCATTGAAGGCCATGATAAGAAAGTTGAGATGGTTCTTGAATCAATGCAGATAGAGCACAAGGATGTTGAGGAGATTAAGCCAGGGGAAGAGGCAGGAATAAAGACTCCTGATGAGGTAAAAGAAGGCGATTTGGTCTATAAGGCAGAATAATTTTTTTTATCTATATTCTTGTTATTTCTAATATTTTGTCTTTTAATGGTCCTTCGCAGGCTTCTAGATATCCTGTTATGGAATTTAGGAATAGCGGGCTGAAGTCGTTCTTGTTGAATTTGCAGGTCATGCTTTTGCCGAGGAATGCGCCCACTATTTCCTGCGGCTCGCTTGGGTCAAGTGCCTGTATTGTTTTTGTGAGCGCGCAGTTGTTTGTTTCATAATATACTGTTGTTCCTTCTATCTGGTTTGTGAATGTTGCTGCCATGCACTTGTTTGCCTTGCTGATAAAGCAGTCTTCTGTGTTGCATTGTGTTGGCGCGACATATGCCAGCCCAAACACTACCACTACAATTAATAGGACTGCAAGAAAACCGAATATCCATAGCCTTCTTGGTTTTTCTTCCCTGATTTTAACAGGGGCAGGTTTTGTTTCTGGCTTTGGTTCTGCTTTTTTTGTTTCTTTTTTTTCAGGAACAGGCACTTCTTTTATTTTTGGTGTCTTTATTTCTGGTATTTTTGGTATTGGTATTATTGGTTTTGGCGGTTCTTCCATTATTTCTTTTGGTTTTATTTCTTTTGTTTTCTTTGGTTTTCCGCCGAAGAATCCAGAGAACAATGGTTTTTTTATTGGTTCTTTGATTATTTTTTTCTTTTTTAATTCCTCTATTGCCTGGCGTACCTCGCGCGAGGAAAAGCCTGCATCTATTAAAGAAGAACGTATCAAATCTACAGAATAGCCTTTCTTAAGCTCTTTTTTGATGTGAGCCTTTAGGTGTTTGAGCTCGTCACCCTCCATGTTTCTGCCTTATTAAACTCGCTTATTAAAACATTTGTAACTACTAAGAAAAGGAAAAACTGCCTGTTTTTATTCTTGATTTATGTTTTATAAAAAATCGATAAGTTTAAATACTTATTATGTAGTTTTTGATCTTAATGGGATTGAAAAAAAGGGGGAACTAGTGATTACATAGTAAACAGTTTTTCTTCCCAATAGTAGAGTCCAGTAAAATGGAGCGACACAACAAAAACTTACTGGGGATATTTGTAGTAATTATTGCCATCTTTGTTCTACTTAATGTTGGCTTGTTTATAACAGGACCTACTGGCCTTGCAGGATATAATGAGACAAATTCTGCGCCTGTCTGGAACGTAAGCAATACTTATTTTGGGATACAGGTTGGCACAGAACTTGTTCTTGACTTGAGCGAGTATTTTGTTGATGCAGATGATGATAATTTAAGTTTTATTGCGACCCAGCCAAGTAATTTCACTGTTGAAGTTTCCGATAGTATAATCACGATTATTCCTGATTCTGGATTCCTTGGTACAAGGTCCGTTACCTTGACTGCCTCTGACGGGAAAGATGTCACAAGCCAGACAGTTCTTGTTGATGTGCTTGAGACGACAACAGACATCAAGGATGCAAACAATAAGTTTTTTGGCAAGAAGATTACAGACGAGCCTGGTTTTGAGACGCATTTCTCGTCGATAAAAAAAGAAAACAACCAGTTGACTGTTGTGTTTTATCATGACTCTGCGCTTCAGCAGCCCCTCTGGGTAGAAGGCGATGTTGGTTATGCCCTGACCAAGGATGAAAGCGGCCCTCTTGAAGAGGTGACATTGGTTGTTCAGCTGGTCGAGGGAATTGTTCCAAAGTTTAAATTGCATGTTGGTGAGGCTTCTGAGATTTTTGAGTTTGGCAAGGAGATTCCAGAGATTGTTACTGGCGGAAATTACTCTTTGATTGACAGGGATGATGAATTATTAGACGTGGAAATCACAAAAGAAGATGCTGCTGTCGTCATAAAAGGAACAAGCAATTCCTTGATAAAGGCAGATATCGGCGATATAATTGATCCTGAGATAAGGACAGATGTTTTTGCAGCAGATAATGTTTCAATGGAAGAGGCTGTTTTGAGTTTGCCTGCTTCAGGAGAAGTTAATTCCGTTCTTGAGTGTTCTGATTTTAACGTCGATACTTTTGTCTGTGAAGGCTCCTGGGAGGAGACAAGCATTCCTTTCACAACAGACGGTTCTAACATTATTTTTACAGTTGATCATTTCAGCGGTTATGCAGGAGGATTTATCCAGGTAATTAATGTTCAGTCTTATCCGACGATAAACAGCAACTGGACTGTTAAGTTTAACACGACAGGAACGGCAAATCTTACAATAATGGGGGCAAGCGGAACACACTTCACAGTTGACTTGCAGTTCCTTGAGTTAAGGTGCGGCAATAATACGATTAATGCTTCTTACGACGGCAATAAAGTGTTTGTTGCAAACTTTTCCTGTAATGAGACTGCTTATGAGACAAGCAAAGTAATCACAAAAGGAAGGCATCACTTGAATTTTACTTTTGGCAATTCCACTGCAATTGCGCATAACCTGGTTGTTATTGGTGCTAATAATGTTTCAACTTTATTGAATGCAAGCTTTTTTGCAGAAAGCCCGGGTGATTCTGCTGGTTTTGCAATAGCTCTTGCTGATGTGAATAATGACGGCCAGAGTGATGCATTGATTGGTGCTCCTAACAGGAATGATTCTGGCAGGAGTTATAATGGTAAGTTGTACCTGCGTTATGGTCCTTTTCCAAATGGCACGCATAACTTAAGTACTTCCAATGCTTCCTGGATTGGTGCGTTTAATTTTTCAAGTGTTGGCTTTTCCATTGATACTGGTGATTTCAACGGAGACAACAATGCAGATGTTCTTGTTGGCGCGTATCTTGATAATTCAAGTGGTGCTTTGCGTTCAGGCTCTGCTTACCTGATTTATGGTGGTGCTTTGTCAGGAGCTTCCAAGGATTTGCGCTCTGCTGCTAATTATCATGCAAGGTTTAGTGGTCTTTTAGGTGTTCCGGCTGCTGCCAATTTTGGTTGGTCTGTTGCTGCAGGTGATTTTAATAATGATTCTATTCTTGATGTTGCTGTTGGTGAGCCTGCTCCTTTTGTGCCTCCTGCAGTTTCAAATGGCACTGTGTATGTTTTCTTTGGCCCGATTGCTCCAGGTAATTATACTTCTGCAATGGCAAGTGTTACTATTCATGGAACAAAAACAGCCACAATGAGCTTTGGCTATTCTCTTGCTGTTGGTGACGTGAATGGTGACGGGGCAGATGATTTACTGGTTGGTGCTCCTGATACAGGTGTTCTTTCAGAAGGAGAGGCATATGTCTTTCTTGGTCCTTTGCTTCCTCCGCCTGTTGCTCTTAATGATACTAATGCAAATGTGACAATTACTGCAGAAGCTCCTGGTATTGTTGCAGTGCAGACTGGTTTTTCTCTTGCTTCTGGAAAGGATATTAATAATGATACTTTTGATGATATCTTGGTTGGCGACCCTAATGCAACAAACCCTGTTGGTGACGCTGATGCAGGAAAAGTATACTTGATTTATGGTAATGCAACACTGCCTGCAGTTATTCCTTTGCCTGCAAATACCACGTGGTTTGGTGAGAATGCAAAGGATAATCTTGGTCATAGTGTTTTGTTGAATGATGAGAATAATGATACTCTTGCAGATGTTATAATGGGTGCTCCTGGCAATGACAAGGGAGCGCTTAATGCTGGAAGTGTTTATTTTGATTATGCTCCTGTTCCTTCTGCTCCTGACGCTAATGTTAGTTCTGTTAATGGCTCTTTGTATGGAGCGATTGCAGGCAGTGCACTTGGCACTTCCTTGAGTGGTGCAAGCCCTGTTGGCATTGGTGCAACATTCTCTCATTCAGGTTTTATAGAGCCAAGTGACGGCATAGTTTATCTGCAGGGTTTTGGTAAAAATCTTATTATTACTTTGCCGCCTGGGTCTCGCGGAGGAGGAAATGCTGTGCCTCCTGGCGGTACAGAAAATAAATGTGACCCCACTCTTCAAATAACAAATGTTTATGCTGATGAAAGGAATGGGGAGGATTTTGTTATTGCAGAGGGTACAGGGTCCCCAAATACTAATATTGATGCTGTTGTTTATCAGATAGACAATAAATATTCTGCTGCAGTTAATAATGTTCCAATAGGTGCTGACGGCAGTTGGGGCGCGACTTTTACAGACGATACAAGCATTCAGGGAGACATGACCAAATTTATTCTTTTGAAAGAATTCACGCAGATTTGTGATGAATACACGAAACCTCTTTGTGCTGCTGGAGAGATAAAAGAAACTGCTGCAGAAGATATGGAGTATAGCGCTAGACCAAAAATTAATTGGTTTGTTTTAAAGAATGATGTAGGCAATGGCAATACTTATGGCACAGTGTTCCTGCCTCCAGGATATGAGTCTTATGCAGATGGTCTTGAGATTGGCTTGGAATATTGTGTTAACCGCTTTGATAAGGGCATTCGTTGGGGTGAAGTAAGCTGTGGAACTCCTGATTCTGAAAAAGCAGTTTATACCACTGTGATGTGTAATTATGCTCTTCCGACTTATTTTTATGCAGCCAGTACTGGTGATGGCCTGAAGTCTGGCGGAGATGATGTTGTTGATGTTGATAGTGCTTTGAGTATTGGTTGGGGTGGTATGCCTCTAAACTGGGGTGCTGGTTGTTATGCTGAATTCCCTGGAATTACTGCGGATATGGGGCAGACAAGAGGAATTGTGGCTGGCTTTCCTACAGGTCCTGGCGAGGGGACTGATGCAGAAATGCCAGGATATGGCGCTGAAACTAGTACACCGCACCCTAGCACTTGGGGACTCTATCCTAAGACAGATGCAGATCCAATGCCTAGCGCAGTTGTTTTCGCAGACATAACTGGTTCTGCTGTTGCTGGCAGTGTTGCTGGCGGCACTAGAACAGAGTATACAATAAATCCTAATGCAAATCTTGCTGTGGGCGCTCCTGATGATGTTATTATATCTTGCCTATACAACAACCATGGTTCTCTTAAAATTATTCCTGATATTGTTCAGTGGACTGATAGTGATTATATGAATCAGGTTGGCCAAAATATAATGGCATTTGTTCAGGAATTTGAACAGTCTGGGAAATTTCCTTATGAACCAATTGATGCATTTAGCGGATTTATAGAAGACTCTTATTTTAAAGAGCCTGGTCTTGATCAGCCTTTTCCTGGAGAAGAGCCTTTTCCATCTGATGAGCCATTTGGCTCGATTGACTTTCCTGTTGGAAAAACCGACTTTTCCGCAGGCACTGATTTTGATGACCTGGGCCCAGAGCCTGGACAGAATGATATGGGCGATGGACTTGAAGCTCCACCCACAGACAGCATAGACCTTCCAACAGGTTATATAACTGCTAATGCTGTTGCTGGTCAGCCTATTGTTCAACAATGTGCTGTTGATTCTGCAGGCAATTTTATTGAGGCTTGTTCAAATGTTATGATTAAGGAGGGCAGTGGCGGATGTCCAGAAGGTCAAGAGTGTGATCCTGAAGTTTGTGCATGTGTTCCAAGCCCTGCTGCTGAACCTGCTCCTGAGCAAGAATCAGAGCCTGCTCCAGTGCCTGCTCCTGAAGAAGAAATCGAGACTGAGTCAGAAAAACCAGCTCCAACACCCACTCCTGTCTATACCCCAGAAGATTATCCTGATTATCCTTATTGTGGCTCTAGTGAGGAGTGTCCTCCTGGTGAGGATTGTAAGATAACGCGTATAGCAGGTGGTGCTTTGATGGGCGTGTGCACTCCCAGACCAGTGCCTGATGAAGAAGCTGAAGAAGGTGTTGAAAAACCAGCAGAAGATTATTCCCAGGCTGCAATTCCCTATGATGCAGAATCCCTTTCAAACACACACAAGGACCTTTTTGCCAGCATTTCTTGTTCTCGTGATGCTGATTGTGCTTCTGGTGATTGTGATGCTGTTTCAGGCCTTTGTGTTCTGCCTGAGAATATGCAAAACCCAACTAAGTTTATTCAAAATCCTTATGTTCAGGCATTTATTGCATCTGCTGATATTCCCGAAAATAGCTGGTTAAGAACAGTGAGTGCTCCTGATTATTTTAACGCAATTGCACAGCAATGTAGCGAAATTCTTTCAAATACAGTTTCTTCTGATAGTGCTTTTGTTTCTGGAATTAATAATGAAGTGCAGTCTTCTGCAATTCCTACTGGTTATGCTGGTGGTAATTTGATTACTGGTTCTGCTGCTGCTGGAAGCTGTGGCGGTGCTCAATCATCTGGCGGACAAGGTAGTGGTTATGCAACTGGTACTGGGTATGGTACTGCGCCAGGCCCAAGTTCTCAGGCTAATTTCCTGTCTACTGTTAATAGTATTATTGGTGTTGCAAATCACCCTGACCCTGACTGGTTATTTATATGCCAGCCTTGCCCTCCTGAGGTTGGTCCTAAAAAGACTCCTGAGTTTGAGCAGCCAGAGGGTCTTTCTGGCGGAAGAAACAAGCCTGGTTCTGGCTGGGTTCATTATTGTGGTGTTGATGGTGACTTGCATACGTTGTTCTTTGGTCCTAATGGTGTGACAAGCCCTACTGGTAATATTGTTCCTCCTATGGAGCCGTTTGAGCCTGGCTTGTTGAGTTATATGAAGAGCATGATTACTGGTTCTGTTGTTGCTGGTACTAATCTGCCGCAGGGCAATCTTATGAGTGCTGTTCAGGATTTGGCTTTTAATATTTATGAGAATCGTGGAAAAGCTAGTGAGTTTTGCTTAGAAAAAGAGGCTATTTGCAGTTCAGATGGAAGGTGCCTGCCTTATTGTACTGAAACGCCAGGCCCTCCAAGTCCTCCTGAGCCAAGCCCTCCAAGCCCTCCTCCTAGAGGCCTGCCTAAATTTTATCCAGGTGGCTGGGATGAAGAGCCAGGTCCGGATGATGTTGTTAATACTGACAGGGTTAAGGAAATGCCTGGTTCTTGTACTGTTGTTACAAATAGGCAGAAGGTTGGCGCGATTTCCGGCACTCCTGTTTCAAGGGATGTTGATATTCCTCTTGGTTATGAGTTGATTGCAGGTCCTGTTGCATTTGACTGCTTGTATGATGATATGGATTTAAAGTTTAATGTTCCTGATAATTTTGAGGATATTCGCGCGTTTAGGTGTGTTGAGAATTCTTGTGTTGCTGTTGCTGATACGCATGCTTTCTCTGGAGAATTGATTTGTGATGGCCTGCCTATTAGTGAGTATAGGAGAAGGGAATTGCTGTCTGGAAAGGTTTATCTTGATCCTTCTGAAGTTGAGGTTATTGAGAGATATGAGGCTTTGGTGAGTTCTAACAAGAAAACTTTTGCTACAGAGGGGTATGTGTTTGAGTTTACAGGAGAAACTCCTAGTGGTGCAATGGTTGGCTTGTTTTCTCCTGATTTTACTGTTCCTTTGGCTGCCAACCCGAGCATTGCGATTATCAGCACTCCTTTGGTTGTTGAGTTTGACAAGGAGGTTCCTGCTGGTATTGATGCAAGGATTACAATGCCGTTTGAGTATACTGAGAATTTTGATAGGGACAGCATTGCTGTTTACTTGTTGCAGGATGGCATGTGGATTCGCCTGGATAGCACTCTTAATGACGGCACTGTCAGTGCTTACTTGTATGATATTGCTAATTATATTGAGGATAACAAGCTTGTGTTTGCTGTCATGGCTGTCCGGTGCGAGGCGTGTATTGTATCTGATTTCAAGCAGGTTTATGATCCTGGAAGCAGGGATGCAATCATACTGGTTCATGGCTTGACATCTTCCTCAAAGACCTGGCAGTTCTTGATTGATGATTATGTGTTTAACAGGCAGCCTTGGCAGATCTGGACTTTTGATTATCCTTCTTACATGACTGTTGATGAGATGTCAAAGGATCTTGCTGATGCTATTCAGATGAATAATGCTAAGTTTGATAATATTTACATTGTTGGCCACTCTCTTGGCGGTTTTATTGGCCAGCGTGCTCTTGAGATTGGTGATGAGAATCCTTCTGTCTATAGTTTCATAAATAAGGTTAAGAAATTGATTCTTGCTGGTAATCCTGGCAAGGGCAGTCCTGCTGCAGGGGTTTATGATACCTTGTTTGATGAATTGCTTAATATGAAGTCTGTTGCCAGGACTTTTAACTTGAATAGTGATGTTATTGATGATTTGGTTGAAGGAAGGCAGTTTACCAGGGTTGATGGTGTCAAGTATTATGTTATTGCAGGCACAGAGTCTTATGCATTTAACCTGGGCTTTTTTAGTGTCACTGCAGCAGACGTGTTTGAGTTGTTGGGCATTAATGATGGTATTGTTACTACAGACAGCGCGAGTTTTGTTGGTGGAGAGTATATCAACGAGATTTGTAAAGATTATTTTGAGATTAAGTTGACGCACACAGAGTTGATTGATGGTGTGATTCCCAGGAGGATTATTGCAAGGATTATTGCTTCTGAAAAGGCTCTTGAGAATCCTGATGTTGCTTATCTTGGTTATAACAAGTATGTTGACTTGCTTGTTGATAAGTGTGATCCTGCAGAGTACTTTATTATTGTGGGCAAGAGGATTACAGAGCTTGAGACTCCAGCTCCTTTGAATTGTAATTGCGGCAATGGCGTCTGTGGTGAGGGAGAGAATGTTGATAATTGTCCTCAGGATTGCGCGGGCATATCCTTGCTGTTGTGCTTGTGGCTGCCTTTATTGTTATTGCTGTTGTTGTTGCTGCTTGTATTGTTAACATTTATTTATTTGATTAGGAAGCGCGTTCAAAAGAAAGATGTTGGTCCTGTCTGGAAGACGTTGTTGTGGTTCTTGATATTGCTGATTTTGCTTATCTTGATACTGCTTTGGTTTATTTGCGCTTACTGGCACTGGCTTAATTGGGTTGTTGTGATTTTGGCAGCAATTGTGCTTGCCCTTGATGCATTGGTTCCTTTTGAGCCGAAGAAAAAGGAAAAATTAGAGGTTATTAAAAAAGCTAAGAAAATATCAAAAAGAAAAAAATGAAAAAGAATAAAATACTCTTGTTTGTTGTCTTGCTTTTGCTAGTTTGCATGCCTTTTGCATCTGCTCAGCTTTTTGGGCCTACTGATGTTCAGTATTCTCCTCTTGCAAATCAGCTTTCTCTTGAGGAGATGGTGTTATATGGCGGCCTTAAGCCAAGTGATATTGATGTGCAGGGTGGAGTGCCTTGCATAAAGCCTGGTGCAGAGCCTGGCTTGACTGCTCCAGACCCGATTGATCTTTATTTGGTTCCTTTGAATGAATTGCAGCTGCCTATGTATGGCCTTGCACCTGATTTAGAGTATCTTAGGGCGCAAAACAAGAGACTGCATGAGATTATTGACATGGTTGATGCTGCTGTTAATGATGAGAGTGTTCAGCAGTACAAAGAATTTTCTGACAGCCCTATTTTTTATGAGAATACTGATTATGGAATGTATTTCACGACTATTTATGATTCCTTGGTTTTTGGCGGAGAGGCTCTGAAGATTATTGGGCAGTTGCATGATTCTGCTACAGAAGGTGCTATGTGGCTTAATTATGGTTTTATTACAGATAGTGCAGATGTAAGGATGTCTTTCAAGGATTATACTGAGATGAACTTGATGTTTAATGGCTTGATGGGCCAGATGCAGGAATATGGTTATCTGGAAGAAGCTGTGGGATATGCTGCTAATGTGCTTGGTTCTCAGATGAGTCAGCAGGCTCAGGCAGGGAATAATGTTTTTCAGGCTCATGAGAATCTTGATATTGCTGGTGATTCATTGGACAGAGCTAATGATTTTTTTGATATTGGTGATGCTGCTGGAGCAGTTGGCAAGCCTGATCTTGAGAATAGAATGGATTTCTTTGGTTTGATGAACATGGCAGAGGGCTTGTATAGCATGGGTGAATCTTATAAGTTAAAGATGCTTGTATTGTTTATGTTATTGGATGGGACTTTCAGGGATGGTGTTGGCATGCAGAGAAAGATTGGTGTAGAGCCTACTGCGCCTTGTGATAAAGAGCCTGTGAATATTTGTCCTATTTCAGGGCTTGCTGCTCCTGGTACAGGAGATCCTCCTGCAGAATCTCATGAAGAGCAATGTTGTGAAGGCTGTCCTCCTGGTTATTATATTATAGACCAAAGCAATATTGCTTGTTTTGGCGGGGGCATTACAAGAGGAACTCCTGGTTATTTCCCAACACCAGGCGGTTCACCAGGTCCTTCTGTGATGCCTGGAATGGGTGGTCCGTCTCCTACTGGTGGCGCTGTTGTTGGTTCAGAAGAAGATACTGCTGGTATTTTTCCAATATTCAGGTTTAGATTGAATGAAGCACCTGACTTATCTGGCTGGCCTGATCGTATTCCTAACTTCCCTGCAGTTCCAGAAGAATATGAGATTGATGAAGAATTGCTTGTTCAGGAAAATGCAGAGGCTGTTGGTGATATGAGGGAGGCTATGATGCTTGCTGCTGGTGATGTGAAGGTTAATCCTTCTGTGATGATGTATCAGGGCAGGCCTGTTTCTGTTGTGCCTGAACAAGATCGTGTTGTTGTAAAAGATGAGGAAGGCAATGCTGTTGCTGCTATTAATACAAATGCGCCTGATGCTGTTGCACTTGCTTTGAGAACAAATCCAGAGCAGTATGTAGAGGAATTGGCTGGTAGCGGCTTGAGGATTACTCCAGAGACACTGGAATATAATGGAAAACTTGTTCAGCTTAACACGCAGACTGGTGAATTGGTTGATGTGAACGGCAATGTTGTTTCAAGTATTGGGGAGCAATCTGCTCATGATTTTGAAATGTATGGTATTGCGCAGGAGCGGCTTAACAAGCTTAATGAGATTGTTGAGATTGAGTCAAACAAGCAGCCTATTTATGAAAAAGACCGCCAGACTTATCTTGAGCAGAAAAGAGAGGAGTTGACAATCCAGCTTGATGCTATTGAGCAGGAATATAAGTTTCAGGTCAGGGAAATTAATGCTGATCCAGATCTTTTATTTGAGCAAAGAAATGATAAGCTTGTGGAATTGTATGACCGGACTAATGAGGATTTGATAAGAGCAATAGAGGGTACTATTACAGATGAGCGCGTGCGCAAGTTTACTTATTTGATTCCAGAAGAGGAAGAAACCTTGCTTGAGTTGATTGACTTGAGAAGCAAGACAGATGATTATAATGAATTAACCGCAATTAATAGTAAGATTCTTGCTATTGTGTATCCAGATTATGGTATTGCTGGTTATTATGAGCATTTAAAGGCGCAGAATATGCCGGTGAGTAGTAAGTAGTAGGTAGTGTTTAGTTAGTAGTAAGTAGTGGGTAGTTGCCGAGCATCCAATGCCCGAATAACCGAGAACCACAAACTACTAACTACGAACCAATAACCACTGACCAAAAACAACTAACTATAAACTAAACAAACCGAAACCTTTAAATACTAACACCAAATTTATGTTGTCAAGGATTCTTAAAAGGTTTTAATCATGACAAAAGAAGAGTTGAAAAATAGGCAAAAAACAGGCACGACAACAATAGGAATTGTTTGCAAGGACGGCATTGTTTTGGCTGCAGATAAAAGAATGACTGCAGGCTACATTGCGTATGACAAGGTTGAGAAGATTATTCAGATAGCTGATAACATGGCTATCACAACCGCAGGAGTTGTTTCTGAGGTTCAATTGCTGTCTAAGTTAATAAAAGCAGAACTAAAATTAAAAGACATGCAGACTTACAGGGACTCTACTGTGAAGGAAGCAGCAAACTTGCTGGCAGGTTTGATGTATGCTAATGTCAGGAAGATGAGTATGTTTCCTGCGATTGCAGCATTCTTGCTTGGCGGTTATGACTCAACTGGCGGCCATTTGTATGGCTTGGGAATTGATGGTGCAGTGACAGAGTATGATAATTACACCACTGATGGTAGTGGCTGCCTTTTTGCACTTGGCGTGTTAGAGGCATTGTATAAGAAAGGATTAAGTGTTGACGAGGGTGTTAAGCTGGCTGTTAAGGCTATTAATTCAGCTATTCAGAGAGATCCTAACTCTGGAAATGGTATTCTTGTGATGACTGTTACAGATAAGGGTGTCAAGAGAGTCATGGACAAGCAGCTTGATGTTAGATTAGATGCATAAATAAATATCGAATTTTTAGAATAATGATTCTGAGAGGTAATTAGACTATGGGAGATATAATTAAAGAAATTTTGAAGTTCATGCCTGAGGGCAAGGTTAGTGATGCTGCTTTTGAGGGCGCAAATATAGTATTATACACTAAGGACAAGAATTTTTTCTTGGATAATGCAGGTGTTATCAAGAAGGTTGTTGATGAGTTTAAGAAAAGGATAGAGTTAAGGCCAGATCCTAGTATCTGCATGGAGATGGAAAAGGCTGAGAAAGCCATTAAAAAGCTTCTTCCAGAAGAGGCTGGCGTGAGCCAGATTATTTTTGAGCCGCATAGGAGCATGGTTATTATTGAGGCTGAAAAGCCGGGCCTTGTTATTGGAAAGCAGGGTGCTTTGTTAAAAGATATCAGAAAAAAGACTTTATGGGTGCCTTTGATTAAGAGGACTCCTGCTATAAGGTCTCAATTGATTGAGAACATCAGGGCTGTCTTGTATCAGAATTCTGATTACAGGAGAAAATTCTTGGATAAGGTTGGCCATAGGATTTATGACGGCTGGATTAGGGCTAAGAAGAGTGAGTGGATTCGTCTTACATTCTTAGGTGGTGCAAGGCAGGTTGGAAGAAGCTGTATTTTATTGCAGACTCCTGAGTCAAGGGTTTTGTTGGATTGCGGCATTAACGTTGCTTCTGACAAGGAAGCTTACCCGCATCTTGAAGCACCAGAGTTTAACATTCAGGATCTCGATGCTGTTATTGTGACTCACTCTCACCTGGACCACTCTGGTTTTGTTCCTTACTTGTTTAAGTTTGGTTACAGGGGCCCTGTTTATTGTACTGCTCCTACAAGGGATGTAATGTCTTTGCTTGTGCTTGATTATGTGAAGATTATGAAGTCAGAGAACAAGGAGCCTGTTTATGATATTGATGATATCAAGGAGATGGTCAAGCATACTATCACTCTTGATTTTGAGGAGGTTACTGACGTAACTCCTGATGTAAGGCTTACTTTGTATAATGCAGGGCATATTCTTGGAAGTGCAATGGCGCATTTGCATATTGGTAATGGCTTGCATAATTTTCTTTATACTGGTGACATGAAGTTTGGCAAGACTGCTTTGCTTGAGCCTGCTGCCACTGATTTTCCTAGGCTTGAGACTATGACTATTGAGTCTACTTATGGCGGTAAGCAGAATGTTCTTCCTCCTGCCAAGGAGCAGGACCAGTTGTTGAAGGATATTATCAAGGAGACTGTGAAGCGTGGCGGCAAGATTTTAATGCCTGTTCTTGGTTCTGGAAGGGCGCAGGACGTGATGGTGATGATTGAGGGCATGGTAAGGAGCGGTGAATTGCAGGAGATTCCTGTTTATATTGACGGCATGGTTTGGGATGTTACTGCTATTCATACTGCTTATCCTGAGTTTTTGAACAAGACAATAAGGAAATTGATTTTTCATAAGGATCAGAATCCTTTCTTATCTCCTATTTTCAAGCGTATTGGCTCTCACAAGGAGAGAATGCAGGTTGTTGAGGAAAAAGGCCCTTGTGTCATTTTGGCAACTTCTGGTATGATGGTTGGAGGCCCTTCTGTTGAGTACATGAAGCAGTTGGCTGATAATCCTAAGAACAGTTTGGTTTTCTCTTGTTATCTTGCAGAGGGTTCTTTAGGTAAGAGGATTCAGCAGGGCGAGAGGGAGTTGATTACAAAGATGGGTGCAAAGACAGAGATTACTCCTATAAAGCTGGAGGTTCACAGGCTTGAGATTACAGACCATTCTGACAGGAAGCAGTTGATGAATTATATGTTCAAGGTTAATCCAAAGCCTAAGAAAGTCATAGTGAATCACGGCGAGAATTCAAGGGTTCTTGACTTGACAAGTTCTATCCACAAGCAGGGCAGGATTGAGACTATTGCTCCGAGGAATTTGGATACTGTCAGGATAAGGTAATGTAACTGATTAGTGGTAAAGAAACGCAATCTTTAAATACTCACAAATTCTTGTTAAATATATGAACGAAGAAGAATTAGATGCAAAAGTTGAATTGCTTGTAAGAAAATCACAAACAGGTTCTAAATTAGCAAGAAACGAGTTAAGCAAGGTATTGGCGCCTTTGTTTGATGAACCTACTTCTGATGATCTTGAAAAAGAAATTAATGCAACAGTTGATTATATTATCCATAAACTTGTTGTAGAGAACTATTGTGAAACCAATGCAGAAGGTATTTTTCATGACGAATATTTATCTTATTTTGCTAGAAGTATTCATGCACAAAATTCAAAAGGGGGCAGGTTTTATGTATGTGGAGATACACATTTTTTTCACAAAATACATAATGGAAGATATGCTTTAGGCAGACTAGATGGCATGCATCATGGTGTTGCAGCAGGATTGACAGTACTTACAGCAACGAGGTACTTAGATGATTTTCTTAAAAGAGGGATATATGATCCTAAGGAAATTGCCAAAAGGATCTCTGAAAAAATGTATTTAATACCTAAAAAAGGCGGAAGCGCGTTTACTACCTTATTTGTTTCAATTTTGGATGATTCTACTGCGCATATTTCTTGTGTGGGAGACGGTCAAACATTGCTGTTTCAATCTGCCACAGGCACACTCACAGCCATTAAATCAGAGGGTCCTGTAATTGGGATAGCAGGACCACAAATATTGAAGACTATTGAATATAAAACAGAAGAATTTGAATTAAAGAAAGGTGATGTTTTAGTGTCCTACACAGACGGTGTTAATGAGCGCAAAGGGTTTGAGTTTCAAAAGATAGAAGAATTTGTAAAGTATCATAATGCAGATATTAAGACAACAGTACAGAATATACTGGATTATGCTGAAGGCCTGTTGCCTCAAGGCGGTGGCTTGGCAGACGATACTACTGCAATTGGTCTGAGAATACTCAAATAAGTCGAAAGCTTAAAATAGTACAAGGTCTTTATGATGATTATGAGAACAGTAAATAAAAACATTCCTTTGGAAATCCAACTAGACAAACCTTATCTTACTTTTGAGGATTTCACAAATATAGAGAAAGAAATAGAAGGCGCTCTGGTTGAGGACAGCCAACTTATACTTAATTTTACTCAAGTTAAAGAGGGGTTGCAGGGTGATTTTTATAGCAGAATTGTAGCAAAAGTTCAAAATTTTTATTCAACAGAAGCAAAAGCATTAGATTTTTTGCGAAATAATCTGCTTCTAAGATATGAGTCTAAATCTTCAAAAGCATATGAAAAATTAATGCAAGGTTATGATTTATTTTTTAAAGTGGACTTTATTAATCAATAAACTTCTGCAATCAATTTTCATTACTAATGCAAAGAATGGCTACCGGCATGGCTATGTAAATGGCTATTTCTGATTCTAGTCCACCGAAAACTTTATATATCAAATATGGATAATATTATCCAAAAATGGAGAATCTATTGAAATTAATATGGATTTTAGGTAAGAATATTAAAAATTCATTGCCTATAAGGCAGTTAGCTAAAGATTCTGAAGTGCCTTATGCAACTGCATATAGGACTATTGAAAAAAATAAAAATATCTTTAAAATTGTAAAAAAAGGAAATATTAAGTTATGTTCCTTGAATTTAGAAGACTCTATAACTAAGAATT